>Ga0307489_10000002_pt1 | contig 152334 bp, 126 predicted proteins | sample SB12metaG_FD_202247 | JGI IMG/M metagenome (GOLD analysis project Ga0307489, IMG submission 202247) | Sea-ice brine microbial communities from Beaufort Sea near Barrow, Alaska, United States - SB 1.2 | ecosystem: Environmental > Aquatic > Marine > Coastal | place: USA: Alaska | collected... | reverse complement strand
TACCTAAAAAGCTTCAGATGCACTTGCCAGAGCCTAAGGCTGAAAATCTAAAGTTGCCGAGCAAAAAGAACCAGAGCATAAGTCTCTGGTTCTTTTTAGTGTTGTTAATTTAGCTACCCAGCTACCCAGCTACCCAGCTACCCAGCTACCCTGTGGCCGCTAGCCATAGAGTCTACCCCGTATTCCTCATGCCTACTGCTATACCGGCAATGGTCACCATCATTGCGCGTTCCAGAGTTGGGTCGGCTTCGTCGCCCTTAGCGCGAATGCGCTCTAGCAACTCTATTTGCAGGAAGTGCAGGGGTTGTAAATAACCGGCTCGAATATTCATGGATTCTTTGCCTTTAGGGTCGTTTTCCATGACTTCTTTTTGCTGAAGTATGTCAAGCAACAACGCCATGCTCATATTGAGTTCATCACGTAATGCATGGCCTAAATGGCGCAATTCTTCAGGGACCAAACGCTTATCATATTCAGCGCTAATACGGGGATCAGCTTTGCCAAATACCATGTCCAACATAGAGAAGCGTGAATGAAAGAACGGCCAGTTTTGCAACATATCATCTATTAATGGGCGTTGCCCGGCATCAATCGAAGTTTGTACCGCTTTCATCGCACCCAACCAAGACGGTAAAACCAAGCGAGTCTGTGCCCAGGCAAAAATCCACGGAATAGCCCGCAAGCTTTCAATGCCACCATTGGGTTTACGTTTTGCGGGGCGGCTACCTAGGGGTAATTTACCTAGTTCTTGTTCAGGTGTGGCTACTCTGAAGTAAGGCACAAAGTCTGGATCATGACGCACGGTGTTACGATAGTTATCACGGGCATCGGCTGCGACTTCTTTGATCAAATCCCGCCACTCCTGTTTTGGTGCCGGTGGCGGTGAAATCAACGCTTCCAGGATGGCGCTGGCATAGAGTGCCAAACTGCGCTGGGCTAACTGAGGCATACCAAACTTATAGCGTATGGTTTCACCTTGTTCAGTGACACGAAAGCCGCCTTTTAGTGAGCCAGGAGGCTGAGACAAAATCGCGGCATGAGCCGGTAAGCCACCACGGCCAATTGTACCGCCACGGCCATGGAACAAGGTTAAGTTAATACCGTACTTGTCTGCCACTGCAACGAGGGCTTCTTGTGACTCATACTGAGCCCAACCGGCCGCCATGGCACCCGCATCCTTAGCCGAGTCAGAGTAACCGATCATGACGTACTGATGGCCTTGAATAAAACCACGATACCAGTCGATATTCATTAGTGCGTCAATAACGTTGGCAGCGGCATTCAAATCATCTAAAGTTTCAAACAGCGGCGCAACCGGCATAGGCCAGGTCAAACCGAATTCTCGCAGTAACAAGTGCACGCACAGTACATCTGAGGGCAAACTTGCCATTGAAATAATATAGATACCAAAGCCTTCTTCGCTGTGCTGAGCGACGACCTTACAGGTATCTATAACTTCCTGAACGTCAGCAGAAGGGTGCCAGTGTGATGGGAACAAAGGACGCTTAGAACTAAGTTCTTTAAGCAAGAAGGCTTGCTTGTCTTCTTCGCTCCAATTGGCATAATCACCCATGCCCAGATAGCGAGTGAGTTCACTAAATACGTCGCCATGGCGCTCAGCATCCTGACGAATATCCAATTTAAGTAAATGAACACCAAAACAGTGAACGCGGCGAATGGTATCCAGCAGACGTCCATCGGCAATCACGCTCATACCGCAGGCTTGCAACGAGTTGTAACACAGCATTAAGGGCGTAAGCAGCTCTTCTTTACTGGCTATCCACTGGCTATCGTCCACGGCTGCATCATTGAGAAACTCTGCTATACCAGTTTTTGTGGCAGTGAGCTTGTTCAGTAAAGGACGTAGCAAAGCGCGATAAGGCTCAAGTTCGTCACCAACCTGTGCCCGTATGGTTTGGTCACAGTCACTCATGGATAATTCGATTTGTAACATGTCTACGTCTTGAGCAAAGAGCTTGGCGGCACGTTTGCGGGCCAATAACAATACTTGCTGGGTAACTGTTGAGGTGACAAAAGGGTTACCATCACGATCGCCGCCCATCCAGGAACTTAATTTAACGGGTGCGGCATCAAGTGGCAGCGCCAAATTGTATTTAGATTCGAATTTACTGCTTAGTTCACGGACGAAATCAGGTACAGCTTCCCATAAGGAGTTTTCAATCACTGAAAAGCCCCATCGAGCTTCGTCAACGGGTGTCGGGCGCACAGTTCGAATTTCTTCTGTGTGCCATGCCTGGGCAACGAGGTCGGCGATACGGGTGCGTATTTTATCGCGCTCAATATCGGATAATCCCGTTTGATGCACTTTACGCAAACACTGGGCAAGTTCACTGTGTTTATGGATTAATGTTCGACGTGTCACCTCTGTGGGATGAGCCGTTAATACAAGTTCAATACTGAGTTGATTAACCGCTTTTTCGAACGTCTCAGCTGACACATTCGCTTTGTCTAAATGGCTAAATAGTTCTTGTACAGGATCATCGTCATGATTGACGCTATTGAATTCTTGTTCGGCGATATTAGCCAAATTTAAAAACTGTGAGAAAGCACGACCAACAACCAATAACTGTTCATCTTCGAGCTCGCTAAACAGGGTTTTTAATTTGTCGGTACATTCGCTGTCACCTTGATAGGATTGGCGGCCGTCTATTCTGATGGCTTCTATTCTTTGCAGCCACTCATCACCAAGCTGGGCGCTGATCATGTCGCCTAAAGTTGTCCCGAGATTACGTACGGTTTCTTTTAGTTGTGAGTCGAGAATTTTTGGCACAGTTGCCTCCGCTGAAAATAGTAGAAAATTTAAAGTATGCATAAAACAATTGCTTACTTTAGTGAACAAGCAAGGCTTTGTCTAAGACTGCAAATGGAACTTGCCCGGTTAATGTAGACACTTTTACCTTAAAGTCGCCTCCAGTGACAGGTGTATTTGGATCTGAAAACTTTCCAACTCACTTACCAAATGCTTACTATTGTTGGCTTTTTGGTCGCCGCCCCTTTGTGTTATGATATACGCCATTTTTTAGCAAGCAGCGTAATAAAACGTGTGCTTTTTATGTTAGGGGTCAATGTGACAGATAAATATTCGAGTGTAGAGCTTCAGGCAAGTTATGGTATTGGTTTACAAATGGGTGAGCAATTACGTGCTAATCCATTCACCGGTTTAGACATTTCAGCGGTACAAGCAGGTTTAGCTGATGCATTTGATCTACAGCCGGCCCAAGTGACCAACGATGTATTACAAGTTGCATTCAATGAAATTCATGAACGTATGCAGGCTGAAAAATCAGCCAAGACCGCCGATGCGGTCGCTGCGGGTGAGAAGTTCCTAGCTGAAAATGCCCTGCGTGAAGACATCACTGTTACCGAAAGCGGTTTACAGTATGAACTGGTTAATGCTGGTGAGGGTGAAATCCCAACTGCAGATTCAACAGTACGTGTTCATTATCACGGCACTTTACTCGATGAAACCGTTTTTGATAGCTCCTACGATCGTGGCGAACCAGCAGAGTTCCCGGTAAACGCTGTTATTAAAGGGTGGACCGAAGCTTTGCAAATGATGAAAGTCGGCGCCAAATTACGTTTATATGTACCCCATGAGTTAGCTTATGGCGAACAAGGTGCAGGTGGCGCGATCGCTCCGTTTAGCACTCTGATTTTTGATGTTGAGTTATTAGACATACTTGCATAGTTACTCAATCAGATAAAAAAGCCGGTTATCCGGCTTTTTTTATGCCTGTGAGCGCATTCTTTATAAGAAATCGGCGAGGTCAGAGTCGCTGATTTTTTTGATAGTCCGCTTTGGTATCCGAAGTGGCATAGTTTAAGATCCGCAAAGAGCACATTTTTTCAGTGCCCTCGGTGGTGATAAGTCGCTTATGATTAAAGTATTTACATCGATAACCCGTAGCTTAAGAATGACGGTACCGGGCACCGACCTACCTTTTGGCTGACTAGGGGGTTAGGCGAATTAGGGGCGATTATCTGCATGGCAATCAATCCTGTAAAACATTGTAATGAAATTACAGATTGTATAAGATCTCCACACATAAATGACGTGGGATCTAACTTTGACACGCAGGCTGCCCTAAGCTAGTTGTCCCTTCATAATGCACGCTTTACAGATGCAACTTTATCCATCACTGGCGAGAATATCTCGTATTTAAATAAATCAAAAATTATTCCCTAGTTGGGGATGGTAAAAATTATTAGGTTATATGTATGCTTGAACACCTTAAAAGAGATTGGCTCTCTAATATTCGTGGTGATGTCCTTGCGGGTATTGTTGTGGCGCTAGCCCTTATCCCCGAAGCCATTGCTTTTTCTATTATTGCTGGCGTTGATCCTAAAGTTGGGCTTTACGCATCATTCTGTATTGCGGTTGTTATTGCCTTTGTTGGCGGCAGACCCGGGATGATTTCGGCGGCAACCGGTGCGATGGCATTGTTGATGGTAACCCTGGTTAAAGATCATGGCTTGGAGTATTTGCTTGCTGCAACTCTCCTAACAGGTGTGCTACAAATGTTGGCCGGATTTCTTAAACTCGGCGAATTGATGCGTTTTGTATCTCGATCAGTGGTCACCGGATTCGTTAACGCCCTGGCTATTCTGATTTTTATGGCCCAATTACCCGAGCTGACGGATGTGACCTGGCATGTATACGCTATGACTACAGCTGGCCTTGGTATCATTTATCTTTTTCCGTACCTGCCGGTAATAGGCAAAGCCATTCCATCACCGCTGGTATGTATAGTATCGCTCACAGCGGTAGCAATGATAATGGGGTTAGATATTCGCACCGTTGGTGATATGGGTGATTTACCTGATACCTTGCCTATATTTTTATGGCCGGATGTCCCCCTTAATTTAGATACCCTGCTAATTATATTGCCTTATTCTGTAGGCCTTGCCATTGTGGGGCTTCTGGAGTCTATGATGACAGCTACTATCGTTGATGACCTGACAGATACATCAAGTGACCGAAATAAAGAATGTAAAGGCCAAGGTATAGCAAATATTGGTGCGGGTTTGTTTGGTGGGATGGCTGGTTGCGCCATGATTGGTCAATCTATCATCAACGTAAAATCTGGCGGACGAGGGCGACTTTCTACTTTTGTGGCGGGCGCATTTTTGTTGGTTATGGTGGTTTTTCTTGATGACTGGTTGAGGCTCATTCCCATGGCTGCATTGGTTGCGGTTATGATCATGGTTTCTATTGGTACGTTTTCCTGGTCATCTATTACGGACCTACGCAAACATCCCCTTTCCTCAAATATAGTGATGGTAACGACCGTTATCGTTGTTGTCGTAACCCACAATCTTGCTATAGGTGTACTGATAGGGGTATTGCTGGCAACCTTGTTCTTTGCCAACAAAATTGGGCGCTTTATGGTTGTTAAATCTGATTTCTCAGTGTCTGAGAACGCCACAACTTATAAAGTGACCGGGCAGGTTTTTTTCGCCTCTGCGGAGCAATTTATTAATGCTTTTGACTTTAAAGAAGCCGCAGAAACCGTCATTATTGATCTTACTCATGCACACTTTTGGGATATCACAGCCGTGACGTCGTTAGATAAAGTCGTGATTAAATTTAGACGTGAAGGTGCAACAGTTAATATTATCGGTATGAATAAAGCCACAGAAACAGTGGTCGACAAGTTTGGGGTGCACAACGATCCTAAAGAAATCGAAAAATTGTTAGACGGACACTAAGGATAAATGATGAAAAAAATAATGACCTGTGTGGATGGTTCTGCAATGACAGCCGCCGTAACCGACGCAGCAATCTGGGCCGCGAAAAAATTGGATAAGCCAATGTGCTTTTTGCATACTCTGGAAAAAGAGCAGCAACATGGTGCTGATGATTATTCTGGCGCAATTGGACTGGGTGCCCGCACCGCTTTACTTGAAGAAATGACCAAACTGGATGAACAGCGTGGAAAAGTGGCTTTGCAGATAGGTAAAGAATTGCTTAGCACAGCAGCCAAAACAGCAGAAAATGCTGGTGTGAAAAGTGTGGAAATGATCCAACGTCATGGCGATGTTGTTGAAGCCATTGAGGACCTGCAGGATAAAATTCGTCTTATTGTTATTGGCCGAAGTGGGCAGGGACATAATGATAACTTTAAGTCCCTGGGTTCACACATTGAAACGTTACTTCGCAAAGCTAGCGATCCTGTTTTAGTTGTTCCTGCTGAGTTTAAACAGCCTGCCTCTTTTATGGTGGCCTATGATGGCAGGGAGACCGCGGATAATGCCTTGCAAAAGGTCATTGATGGCGGCCTATTATATGGACTGCATTGTCATCTGGTGTCTGTAAAAAATAATGAAGCCTACCTAAACGATAAGCTAGATGCTGCAAAAAAGAGGCTGGAAAATGAGGGCTTCACCGTAACCGCTTCATTTATCGAGGGTGATATACACCAATCGCTTATGGCGTATAAAACGACTAATAACGTAGATTTAGTCGTAATGGGCGCGTTTGCCCATTCCAAACTTCGTCAGTTATTTGTAGGCAGCAATACAATCAAAATGCTAGAACACTGTGACGTGCCCCTAATAGTGTTGCGATAAGACGCTTAAATTACCAATTTATAGCTAAAAAAGTGGGCGGGGCATGTCGTTTATTGTCTCCCGACCCACCTAAACGCTTTTCCTGAATGACTAGGGGCTCACGTTTACCAAAGCGCCAGCAGACCCACATTCTTTGTTGGTGTGAAAAAGACATTATTGCCTCAGATAAATCAGGGTAACGGCATTAAATGCTAATACATTTCCAGTTCATCCTCACCCGTCATACCTAATTCCTTTAATTCTTGCCGTAACCTGTAGCGATCATGAAACAGCTCAATCTCTCTCCACTTTTGTTTGTTCTTTTTTGTTTTAGGAAGGCTGTACTGTGCATCAATCACTGATAATAATTCAGACTTATCCATTGAAATCTCCCTATTTATTTGGCGCATAGTATTAAAATATTCATTTGATATAAAACAGAAAAATTTAGTTAACTGTTCATCATATGAAAAACCAAAATAGAATAAGTTTGTTTATTTTGTATGAACCGTCAGTGACAGTTTTTTGACATTACAGGGCATAGCTTTCCTATGTTAATACCGTGGCGAAACCGTTGTAAACGGGGCCAAACCAGCAAGGCTTATGCACAAAGGGGATGGTGCTCCAAGACTATTATCTTTAATAGCGATAAGTCATTGGCATTCACGTGCCGAATGTAAAAAGCACTTTTAGTGGCAGCAAGGTGCTTAATTTGGGCTGTCGATCTTAATGTCGTTGTAATGTAGATTGATTTATCAAATTTTATGGGGTAACGGCTGATGATTTTATTTACTGAATCGTTCACTGCCCTCTGTTTTTATTATGGAAATAGCTTTTGGCTCTTGATTAAAAATTCAATCTTGCCATGCTACAACTTAATTGGATTTTAAGATTTAGTCATTATGGAAATTATTTGGTTAGTATGTGCTTTTATTGGTGGGTTGAGCATGAAGCAACTTGGCCTACCACCGCTCATCGGTTTTCTTGGCGCGGGCTTTTTGCTCAATTACATGGGTTTTCAATCATCAGATAATTTACAGGCTTTGGCTGATATTGGCATTACCTTGATGCTCTTTACCATAGGTTTGAAGCTCAATATTAAAGACCTATTAAAACCTGAAGTATTGGTTGCCAGTGCTCAGCACATGTTAATTTGGGTGCTAGCTACCACCGCTATTATTTTAGCGTTAAGTTATTTTGGCTTATCCTACTTTAGTGCGATGAGCGCCCAGCAATGCGCGTTATTAGCTTTTGCCCTAAGTTTCAGTAGCACGGTGTGTATTGTTAAAATACTTGAGGAAAGCGGTGAGCTCAAAACCCGCCATGGCAAAATCGCCATTGGGATACTGGTTATGCAAGATATTTTTGCAGTATTATTTTTGGTGGCAGCAGCGGGCAAAATCCCCACTATTTGGGCGTTGGCATTATTTGGTTTATGGTTCGTACGCCCAGTATTGTACCGTTTGGTTCATAGCGCGGGTCATGGCGAATTATTACCGTTAACCGGGTTTTTATATGCACTGGGTGGTTATTATCTATTTGATCTTGTTGGCATAAAAGGTGATTTAGGGGCATTAATTTTGGGCATGTTGATCGCTCCCCACGCAAAGGCTGCTGAGCTGAATAAATCGTTGCTAAGCTTTAAAGATTTATTTTTAGTGGGTTTCTTTTTATCGATTGGCCTGATTGCCCTGCCAGACTTGGAAATGGTTGGTATTGCCTTGTTACTTTGTGTACTGATCCCCCTTAAATTTCTATTATTCTTTTTCACCTTTGCACAATTCAAACTGCGGGCTCGTACCGCTTATTTGTCTGGCCTGGTTTTAAGTAATTTCAGCGAATTTGGCTTGATAGTGGTGGCACTCGCGGTGGGAACAGGATGGATTGAGGCGCAGTGGTTAGTTATCGTTGCCCTATCTGTCGCATTTTCTTTTATCTTTACCAGTTTTCGTTATAAAACTGCCCACAGTCAATACCTCAGGCTTAAGACACGGTTACGAAAATATGAAAGCAACAAACGTCTTAAAGACGATATTTATCAACAACCCGATGGTGCTAAGGTTTTATTGATAGGTATGGGCCGGGTGGGTAATGGTGCTTATGACGCATTACTGCCTACACTAGGCAATGAACTGTGCGGTGTTGATGCAGATCCGGGCCGGGTTGCCAGGCTGCAAGCACAAGGTATGCGGGTGATACTGGGTGACGGTGAAGATGCCGATATGTGGGAAAATGTTGATATTCGTAATGTGCAATTAATTTTGTTGGCCTTACCCTCTATTGAAGATACGGCGCATATTACACAGCAATTAAGGGGGGCTAATTACCAGGGGAAAATAGCCGCCATAGCACGGTACAAAGACGAAATTGAACAACTGATGGCGACAGGCACAGATCATGTCTTTAATATTTACACTGAAGCTGGGGCGGGGTTAGCAGAAGAAAGTTTGCGCTTGCTTAACGTCATACCGGAACAACAATCAGCTTAGGCTGCTTGCTACACCCAAAGCCTTTGGAGTTGTAGTCAAGCGGCAAAGAAACTCAAGCCCCATAAACTTAGACTTATTAAGCTATTGGAGTGAGTCTGAGCAGCCAACAACGCTGGTGCAGCGAGGGGGTGGATATAGCCAAATAGTAAAATAGACATCGAGTCTTTTTTACTATTTAGCGGTTTGTACTACAGGGCTAAGAACTTGCTTGTCTAAAGCGCGCGATCAATGCATTGGTTGAGCTGTCAAATGCCAGGGCACTATTGGTACTGACAATTTTATCTAACACTTGATTACCGAGCTCTTTGCCCAGCTCTACGCCCCACTGATCAAATGAATTCACACCCCAAATAGCCCCTTGTACAAATACTTTGTGTTCGTACATGGCCACAAGGGCACCCAGGGTCTTTGGATCCATTTGCTCAAACAACAAGGTATTACTGGGTTTGTTACCTGGCATGGTTTTATGTGTCGCCAACTCAACCCGTTTGTCTTCTTCTAATCCTTTATCAGCAAGATCGCTGTAACATTCGTCAAAGGTTTTTCCCTGCATCAAAGCTTGGGTTTGGCCAAAGCAATTAGATGCTAGCATAGCGTGATGGGTAGCATTTTGATTAGGGACATTTAACGGTAGCATGAAGTCAGCGGGTATCAACAAGGTGCCTTGGTGAATAAGCTGATGAAATGAATGCTGACCGTTGGTGCCTTCACTGCCCCAAATGATTGGCCCTGTTGCGTAATCCACTGGCGTGCCTTCTCCCGCGACTCTTTTGCCATTACTTTCCATATCTAGTTGTTGTACATAAGCTGGGAAACCACGTAGATAGTGGTAGTAGGGTAGAAGTACATGGCTTTGTGCGTCAAAAAAGTTGATATACCATACACCCAGCAAAGCAGTAATTATGGGTAAATTTTGCTCTGGAGGAGCGGTTTTAAAGTGCTCGTCCATAGCGAAAGCACCTTCAAGTAACTGACGATAATTGGCATAACCCATAGTTAAGGCAATGGGTAAACCAATGGCTGACCACAAAGAATAACGTCCGCCAACCCAATCCCACATAGGGAAAATGTTTTCTTGTGCCATACCAAATTCGGTTGCTGCTTTGATGTTAGATGAAACGGCAATAAAATGTTTGGCGATATCTTGTTGGGTGCCACCACAAGTCAGAAACCACTCTTTAGCCGTAAGAGTATTTTGCAAAGTTTCCTGAGTGGTAAAGGATTTTGAGGACATCACCACTAAGGTTTCCTCGTGATCCAGTTTACTTAATACATCCTGAATATGGCAGGCGTCAACATTAGCTACAAAATGTACGTCAACCCCTTTAAACCAGTAAGGTTTAAGGGCTTCAGACATGATTTTTGGTCCAAGGAATGAGCCGCCTATGCCTATACTGACAATCTGTTTAAGGGCTTTACCTGTATAGCCTTTGCGTTTACCGCTATGTACACCTGCCACAAAGTCTTCAATTTTTTGCTGACAAGCCAGCACTTCAGGCATGATATCAGTGCCATCGAGGAACACGGGTTTTCCGGAAAAGTTACGCAGGGCAGTATGCAGTACCGCCCGATTTTCTGTCTGGTTAATTACTTCGCCAGCAAACATGGCATCCCGTTTGGAACTGACTTGGCATTGTTCGGCTAGCTTGAACAGGGTTTGCATAACATCGCTATTAACCAAGTTTTTCGAATAATCCAACGTAATTCCGCAGGCGGTCAGATTATAAGTACTGGCACGTTGGGGCTCATTAGCAAACCAATCACGCATATGCTGTTGTTTAACATCTTCAGCTAAAGAGGCAAGTTTTTGCCAAGTAGGGGTGTTAGTCAGCGCAGTCATGCAAGACTCCTTGGGATTGAAAGTAGAACGTATAAAGTAAAAAAAAGCGCCTAATCAGACGCCCAATATAATGCCTGTATTACAGGTAGCTTTTTAGCTTAGTCTCAAGCTTAACCTGGTCAGCGGCGAAATTGCGGATCCCTTCGGACAGCTTTTCAGTGGCCATGGCATCCTGGTTCATTTCCCAGCGAAAAGCGGCTTCATCAAGAGGCTGACCAGCTGTTTTGGTGGCGCCGTTATCTTTTAGCTTCACTTCAAGTGGCGCATTAGTGTTGGATAATTCTTCCAATAATCCAGGGCTAATTGTTAAACGGTCGCAACCGGCCAGTTCTGTGATTTCACCGATATTGCGGAAGCTTGCCCCCATCACAACCGTTTTGTAACCATGTTCTTTGTAGTAGTGGTAAATCTGGGTAACGGATTGCACGCCGGGATCTTCACTGGCTGAGTAACTGGTTTTGCCTGTACTGGCCTTGTACCAATCGAGGATACGACCCACAAAAGGAGAAATAAGATAAGCTCCGGCTTCAGCACAAGCACGGGCTTGAGCAAAGCTAAACAATAGGGTCAGATTACAATTAATCCCTTCTTTTTCTAGTTCCTCAGCAGCTTTAATCCCTTCCCAGGTAGAAGCTAGTTTGATCAAAATTCGGCTCTTATCAATACCCGCTTCTTTGTATAAGGCAATCAGCTTGTGGGCTTTGTCGATACTGCTTTGGGTATCAAAGGATAAACGGGCGTCAACTTCGGTGGAAATCCGGCCGGGGACGATGTTGACTATATCTGTTCCTATAGTGACTGACAATTTATCGCCGGCATCAATGATTTGCTGCTCAGGATCATTCGACTGTTCTTTAGCCCAGGCCACGGCGTTTTGCAGGTGGGACTGGTATTGCGCCATCTCGGCAGCTTTTAACAGCAATGATGGGTTAGTTGTAGCATCAACAGGCTGGTACTTTTTTATTGCTTCAATGTCACCGGTATCGGCAACGACAGTGGTGATTTCACGTAATGCTTGTAATTGATTGGTCATGGTAACCTCGAATTCATTATGTTGTAAAATTACAACATTTTAAGTAACAAAAGTATATGTTGTATGCAGACCGTGGTGGTTTTTTCCGGCATTATTAATACCTATGATATAACGGCATAATGCTTTGTCACTTGCACAAACGTTGGCGTAACGCTTTGCTAGAGTTTACCATAAGATATAACCATTGAATTCCAGACACGAGTAAAAACCCGGCAATGTCAACAAAAGTAACGCTACTGCAAGATGACATAACCCGTTTACGAGTAGATGCCATAGTCAATGCCACCAATCCCAACTTGCTTGGTGGCGGTGGCGTGGATGGTGCGATACACCGTGCCGGCGGACCTGATTTATTAGCCGCTTGTAAAAAATTGGCAGGATGTAAAACAGGTGAGGCAAAAATCACTCCAGGATTTTTGTTACCTAGTCAGTATGTTATTCATACTGTAGGCCCTGTTTGGCAAGGGGGACTGAGCAATGAACGCCAAGAGCTCGCTCTTTGTTATCGCAATGCATTGCACGTGGCCAGTCAGTACCCTATAAGGTCTATTGCCTTTCCCGCAATAAGCTGTGGTGCCTATGGTTTCCCCAGCGAGGAGGCCTGCAGTATTGCCGTAAACACCGTGATTGAAGAACTAGGACATTACGTTCACCTGCGCAAAGTGATCTTTTGTGCTTTTGATGACATATCGCACCAAAATTTACTGAACGCTTTAGGACGCACTCAGGTACATTGAACGATGAGGTTCATCAATTTTTTGCACTGGTGTAAACGTCTTAAGTTGGTATCATCAACTCCTGCTATTTTATTGGATTTAAAATGTTACTCGTTGTTTCCCCCGCTAAAAACCTCGATTTCGAGACTACTTCAGTTACTGACGTTTTTACCCAACCCGAACTATTGGTTGATTCGAGCCAGTTAATTGAACGTTGTCGTAAATTAAGCCCAGCGCAAATAGCTTCACTGATGAAAATCAGTGACAGACTCGCCGGGCTTAACGCTGATCGTTATGCCAGTTGGCAGACACCTTTTACTATTGATAATGCCAAGCAAGCCTTGTTGGCATTTAATGGCGATGTGTATACCGGTTTAGATGCCCAATCATTTTGCCAACAAGATATAGAGTTTGCGCAAAAGCATTTAAGAATTCTCTCTGGCTTGTATGGTGTACTCAAACCTATGGATTTGATGCAAGCCTATCGTCTGGAAATGGGTACCAAACTGGATACCGAGCAAGGTACCAATTTATATCAGTTTTGGGGAGACAAGATTACCGATAATCTCAATAAAGCATTGGCGGAACAAGGAGATAAGCAGTTAATTAATTTGGCGTCTAATGAATATTTTAAATCCGTTAATCACAAAGCCTTGCAGGGTGAAATATTCGAGCCTGTATTTAAAGATCGCAAAAATGGCCAGTATAAGATAATAAGCTTCTTTGCCAAAAGGGCCCGGGGCATGATGGCGCGTTTTATTATTCAAAACCAGTTGAGCGACGTTAAGCAACTGCAAGATTTTGAAGTGGCCGGTTACCGCTTCGATGTGGGCATGAGCGACAGACACAAACTGGTATTTTGCAGAGAAGAGCAAAACTAATCGCTGCACAAAGATGCCGGGGTAAGTTAATCTTGGAAACTACCATTGGCCTAATTTCGCCGAGTTAAGGCAACAATATAGTAATCGAAGTAAACGATAGTGGGTTGTTGTCTGTTAGGGTATTGATAAACTGCTGGGCGTTTTTATATTGTACGGGGTATTACTACGGGCGAAGTGATAAATGGATATATTTGGTTTTTGAATTGACAGCTTATGGGGATTTTACTGACTGGGGGGATTGAGATGAAAGCTGCGGACCGCGATGCGGTCCGACTTACGATCTTTTATGTAGTTACTTGTTTAATAAATTAAACAGGTACAACATTGTTTGCGCATGGGCCTTTTTGACCCTGGCCAACTTCAAATTCAACAGCTTGGCCGTCGTTTAAAGTAGCATATCCACCACCGTTTTTAATTTCAGAGTGATGAACAAATAAATCTTTGCTTCCGTCTTCTGGAGTTATGAAACCGAAACCTTTATCTGCATTAAACCACTTAACTGTACCTTTACTCATACTATACTCTTTATAAATTAATAATTTCATTGTTTGCAGAAACCTGCGAACACAGTGTAACTGATATTTCCCCTTAAATCACAGCAATTAACGAAAAACAATGTAGATAGCCCTGTTCGAACCGCATCAAAATACGGGTAACATCAAGTAAATAGAGGGATTCAGGTCAGTTTTAAATATAAAATAAATATTTAAATTAATTTTAAAAGGTAGAAATTCAGCGCTCATTTTTGCTAAATAACCCACATATACGTCATTGCGACGATTTTTACTTGTCAGTGATCAGGCAATGCCATACATGAGGTTGTCTGCTTAATTAAGCTATCTCATTAACGATAAACGATCGTTAATGAGGGCCTTACAAGCATTGTTTAGGCGTAGCTTAGCCATCGACAGTCCGATTGTTGGTTTTAACCCAGGCAGCGAGTAAGCAAAAAGAAACTATCTATGCTGCAAACCCCACTATTAATTACCGCTGTTAGTATTGTTAGAAGCTTAGCTGGTAATTTATTTGAAAAGGGAGGAAGGGGCGGTATAAAATTTTTAAAATTAGTTTAGTGGCCCTGTAGTGTTGGCCACGGTTCTATAGTTAAGCCAGTGTCTGTATGAAGGATTATTTTATACCTCTCTCCTTTGCAGTGTTTTTGGCTGCGGTTACATACCCCAACGACCTAGTACGTCTAAGTTCAGGTCGTTGGGTTCCTTTGCCGCTTATCTGCAACTCTAATGCCTTTGAGTATAGTGATACGGCCTGGTTTGGTTGAAACAGCAATAATGTTATTTGATTTCGCTAGAATCTCAATATTTAGTGGCCGCTACTCAATATGTTTAGCCCCGTCGTTCAAACAAATTGGTCAGTAAATACGTAGTCAGTTAACTGTCAGACGAGGAAAATAACGCCAACAAAGACGAAGGGTTTCTGGCAAATAAGCCCATCATTGGTCATATATGACCAATGATTAACCTTACAAATAAAGTTTACTTAGCCACACCATTGCTGGTCTTGCTCGGTCACTGCCAATGGTCTGTTCGGTAAATTCGTCATCTCAACATGCAGTGGAAAAATGGTGATATACCTAACAAACTTTTATTTATAAGTGCTCAACTGTACGTCAGAGACTTTATATAAGAAAAAATAGCATAACGCTTGGGGTATTCTGCTTGATGCTCTCGATTAATAAGAGCTATTGAGGGAGTTGGATACCAACACGGCGCTAGGCTGCTAAGTAACAGATCCTGCCCCAGGTTCTGTGTATTGCATGATGTAATGAATCTTATGTAAAAGGGGACCGTTATCTTTCTAGGCTTGTTATGACCGTCTTAACTTTACCAAGACTAGTGGACAGGACAAACGGACAAAAGTCGATTAAATCAGCCTAGGGGGTTTCTGGAGCAACCTATGAACGCCAACGCTGTAGATACAAAGGGGACGGGTATATACCCGTCCCCTTTGTATCTACAGCGTTGTTGGATGCACTCACCACTTACTCTTATCGCCAACCGCGTTGCACTTAGTACGTCTAGGCTGCTGGAGCTCAGTGGTTGAGCCCCTTTGCCGCCTAGTTGCAACGTCAATGGATTTGGGTATAGAGTTTCCATATTCTCTATTTAACAAGATTACAGACAGGATTTTTTTGCTTATTCCTGTGCTAGCCTGTGAGTAAACATTACTTAGTCACAGGTTATCAGGTTCCCATTGGCTGTATCAGGACGGATAGAAATGTCTGATAACGTCAGGTTCAGGTTACCACTTGTGCGTATTGATATGGGCGAAATGACCTGGCTAAGATCTGCACCTTTATCTGTAAAACAACTTAGCGCAACGGTAAGACTCTGCCAGTCCTGTGTGGCATCCACTTTCAAGTGTTCTGATATGTCCAGATCACTGGGACATTCATCCATACAACTCATTTGCAGCCAAACTGCGGCGGCAGGAGTGTTGTTAAGCAGATAATCAAAGGTTAGCACACCATCAGCCTCACTAAAGGCACGTAAATCTTCTGGGAAATCGTTATAGATACGCCATTGCCCGGAGGTACTTTGTTGCCATTGCAGCTGGAATGCATCTTCTTGCACACGCCGGTCAATTGTCCTGAACTGCAAACTTTTAGCTGACACTACGCTGGCGTTGATTGGCACTGTATTTCCTTGTTCACTAAGGGCCATTTTCCATGGCGCTTGTACGCTGCGGTCAAATAACGCCAGGGCCATCAATGCTTGTTGTTTGCCATTATCTGAGTCTTCAGATAAATCATTACCTAAGGTACTTGTCTCGCCGTATTGCAGACCAAAGCCATAAGGGAACAAAGGCATATAATCTTTATCATAACGGTTTACATTGGTTTGATTGGGTGACTTAGGCCAGGAGAAAGACAGCTTGCCAGTAAAATCGTGTTTTATCTCACCGTCTTGTTGACTAAAAATGACATCGGCGATACCTCCACCTTCAGTGCCTGGCAGCCAAGCAGCAATAAATGCATCAGATGCATTTAACTCGGGGTTAACCCACAAAGGGCGACCAGAGAGGAACACCGATACAACAGCAATTCCTTTGTTTTGTAGTGAACGAAGCAAGGCCAGATCGGTTTTTTTGCCGCGCTGATATTCTAGGTTAGCTATATCTCCATTGCCTTCTGCGTAAGGTTGCTCGCCAAATATGACTATGGCTACATCTGGTTTTGCTTGGTATGTACCTGAGGGTGACAATGTTGCCGTGCCTCCTGCTGCGGTGACTACTTTTTCAATACCTGCATATATTGAGGTCGCACCAGGGAAGTCCTGGTTTTCGTTACCTGTGCCTTGCCAGGTGATGGTCCAGCCACCAGATTGTTGGCCGATATTGTCAGCGCCACCGCCAGCAACCAGCACATTTAAGCTAGGATCCAGAGGAAGAAGTTGTTTAGCATTCTTTAATAATACTAAGGATTCGCGCACAGCTTGTCTGGCGATAGCTCGGTGTTCTGGCGCTCCAATAATATCTTTTTTACCGGCCAGAGCACGATTTTCTGGAGAAGGGTTATCCAGTAAACCGGCCCTGATTTTTACCCGTAAAATACGGCTCACTGCATCATCTAAACGGCTTTGGGGGATCACGCCAGATTTAACCTGGTTAATGGTATTTTCCATTAAGGGCTTCCAGGCTCCGGTTGGCACCATAAATATATCCAATCCGGCGTTTATGGATTGGGGGCAACTTTCGTTGCTACAACCTGCAACTTGACCATGGCCATTCCAGTCACCGACTACCAAGCCGTCAAAGCCCATACGATCTTTGAGTACGGATGTCAGCAAGTACTTATTACCGTGTAGTTTATCACCATGCCAGCTATTAAATGAGGCCATCACTGTCTGTGCACCAGCGGTTAACCCACCTACATATCCCTGGGCGTGAATGTCAAACAAGCTTTGTTCATCGTTGATATTATCCCCCTGATCGTCGCCTCCTACTGTGCCCCCGTCACCTAAAAAGTGTTTGACGGTGGCAATCACCCGGCCTTCACCCAGGAAGTTATCCTCTGGTGTACCTTGCAAACCTTCTACTATAGCCGCAGCATATTGGCCGACTATTTCCGGATCTTCTGAATATCCTTCATAGGTACGCCCCCAACGATCATCTCTGACGGTGGCAACTGTGGGCGCAAATATCCAGTCAATACCTGTTGCCAATACTTCTTTGGCGGTCACTCGGGCGATCTGTTTGATCAATTCCGGGTTGTGGGTAGCGCCCAGGGCGATGTTATGAGGAAACAAGGTCGCACCAATAACATTGTTGTGACCGTGAACCGCATCTGTGCCCCACATAGTTGGTATGGTTGAACCATCCATACTGTTATCGACCGAGGCCTGATACATAGACTCAGCTAACGCAATCCAGTCACCTGGAGTGGCGTGTTTATTACCCTGTGGAAACGAACCGCCACCGTTTAAATAGGAGCCAAAACCGTAACGACGCATATCCTCTACTGTGATGTCACGGATTTCAGGCTGTATAACCTGAGCAACTTTTTGCTCCAGGCTCATGTCTTGCATAATGTTAGTGATCCGCTGTTCGACTTTCGGATCCGTTTTAACTGCAATATCTAATTTGGGCCAGATTGCTGCTAATTCTTTTGCCCCTGTGGATTTTGCTGTTTGGTCAGCGCAGGCAACGAGTGTTAGAAGTGCGGCACAGACAGATGCTTTTGCCAGTGTATTGATACTATTTACCTTCATCTTGCGGGATCCTCTCGCATATTCTAATTTTTTCATTTCCACGTCCCGGGTTTAGAGCCCCAAAGGCCATAATAGGCAATATATAAGTAACAGGTTAACGGCAGGATGAATGACAATTGCAAACCTATAGTATCTGCCAGAACACCCTGCATTAGAGGAACTAAGGCGCCGCCTACTATGGCCAAACACAATATCCCGGAACCCTTGCTCGTCTGTTGGCCAAGACCGGCTAAGGCGAGGCTAAAAATAGTGGGAAACATAATGGAATTAAAAAAGCCAACCAATAAAATAGACCACATGGCCAGACTACCGCTTGTCGTGATGGCGATAGCTATTAGTGTTATAGAGGCAATACTATTGAACGCCAATAGTTTTGTGGCGGATACTCTTTGCATCAGCGCGGCACCGATGAAACGCCCAACCATAGCACCACCCCAGTAATAGGCGATATAGCCTGCGGCTTCTGATTCTGCTAATCCGGCGATATGTGCTTCACCGAAAAAATTGACCAGAAAGCTGCCAATTGAAACTTCTCCCCCCACGTAGACAAAAATACCAATGGCACCGAGTACCAGATGGCGATGCTGTAACGGAGATTGGGTTGTTTGATTGTCCGAAGGGCTATGTTCTGAGGTTTGATGAGCCATGTCCATATTGGGCAGGGCTAATTTAAGAAAAATGATAGCCAAGAAAAATAGTATGGCGGCTAATGCCACATAGGGCAAAATCACGGTATCTGCCGAAGCTTCGCTTTCTCCTGCAACAGCAGAAAAAATCAAAATACCACCGATAATGGGGGCGATAGTGGTGCCTAACGAGTTAAACGCCTGGGTTAGCGTTAATCGACTTGAAGCCGTTGCGGGGTTACCAAGAAGAGTGACCAAAGGGTTGGCGGCCACTTGCAAAATAGTGATTCCCGAGGCCAGAACAAATAAAGCGGCCAAAAATAGCCAGTAAATTTTATTGGTTGCTGCGGGTATAAAAAGCAAACAGCCAATGCACGCAATGGTTAAACCGGCACTGATACCTTTTTGAAAACCTATCTTTTTAACCAAACGTCCTGCAGGTATAGATACAATAAAATAGGCACCAAAGAAGCAAAACTGGATCAGCATGGCCTGGGTGTAGTTGAGAGAAAATACGCCTTTTAAGTGAGGAATGAGAATGTCGTTCATGGCGGTAATGAAACCCCACATAAAAAACAATGAGGTCAAGGAGACCAAGGCGAATCGATGTCCGTCAGAGGTATTTAATTGACCAACAGATGTTTGCTGAGTTTGTGTAGTGGGGATTGTCATTGTTCCACCTAAATTATTGTTAATTGACTCGAGCTTAACAAAGTAATAACATAAATGTAAGCGCTTTCATTTAAAATTTATAACTTAATCTTATTGCTGGTATGGTGAACCATATTTTAAAGCTTAATATTCAGTTGCTTAACTTCAGTCAATAGCCAATTTATTTACCCCCATCACAGACGGCAGTAACGACAAATATGAAAATTTCCTTACCGACCACCTCTCCTCTATGTCACACCGATTTTACTTTTGGCGTAGCCACCGCCGCCTTCCAAATCGAAGGGGCAGCGGAGGGCCGACTCGAATGTATCTGGGATAAATTTTGTGCTACCCCTGATAAAATTAAGGATGGCTCAGATGCTATTGTTGCCTGTGATCATTTCAATTTGTGGCAAAATGATATTGACTTAATCACCTCTTTGAAGGTTGATGCTTACCGCTTTTCAATTTCCTGGGCCCGGGTTATTAAACTTGATGGCAGCTTAAATCCCCAGGGTGTAGATTTTTATATCCAGCTGCTAGATACCCTTGAGACAAAAAAAATCAAGGCGTATGTGACTCTTTACCACTGGGATTTACCTCAGCATCTGGAAGACAAAGGTGGCTGGCTAAACAGGGCCACCGCCTATCATTTTCGTGATTATGTGGCTTTGATTACCCAAGCTTTGGGTCAGCGTGTGTATTCTTATGCCACTCTAAATGAACCGTTTTGTAGCGCCTATTTAGGTTATGAAGTTGGTACACATGCCCCAGGATTAGCCAGTAAAAACTTTGGCAAAAAAGCCGCCCATCACTTATTGCTAGCTCATGGATTAGCGATGCAGGTATTGAGTGAAAATAGTCCTACTACGCAAAACGGTATTGTGTTAAATATTAGTCCTTATTGTGGAAAAACAGACAGTGACGAGGATAAAGCTGCCGCTTACTTGGCGGACCAGCATTTTAACCAATGGTATCTGATGCCTTTATTAAAGGGTTGTTATCCAAATATTATCGATACGCTTCCGGATAGTGAAAAACCGGATGTTTTTAAGGGCGATATGCAGATCATTGCACAAAAGTTGGATTATTTAGGAATTAACTATTACACCAGAGAGGTCGTCAGGGCTGACGAAGAGGAAGGATTTACCAAAGAACAAGACAAGGTCTTACCCTTAACAGATATGGGCTGGGAGATTTATCCTCAGGGCTTAAGTGAAGTGTTGGTCGAACTAGATAAAAGATATAATTTGCCACCTGTTTTGATAACGGAGAATGGTGCCGCCATGCCTGATATTTACGCTAATGGTCAAGTCAATGATCTAGACCGAGTAGAATATATTCAGCGGCATTTGGAGGCTGTGCATAACGCAGTCAACCAGGGCGTCGATGTACAAGGATATTTCGCCTGGAGCCTGATGGATAATTTTGAATGGGCGGAGGGTTATGCTAAACGTTTTGGTATAGTGCATGTGGATTACGCAACACAAAAACGTACAATCAAACAAAGTGGTGTGGCATTTCGAGACTTTATTGATGCCCGGCATTCAGGTATCCGTTTAACCAAGCATCCCAACGTATGAGTTCGCCATGTTAAAGATTAGAGAAAAAATAGCCTATGGTTTGGGGGACACCGCCAGCAATATCGTTTTTCAAACCGTGATGTTATTTTTATCTTTTTTTTATACCGATGTCTTTGGTATATCACCGGCAGTGGTAGGCACTCTTTTTCTGGTGGTGCGAATTTTTGATGCGGTCACCGATCCATTGATGGGAGCGCTGACCGATCGCACTAACACCAAGTACGGAAAGTTCAGACCCTATTTGCTATGGTTGGCGTTACCCTTTGGGGCCATCAGTGTGCTGGCTTTTACTACCCCGGATTTTTCACCTCAAGGAAAGGTGATATACGCCTTTTTCACTTATGGGTTATTAATGATTGCCTATACCGCTATTAATATTCCCTATTCTGCCTTAGGTGGCGTATTAACCGCCAATCCTAAAGAGCGTGTATCAGTGCAGTCGTACCGATTTGTATTTGGCATGCTGGGTGGCTTAATAGTCACCGCATTTACTTTACCCTTAGTCGGCTGGTTTGGACAGGGAGACACAGCCAAAGGTTATCAAATGACTATTGCTGCCATGAGTGTGCTGGGTATAGTGATGTTTATATTGTGTTTTGTTGGTACCAAAGAGCGGGTTTTCCCCCCTACCTGTCAAAACTCGACCTTCAAGAGTGACCTGAAATCATTATGGCAAAATGACCAATTACGCGTACTTAGCGGTGCGGCGTTGTTTGTACTAATGGGCTTGGTTATGCGCTCAACGTTAGCGATCTATTATGTAAAATATTATTTGGGGCGGGAAGACCTGATTACCCAGTTTGTTACCTTAGGTATGGTGGGTAATATTTTGGGCTGTTCTTTGGCCGTTTATTTGGCAAAGTATGTCTGCAAAGTAAAAGCTTATATTGGCCTGCAATTAATCTCTGCAATCATATGCATAGTCAGTTACTTTATCCCCTGCGATCAAATAGCCTTGGCATTTATCACCTATTTTACCTGGAGTTTCCTGTTACAAATGGCCACCCCTTTGTTGTGGGCAAAAATTGCCGATACAGTCGACTACGGTCAGGTTAAAACAGGGGTCAGGATCACCGGTATGACCTATTCGGCAGTGGTGTTTTTTTTCAAGATGGGCTTAGCCGTTGGCGGAGCGCTAGCGGGTTGGTTATTGGCTTATTATGGCTACCAACCAGACATTGAACAGTCAAAACAAACACAGCAGGGCATACTTTTATCCTTTACTATTTTGCCTGCTGTTGCCTTTGTGACAGTAGCCGTTATTATGCGCCAATATACCTTGGTGGATAATGAAGTTGAAAAAATTCAAGTGGAACTGACGAGGATTGCCAGTTTACCTCCGAGATACAAACGAGAAAGATAAGATATGGCGACAATTTACGAAGTGTCAGAGTTGGCAGGTGTTTCACTAGCGACTGTCTCACGGGTGATGAACGGCGGTACCCAGGTCAGTGACAAAACACGGGAAAAAGTTACACAGGCAATGACAGCCTTGAACTACCGGCCCAATTCTATGGCCAGATCTCTGGCCTCTAGTGTCTCAAATAGTGTGGGTATTTTAGTCTCTGAATTACATGGACCTATTTATGGTGCGATGATGAGTGGTATAGAAAAACAATTACGTACCGCTGGCAAACACGTCATCATCGCTGCCGGGCACAGTGATGAGGCCAGTGAGAAAGATGGCATCGAATTTTTAATCGACCGCAGTTGTGATGCTTTAATCTTGCATGTTGAAGCCGTCAGCGATAAATATTTAATAGAATTAGCCAAAACCGATCATTCTTTTATTTTGATCAACCGCTATATTGCGCAAATTGCTGAAAATTGCATTAGTCTGGATAATCACCAGGGTGGCTATATCGCCACAAAAGCACTGTTGGAGCATGGCCACCGGAATATCGCGTATATCTCTGGTCCGTTGTGGAAAATTGACGCCAAACAGCGGTATCTTGGGCATCAACAGGCTTTAGCTGAATTTGGCTTAACCTGTAATAAGCAATTGTTGTTTGAAGGCACCTTCCAGGAAGAGGCTGGTAGCGAAGGCATGGGCGTGTTGTTAAACAAAAATCTGCCCTTTAGTGCAGTAGTTTGCGCCAACGATGAAACTGCCGCTGGGGCCATGCACGCTGCTCGTGATAAGGGGTTGAGTATTCCGGGTGATATTTCGATTATGGGGTTCGATAATGTACTCCTCGCTAATTACGTTTACCCAAAATTGTGCACCATAAATTATCCAGTGTGGGAAATGGGCAGCATGGCAGCCAGCTGGATTTTGAAGAATATCTATAAAACTAAACAACAGGATACAGTGCATGTCTTTCAGCCTGAACTGGTATGGCGTGATTCGGTTAAAACTCTCCAGGGAGAGTCGGTAGAATAGGAGCATCAGTCACAGGGGGCAGTTGATGACGCCCGATGGTATTACCGAGAGTAACAGTACTTTAATAAGTTGATTTGCAAACAGCTTACGGTAAAAAAATTAAACAACAAAACGATTATCAGGATAAGTCTACTCTTGGGATAAAGGACATTTTACGCTGATTAGCCAGATTGCTGGGAGTTTACGAACAAACTTTATATTTACCTGGTGCTTGGCAACAAAGGCTGGTGTTGCAAAAAATAACAACGGTGATGACTTAATCGTGCACTTTCATCCATAGTATGACCAAATTTTTAGCCGTGGGAGTATATACACTCCTGCTTTTTCAGTAAACGTCGACATCAGATAGCAAACTGATTTTTAAAAATCAAAATTGGTGCGACGAAACCTTGCACTAAATTTCAATAAGGAATGTGTTTTGGCTCAAAATAACGAAAATAACGAAAATAACGAAAATATGATAATGATCATCTTGGTCAGTTGTGTGGCCACCATAGGCGGCTTTCTATTTGGCTTCGACAGTGGTGTCATCAACGGTACAGTAGATGGGCTACAAAATGCGTTTGGTTCAGATAGTGTGGGGACTGGTTTCAACGTCTCGAGTATGTTGTTGGGTTGTGCCGTGGGCGCCTTTTCTGCTGGCAGACTGGCAGATAAATTTGGCCGCCGTCCATTATTAATGGTGGCAGCCATACTTTTCATTATCAGCGCCTGGGGATCGGGTATTGCGGGTACATCTTTCGAATTCGTTATCTTTCGTATTCTGGGCGGTTTGGCCGTTGGCGCCGCCTCTGTTATGGCACCCGCTTATATCAGTGAAATTGCCCCGGCACGGTTTCGGGGTACATTAACGTCCGTACAACAATTTGCGATTATTTTTGGTTTGTTTTCAGCTTTTGTCAGTAACTATTTTTTGGCTGATTATGCCGGCTCGTCAATGGCTCAATTGTGGTTAGGTTATCAAGCATGGCGCTGGATGTTTTGGATTGAACTGATCCCTGCTACAGCGTTTTTAATCGCGTTATTTTTTATACCTGAAAGTCCCCGTTATCTGGTTATCAGTAATAATAACGAGCAAGCTAAAAAAGTTCTGGGTAATTTATACGGTGTGTTAGATGGCGAGGTGAAAATGCGGGAAATTGAAATTTCTTTGGCTAAGGATCACCATAAACCTCGTTTGTCAGATCTACTTGATAAAGTGACAGGTAAAATCAGGCCTATTATGTGGGTTGGAATAGGCCTGGCAGTATTTCAGCAGTTGGTCGGTATAAATGTCGTGTTTTATTACGGAGCCGTGTTGTGGCAGGCAGCTGGATTTTCCGAATCTGATGCCCTGATGATCAACATGATCGGTGGTGCAGTCAGTATCGCGGCCGTGTTTGTGACCATGTACCTTATTGATAAAGTCGGTCGCAAACCCTTTTTGTTAGTTGGGTCGATAGGTATGACGATCACGCTGTCGGTGATGGTATATGTATTTGCGAATTCAGGGGTGGATGCTAACGGTAACTTGAGCTTGGGCGATCAGGGTATTGTGGCACTAATCGCGGCCAATGCTTATGTCTTTTTCTTTAACTTGTCCTGGGGACCAGTGATGTGGGTGATGTTGGGCGAAATGTTTCCCAATCAAATTCGTGGCTCGGGACTGGCTATTGCCGGTTTTGCCCAGTGGAGTGCAAACTTCCTTATCACCTGGTCTTTCCCCATCATGCTTAGCGGTATTGGTCTGGCGGGTGCCTACGGATTATATGCGCTAGGTGCCTTTGTTTCTATATTCTTTGTGGTGAAGTTTGTGATTGAAACCAAAGGCAAAGAACTGGAAGAAATGCCTGGCTAAAAAGCTCAAACCAGGTACCAGCATAAATAAAAAAGCCACTTAACAAGTGGCTTTTTTATTACTTATTGCACAGGCAATCATAAGATTCTGTGAACTTTTCTAAACGACGGCGTTTTTACTCTTTTTTGTGAATGAACTTTCATGTCATCCACTGTTTATGGGTCTAAAAGGTTAGATCATCTCGGCTTGGTTGCTGGGTTTTGCGAGGAAATTGACCTAGCCGCCATCATTGATAAAGTGCTGGGTATTTCTGAGCGCAGACAAGTGAGCTATGGTCAGATTTTTACGGCTATGCTGTTGAATGGTTTTGGGTTTACCAGGTGAAAATTGCATATGTATAGTGAGTTTTTTGATGATAAACCGGTTTCCCGACTGATTGGCGAAGGGATTGATGGATCACATATAAACGATGATGCAGGCGTCTGCGATCTGTATCAGCAAATTGACAAAAGGTCGTTGACCACCTCAAACTCCCCTGCGAATTCACTCATTTAGATTCAACCAGCTTTCATTACGATGGCAAGGCCAATTCGGACGAAAAAGAGCCTACCGCCATTCACATTACCAAAGGGTATTCCCGTGATCACCGCCCGGAGCTTAATTAAGTTGTACTTAACTTGATATGCGAAAACCGTTCTGGTATTAGCGTCTATATGCAGGCACAAAGCGGTAATATCAAAGACGTAGAGGGATTTAAAAAGATAGTAAAATCTCATATCAGCAGCCTTAAAGCCGTCCAGAAATGCCGCTATTTAGTGGCTGATGCCGCCTTATATATTAAGGAAACTATCGTTGAATTGGATGCACTGTCTCAATTGTTTATTACCCCCGTGCCACAAAAACTCAAAGAAGCCAAAACACTGATACAAAGTGCAAGCTTACTGAACTTTGAAGCTATTTATGATGGCTACCAGGGTGTCTGGCACACGAGTCATTATGGTGATGTTGAGTAAACATGGTTACTGGTGCGCAGTGAGCAAGCGACGAAACGAGAGCATCATACGTTAAATTCGCGGATGTTGAAGCAAGCAGAAGGGAGTCGCAAAACCTTCAAGAAATTGTGCCAGCAAGCGTTTGCCTGTCGCACTGATGCCCTTGCCCCCGTTGAGCAATGGCAGGAAAAACAAGCCACACTGGCAGTCGAAGCCACCGTGCTTGACGTGCCCGTTTACGAAGGTAAAGGGCGACCGGGTAAAAATACATACCCCGTTCGCACCTATTATGAAATCAGCGGTAACCTATACACGCCATTGGAAAAGCGCGATGAAGCCACCAAACAGCTTAGCCTGTCTATCCTGGCCACCAATGATATTGGCATGCTCAGACCATACAAATCCCAGCAAGCCGTTGAAAAAGGGATTAGAAAGTACACGCTATTTTGTCGACATCGACATCGACATCGAAATCCACTAACTAACTACCCACAAAGCATGCTAATAAATTGTGGGCTGCAATCGTTTACTAGTTTTATGGTCGTTTCTTTGTTGTTCATACACACCTATATTTTGCATTAACTGCAAGCATAAAAATAATAAACGCTCAATTAAAGCTATGCAGTAGATTTATTTAGGTTTGCTCATATAGGTAACAATAAGCTGCATCATTGATAACCTTAATAAGAACTCCCGATTTCAACTTATTTGTAAACAATATCCTCACCTAATTTTCTACGAAATATTAAAAACCGTGAAGGTCAATTCTAGATAAATTTCTATATCAGGGTAATAGATTAAAAAACCCTTATTTATTATGTATATAAAATAAATAAGGGTGAGCAATCATAAAATTCCACATCGTGAGATTATTTTGCATTGCGATATAAAGAGTGTGCGCTTAGAGTATGCAACATATGGTTTACATAAACCTTACTTACACTAGTACAACCATGTAAACAATAATCATGAATTTACTAATTTTTATTTGAAGTAGCGTTTTTGTATTTTTCATTAAAAAACGAAATATGCTGAATTTATATAAAGCGTGTAAGTCACCGTAAGAACTTACGAAAACAGTACGACCTAAACATACAAAAGGACCCTGACCATGATCCCAAATTTTCGCCAACAAGCCCTCGATTATCATCAATTCCCTAAGCCTGGGAAGATTAGCGTTGAGCTCACCACAGCTGCTGATACTGTCACTGACTTAGCATTGGCCTATAGCCCGGGTGTTGCTGAGCCTGTACTGGAAATTGCAGCAAATCCTAACGCTGCATATAAGTACACAGCCAAAGGAAACATGGTGGCGGTTATTTCAAATGGTACTGCAATTTTAGGCTTAGGTAATTTAGGCCCACTTGCTTCAAAACCGGTCATGGAAGGCAAGGCATTATTGTTTAAGCATTTTGCTGGCTTAGACTCCATTGATATTGAAGTAAAGCATCGCACGACAGAGGAGTTCATTAACACGGTGGCAAACATTGCTGATACTTTCGGCGGTATTAATTTGGAAGATATCAAAGCACCCGAATGTTTCGAGATTGAACAAGAACTGATAAAGCGCTGTAACATCCCCGTTTTTCATGATGACCAACACGGCACGGCCATCGTAACTACAGCAAGCATGCTGAATGCACTTGAAATTCAAGGCAAAAAAATTGACGATGCAATTTTTGTTTGTTTGGGGGCCGGCGCAGCGGCAGTGGCGTGCATGAATTTGATGATTAAATGCGGTGCTATGCGCGAAAAAATATATATGTTGGACCGAAAAGGTGTCATCCACACTCGACGTGAGGATTTAACCCCTCATAAAGCACAATTTGCCAACAACACAGACAAACGTACATTAGAAGATGTGTTAGACGGGGCTGACGTATTCTTAGGCTTAAGTGGCCCTGATATTTTATCACCAGAAGCACTCAAACTAATGGCTCCTAATCCTATTGTTTTTGCTTGTTCTAACCCTGATCCTGAAATTAAGCCGGAACTAGCCCATGCAGTTAGAGATGATTTAATTATGGCTACCGGTCGCTCTGATTACCCTAACCAAGTGAACAACGTATTATGCTTTCCATTTATTTTCAGAGGCGCTTTAGATGTCAGAGCATCTGAAATTAATGATGAAATGAAAGTCGCAGCTGTCGAGGCTCTCAGAAGTTTATCTAAAGAACCAGTACCTAAAAAAGTCCTTATTGCTAGCGAAATAAACTCCCTAACTTTTGGTAAAAACTACATTATTCCAAAACCTATGGACCCAAGATTGTGCAAACGTATAGCAACAGCAGTAGCAAAAGCAGCAATTGCTTCAGGCGTGGCTCAAATTGAAAGTTTACCGGATGATTATTTAGATGATATTTAGTCTGTATTGCCGCATATGGTAAATATTGAGTAGGGTAAAGCCTTACCACCTAAACACTTAACAATAAAAAATATAAAGATAAGTCATGACTAAAATCGTATTTTTAGACCGCGACACTCTCGGATCCAGTGTCCAGATCAATAAACCTAGCTTCGAACATCAGTGGTCAGAGTACAATCGCACACAAGCTGAACAGGTCTTAGACCATGCCAAGGACGCCGATATTATTATCACCAATAAAGTACCTTTACGCAGTGACGTGCTCGAACAACTCCACAAGCTAAAACTGATCGTAGTTGCCGCAACCGGTTACGATGTTATCGATATGAACTGTTGTCGAGCAAAAGGTATTCTGGTATCTAACGTGCGAAACTATGCCAGTACTACAGTGCCAGAACATGTCTTATCTTTGATTTTTGCGTTGCGTCGTTCACTAGTAGGCTATCGACAAGACGTTATCGATGGTGAGTGGCAACGGGCAAAACAGTTTTGCTTTTTTAACCACCCTATTAAAGATCTAGCCGGTTCGACACTTGGGATTATTGGTCGCGGTTCGCTGGGAATAGCACTAGGGCAGTTGTCTGAAGCTTTGGGCATGAAGGTAATCTACAGCGCGCGAAAAGGTGCAAGCCAGGTACCAGAAGGTTATGTGTCTTTTGACGAACTGTTAGATCAATCCGATATTATTAGCCTACATTGTCCACTCACTGAGCAAACACAAAATCTCTTATCTTATCCTGAATTCGAGCGTATGAGCCGCCAACCATTACTAATTAACACGGGACGCGGCGGTCTGGTCAATGAGTCGGATCTGGTCAAAGCTCTAAATGCAGGACGTATCTCAGGTGTCGGTTTTGATTGTTTAACAAGCGAACCTATCACCGATGATCACCCTTTCCATCAAATAATCGAGCGCACCAATGTGATACTGACGCCTCACGTAGCTTGGGCAAGTGAAGAGGCGATGCAAGTCCTCTGGGATCAAGTGATCTACCATATAGATAACTACCAGAAGGGTGAACCGAGTCATTTACTTAACTAAGCTGTCGGTAAAGCGGTAGCCTTTTTGAACCGATGTCTGTTGTATGGTTCAGAGTGTGCTTTAGTCTTTCTATAGTAATTAATATTTACCTACTCTTATATTGAGGTTACAAGTTAATGGCGAATTTTTATTCCGACACACAAACTCGAGCATCGCGGCAAATGCGCGAGTCGATTCTGGATATTCCACTAGGTGATGAACGTCACGATGAGGATCCATGCACAGTCGAATTATGTGCCAGGGTTGCTAAAATGCTGGGGATGGAGGCGGCCGTATTCTTGCCATCGGGTACTATGTGTAATGAAATTGCGATCGCAGTACATTGTCAACCAGGTGATGAAGTGATCTGTACCCGTCAAAGCCATGTTATTTTCGCAGAAAGTGGCGGGCCTGCCGCACTGTCAGGTGTGATGATTAACCCGATTGACGATGAACATGGCATGATGACGCCAGATCAGGTACGTAATGCAATACGCCCTAATTCTAGTTTTGCACCGCGCAGCCGATTACTAATTACTGAGCAAACCTCCAATCTTGGTGGTGGCTCGATATGGCCTGTGGAACAATTGAGTGCGGTTGCAGCGACCGCAAAGTCTTTTGGCTTGGCAACACATCTTGATGGAGCGCGTTTAATGAATGCGGTAGTTGCTTCGGGTATCTCAGCCAAACAGTATGCCCAAAACTATGATAGCGCTTGGCTTGGTTTTACCAAGGGCTTGGGTTGCCCAGTCGGTGCAGTTCTGGCAGGAAGTCAAGAGTTCATCAAACGATCCTGGTTATTCAAACGACGCTGGGGCGGAGCGATGCGACAAACCGGCGTGTTAACTGCGATGTGTCTGTATGCTCTAGATAATAACGTTTCCCGCCTTAAAGACGACCATGCTCTGGCTCAGCGAATCGGCAATGCATTGTGTGAATTACCGCTGGTCGAGCGTATGCTACCTATTGATACCAATATCATTATTTTTGATGTTGTCACAACGGGACCGAGTGCCCGCCAGGTGTCTGATTTATTAAAACAAAAAGGGGTTATAGTCACGGTAGTTGGTGATCATCGATTGCGTATAGTGACTCACATGGATGTGGATGACAGAGATGGTGACTTGTTGATTGATGCGTTTAACAGTATTTAAAGTCCAGTAATTAATACTATCTTTGAAACCAGACCCTACAGCTGTACTTTTTATATCGTTATTAAACCCTAGTAGTTCCAACTAGTTCTATTTTCTATCGGTATGTAGTGGCATAATTAATTTGGCCACCTAATGCTGTTATGGTTGATTTCATAACAGCATTAGGTGCAATGATGACAAAGAAGACACGCCCGACCTTTAGTCCAGAATTTAGATTGGAAACAGCACAGTTGATAGTTGACCAAAGTTATACCCATCAAGAAGCCTTTAAGGCCATGGGAGTGGGTTATTCCACCCTCAGCAAATGAGTTAAACAACTACGGGAAGAACGAGCAGGTAAAACCCCTGCGGCGATGCAAATGACGCCGGAGCAACAGGAAATTCGTGAGTTAAAGAAACGAATTAAACGGGTTGAGTTGGAAAAATAAATCTTAAAAACAGCTTAGATACCCCGCTTTCCCCTCTAATTAGAAACATAACGCTATACTTCGAGTGTTCCGGAAATGGTCGTTTGCCTTTTGGAGATGAAATATCCCGTCAATAAACCTGACCTAGGGGAGCTGCGGACCCGATGTTGGTGGCTTTATAAACCCCGTTTAGGAAAATGATTTTATTCGTGCCCCGTCCGGACATCCAAATAGATGAGGTGCATCACGAGTAAGCAATCTAAGAAGTCGCGATCATTACCCGTTATCCATCCTCACGCAGCAGGTATTGATATCGGTGGAAGTTTTCATGTGGTGGCTATTCCGCCCGATAAAACGGATGAGCCAGTGAAGACATTTAACGCTTTTACATTAGATCTGCACGATATGGCAAAGTGGCTGGTTAGTCATGGGATTACTACCGTAGCCATGGAATCAACGAGTGTATATTGGGTATCTGTATATGAAATTCTTGAAGAGTATGGCCTCGAAGCAGTACTTCCAAATGCACGAGATACGTGCTCTGTGCCGGGGCGTAGAACCAATGTAAACGCTGCCCAGTGAATCCAACGTTTGCATGCCTGGGGCTTGTTAAAAGTCAGCTTTTGACCGACTACGTTAGTGGTGGAGCTGAGACGTTACTTACGAGTACGTGAACGACTGTCAGATTACGCAGCAGCGCACATTCAGCATATGCAGAGAGCCCTGACGTTTATGAATATTCAATTGAATCTTGTTGTGTTCGATATCACGGGCGTGACTGGCATGCGTATTATCCGCCCTATAGTAGGCGCAGAACGTGCACTTAACATGTTGGCCGCGAATAGAGATAATCGTTGTAAGTCTAGTCAGAAAACGATTGAAGAAGCGCTAAAAGGAAATTATCAAGCCAAGCTATTTCTGGCTGCTGTGACCGCTTGTAAGCATAACCCAGACATTCGTGCTCAAAAAGTACGATTGACACATGCAGGAAAAACAAAAATGCAGATCGTTGGTGCAGCAATGAAAAAGCTAATAGAAATTTTTTTGGTGTAGTCAAAAATCAAACAGAATATAGCCCTCAAGTTATTTAGATCTGTTCTTGAGAGATATCGTGATAGATGGTGTCTACTGTAGCCTCAAAAATGACTTAAAAAAGAAGGAGGTTATCTTCCTTCTTTTTTAAGTGTTGTTGAAATTATACTTTATAAAACAAATTTCACTGATGTTTGTAAGTAGCTAGAGTCAAGATCCAAGCCTCCGTCATCAACTACATATTTACCAAATTCCACACCAATTGTTAGCTTAGGCGTGTACTGTCTGATGAGGTTAACTGCATAGTGGGAACGATCGTGTCCGAGTATATCGGTTTCGCCATTACCATAGAATATTGTGCTGCGATAATCTTCGTTCCATACTCTTCTGTAGCCAAGATACCACGCCGTAGTTTCTTCTACTTTTGTTTTACCGCTTATAGGATCAATAACAATATCGGTCGCTAAGGTTGTACCCACATAGCGACCTGGCTCACCAAGACTTAGCTGAAAGCGGATATCATCTTTACCAACAGAATTGATCTTGCCAGAAAAACTTAATGCAGTAGCAACTTCTTCAATACCACCCTGGTCTACTTTTTTAACTAATCCAGCCACACTGGCCTGACCCCAATCACCTTTAAAATTATATCGAGCGACAAAATCTGGAAGTTTGCTATCAGGGTCGGCATTACTGCCGGTAACGCCGACATTGCCCGATTGTCCATTGCCGTCACTGTCACCAAATGTTTGTGAATTTTCTAAAGCAAATTGCCAGTTGCCAATGGTATAACGGATCTGAACTTGCCGAATAAATCCTTCAGCAACATGTGGTCCACCAAAATCTAAAGACTCAACCAAAGCTGCAAGAGGCATAAAAGTTGACCAAGTTTGACCAATCAACCAATTTTCGTTTTTTACAAAAGCATGACGCAGACGCGGGTGTGTAGAATTACTTATAATTTCATTGCCGCCGCCGCCGTAAAAATCCATTTCAATAAAGCCGGTCCAATCACCATGAATGTAGGAAAAATTAAAGCGACTTTCTTTTATATTAAAACCAAGTGAGGAAGTATCTACTGCACCAGGATTATTACCAATCCAATAATCCTGGTAATTTAAATCACCGCTAACAAATCGTGCATCTGCTTTTATATAACCACCAAACTTCATTTTGTCGCCATTCTTGAATTCTACTTCGAATGGGTCCGCCATTGTCGCTGTACTGAAAAGGCTAGTGCCTGCTAGCAACGCACCAAGCGCAGTACTTTTTTTTATATATTTATTCATGTTTTAATTCCATTGTGTTGAGTTATTCAAGTGTGAAGGGTGCCTTACGACATCATCAGATTTACAAATAATCAGGCTGCGTTATGTTACTTTCGCAGAACTCCTTGATACTTTTGGTATATTTGGACTACAAACTATCGCTATCCCCGAAAATTCATAGGCGTTACTAACGAAAGGATATACCTTAGTTAGTAACAGTCAGACTGTTGGGCGAACCGTGAACTCGAAACACTCAACTACTTCAAATTGTTTACCAAAAATCCTTAAAAACGTTACAGGTTGATAGAAAGCGCGAGGCCTTGCTCTTCGGCCAATACTGCAGCCGCTTGTGCAACGGCCAAATCTTGCAGACCTACGCCTGTACCATCAAATAGAGTGATTTCTTCATCAGAACGACGGCCAGGATGGGTGCCATTGATTACCTCACCAATTGGTATGATATCTTCAGACTTAATAGCACCTGATTTGATTGCATGTTGGGCTTCACCAATTGAGATAGACTGAGCAATTTCGTCGGTAAATACTGTTGAGGCAACCAACAATTCCGGATCAACTTCTTGCTTGCCTTTGGTATCGGTACCCATACACGCAATGTGCGTGCCGGGCTTGATCCACTCTTTCATCATGAGTGCCTCAAACGCTGATGTAATCGTAATAATGACATCAGCCTGTGCACCCAACTTTTCGCGTTCAACTGCTTCAAAAGGCATACCCAGCTCTTCGCATACTTTAGCTAGCCTTTGCAGGCCCGCTGGATGTAGATTCCAAGCCACCACTTTTTCAAACTTTCGCTGTTCGAGCGCAGCGCGAAGTTGGAATGTCGACTGGTGACCTGCGCCGACCATGCCTAGCACTTTGGCGTCTTTACGGGCGAGGTGATCAATCGATACAGCAGACGATGCTGCAGTGCGCATCGCTGTTAAGTGGTTGCCTCCAACCAGTGATATTAGCTGGCCGGTATCCGGGTCAAACAAAAAAATGGTTGATTGATGATTAGTTAGATTCTTACTGATATTGCCTGGCCAGTAGCCACCGGATTTTACACCCAATGCCATACCAGCACGGTCAAATCCAGATTTGAAGCCATAAAGTGCATCGGCGTATCCAATTGCTTCGCGCACAACCGGGAAATTGTAGGCATCGCCTTTAGCCATGGCGGCAAATACGTTTTCGACTGCTGTGAACGCTTCTGGGCGCCCAACAACGGCTTCACAAACTGCTTCGGAAATAATTGTGATAGCTCTGTTGGTCTTCATTTCATCACTTTGAGTGATCATAAAATGTCTCCTTTACTGATAGTGCCATCGCGATGGGATATCCCACCCCAATGGTCTAAATTTGAACTAAAATGCTTTACCGCGTGCGCTAACTGGCCATAAGGTTTCTACCTTGCCGTTCCGTACACCAACATAGTAGTCGTGTACATTACAGGTTGGATCACAGTGACCCGGTACCAGTTTTAACTTGTCGTTAATTTTCAGTACACCATTGGGATCAGAAATTACACCATGCTCATCAGAGCATTTTATGTATTCGACATCGTCACGACCGAAGATATAAGGTAGGCCACTGTCGACAGACTGAACCTTCAAACCAGCATCACAAATCGCTTTGTCTACTTTCGTGTGACTCATGATTGAGGTCAAAATGAACAATGAGTTTTCAAATTCACTAATGTTATTACCGTTTTCGTCGTGGATGGTCTGATAGTCGGCATCCATAAACGCATATGAGCCGCACTGAAGTTCGTTGAATACGCCGGAGTTACCTTCGAAATAGTAAGAGCCAGTGCCTCCACCGCCAACGATGTCGCATTCCAGACCTTCGCTCTTGAGCATTTCGATTGTGCTGGCAACCATCTCAACCGCAATTGCCGTTTTGTTTTGGCGCTCAGCGAAACTTTCAAGGTGCTGCATCGCACCTTGATAAGCTTGAATACCTGCAAACTTTAGTCCTGGTGCGGCATCGATCGCCTTTGCAATATCAATCACCGGTTGACCTGGTTGCACACCACAGCGACCAGCGCCGCAATCAATTTCGACCAGACATTCTATTTCGGTACCGTGTTTTTGGGTTGCCCCAGACAAGTCGGCAACATTTTCTATATCATCGACACAACAAAGGGTGCGTGCACCTAGCTTGGGCAATTGTGCCAAGCGGTCGATCTTGTATGGGGCGCGAACTTGATTGGATACCAGCACGTCCTTGATACCACCGCGGGCAAAAACTTCGGCTTCAGATACTTTTTGGCAACAAACGCCACAGCTGTCGCCAAGTTTTTCTTGTAATAGCGCGATATCAACCGATTTGTGCATTTTACCGTGGACGCGGTGACGCACACCCATCTCTTTGGCATATCGCCCCATGGTACGAATGTTTTTTTCTAGCGCATCCAGATCAACGACCAGACAAGGGGTTTGGATATCTGCTTCGTCCATGCCGGGTAAGGCCGGTACGTTATAACCAACTTCCAATTTTTCGGGACTTTTAAGTGTAGACATTCTGTTCTCCAGTTGGATATTTAAATTAAGTGTTGAGCCACGGAAGTGTGTCGATATCAACATTACCCCCGGTAATAATTACGCCGACGCGCATACCTTTGAAAACCTCAGGATTTTTTAGAATGACCGCCAGTGGCACAGCACAGCTGGGTTCAATCACTATCTTCATTCGCTTCCAGGTTAACTTCATCGCCTCAATGATTTCTTCTTCTGTGGCGGTGAATATATCGGTTACATGGTTGCTGACAAAATGCCAGGTCAGATCTTTGAGTGGTACTTTTAAGCCATCGGCTATGGTGTTTGGCGCATCGTCAGCGATGATGTAACCAGCACGAAACGAGCGTGCCGCGTCGTCAGCATTGAGAGGTTCGGCGGCATAAATCTTTACCTCAGGTGCTATGTTCGAAACCGTTAAGCAAGTCCCTGAGATCATACCGCCACCCCCAATAGGTGCAATCACTGCATCAAGATTAGGAACTTGGCTGAGAAGTTCTTTGGAGCAAGTTGCCTGTCCGGCGATCACCCGTGGATCGTTGTAGGGATGGACAAATTCGGCACCAGATTTGGCAATCACCTTGGCAAATACCGCCTCGCGAGAAGTAGTGGAGGGTTCGCATTCAACAATAACCCCACCATAACCGATAACCGCATCTTTTTTAGCCTGAGGCGCAGTGCTAGGCATCACCACAGTGACCGGAATGTCACGCTGTCCCGCTGCATAGGAAAGTGACAGGGCGTGGTTACCTGATGAGTGGGTAGCAACACCAATGGCAGCCGTCTCATCATCCAGACCAAAAACAGCATTACAGGCACCGCGAACCTTAAAGGCGCCCGCTTTTTGAAAGTTCTCACATTTAAAGAACAGCTTGGCGCCGCTCAGTTCGTTAAGATAGCGAGACGTGAGAATAGGTGTCTCATGTATGTATGGCTTAATCCTCTCATGTGCGGCCAATACGTCGTCATAGGTTGGAATAATCATGTTTTGTTCACTTGAACTGCTCATAAATACCTCAAAATAATTTAACAATAAGTGTTTATTAGGCGGACGCTTGGTTGGCGGTTTTGCGAAAATATTCCTGCGCAGCCACAACACCAGAACCCAGTTTAATTGGGTACTTCAGGTCAGCCATAGCCATTTCAATAGTGGCTAAACCAGACAGCACCATGACATCCGTGAGTGAGCCTAAGTGACCGATGCGGAAGGCTTTGGTATTCATCTCGCCCAAGCCAATACCGAAAGAGACTCCGTAAGTTTTGAAGGCATGTTCGGTTAGTTGGTTACTATCAAAACCTTCTGGGACATAGATGGCACTAACAGTGTGAGAATATAGATCAGGTGAATTAGCGCACAACGTCATGCCCCAAGCTGCCACCGCCTGTCTTACACCTTCGGCAAGACGAAAATGACGTGCATAAACATTTTCTAAGCCTTCTTCGAATATCATTGCCAAGCTTTCTTTTAAACCGTAGATCAGCTGTAGTGGCGGAGTATATGGAAATCCGCCGTTGGCGTTAGCTGCCATCATGTCGCGGAAGTCGAAAAAGGTGCGTGGCAGTTTTGCAGTCTCCATCGCTACTAGCGCCTTTTGACTTACCGCTAAAATCGCCATGCCAGTGGGTAACATGAAGCCTTTTTGTGAACCAGATATGGCGACATCAACACCCCAGACATCCATTTCAAAAGGCATGCAACCCAATGAACTGACACAATCAACATACAACATGGCGGGGTGGTTGACGGTGTTCATTGCCATTCGAACTAATTTGATATCGCTAAGTACGCCAGTAGCAGTTTCGTTGTGAGTCACCAAAATTGCTTTAATCTCACCGGCGCTGTCTGCCTTAAGTCGTGCTTCAAAAAGATCAGCCGGCGCACCGCTTCCCCATGCGCATTCAATGATTTCTACGTTTAATCCATGGCGTTGACAAAGGTCAATCCAGCGGTGAGAGAACATGCCGTAGCGAGCAATTAATACCTTATCGCCAGCAGACAACGTATTACAAATTGCGGCCTCCCAACCTCCAGTTCCGGTTGACGGGAAGGTAATTATTTTTCCACTGTCGGTACCAAAAATACGCTTAAGGTCTCTCAGCACCGGAGCAAGTGTAGCGACAAAATCTGGTGAACGATGATCGCGGGTCTGAACGTGCATAGCGTTAAGTAGCCTACCGGGGATATTAGTTGGCCCTGGTATAAAAACCGGATTTTGGTCAGACATTTTGATTTACTCCGTTAAGGTTAGTCATTTATTATTAATGTTTGCAATGGTTGTACTGAGTAAGTAAAAATCATGTAAACGATATGTTGCACACTCTAAGTGCACGTTAGTAATTCCGCAATGCGAAGAAATCCCACAATATGAAATTTAGAGGTTTTTCTTCTTTATTCGTGTTATCTATATGATAAATATATATTTTTAATTTTTTGCATTATGAGACATTGTTAATTTATTACCATTACATGAAGGTTTGTGTAGAATTAAGTCTGATAATTTTAATTTTTTGCAGAATATAAGGTGAGTGTATTGTCTACAAATAATTTGAAATCGGGAGCACGTATACAGGTTATCGATCGCGCAACATTGTTACTTGATGCACTCTCTCGCTATTCTAAGACGGCAAAATTAAAGGTGCTCAGTGCAGAGACGGGCTTACATCCTTCTACAGCGCACCGTATTTTGAATTCGTTGATCGACAACCATTTTGTTGAAAGGGATAATGGCGGTGACTACAAACTAGGACGACGGTTCTTGCAATTGAATAATCGCCTACATTCCGATATTGATATACGTGCTGTGGCTTTGCCTTATATGCAAAAACTGCGAGATAAATTTGACGAGACAATTAACCTGACGATCCGTGAAGGTGATGTAGTCATTTACTTCGAAAAGGTTACATCTAATCGTATGATGCATGTACAGCAAATAGTTGGAAGTAGGGCGCCTTTGCATATAACGGGAATAGGGAAGTTGATATTGGGTATGAGTGGCAAAGACGGAATAGAAAGTTATGCTCAGCGTACTAATTTGCCAGCTTATACACGAAATACATTCTCATCCTTACCAATGCTTACTGAGGATTGTCTGATGAGTATTCAGCGCGGTTATGCATTTGATAATGAGGAAGCTGAAATTGGGGTAGGTTGTATCAGTGTATTGTTGTACGGAGAATCTAACAATATCGTCGCTGGACTTTCCCTATCGGCGCCTATAGGACGCCGAAAAGATGAGTGGGTGGTTGACATAGTTGAAGCTGGGAAAGATATATCTGCTCAGCTTGGACATTTACCTGACTTGTAATTTTATATGCTCTGCCCAGAGAAATTTTAGGGCAAGCTCTCTAATTTAGGGTCTTAATAATACGCTTATCCGTATTCACAAAAATCTTTAACTCAGGATACTGCTGCAAAGCTTCAGGTAAACTCAACTCAATATACTTGTGGGGGCTTTCAACTATCACGCTAAAATCAGCCTATACCACCGTTGTTATTTGAGATATGTTCAGTTTGTTGTCAGTATTTTTAAAAGAGTCATTGCTTGTTCATTTGGATTTAGTATTTATTAAAAATAGTAATACTCACCAAAAAATTTAGTTATACAATATGATTTATAAGGAAAAAAATGAAAACATGGGTGGTTTATTTGTCAGGAGAGATCCACACCGATTGGCGTGAACAGATTATTGACGGCGCAAAAGCACTTAATTTACCCGTTGAGTTTACCTCCCCTGTTGTTGTGCATGAGGCGAGTGATGCAGCAGGTGATATGTTGGGTACGCAAGATAAGCCTTATTGGAGAGATCATCAGTCATCTAAGATTAACGCTATTCGCACTAAGACGATGATTGAGAATTGTGATGTGGCTGTGGTTCGTTTTGGTGATAAATATAAGCAGTGGAATGCTGCATTTGACGCTGGTTTTTGTGCGGCATTAGGTAAGCCATATTTAACCCTACATGCCGATTATATTATTCATCCATTAAAAGAAGTGGATGCGGCGGCAATGGGCTGGGCACAAACACCACAACAGGTTGTTGAAGTTTTACAATATGTAATAACAGCCTAGTAATTATGACCAGTCCTATAAAACATGCGTTCGGTAAGTCGTTTTAATTATTTTTTGATTTAATACCTCGTCAGTTACTTCTAGCTGACGCTGTTTCAAATTTCACTTAAATTCAATCGTATTTGTCTTTTTTTGTAAATTTTTAATCTTCGTGAATTTTAATGGGCATAACTTTAATTTCTGCTTGTTAACACTTCTTTTGATTCCGGCTCTATTTCATAACGTGCAATTTAGCGCAAAAGCTTTTTTTGAGACTATGGCCAATACATTTGCTAATAGTCATATTTTTCGATATTCAAATGTCAACCTGATTACCTATAAACATCAGCCAGTCTCAATAGCCGGTATGGCATAGGCGGGGTTTGTAGTGCGATCTTCGCTAGCCTTGACAGTAACACCCTAAGATCGAACCGATTAATGAACAGGTAATAATATTCTGCCAAGTGCCGTGGCAAATGCTTTACGCCAATGGAATGGCAACTGCCCCGCAGCGAATTTTTCAAATTTCCTATTACGGTGTTTACCCATTTGAAAGCAGGATGCTCTAGCATATTCAAATGACCACCTGTGACTCCTCGGAAATGATGCTTATCCTCACTTGTAATCGCTCGGAAGCAGGCCAAGCTGTGGGAGATAACAATAGTCTGAAGCTTTATATGCCGCTGTGACAATTGGGCTATCAGCTTAGATTTGAATTCTTTTACTACGCTCAGTTTCATCCGTACCGAGTGAACTTCCTCATTCAACTCAACGGCGGCGACAAATGGCGACTTACCAGCTGCGCTTTCCCCCGCGTCGTTTACCTCTCCAGTAGGAGTTATCCAATTGAACAATTCTGTCAATGGGATGTTGGTCATCCTTTTCTTTTATCTCCTGTAATAACATGTGTTTTAGCTTCCCGGCATTGCTGATGGCGACATCGATTACATTGCAACAACCTACGGCACTTAAACTGGCAATATGTCTTTTTGCCAAACCCCCGACACATATAGCCTGCTGGGAAACGCCTATTAAACCGTACTTTTTCACACTTATCTTCCGTGCCAGAGTCTTCCATAAATTCGAATCAACTATACCCTTTGTGGAACTGAACTTGGTTCTTCGCCATGATCTGCACCTATCGATTGCTGTATGAATGCGCAGTGTAGCGGTGGCTGAACAATGAGGGTAATCAGGAATGTCAATTATATCGCATAAAAGCACATTTATATTGACGCACAGGCACAGATTAATAGATCCGCCATACGGGAAAGTATCACCATGTGAAATTTAAAGCTTATTAAATGGGTTGCTTGGTCTTATCAATTATCATATTGTCATTTTAGTTAGCAACAACTCAATAACAAATGAATAACAATAAATTATTAAGAGTAACAGTAACATTAACATTTACAATAACGTTTTGGTGGAGAAAATAATTATGAAAAAAGTAAGCACTATTTTGTTTGCAGCTATATCAGTTGCATCTATATCAGTAGCATCAATCTCATCAGTTCAAGCAAAGGAAAAACGTATATTACTTAAGATGCCCATTTACTACAACTCAAACCTCCCGGGCCTAGGTTCTCCAGCCAAATATTTAGAAGATAACGCCAGCATTTTGAGTGGTGGTACTATTAAAGTAAAAATGTATGAACCAAAAAAATTAGTCGCACCTGGTGAAATCCTAGATGCGGTGTCTTCAGGTAAAGTACAAGCAGGTTACGGTACGCCCGCTAACTGGGGCGGCAAAATTCCTGCAGCACGATTATTCTCTGCGGTTCCATTTGGTCCAGAAGCCCCTGAATATTTAGCGTGGATCATGTACGGCAACGGAGCCAAACTACACCAGGACCTATATGATAAAAAAGGTTACAACGTTAAAACACAGGTATGTGGCATTATCGCACCAGAGACATCAGGCTGGTTCAAGAAAGAAATTAAATCAGCTGATGACCTCAAAGGTTTAAAAATGCGTTTCTTTGGCTTAGGTGCTGAAGTCATGGAGAAATTAGGTGTTAGTACTGTTGGTCTGCCTGGCGGTGAAATTTTCCCTGCACTTGAAAAAGGTGCTATCGATGCAACTGAATTTTCGATGCCTGCTGTCGACAAACGTATCGGTGTTAGTAAAATCGCTAAATATAATTACTACCCAGGTTGGCATCAACAAGCGACGGTTATGGAATTGCTGATCAACAAAGACACTTGGAAAGAAATGAGCAAAACACAAAAAGCGGTTATGACACAGCTTTGTCGTGCAGCCACATTAGATTCTTTGGCACTGGGTGAAGCAATTCAAGCTCCTATTATGCGGGAAAACGAAGCTAATGGCGTTAAAAACATTTATTGGTCTACTGAAATGCTAGATTTATTTGAATCAAAGTGGGACGAGGTTGTTATAGAGCAGGCTGCAGAAGATGCTGACTTTGCTGAAATTTGGGCTGACCTTTCTAAGTTCCGTGCAGATTATTTACTTTGGGAAACAAATGCATTCTTACCCCGTGGAACCAAGTAAATTTAATACCTGATTTTTACTTTACAGAAGTCTATATCGTGTTTTCAATGCGGTATAGACCTTTCTCCCCTACTTGCAACCATTTGGATCTTATTAAATGTCTATAAGCCAACCTTCTTGCGATCCAAACTCACCCAACAGCCATTCAATGTTGAGTAAATTTGCCGAGCAGTTAGCAAAGTTAGTTCATTACTCTTCCTTAATTTTTTGCTGGAGTTACGCCTTATTAATCTTTGCTATTATCGGCAACGTTGTTTTGCGTTACGGTTTTAGCAGCGGTCTAATTATTTTTGAAGAAATACAATGGCACTTATATGCTATCGGCATGATGTTTGGATTATCATTTGCTGAAATAACCAATAGCCAAGTACGCGTTGATATTGTTGCTGAAAGACTACGACAAAGAACCGTGAGAAAATGGGAAATTTTTGGTGCTGTTGTATTTGTTTTACCCTTTGTTTATCTGTGTGTGTTTCACGGTATTGAATACGTCAGTGATTCTTACCGTGTTGGCGAGTCCTCTAATTCACCTCTTGGGCTTCCTTTCCGTTGGGCAATTAAGGCGGTTATTCCGCTAAGTTTTAGTTTACTGGGCATTGCCATATTCTCGCGGCTTATCACCAATATTGATGCGCTTATTAACAATAAAGATAATGAGAATAATGATGGAAATTAATGAGATTTTAGTTATAGGCATGTTTATATCCTTCATTGCATTCTTATTTACAGGTATACCTGTTGGTTATGTTCTTGCTGGTATTGGCGTTACATTTGGTTTTTTAGGTTATTTTTCAGACATTTACCTTGGGACAATTACGGGTTTAGATTTTAATACTTTGGGTCTGATTGTTCCACGACTGTTTTCTCTTATGGAAAACTGGGTACTTGTCGCACTTCCTATGTTTATTTTTATGGGGTTAATGCTAGATCGCTCCGGTATTGCTGAACGTTTAATGCTTTCTATGCAAGATCTGTTTGGTAAAGTACGCGGGGGTCTTGCACTAAGCGTGACTTTTATTGGCATTATTCTGGCTGCTTCTACCGGTATTATAGGCGCTTCGGTTGTATTACTTGGATTATTATCTATGCCCGCTATGATGAAGCAGGGCTACAGTAAATCACTGGCCGCTGGCACCATTTGTAGTGCTGGAACGCTTGGTATTTTATTACCACCGAGTATTATGTTAGTGATTATGGCCGACCAACTTGCTCTCTCGGTAGGTGATTTATTTATGGGTGCGGTATTCCCGGGCCTACTTCTTGGCTTTTTATATTTAACTTATATTCTTGTCGCTGCCTACTTAAAACCTTCGATTGCGCCACTACCCAAAAATGCTCCAGATTTAGAGTGGAAAATAGTGGCTGGTGTCTTAAAAAATATCTTGCCTCCACTGATTTTAATATTTGCAGTACTGGGTTCTATTTTTGCCGGTGTAGCTACGCCGACAGAAGCGAGTGGTGTGGGTGCACTTGGTGCAATAGCGCTTGCAGCCTATTATAAAAAGCTAACCTTCCCTGTTTTTAAATCAGTCAGTCTAGATTCTTATCGTACAACGTCTTATATATTTATGATTTTTATTGGTGCAACCATGTTTGCATTAGTATTACGTGAATTAGGGGGTGATGAACTTATTGAACGCGCTTTAACAAGCCTTCCTTTTGGTCCTTACGGCGTATTGATTGCAATTTTATTGATTGTCTTTTTATTGGGTTTTTTGCTCGATTGGATTGAAATCACTTTAATTGCCCTACCTTTGTTGGCGCCAGTTATCTTAGGATTGGAATTTAATGTGCAGGGGTATGGCGTTATAGATGAACCAACTCTCATATGGTTTGTGATGCTTGTTGCGATAACGCTGCAAACATCATTTCTAACTCCTCCCGTTGGCTTTGCCTTATTTTACTTAAAAGGGGTTTGCCCGCCTGAGATTAAATTAATGGATATTTATAAAGGTGTGATCCCTTTTATTATTCTGCAGTTGATTGGTTTAAGTATTGTTATATCGCTCCCCGGGTTAGTCACTTGGCTACCCGCATACGTTTACGGAAATTGATTAGCTTTACCTCTACTAGTGCTGGATAGGAGTCATTAATAAAGCCACTATTATAGTGGCTTTATTATTTAAGGTGTTTCAATTGAGATCATTATTGAAGCATTGAAGTGCAATATAATGTGCTACCTATTGTCTTGCCCCCATATTTTAGCGCGCTCTTCACGCTGTTCTGCGCGCTCTATTTCCAGCATACGATCACGAACATTACGAATATGTTCGGCCGCCACTTTTTTGGCAGTTTCAGGCTTACGATCAATAATAGCATTATAGATTTGTCGGTGATGCTTATCAATCTGCTGCTTTTGGCGATCACGATGGTAAAGGTTACTTACCGAAGCCATGACACTATTGAGCATAAGTTGCATTAAACTTTGCAAGGTATGCACTAGCACAGGGTTATGAGAAGCTTCATAGATTGCACGATGAAATGCGTGATCTAGTTTTGCCATATGCAGCCGGGACTTGCCAATATCGCTGGCTGTGCTGGTGCCTTCATTAAGTGCTTCGGGCGGCGCACTCATAGCATTATAAGCTTTTGTTATTTTATAGAAATCTTTCTCGGTGCCTCTTTCAGCAGCCAAGCAAGCAGCTTCACATTCCAATACTTCTCTTACATCGAGTAAATCATAAAGTAGCCGGGGATGACTATCGTATAAACGCGCTAATGGCGTTGTATCCTTAACGTTACTCAGCATACCAATAATAAAAGATCCCTGCCCATGGCGAGTTTCTATCACACCCCGGCCCCGTAGCTCCTTTAAAGCCTCCCTAATCATTGGTCTAGAGGCGTTTAAGCGCTGAGTAAGCTGCCTTTCGGAAGGCACTTTGTCGCCTGGTTGCAATGTACCATCCAAAATGAGCTCTTCTAAATGGCGAGAAATTCTCATGGAATGGGTTTCAACAATGTCGTTTATGCTCACCAATGTCACCTTATAAATTAGCGTTTTAATATACTGCCACAACATGGTAATACCAGCAATCACGCTTATGAAAACCCCCATTTACTAAGGATAATATAATCTATAAAAATCAATAAGTTAAAAATAAAAATAAAAAATCAAAAAATATTACTGGTATTACCAGCAACTAAAAAGCTGGACAATCATAACCTTGAAGCACTAACTTAGCCACCTAGCAATTTTTAAACATATCATTAACATAGGTAGTTGCCATGAGCCAATATATCAATAAAGGCGGTATTCAAGTTTCAACCGTATTAGACCAGCTATTAAATAATGAGATCCTTCCAGGCTTAGACATAAAAGCAGAAGACGTATGGGCAGGTTTTAGCAAGCTAATCGATGACTTAGCGCCGGTCAATAAAGCATTGTTAGAAAAACGTGATGAAATACAGGCGCAAATTGATGTTTGGCATAACGACAACCCTGATGGTTTAAGTCAGCATGAAAACTACATCGAATTTTTAAAAGACATTGGTTATATTGTAGAAGAAGGCGAAAAGTTTTCCATAACCACAGAGAATGTTGATGCCGAAATTGCCCATGTCGCAGGCCCTCAGTTGGTCGTTCCAGTTAATAATGCTCGGTTTAGCCTAAACGCTGCTAATGCTCGCTGGGGTAGTTTATACGATGCTATGTATGGAACTGATGCGATTTCAGATGACGGCGGTTGTCAACGCGGTGTGCAGTTTAATAATAAACGAGCTACTCGTGTTATTGCCACTACCGTACAATTTTTAGATCAGGCTATTCCACTAGCTAACCATGTTAGCCACTCAGATGTTGCCCAATATCAAATCACCCAGTCGGGCGACTTATCCATTACGTTAGGTAATGGCCAAACCACTACATTGGCTAATAGTGATCAATTTATTGCTTATACAGGTGAACGCGATACACCAAACCTTATTCTGCTAAAGAATAATGATTTACATATCGAATTACATATTGATCCTAATCACTCTATTGGCCAGCTTAACCCTTCTAGCATAAGCGATGTGGTTTTAGAGTCAGCCGTTAGTACTATTCAGGATTGCGAAGACTCGGTTGCCGCAGTCGACGCTGAAGATAAAGTTGTTGTATATCGTAACTGGCTTGGCTTAATGAAAGGCGACCTATCGGAAACCTTTAGTAAGGGCGGTGAAACCTTAACACGTACCCTTAACCCAGACCGTCAATACACCACAAAAACCGGTGGCACACTTAGTCTCCACGGACGCAGTCTATTATTGATCCGCAATGTAGGTCATCTGATGACGAGCAATGCTATTTTGGATGCATCAGGTAATGAAGTGCCCGAAGGCTTTATTGATGCGCTATTTACTACTTTGTGTGCAATGCATGACTTTAAAGATGATTGCAAATTGCACAACAGCATAACCAAAAGTATCTATATTGTTAAACCAAAAATGCATGGGCCAGAAGAAGTGGCTTTTAGCAATCAGTTATTTAATCGGGTAGAAGATGTTTTAGGCCTACCGCGTTACACCATGAAAATTGGCGTAATGGATGAAGAACGCCGTACTACTGCCAACTTAAAAGAATGTATTCGTATGGTTAAAGATCGTCTGGTTTTTATCAACACTGGCTTTTTAGATCGCACAGGCGACGAAATACATACCTCCATGGAAGCCGGTCCTATGCTTCCTAAAGAATTGATTAAGCAACAAGCTTGGATTGGCGCTTATGAAGACTGGAATGTTGACATCGGACTTGAGTGTGGCTTACCTGGACATGCTCAAATTGGTAAAGGCATGTGGGCCAAGCCCGATGAAATGGCACAAATGCTTGAGGCCAAATCAGGCCACCCAGCAGCAGGTGCTAACTGTGCTTGGGTACCATCACCAACCGCAGCTACATTACATGCCATGCATTACCACACAATTGACGTGCATCAACGTCAAAGTGAAATTGCATCTCGGGGACGTGCGAGCTTAGTTGATATTTTAACGCCCCCAATGCTGGGTGACCTTCGCTTAAGCAGCGAAGAAGTCCAACAAGAACTGGATAACAATGCACAAAGTATCTTAGGCTATGTGGTTCGATGGATTGATCAAGGCGTCGGCTGCTCAAAGGTACCTGATATTAATAATGAAGGCCTAATGGAAGATAGAGCGACTTTACGCATATCCAGCCAACATATTGCCAATTGGGTACGTCATAGTGTTTGCAGCAAAGAACAAGTGATAGAAACCATGAAACGTATGGCGCGAATTGTGGACGAGCAGAACACGAGTGATAACGAATACCAGCCTATGGCACCTCATTTTAACGGGATTGCTTTCGAATCTGCCTGCGCACTGGTTTTAGAAGGTGCAAGCCAACCCAGTGGCTATACTGAACCACTATTACATGCTTACCGAGTTAAGGAAAAAACGGCCAAGGCTTAGCTATAAACAACCATTTAATTAATACATAAACTAGGAAGAAATAATGCTTAATATTAAACGCTTGAGTCTACACATGGCTAAAATATTCATCGAAGGTGCCAGCATCAAAGCCACCGAAATAGGTGTGCCTATGTGTATCGCTGTGGTTGACGAATCGGGTAATTTAATTGCTTTTGAAAGAATGGACGGAGGCAAAGCCCACAGTATTATTGTTGCCCAAGATAAGGCATATACCGCAGGCGCCGCGCGCAAAGCAACACATGAATACAATGCCGTCTGCATCCCAGGTAATTTAGCCTTTGGTATTCATACTGAAGTGGGTGGCCGTTTAAGCACGGTTGGTGGTGGTTTACCTATTCAGGTTGATGGCGACTTTGTAGGTGGAATTGGTGTTAGTTCTGGCAGTCCACAACAGGATATGGAATGTGCTCAGGCAGGTATAGAGTTTTTCTTTAGCCAGCAAGCATAACGTCTTAAATACCCGCGCTACAAAAATAGGTTGCATTATGAATCAAATAACGACGCCAGAGCTATCAGAAAAGCTAAAGGTATTTATTAATCATGAATATGTGATTAGCGATGCAGAAACACAAAGAGTGTATGAATGCGATGGTTTATCCGCTTACTGTGAAATGCCGCTGCTAGTGGTCTTGCCCGAAACTGTTGAGCAAGTACAACGTGCCCTTAAATTGTTTCATCAATATGCAATTCCTGTTGTGGCGCGTGGCGCAGGTACGAGTTTATCTGCTGGTGCAACCCCTCATAAAGAGGGCGTTGTTCTATCTCTTGCAAAGTTTACAGAAATTATTCAGATAGATCCTAAAGCGCGGACAGCTCGCCTACAACCCGGCGTACGCAACCTTGCCATTAGTGAAGCTGCTGCTGAACATGGTCTCTACTATGCGCCCGATCCGTCATCGCAAATCGCCTGCTCTATTGGCGGTAACGTAGCCGAAAATGCAGGGGGCGTGCACTGTCTTAAATATGGTTTAACTGTGCATAATGTTTTAAAAATTAAGATGATTACCGTAGAAGGCGAATTAATTTCCATAGGCAGCGAAGGCCTAGATAATTACGGCATGGATTTACTAGCCTTAATCAATGGGTCCGAAGGTATGTTAGGGGTTATTACCGAGATTACCGTTAAGTTATTACCTATCCCACAAAAAGCCCTTGTTATACTTGCCGGTTTTGACTCTGTTAAAACCGCAGGTGACTCAGTAGGCGAAGTTATTTCACAAGGCATTATTCCTGGCGGTTTAGAGATGATGGACTCCTATGCGATTAAAGCCGCTGAAGCCTTTGCTAATGCAGGCTATCCTTTAGACGCAGAAGCATTGTTATTATGCGAACTCGACGGTACCGAAGAAGAAGTACAAGCTAATACCAAACAGGTTGCCGATTTATTTACCAAACTGGGTGCAACCAGTGTGCGTATCTCACAAAGTGAGGCCGAACGTGCGCTTTTTTGGAAAGGAAGAAAATCAGCCTTTCCTGCAGTAGGGCGTCTGTCACCTGACTACTACTGCATGGACGGCACAATCCCTCGCGGCCAGCTTGCCCATGTACTCACAGAGATTAATCGCTTATCCCAAGAATATGATTTACGTGTTGCGAATGTTTTTCATGCGGGTGACGGAAACTTACACCCACTGATTTTATTTGATGCGAACAAGCCCGGTGAATTTGAAAGAACCGAAGAATTTGGTGGAAAAATTTTAGAGCTTTGCGTAGCTGTTGGCGGCTGTATTACCGGTGAACATGGCGTGGGTTTAGAGAAAATCCGTCAAATGGCAACACAGTTTAACGATTTAGAAATAGCCCAGTTTCACAGTATTAAATTTGCCTTCGACCCCGGTACAACCCTTAACCCAGGCAAAGGCATTCCCATGTTAAAACGCTGCCAAGAATACCGATCCTTAAGCAAAGGCAATGATAAGAATAGAGTCGGCCATACTCATAAGACAGGAGAAAATGTTGCATGAATACTACACCTAAAACATCTCTCGCTGATTTTACTGCTAATGATGATGCAAAAAACCTCATTAGCCTAGTCAAGCAAGCTTATGAAAATAAAACGCCCATTAGTATTGAAGGTAATGGCACTAAGCGCCATTTAGGCCACAGTATTAACAGTGAGCACACTGTTATCTCTACGCGTGAGCACAGCGGCATTCTTAACTACGAACCTGTAGAGCTGGTAATGACAGCACGTGCAGGGACAACACTGGCCGAAATTGATGCGGCACTTGGCGCGAACCAGCAAACCCTCGCCTGCGACCCCGCACGCTTTAATGGGCAAGCTACCATTGGGGGCTCTTTGGCCACTAATCAAGCAGGCCCATCAAGGCCCTGGACAGGATCGTTACGTGATCATGTACTGGGAGTGAACCTTATCAACGGTAAAGGTGAACACCTGCGTTTTGGCGGTAAAGTAATGAAAAATGTTGCCGGCTACGATGTCTCACGATTACAAGCAGGCGCTATGGGCACGCTAGGACTGATGACCGAAATTAGCTTTAAAATCCTTCCCTTCGCTAGCGCCACTATGACTGTGAAACAAGCTATATCTCAGGCTGATGCCATTAACGCCATGAACCAACTAGCAGGAAAACCAACGCCTCTTAGTGCTGCAAGTTGGGTCAGCGGCGATTTATATCTACAATTTTCAGGCGCGCAAATTGCTGTTAATAAAATACTAGAAACAGTCACCAGTGATAACCACAATGCTGAAATATTGAGCTTAGAACAGGCTAGCGATTTTTGGGCAAAACTACGCGACAAACAACTCGACTTTTTTAATAACCTTTCCAGCGATGAATCTCTATGGCGTTTTTCTATTAACCCTACCGCCTCGGATGACTTTAGTAAGAGTATTGATGAAAAAGCATGGTTGGCAGATTGGGGTGGAGCTTTACGTTGGTTAAAAGGCGATTTTGAGCAAGAAAAGCTCAGCCAATGGGCACAGACGCATGGTGGAGAAGTCACATTATTCGCTAAAAACAGATCCCACAATGAGATCTCTTTTACAGGTGCAGGCCAAATCACTCTGCCGCCGATCAATCCTGTTGTACAAAGAATTCAACGCAATATTAAAAATTCATTTGACCCTCATCACATTTTAAATGTTGGTCGTTTATATCACTGGATTTAAGGTTATATAATGCAAACAAATATCCATTCCGACATAGCCGCACGACCTGATGTAATTGAAGCAGAAGAAATTCTTCGCTCCTGTGTACATTGTGGTTTTTGTACCGCCACGTGCCCTACTTATCAACACTTTGGTGATGAAAGAGATGGTCCTCGCGGTCGTATTTATCTCATTAAACAATTATTAGAAACAAATGAGGCGACTGAAAAAACACAAACTCATTTGGATCGATGCTTAACCTGTCGTAGCTGCGAAACCACCTGCCCGTCGGGCGTCAAATATGGTCGACTGGTGGATATTGGTAGAGGTATCGTAGAAGAAAAGGTATCACGCAAGCCTATTGATCGTTTTACGCGTTGGTCACTACGCAAGGTATTACCTTATCCTAAACGTTTTGGATTTTTATTATTTTGGGGCCAATTAGTTAGACCGTTGCTGATTGGAAAATTAAAAGCAAAGGTACCGCCAAAGAAAATAGCGTCGCCTTGGCCTGTATCTAGTCACTCACGTAAGATGATTGCACTGGCCGGTTGCGCCCAGTCTATTACCACACCTAACACCAATGCTGCTAGCGCACGGGTGTTAGATAAACTAGGAATTAGCCTAGTAGAAGCCCCAAAGGCAGGATGCTGCGGTGCAGTTGATTATCATTTAGCTGCACATGATGATGGCTTAAACGCGATGCGGAAAAATATTGATGCATGGTGGCCCGCCATCGAAGCTGGCGCTGAAGCCATTGTAATGACCGCAACGGGATGTGGTGTAATGGTAAAAGAATATGGTGAGCTACTCGCAGGCGATCCGAACTATGCTAAAAAAGCCCAACGGGTAACCGAGCTTACCAAAGACCTTAGTGAAATTTTAGGCAAGGAAGACCTAGGGCCACTCAACATTAAAGACAAAAAGCCCACGGCTTACCATTGCCCTTGTACGTTACAACATGGGCAACAATTAACCGGAGGGGTAGAAAGCATACTTGAAAAAGCCGGTGTACCGCTGACTAAAACAAAGGATAAACACCTATGCTGTGGTTCTGCAGGAACGTATTCTATTTTGCAGTCAGACACTAGCCAGCAGTTATTAGATAACAAGCTAGCCGCTTTAACGATTGGCCAACCAGAACAGATTGTGACGGCTAATGTCGGTTGTCAAATGCACCTAGAAACAAAAGCCGGCGTACCCGTAAAACATTGGATCGAATTACTCGATCCAAAAGCATAAGGCGAAGTGAGCGTATTCCTAGGGTTACTCTTAGGAATACCGCTATGCCTAAGGTTGCGTCTTCGATGCTATAGAGTTTTCCAAATATAACTAGAAATCACTAATTGGTAGCAGAAAGTTGGTTAGATTTACCAATTGCAGAAGATAAAACCAGCACCACTGGAACCCGAAGATATTTTTTAATCACATCATTATTTGCAAAGGCCAACTATGTCAGCAAACGACACATCACGTTCTTTATATACTCATCATGCTGGCCCCGCTTTGCTTGAAACACCGCTGCTTAACAAAGGCAGCGCATTTACTGAAAAAGAGCGTAAATCATTTAACTTATTAGGATTGGTTCCGCCAAGATACGAATCTATTGAAGAGCAGGTCGATAGAGCTTTTATGCAATACAGTAGTTTTGTTAGCCCGATGAACAAGCATATATTTTTACGTGCAATCCAAGACAACAACGAAACCTTATTTTATCGGTTATTGCAAAAGCATATAGAAGAAATGATGCCGATTATCTACACCCCAACGGTGGGGGAGGCTTGTGAGCGTTTTTCTGAGATATACCGCTCGTCGCGCGGGCTTTTTATAAGCTACGATGAACGCCATTTAATGCAAGATATACTGCGCAATGCAACAAAACGCAAAGTGCGTGTAATAGTGGTCACTGATGGCGAAAGAATATTGGGCCTAGGCGACCAGGGTATTGGTGGTATGGGCATTCCCATCGGTAAATTATCTTTATACACTGCGTGTGGTGGGGTTAGCCCAGCTTATACATTACCAATCATGTTAGATGTTGGCACTAACAACCAAAAATTGTTAGATGATCCTATGTATATGGGTGCCCGTCATCCTCGTATTAAAGGAAAACAATACAACGAATTTTTAGATATGTTTATCAACGAAGCCAAAGCGCGTTGGCCCGAAGTGATGATTCAATTTGAAGATTTTGCCCAGTCTAATGCCATGCCATTACTGCAGAGGTATCGCGATAAAGTGTGTTGTTTTAATGATGATATTCAAGGGACTGCGGCGGTTACACTAGGGACTATTTTAGCCGCTTGTAGGTCGCGCGGCGATAAACTCTCAAATATGAAAGTGGTTTTTGTGGGTGCTGGTTCAGCTGGTTGTGGTATTGCTGAAATGCTTATTCAACAAATGATATTTGAAGGCTTAAGCGATGCCCAAGCGCGTTGTAATGTTTTCATGATTGACCGCTTTGGTCTATTAACCCGCGGCATGGAGGGTTTACGCGATTTTCAAGAAAAGCTAGCCCAGCCGAAAGATAATATTAGCGGATGGGTCTATAGCGGCAATTATGCCTCTTTGCTTGATGCGGTTAATTGCGCCAAGCCTGACATTTTGATTGGTGTGTCTGGTCAAGCCGGCCTTTTCACTGAACAAGTGATCACAGCAATGAGCCAAAACTGTGAAACGCCTATTATCTTTCCACTCAGTAATCCCTCAAAACAAGTAGAAGCTCACCCACAACAAGTGATTGAATGGACTAAGGGCAACGTAGTTATTGCCACGGGTTCACCTTTTGATGCGGTAGAATTCGAAGGTGTGACCCACCCCATTGTCCAGTGCAATAACAGTTATATTTTCCCAGGTATAGGCTTAGGTGTTATTGCCTCTAAAGCTAAACTTATCAGTGATGAAATGCTGATGGCGGCCAGTAATGCATTAGCAGATGCTTCGCCATTAGCAAATGGTGAACCGGGAGGCTTACTACTACCACGTTTAACGAAAATCAGCGAACTATCACGAAAAATCGCATTTGCGGTTGCAAAAGTCGCGATGCAGCAGGAGCTTGCTTTGCCCCTTTCAGACGATGTCCTACTGGCAAAAATAGAAAGCAATTTCTGGAAGGCAGAATACCGTCCCTATAAACGAGTCAGTTTGTAATAATAACATTTGATACTCTGGCAGCAATAATGTGTGTTGCTAGCGTATTCCTTGTATTCTGTATTCTGTAATTTATTTTTAACTGAAGCGATAGGAGTTGAAATGAATTTTATCAACGGTTTAACCTTGTTGTTAGTGTGTCAGCTACTTGGCGAAGTTTTATCTAGGTTATTGCAAATACCTATTCCGGGGCCTGTTCTAGGAATGTTGCTACTATTTTTATCTTTATTTTTCTTTAAAAAAACTAAACGCCTCGTTAACAAATCATCGTCTGCGATACTTAGTCATTTATCGCTATTATTTATACCTGCAGGTGTTGGCCTAATGACTCACTTTAGTCGCCTAGAACAAGTATGGATGCCTATTTCCGTAGCACTTTTTTTTGGCGCCATTATTAGTTTTGTCGCTACAGCATGGTTGATGCAACTGACTATTTGGTTGATGAATAAAAAAGTAGCACCGGAAAGTGGTGATGAGTAGTGATGATCAGTTGGCAGCAATTTGGGTCTATCTATCTGCCACGCCTTTAATTGGCTTAACATTAACGTTAGTTGTTTATAGCGTGATATACAAAATGTATATTCGCAGCCATTCTAATCCGTTATTGAACCCAGTATTATTGTCTATTATCGTTATTATAGGTGTACTACTTATCACAAATACGTCTTATCAAACCTATTTTGATGGCGCACAGTATATTCATTTCTTATTAGGACCTGCCACAGTCGCATTAGCGGTTCCGTTGTTTGAACAACTTCCTAAGCTTAAACGCTTATGGTTACCCGTACTGGTATCCATCGTAGGTGGTGTATTTATTGGTGTAACTAGTGCGGTATTGATTGCCCGTGGTTTGGGTGTGAGCTTAGAAATTCAACTTTCTATTGCGCCTAAGTCGGTTACCGCCCCTGTTGCTATGGGAATTTCTGAGCAGATAGGCGGCTTACCTTCTTTAACCGCCGCATTTGTTGTCATAACCGGTATCTTAGGTGCTTTGTTAGGTATTCATATATTGAAATTCGTCGGCATAAAAGATGACGCGGTGAAAGGGATCGCTATAGGCGTAAGTTCTCACGGTATTGGAACGGCGCGCGCTTTTCAAGAGAGTCAAGAAATGGGTGCATTTTCGGGCTTAGGCATGGCCTTAGCCGCATTGACTACCGCTGTCATCTTGCCTTGGATAATACAATGGTTGTTTTGATAAGTGGGAAGTATAAGAAAAAATCTTTATATGTGAACTATGCAAGAGGTATTAAACCTATTGTGTTTATGGTCATTAAATTGATGACTGGAATGTGATGGCGCGAAGATGCTATCTAAAATTGATTAATATTGCATTAACAAATGCGACAAAACTTAAGGTACAGCGGAGTGTTTTTTAAATCTAATCAAGATGACAAACTTAATAGTATATGTTGTGAACAACTAGCCGAAATATTTGAAGTTGAAATAACGGAGGCGTCTGATTGGTGTCGGGTAAAAAAAGGTAAAATACAGATCACTTTGCCTTTTGCAGCCAGAACCCTTGAGCCGGTAGTAATTGAAAAACTAGTAGCTGCGGGTATTAATACTGAAATGCTGGCAATTAATACCCATATTATGGCTAAGAAAACTAAACTCGCAAGGCTCGCCAAGGTCAAAAATATAATAGCGGTTGCTTCCGGTAAAGGCGGTGTTGGTAAGTCAACCACTAGTGTGAATTTGGCTTTTGCGCTACTGCAAGAAGGAGCAAAAGTAGGCCTGCTCGATGCGGATATTTATGGTCCATCTGTGCCGATTATGCTTGGCAACCCTAATGCTCAACCAAGTAGCGAAGATCAGCAAAACATGTTCCCTGTAGAAGCTTTTGGGTTGGTAGCCAATTCCATTGGCTACTTGGTTCCTCCTGAAAATGCGACAATCTGGCGAGGTCCTATGGCCAGTGGAACGTTACAGCAGCTGGTAACTGAAACCATCTGGCCTGAACTCGATTATCTTATTGTTGATATGCCTCCCGGGACCGGTGATATTCAACTTACATTGTCACAACAAGTGCCTGTTACTGCTGTTGTAGTAGTTACCACTCCACAGGACTTGGCGTTAGCCGATGCCATAAAAGGTATAGCTATGTTTGAAAAGGTCGATATTCCTGTCTTGGGTCTGATAGAAAATATGAGTCATTACCAATGCCTAAATTGCGGTCATCAAGAACATATTTTTGCTGAGGGTGGAGGCAAAAAGTTGGCCGCCAGATATAACATTGAATTGCTCGGCCAATTACCCTTGGATATTCGTATTCGCCAACATACAGATAGCGGCAAGCCACTTATGATAGCTGAGCCTCAATCCGCATTGTCAGAAAATTATCGAAGTGCTGCACGAGCTATTTCAAAAAAATTAGCTCTCAACACTGAAATAAAAGCAGACAATAGTATTCCAATTACAGTGAGTCTATGAACAAAAGCCTGCATGTGCCGGTACAGTTCATTTGTTCTCTCAAGACTGATAACACCACTAACAATAATTAAATAAAACAGCATAAAAATAAAGATTGCAATGATTAGCCTCTCTCGGTGAAAGTCATATGTAAAAAATAATAAATGGGGACCCAACTTGAAAACCATCTAGTATGGATGTTCTATTAATTTTGGTCTTTATTGTATCGTTTTCAGTTGCTCGCGATAGATAACGTCATTTTGATTATCTACTGGTTGATAGTAATAGCTTGATACTGGGATATTAAACAATTGACTTATATGGGTAATACTCAAGGTTTGTTCCGCCTTTCTCATTCGTTTAATCACTTTAATGCTGGATTGTCGCGAATGAAAAAGGCGGTTGCCTTTTTTAATAAAGCCCATCCCTTTTTGAGACAGCGAGTTGCTTTTCTAGCACTTGAATACGGCGCTTATCACCGTCCAGTGCCACTTTAACGGTGCTGACCTCTCCTCGTTGCTCTTCTACCATTAGTTTGGCATATTCTAATCTTTGAGCTGAGGTAACACCTTTGCGAACCTTTCTAGTACTGTCGGTTATTTATCCCCGTAAGGGTTGACCTACCTATATCGTTACACGCATCGGGTGGGGATAGCCAATAGTCGATTGTTGGACGTTAACCGTGACAATGTCACCTTTACATACAACCGACATTCCGCACCTAAAGTCGATACTTTACATTCGGAGTCTATTTTCGTTCAAAACACCGTCAGGTTGTAATGAGTGTCGCTAAAAAAATATTAATAGAGTGTTTTTAGAACTAAGTTTGTACAAAAAACGAATTGTTTTTTCAAGTGCGGATTGTCAGCTATGCTACCAACTTTTCACGCTGGAAAAATAATCTTAATCAACTTTTTTTACCGGTAAATATCGACTCAGTATTTGTTCCAGCGCCGCTAATTTTAAAGGTTTAGTTAAATATTCATTCATGCCAGCGGCTTTGGCTTTACTGGCATCTTCTTTCATGGCGTTTGCCGATAACCCACAAATTACTAATGTTGTTAAGCCTTGTTTGCGGATCTCTATGGTCGCCTCATAACCATCCATTATCGGCATTTGCACATCCATCAATACAAGGTCGTAATGAGCCGAATTAACCACCTTAGTCACGGCTTGTTGACCATTTTCGGCTATATCAAAGGTGACACCCAATACCCTTAACATTTCACCGGCCACAATCTGGTTGATACTGTTATCTTCAACCAGCAAGATATGTCCCTCATACTCAGTTTGCACATGCTTATGTTCAGCCTCAGATCTGGATTGACCCATCAGCGGATTATATAAGGCGTGTACAAATGTAATTAATTGGCCTGGCGTATAGGGGTGGGTCAGGCAAGAAAATGGCCATTCTTTTGACAATAGTTCAGGTAAGTTACTTGGTTGAGTCTCCGTCACAAAGCCAACAATGATCTGTGAATCGTGCAGAGACCTAAGTTGTGGCTGCAGTGCTTTATGGGCAACTTGATCGTGTACATCAATCATTACGGCATCGTTAGGGCTTATCTCTCCTAACATAGTCTCAAGTTGGGACAGCGGAAAGTGGTGATGTTCCAGTTCAATATTGGCCAAATATTGCGATGAAACTAACCCCTGCGGGCCTTTGCTAAAATAATACAGTTTGTGTTTGGGTCTTTTGGGGATGGTAAAGATACATGACGTTTCAGTTTGATAGCGTAATTTGAATGAAACGTTAAAGTTACTGCCTATGTGCAATTGTGATTGTGCTTTAACTTCACCACCCATTAAGTTAACCAGTTGTGTGACTATTGATAGACCCAGTCCGGTCCCGCCAAAATCACGGCTAGTTGAGCCATCGGCCTGGGTAAACTTATCAAAAACTTTATCCAGTTGCTCTTTAGTCATGCCAATTCCGGTGTCGATAACTTCAGCGTTGAGCGTCAGTTCATCGCTCCCAGGGTGACGTTCATAAGAGATATTAATGGTAACGGAACCATTGCGGGTAAATTTAATGGCGTTGCTACTGAGATTGAGTAACACCTGGCTGATGCGAAGCGGATCACCAACCAGGGTTGAAGGAATATTTGGATCACAATTAAATATTACATTTAGATTTTTTTCCTGGGCCCGGGCCGAGATATTAGTTAATAAATTGGCAAATACCGAATTGAGAGAGAATTCAACTTGCTCAATATCAAGTTTGCCGGCTTCGACCTTAGAAAAATCCAGAATATCGTTTATCAGGCTCATTAGAATTTGGCTTGAATAGACAACCTTATTCAATTGTTGGCGCTGTTTGGTCGTCAGATCGCTTTTCATCACCACATCCAACATGCCGATGATACCGTTCATGGGAGTACGTATTTCGTGGCTCATGTTCGCTAAAAACATGCTTTTGGAAAGCGTCGCCTGTTCTGCTTTATGTTTAGACTCTGCCAACTCGGCGTTAAGTGCTTCCTTGCGAGCATTTAACATCCTTGATTCGGAGAGTAAGTGGGTAGTTTGGGTATTTTTTGCATGAAAAATATCCGCTGCTTTGGCCAACTGGCCAATTTCATTTTGTTGGGTAATACCTGGTATGGCGTCCACATCTTCGCCTTTTGCCAGCTTTTTGAATACCTCGGTAATAACGTTTATGGGTAACATGATACGGTGGGTTAAAAACAGAGCGGTGAATATTGCGAGTAAGATACCAAAAACTGAAAATACATCGCTACTTATCTGATTATTCCGAATGTTTTTCTTAACTTGCTGATTGGTATCATTGAGCTTGTAGGTTACCAATCGATTGAGTTCCCGGGCCAGAAATAAAAATTCGTTGGCGGAGCCTGCCATCACCACATTGACTAAAAACAGATAGCCACTGGTTATACTTGTCAGCTGGATAAATTCTGCTTCGACGGTATTGAGTTCAGCGATCACATCTTTATACATATCAGCTTGTACATCGTCTTTGGACATGACGGCTCTGGCCAAAGCGAATTCATCACTAAATTGTTCGACGAACTGGAAATCTGGATTCAGCAAATATTGCAGCGAGATATTTTCAGCCCGAGAGATATGATATTTGGCTTGATTGACGTTCAAAAAAAAGGCGTCTTGAACGGCTGTATTTTGCCGGGATACCCTTTCAATGATATGGTCTAAATCCATAATTAAGCTGCCGTCAAAAAGCGAACTACGTTTATTGCGACCGGTCACAACACTGGAAAAATTATCCTGATAATTGGCTATATGAGTGCGCATTGTGGAAATATAGCCTTGATATACTTCTACTTGGGGGTCGTTAAGGGTTAGCTGTTCAACTTTATTTAAGTTGTTTTGCGTGCTATCTATTAGAGAGTTAAAGCGAGCGATGGCCGATTGACTGGCAGAATTTTTATAAATCAACACATTACGCTGTAAATCCAGCACATCACGCTCCAACTCCCGAACCAGACTGACTTTTACGACAGCCTGCTGGGTCAAATCCAGATTGTTGGCAAAAGTAGCTTGGTTGCTGCGGGAAATAAATACCTGCGAGAGCAACAGCAAAACCAATATCAGAGCGACAATCAGTATTTGCGATTTGATTGTTTTAAACACGGTTATAAAATTCATACCACTTTTGCAAATTGTAATCTTAGCTTGGCATAGCGGTGTTCCAAAGGCAACGTTGCTGAAGCTATAGACACCGCGAACATCTCTTTTTTTTACGTCACATTACCATCAGTGTCTTTTAACGGTTGGGCTGCCGATATTTAGTCGATGGCTGGGTCATGACTGGTAATAATATAACCCTATTAAATCCACGACACCTTCTTTGGTGAAGGGCAAATTATCGGTCGCCCTATCTATTTAAGGCAAAAAATGCAGGTGAAAAAATGCGCTTGTGATTACCCCGGGCAAACGGCATAAAAGGCGATAGACTCGGGTATGGAATTACTGAAGCACTGCTGGTACTTTAAAGAGATCAATATTTTAAACAAGGGCCTAATTCACCACAGCTAATATTGCCAATATCGGTAAATGCCAGGTCAAATTAGCCGATGGTGGGATGACTACTAACATTCGTGTGGTAGCCAAAAGCATCCAGCTTATGTACATAGGGTAGTGTGACTGAGCCGTTCATTATTGGCTTTCTCTAAAGTGCTATCGTGCAGTCTGTTAACCATTTTGCAAGGTCCATCACTGGTACCGATTGTGCCTGGGGGTAAGCTTGGCAGTTTTATAAAATGAATTGATTTTATTCCAGTACCTCAATAGAGCCACTGCGGCACAAGGGTCGAATACTCTTTGACCCTTGTCTGTATAAAAGTGATAAATACATGCTTTTTGGTGCAATGTTATGAACTGCAGATCACTCGGCATAGAATTTATGCTGAAATTTTAAAGTTTGCTGTTCAAGTCCATCACTTATGTTGATTTCAAAACGAAAGTTTTCCTGATCACTAAAGGGTAATACTGCCAGGTAATATATTGCCTTGCCTTCAGTGACTTGGGTAAACCCTAGTTCCTTTTTTACGCCCAATAAATTCCTGGCTGAGCCCTTGATAACCACCCCTTGCGCTTCTTTAGAAAGTTTATCAAGGACCGAAATGTTGATAAGAGCATTGTACTTACTGCGTACTATGGCGTATTGCTTAGCCACAGCGGGAGAAATAAAGGTACTGTTAAGCGCCATATAATGGACTTCCCAGCTACCGAGCAGTTGCTTCTGCTCGGCCTGAGCCTTAACACTCAGGCACAGGCTGGCGAACAATATCAGTATGCTTAATGTTGAAACATATTTAAAAGAAGCCAATAACATCCCCTAATAATTTCTGTGCAAAAATAATCCCCATGATGACGACCATAACGGACAAGTCCAAGCCCCCCATGTTAGGTAAACGACGTCTTATGGGTGCTAGCATAGGTTCAGTTAACTGACCCAACACCATATCCATAGGATTATAGCCCTGACTGACCCAACTCATGATCGCGCGTATAATTAATACCCACATCATCAGTGATAAGCCTTCTTTAATAACCAAGACGCAGGTTCCCAGCAATACGGGCAAGAGATTAAAATTAGTATTACCAATTAATAAATTAAGAGCAATAATTTTCAGAGCCGCTACTATTAAAGCCAAGGCTAGGGTCGCGGTATCTATCCTGCCAATGGAAGGTAATATCCGGCGCATTGGCCCAACAAAAGGATGGGTCGCTTTAACCACAAACTGACTAAAGGGGTTATAGAAATCCGCACGGGCTAGCTGCAACCAGAAGCGCAACAGCACTATCATCAAATACAACTCGAACAGGGTACCGATTAAAAACTGCATAGAACTCATAAGGGATACTTTTCCAACAAATTAGTTAAAATAAATTAGCCATTTCTTCAGCTCGCGTCACTGCTGCACGCATAGCGCCGGACACCAGCTTATCTATGCCGTTATTTTGCAAATGCTCCACCGCTTGAGCGGTAGTGCCAGCTTTAGACATAACTTGGGCGCGCAACTCACTAATTTCAAGGTCGGGATTGTGACAAACCATTTCCGCCGCACCTAACATGGCTTGTTGCACCAGCAGGCGCGCAGTTTGGTGATCAAAACCTTGCTGTTCGGTTTCTTTTTGCATGGCCTCTAAGAAAGTATAAAAATAAGCTGGGCTACTGCCAGCGGCGGCAATCACGCCATTAATCAGGTTTTCAGTCTCGACCCAGGTGATCTCCCCAACCATTGACAGCAGTTGCCCTGCATAATCTTTATCGCTTTGAGCCACATCGCTTGGCGCATACAAGCCCGTCATACCTTTACCTAGGGAACTGGGGGTATTAGGCATAGTACGAATGATATTGCTATGCCCACCGAGCATCTCGCTTAAACGTTGGGTAGGGATGCCTGCAGCAATGGAAATAAATAATTTACCTGTGATATCACAACTCTTGGTGAGTTCGCTGCACATCTGCTCCATCAACTGGGGCTTAACCGCTAAGACCACCACTTGCGCCTGTGACACAGCCGAAGCATTTTGTTGGGTGATACGGATCGAAAAATCGTTTTTCAAGGCATCGAGTTTGGGCAAGGATGGATTGCTGGCGGTGATTTTCTGGCCTGGGTAGCCACTGGCGCACATGCCACTGATAATGCTTCTGCTCATGTTGCCTGCACCGATAAAGGCGATATCTCTGTGTTGCATAATTATCCTGTGTTGTTCTGTTGCCTCAGCCTGCTGGTTAAGACTTAGCTTTATTGCGGGTGCCGAAGATAGCTGTGCCGACACGCACCATAGTGGAACCTGATTCAATAGCAAGTTGCATATCATTAGACATGCCCATGGAAAGCGTGTCAACTTGTGGGTGTTTTGTTTGCAATTGTGCAAAAAGTAGTTGCATACGTCTAAAGCTTTGTTGCTGCCTGACAAGAGACTGTCCTGCTTCAGGTATAGCCATTAACCCCCGTAAAGTCAGGTTTTGTAAACTTGACAGCGCCTCGGCCAGAGGCAGTACCTCGTTTTCCACAACCCCGGCCTTACTTAATTCCTGGTCAATGTTAACTTGGATACAGACATTCAGAGTTTTATGGGGTTCACGTTGTTGATTAAGCCTCTGGGCTATTTTAAGGCGGTCAATGGATTGCACCCAGGCAAATGTTTCGGCCACCAAGCGCGTTTTATTAGATTGTATTGGACCGATAAAATGCCATTCGATATCAGTCAAATCTGCCAACTGTTGAATTTTTTCTACTCCTTCCTGCACATAATTTTCACCGAATAATCGGTGTCCAGCCTCATACGCTTGCCTGATATCTGATACAGGTTTGGTTTTACTTACGGCTAGTAATTTAACTGAATTTACTGGACGATTAGCCTCGGAAACAGATCCCTTGATTGTTTCAAGTGCGATTTTAAGTCGTTCTGCTATTGTGCCCATAATGCAACTTATTTACGGAGAATATGTTTTGGATATTACCGAACTTTTAGCCTTTAGTGTTAAGAATAACGCGTCTGATTTACACCTGTCTGCTGGGTTACCTCCGATCATTCGTGTTGATGGTGAAATGCGCCGCCTGAATATTCCGGAACTGGACCATAAACAGGTGCACACTCTAATCTACGAAATCATGAATGATAAGCAACGTAGAGAATACGAAGAAAATCTGGAAACAGATTTTTCTTTTGAAGTTAAGGACCTATCCCGTTTTAGGGTCAATGCTTTTATGCAAAACCGCGGAGCGGCAGCGGTGTTGCGCACCATTCCAAGTAAAATATTGAGCCTGGATGATTTAGGGGCTCCACCAATATTCAAAGATATAATCAATCAACCCACAGGCATAGTGCTGGTGACGGGATCCACAGGTTCAGGTAAAAGTACTACGCTGGCCGCTATGGTCGACCATATCAACCGCCACAAGCGGGAACATATATTAACCATTGAAGATCCCATTGAATTTGTGCATGAAAACAAACTTTGTGTGGTAAATCAGCGGGAAGTCCATCGGGATACCCATAGTTTTAGTAATGCCTTACGATCGGCATTACGGGAAGATCCGGATGTAATTCTAGTGGGTGAACTGAGGGATTTGGAAACGATACGTCTGGCGATTTCGGCGGCAGAGACCGGGCATCTGGTCTTTGGTACCTTGCATACCAACTCGGCACCTAAGACCATCGATAGATTAATAGATGTCTTTCCCGCAGCAGAGAAATCTATGATTCGTTCCATGTTGTCCGAATCTTTGCGGGCAGTGATTTCCCAAACATTGCTTAAAAAAGTAGGTGGTGGCAGGGTTGCTGCTCATGAAATTATGCTTGGGATCCCAGCCATTCGTAACCTTATTCGTGAAAATAAGGTACCGCAAATGTATTCTGTCATGCAGACCAGTCAGGCCCATGGTATGCAAACCATGGATCAATGTTTACAGCGCCTGGTCGCTCAAGGTGTGATCACTGCTCAGGATGCTGCCGCGCAGTCGATTGATAAAAAACCGACTATCAACTATTAAAGCTTAGAGACTAAGGTGTCGATTGATAAAGAACGAGTATGCACCACCAGGATGTGCAGGCTAACGTGTCGATTGATAAAAAACCGACTATCAACTACTAAGGCTTACAGGCTAAGGTTTTGATTGATAAAGAACGAGTATGAACTACCAGGATGTGCGGGCTAATGTGTTTTTTTGATAAAAACCAAGTATCAACTATTAAAATGGATAGGCTAATGTGCTGTCTTACTCTTTTTTCATTGGAATTATCATGGATTTAACTCCTTATTTACAAGAAATGGCGGATGCCGGCGCATCTGACTTATTTATCACAGTGGGCATGCCGGTCAGCGCTAAAATTAATGGCCAGTTAGCTCAGATAGACTCACAAAAGCTGGTACCTGAGTCAGCTCTGGCGCTGGTGCACGATGCCATGTCTGATAAACAAAAAATTGAATTTCAAGAAAGTAAAGAATGTAACTTTGCCATCGTCCGTGAGGGTATTGGTCGTTTTCGCTGCAGCGCATTTTGGCAGCGGGATATGCCTGGTATGGTGATAAGGCGTATCATTACTGAAATCCCTCAAGCCAGTGATTTGGGGCTCCCCGAAATCCTCAAAGACGTGATTATGGCCAAACGGGGGCTGGTATTATTTGTTGGGGGCACGGGTACGGGTAAGTCCACCTCACTTGCTGCGTTAATCGGCCATCGCAATCGACATTCCAAAGGTCACATTCTGACCATTGAGGATCCCATTGAATTTGTACATCAACATGATAATTGTGTGGTGACCCAAAGGGAAGTGGGTATAGATACCAAATCTTTCGATGACGCCCTAAAAAGTTCATTGCGCCAGGCACCTGATGTCATCCTGATTGGTGAAATTCGTTCGATGGAAACCATGGAATACGCCATGTCGTTCGCCGACACCGGTCACTTGTGTGTGGCGACGCTGCATGCCAACAATGCTAATCAGGCTATTGAACGCATTATGCACTTGGCCCCCCCTGAGCAACATAGCAAATTGCGTTTTGACTTGAGCCTCAACATACGCGCCATTATAGCCCAGCAACTGGTGCCGACTATCGATGGTAAGGGGCGCATAGCCGCCATAGAAATCTTGCTGAATTCGCCATTGGTAGCGGATTTAATCAGGCGAAATGAAACCGGAGGCTTGAAAGAAGCTATGCGCAAGGGTAAAGAGTTAGGTATGCAGAGCTTCGATATGGCTCTGTATGAATTGTTTCAACAAGGCAAAATTAGCCTTGAGCAAGCCATTCACCATGCCGATTCTCCTAATGACTTGCGTTTGATGATCAAACTTGACTCGGATCAAGGTAATGACTTGGGTTCGCTGGCGGATGTTTCTATCGATATGGATTAGGGTGTTGGCCAAACATGGGGTGTGTTAAAGGTAGAACATGATGAAAATTTATAGTCATAGCGATCGTTTTATGGTTTGGCAAGTCAAACAGTTCCTGGATGAAAACAATGTGCCCTGTTTTATGAAAAATGAATTTGCCAGCGGGGCAATGGGGGAGCTAGCACCTGGGGATTGCCAGCCAGAAGTGTGGCTGGCTGACAACAGCTGGCAATGCAGGGCAAAAGATTTGATAGCACAATTGGCGTTTAACAAGGGGAACGAAAACGAATGGTTTTGTCCCCAATGCCATGAGCCCAATGCCAGCAGCTTTGAAGTATGCTGGCAATGTGGATGTGATCCCGAGCAATTTGTGTAACCCAGGTTGGCCCTTATATTAACGTTCCAGAAGGTGAAAGGAGATGAATAGCCAGTATTATATCGAACAGTTCCTCGACGGGATTTGGCTGGAAAAAGGCTTAAGCGACAATACGCTTAGCGCCTATCGCAGCGACTTGAGCCAATTTTCCCGTTTTGCTAACAAGCAAAGCAGCCAGTGGTTAATAACCACCGTGCGCAGTGAAGAAATAGAGTTTTATCTGGCTCACCGCTACGATTTAGGGTTGTCTGAGCGCAGTACGGCCCGTTTTTTAAGCAGTTTACGTAGATTCTGTGCCTATCTGTTGCAACAAGGTATCAGGCAGGATGATCCTGTCAGTGTCTTACAAAATCCTAAATTAAAACAAAGTTTGCCCAAAATTATATCGGAGCAGCAAGTGGACGACTTACTTAATGCACCGGTTATTGAGGATCCCATCGGGCTTAGGGACAAGGCCATGTTAGAAGTGCTGTATGCCACAGGACTGAGGGTAACCGAGCTTATTAGTCTGCGCATCGATCAGCTAAGTGTTGCCCAAGGGGTGGTGCGTGTGATTGGCAAGGGTAACAAGGAACGCCTGGTTCCCTTAGGTGAAGAGGCGCTGGATTGGTTGGGTATTTATCTTAAACAAGGACGCAGCTTGTTACTAAAGACAGAGACAGATGTCTTGTTTCCAAGTAGCAGGGGAAGCATGATGACCCGGCAGACATTTTGGCACAGGATCAAAGTTTATGCTGCCATGGCCGCCATTAATGTTGACTTGTCGCCCCATACCTTAAGGCACGCCTTTGCCACCCATTTACTCAACCACGGCGCTGACCTTAGGGTGGTGCAAATGTTGCTCGGGCACAGCGATTTGTCTACTACTCAGATTTATACCCATGTCGCCACCCAACGTCTGCAGGAGCTGGTTGCTCGTCACCATCCCAGAGGATAAGCGCGGTATACAATCACGATTATTCGTCTTATCAGGTTGGTATGTGCGGCGTAACGGGGTAAAATGTTCTTCTGGGTTGTGAATTGTTTTGCCACCCAATGGGTCTTATATACCCAAGTGCCCTCAAAATACAGAGGTTACTTGGGTATAGCCATCAACTCAAATTGGAAACAGTATGAAATACCAAATGATAATTTTAACGATAGTTGCAAGTTTTGCCTTGCAACTCAGTGCCTTTGCCCAAAGTCAAAGCGATGGGTTTGATGGAGTTAAACAAAAAATTCAGTCTACCCTGGGCATGAAAGTCATTGCTATTGGTGACTCACCTGTACCAGGCTTGCTACAGATAGAAACCAATAAAGGTTTGTTTTACACCAGTCAGGATGGCAAATATTTACTTCAGGCCAAGGTATTTAACTTAGACGAAGGTATGCGCAATGAAACAGAATCGGCGTTAACAGATATGCGCCTGGCAGGCTTGGTCGATTTCAAAGACACAACTATTGAATATAAAGCCAAAAAAGAAAAATACGTGGTAAATGTCTTCACCGATATTACCTGTGGTTATTGCCGTAAATTGCATAACCAAATGGAAGAATATAACGACTTGGGTATTACCATCCGTTATCTGGCGTTTCCGCGCAGTGGTTTAAATGGCCAATCTTATCAAGATATGGTGTCAGTATGGTGTGCCGATGATCCGCAAGAAGCTCTAACTAATGCAAAAAATGGTAGTGCAGTGTCCGACCATGTCTGCACTACCAAGGTAGCTGAGCAATATAGTTTCGGTCAAAGTGTCGGGGTCAGTGGTACACCTAATATTATTTTACCAAACGGTTCTATGATCCCGGGATACCAACCACCTGAGCAATTATTACAGGCGTTAAAACAGGCTTCTTAGGCAATTCTGATATTAGTAAGTTGGCAAACCTAGGGCAAAATAGCTTAGCCAAGTGCCCGTAACACCGGCCAATAACAGGAGGAGCAATCGCTCCTTCGCTTATTTCAGTCAATCAGTGAAAAGGCATACCATTGCATATAAAGCGCCGTCCCCTACAAACCGATAGTCATCTTCCTGATACTCTGCATCCTGTTCTCAAACAAATCTATGCCAGCCGTGGGATTACAACCGCCAACCAACTGGAGCGCTCAGCCAAGTCTCTGTTGCATTACCGTCAGCTGTCCGGTATCGAGCAGGCTGTCACGATCATCGCCCATTCTCTGGCAAACAATAAGCGTATTATTATTGTGGGTGATTTTGACGCCGATGGTGCCACAAGCACCGCCCTTTGTATGTTAGCCCTGGGCATGATGGGCTCAAACAACCACTCCTACTTAGTACCCAATCGCTTCAATTTTGGTTACGGCCTGAGTCCGGAAATAGTCGAGGTGGCCAAGGATCAGGGCGCTGAGGTGATCTTGACAGTCGATAGTGGTATCGCCTGTTTGGCCGGTGTGGACAAAGCCAAGGCACTGGACATAACAGTCGTGATAACCGATCACCATTTGGCAGGCGCCACCTTGCCCAATGCCGATGCCATTGTTAATCCAAATCAGCCGGACTGTGACTTTATGTCAAAAAACCTGGCGGGTGTGGGTGTTGCCTTTTATTTGATGTTAGCCCTGCGGGCCCATTTGCGTGAAAACCGCTGGTTTGAGCAACAAAATCTGGCGGTGCCTAATCTTGCAGACTTACTGGATATTGTGGCTCTGGGCACAGTGGCCGACGTGGTGCAACTGGATGAGAACAATCGTATCCTGGTGCATCAGGGACTGTTGCGAATTCGCAGTGATAAATGTCGTCCTGGCATCCAGGCCTTGATTGATGTGGCAGGGCGGGACAGACGCAAAATGGTCGCCTCAGATCTGGGTTTCGTGCTGGGCCCCAGGTTAAACGCCGCAGGAAGACTGGATGACATGTCCATGGGCATTGAATGTCTGTTGGCCAGTAGTGATGCTAAAGCCAGGCAAATTGCCGTTGAACTGGACAGTTTAAATACTGAACGCCGTGAAATTGAAAGCTCCATGCAGCAGGAGGCCATCAAGGCTCTGGAAAGCGTGCAGCTAACAGAAGATAATTTACCCCATGGGTTGGTGCTGTATCAACGTGACTTTCATCAAGGGGTAATAGGGATCTTGGCTGGCAGGATCAAAGAAAAATACTTTCGCCCTACCGTGGCCTTTGCCCACCATGATGAACATACTCTTAAGGGGTCAGCTCGCTCTATCCCTGGTTTGCATATTCGTGATCTGCTTGAAGAATTAAGCAGCCGTTATCCTGGGGTGATCACCAAGTTTGGTGGTCATGCTATGGCAGCAGGTTTGACGTTGCCAGCGGATAAACTGGCAGAATTTCGCCAACACTTTGATCAATTGGCCAAAGCCTATTTAGACGGTAAACCCCTGGCTGGCGAATGGGTGTCCGACGGCGAACTAGCTGCCAGCGAGTTAAGCATAACCTTTGCACAGCGGCTAAAAGACGGGGGTCCATGGGGCCAGGGTTTTGTTGAACCTATGTTTGATGGTGAATTTACCTTACTTGAGCAGCGAATAGTGGGTCACAAACACCTGAAAATGATGGTAAAACACCCCAGCGGTTTGTTAATCGATGCCATCGCATTTAACGTTGATACCACTATTTGGCCTAACCCTGCTTGTAACCTGGTTTCTTTGGCTTACAAGCTGGATATCAATGAGTTTCGCAACAGAACCAGTTTGCAATTATTGGTTGAAGGTTTGTTTCCTTTGTAAAATACTATTTTTCCTCACCAAAGCTACTGGTGAATGATTGTTAATTTACCCTTCAAAGGCTTAATTTGTATCGCTTGGTAAGGGTATTTATCGTTTTGTGTGGCGGGCAATGCTATTATATCAATTGGCAATTTACAGAGCTGACCAATGGCAAAAAAATCAGAAATCGATAAGTTACTCGATAGGCATGAAGTGCTTACGCATTCCGAGGAACTCGTTGTTGAATCCCATGTGCAACGAAAAGACGATCAGTGGTTTGTCAATACACTACTGATAAAAGGTTATGATGTCCCGTTTAAATTTCGCCGTAAGAAAAATTATAAAAACCTTGCGGGAGCCCGGGTTAATCTTACTTATTACCCGATAACGGAAGATGTGGCAGGAATGCAATTTGAAGCCATGAAAGTGGTCAGGATAAAAGTTTCTTAAAGCCTGCGATCCAGTAGATAAACATTCGATGATAAAACCGTGGCCATAGAGCAGTTAAATGGATTTTTGTTGCACCGTCGTCCCTATCGCGAGACCAGCTATTTGGTTAGTATTTTCACCTTAGAGCGAGGCAGAGTATCAGCCGTAGTTAAGGGGGTACGTGGTAGCAAGAGTGACAAAAAAAGTCTGCTGCAACCCTTTCAGCCCCTGCTGATCAATGTCAGTGGCAGACAGGAATTAAAAAATCTCCAGCAGGTCGAGTCAACCGCACCCAGGTTTGGGCTGACGGCACAAGCGCTTTTCTCTGCCATGTATTTGAACGAAATTCTTAACCGGCTGCTGGCAGTGGAAATCCCCCAACCGGAAATTTTTAGCTTGTATCAATACAGTCTGCAAGCTTTGACAGCAGGTGGCGAAATTGAGCCAGTACTGAGACAATTTGAATTGGGACTGTTAGATGAGCTGGGTTATGGTCTGGATCTCGCCCACGATAGTGATAGCGGTGAGCGACTGGTGAGCGACTGTTATTATCAGCTGATCCCAGAGCAGGGACTTCGGGCGGTATTGGATAAGATTTCCTCACCCTATTATTTCAGCGGTCGTGTACTGCTCCAGGTGGCCAGTGGCCAGTGGGATAACAGCAGTTTACATTGTGCCAAACGGATTACCCGCAGCGCATTAAACCCATTACTAGGTAGTAAACCGCTAACCAGTCGGGAATTATTTAAACAAACCCATTTTGCATCTAAAGGGAGATAGTCTTGAAAGAACTTTTGTTAGGGGTGAACATTGATCATATTGCTACATTACGCAATGCCCGGGGTACCCGTTATCCAGATCCCGTACATGCAGCGGAGATTGCAGAGCGTGCGGGTGCCGATGGCATCACGGTGCATTTGCGCGAAGACCGTCGCCATATTATCGACCGTGATGTAAGCCTGTTACGCCAAACCATCAATACCCGTTTAAATTTGGAGATGGCGCTCACTAATGAGATGTTGATAATTGCTGAACAGACTATGCCCGAATTTTGCTGTCTGGTGCCAGAAAAGCGTGCTGAACTGACCACTGAAGGCGGGTTAGATGTGGCAGGTAATCAGAAAAACATCACCGCGGCTTGCACTCAATTAGGATCATTAGGGATTCAAGTTTCGTTATTTATTGATGCTGACTTGTCACAAATAGATGCCGCCCTTGCGTCTGGGGCGCCTTATATCGAGATCCACACCGGGCAATATGCCGATGCAAAAACTGAGGCCGAGCAACAGTTTGAACTGCGAAAGTTGCTCACTGGCATAGAATATGCTTCAGCTAATGGTCTAAAAGTGAATGCTGGCCATGGCTTACATTATCACAACGTTAAATCTATTGCGGCTATCCCCCAAATTATAGAATTGAATATCGGCCATGCCATTATCGCTCGTGCTGCATTTGATGGGTTGCACACGGCTGTGGCCGAGATGAAACGCTTGATGAGTGAGGCCCGTACATTAGGTTTTTAATGGCCTTTTTAGCATAATGTTACAATAGGTAAATCTGATATGCCGATAGTAGGTCTAGGCACTGATATAGTAGAGATCGTGCGCATCGAGAAACAACTGGCCCGATCCCAGCGCCTGGCACAAAGGGTGCTTACTGATAGGGAGTTTAGGGTGTTTAGCGAACATAAATTTCCTGCCCGGTTTCTGGCAAAACGATTTGCCGCTAAAGAAGCGGCGGTAAAAGCCATAGGCATAGGCATAGGTAATGGTATTGGCTTTCAGGATGTGGAGGTACGAAACTTGCCGTCTGGACAACCGGAGCTACATTTTTACGGGAAATTTGCTGAACTATGTGAACAACTTAAGATTACCCATAGTTTTATCTCGATTTCTGATGAACAACGCTATGCCATGGCCACTGTAGTGCTTGAATCCACATAACTCAGCCTAATGTCAACATTTGGTGCACGGCTGTGTACCATTGCACTAAAAAAGATGTATTGCTCAACCAGTCACACTGTTTTTTGCTTAAGTATTGCGACGGATTTGTCTGATTCATCTAGGCTATATATGAGCTGTTACTATCTGGCGTGTAAACTCTATACGAGCAACGCCATGGCGTAAACTCCCATCAACTAAGTCAAAGGAAGTCCAATGGTTGCTATTCGCAAGGTGCATGAACCTAAACGTCCACCATTTGATGAGTGGCTTAATTCATTGTCACTGTCACAGCACAGTAAAAGTAAATTGCGTGAGATGTCCGACACCCCTGAAATTCTGTTGGTGGGTCAGGAAATGGTGGAAATTCTCCATGAATTGCACATGGATGATGAAACGCTGCAAGCTTCTCTCGTTTACCCTTACTGCCAAATTCATGACCTGAATGACGAGCAAATGGCGGCTCAATTTGGTGAGGGGATCCAAAAACTGATCACCGGTGTCAGGCGCATGGATGCCATTAAGTCACTGTACACCCGAGCCAATAGCAATAAAAAGAACGATGAAGTGCAAATCGATAACGTGCGGCGTATGTTGCTGGCCATGGTCGAAGATGTGCGCACTGTGGTGATTAAACTGGCCGAGCGGATCTGCGCCCTGCAACAAGTCAAACACGCTGACGAAGAAACGCGGGTATTGGTTGCCCGAGAATGCGCTAATATATACGCACCTCTGGCCAATCGTTTAGGGATCGGCCAGCTGAAATGGGAACTGGAAGACAGATCATTTCGCTATTTGCATCCAGAGACCTATATGCAAATTGCCAGTTTGCTCGATGAAAGACGCAGCGATAGAGAGCAATACATTGAAGATTTTGTCAACGAATTACAAAGTGCGCTAGACCAGCAAAATATCAAGGCTAAGGTTTATGGACGACCCAAACATATCTACAGTATCTGGAAAAAGATGCAGAAAAAACATCTGGGTTTTGACCAGCTTTACGATATTCGGGCCGTGCGTATCATAGCCGAACGACTTCAGGACTGTTATGGCGCTTTGGGTGTGGTGCATTCAAACTGGACACATATTCCCCGTGAATTTGACGATTATATTGCAACCCCTAAACCCAACGGTTACCAGTCTATACATACTGTCACTGTGTGTAAGCAGGATAAACCCGTCGAAATCCAAATTCGTACTGCACAAATGCATCAAGATGCAGAACTGGGCGTGGCTGCACACTGGCGTTATAAAGAAGGCACCACCCATAGCCGTTCAGGCTATGAAGAGCGCATTAACTGGTTGCGTAAAATATTACTGTGGCAAGAAGAGGTGGCTGAGTCTGGTGATCTGGTTGAAGAATTACGTAGCCAAGTATTTGATGATCGAGTGTACGTTTTCACCCCCAAGGGGGATGTAGTCGATTTACCTTTCGGCTCCACCCCCCTGGATTTTGCTTATTATATCCACAGTAACGTGGGTCATCGCTGTATAGGGGCTAAGGTAGGCGGACGTATCGTACCTTTTACCTATCAACTCCAGACAGGTGATCAAGTTGATATCCTCACGGGTAAGCACTCCAATCCCAGCCGTGACTGGATGCATCCTGGTTTGGGCTATGTACACTCGTCCAGAGCCCGGGCGAAAATCCATACTTATTTTAAGAAACAGGACAGAGACAAGAACCTGAGTGCTGGTAAAGAGATACTGGAACGTGAACTCCATAAAGCTGGCGTAGACGTAAAAGAAATCAATCAGGCTTGCTCGCGCTTTAATGTTAATGCGGCTGATGATTTATACGCAGCTGTAGGTGCCGGTGATATACGCCTGATGCAAGTGGTTAATTATCTGCAGCAGTTGCATGCGCCGCCGCCGCTAATTGACCCGCGGATAAAGCCCAGGAAGCCTCAGGCCAGTAAACATAAAAAAGACACTGTGGTGGTCGAAGGCGTGGGTAATCTGTTGAGCCAGATAGCCGGTTGTTGTCAACCTTTACCCGGCGAAGCCATTCAGGGCTATATTACCCAAGGCCGGGGAGTGAGTGTGCACCGGGAAGATTGTGAGCAACTCAGTCACCTGCTTGATCAGCATCCCGAGCGACAAATCGACGTTAACTGGGCGAGCAAAATTAGTGCCGCTTTTCAAACCTATATCGAAGTGTTTTGCACCGATCGCGATGGCATCTTACGGGATATAACGACAGTACTGGCCAATGAAAAAATCGGTTTGCTGGCTGTTATTAGTTCAAGTGATGTCACCAAAGGCACGGCACGGATCAAATTGACTTTGGAAGTCAAGGACTTGCAAAGCCTATCACGCACTATAGATCGTCTGCAGCTACTAAAAGGCGTTTCTGATGTGTTACGTAAGGATAACTAGTATAGGTTCAGTAGTTGGCGACAGGGCTAATATGCTGGGGAAACTATGAGCCTGAGAGGATCACACCGCCAGCCCGCAGCAGTTCAATATGGAGTACCAATATTTTGTCCACTAAAAATAGCGATAGCCAACCCCCCCTTGAAACTGATGCACCAAGCGTTGCGCCAGCTTTACCGAAACTGGCAAAGTTGCTTGAGATAATGGCGCAGCTCAGAGACCCCGACTCAGGTTGCCCGTGGGATAAACAGCAAAACTTTAAGAGCTTAGTTCCCCATACTATTGAAGAAGCTTATGAAGTGGCAGATGCCATCGAGCAGGGTAACATGCATGATATTAAAGATGAGTTGGGGGACTTGCTGTTTCAGGTGGTGTTTTATGCCCAACTAGGCAAAGAGCAGGGGGAGTTTGATTTTGAAGCCATAGCCCAGACCATCAGTGACAAACTTGTTCGTCGTCATCCTCATGTGTTTACCAATAGCAAAAGTAAAACTGACGATGAGCTAAATGTCCAATGGGAGCAAATCAAGGCCCAGGAACGCACGGCCAAAGGCGCAGTTGACGATCCCAGTGTCTTAGCCAATATCCCGGTCGGTATGCCCCCCCTAGTACGTGCACAAAAGTTACAAAAAAAATGCGCTACAGTCGGTTTTGACTGGCCAGACGTTGCGCCGGTATTAGCAAAAGTTCACGAAGAAATACAAGAGGTGATGGATGAGGTGCAAGCCTCTGAACCGGATCAGCAGGCCATCGAAGAAGAGATTGGAGACCTTTTATTTACCGTGGTAAATTTATCCCGTCATTTGCATGTGGATGCACAAACGGCCCTTAGAAAAGCTAACTGCAAGTTTGAAAAGCGTTTTCGCAAAGTCGAAGGCGTATTTGCCCAAAGAACCGGTGAATTGGGCGATGCAAGGTTGGATGAGATGGAAAAAGTATGGCAGCAAATCAAGCATACTTGAGTTTGCCAATTCGCTTAACAATACACGGGTAAGATCATAGGTTTGGCGTACTAGCGCCCATTACTTTTTTATTCAGCATACCTGGAACACAAAGAACTCATAGTCATTTTTGTTGCGCAACAAAACCCTGCCACGCTGCTCCCTGGTGTCCCTTGTCTCCATTTTATCTGTGATTATTTTCTATGGAGGAATACCGTGTCACGACATTCTGAAATTGACCTAACACATCTCAAAACCCATATCGATGGGATGAACAAGCAACTCTTTGATGTATCTCCGGATGCTTCTTCGTATCATTTGCATAATGGGATTGATGTGCCTCTTCCCCCGCCAGATTTGCATGGCAGTTATACTAATCATCGAGCTCTGCCAACTCCCGGAATTGAAAAGCGCCATGCCTATATTGTCGGTACGGGGATCGCAGGATTATCGGCCGCTTTTTTCCTTATCCGTGATGCCCACATGCCAGCACAAAATATTACCTTTTTAGAAGCTGCAAATATCGATGGTGGTGCACTCGATGGTGGGGGTGATGCCGAGGACGGCTATATGGTTCGAGGTGGTCGAGAGATGGAGATGACCTACCAGAATTTTTGGGATGTATTTTCTGAGATCCCGGCGTTGGAATTACCCCAACCTTTTACGGTATTAGATGAGTTTCGCATCGTTAACGATGGGGATAAAAATTGGTCTAAAGCGCGTTTGTTAGAGAAGCAGGGGCAACTAAAAGATTCGTCGATTATGGGTCTGACTAAGTTGCAGCAACTCGAACTGGTTAAGCTGATATTGGCACGTAAAGAAGATTTAGACGATATCACGGTACAGCAGTGGTTCAGTGAAGGATTTTTAAATTCCAATTTTTATATGTTTTGGCGGACCATGTTTGCTTTCCAAAATTGGCATTCAGTGCTTGAAATGAAATTGTACACCCATCGCTTTTTACATCTTATGGATGGTTTGAATGACATGACCTCCTTGGTATTTCCTAAATATAATCAATATGACAGTTTTGTTCGACCGCTCAAAACGTGGTTATTAGGGCAGGGTGTGAAGATCCAGTTCGACACCATGGTTACGGATCTAGATATTGAGTCAAAAGAGGATGTGCTGACCACCAAAGGTATTAAGATAGTGGGCGTAAAAGGCGCTGATATCATTGAGGTTAATGAACGTGATTTGGTATTTGTTACCACAGGTTCAATTGTTGAAGATACCGCTTATGGCGACGACGACACCGTGGCCGAACTTGAGCTCAGCGGCGAGGATCCTAACCTGGGCTCGGGTTGGCAATTATGGAAAAATCTTGCCGCTAAGTCTGCAGTATTTGGTCGCCCAGAAAAATTCTGTGGTGATGTGGATGCATCCATGTGGCAGTCTGCCACCTTAACCTGTAAACCATCTCCATTAATAGATAAGCTAAACACACTCTCTGTGAATGACCTCGGATCGGGTAAAACGGTTACGGGGGGCATTATTACCTTTACCGACTCTAATTGGTTGATGAGTTTTACCGTTAACCGTTAGCCTCATTTCCTTGATCAACCCCAAGATGTGATCGTTATTTGGGTTTACGCATTAATTATGGATAAGGACGGAAACTATATTAAAAAGCCAGCCTTAGGGTTGGCTTTATTATGCGAGGTGCAGTTATCGCTTATTAACAAGATACCTTTGATAGCGCCACCTTAGCCTTGGGTGATAATAGTTAACTTGCCTTTTGGCGATGAAAGGCATTTTTGCTGGCACATTCCTGCTGAGCTGAAAAATTAAGCCGCTCCCCTGTAGACGAATAATAGGGTCATAGCCACGTTACACTAAGTCACTAGGGGTCAAGCGGCACAGCCTGACGTAAGTTATGGCCTGTTCACAGTCGGGCCTTTAATGCAAGCATCTCACAATGCTCAGTTTTCTGTGCTCGCCAGCAAAGAGGAACTTGCGCCAGATTTTTTGTAGTGAATAATTCAGTTAACTGATCAAAATTGTCAGCGGTTAGCCGCTGGTTGTTAATGTGGGTAATGATACTGTTTTTGGCGATGTTTAGAGTCTCGGCTCCTGTTCCGGGGGTTATGTCTGTGGCGATGCCACCTTGAGTGTGGGGTAATATTCCCAATCCTGATCTATCAACCCCAATAGGGTTGGAGTAATGCTTATTGGGCTGCACCCAGATGGCCTGATGAGTGAAATCAAACACCAGGTTAAAGCGTTGCATAATTTGATTACCCAGCACACCGTGACTGCCACTTTGGTGGTTGCTGCCTTGTGTTGTGAAGTCGGTGGGAAAATCAGTAAACTTATACTTGCCAAAAGTTAGTTCAGTTAACAAACCGCGATGATGTATGCTATCCCCACTTATGCCTGTTGACCTTGTTACAAAAGTTTTTTCCGGCACCGTAAAATCACCTGTACCGGCGAATAAACTCAGTGTTCCTGTTGAACCCGTATCTAACATCACTTTAATCTGCTTGATACTTCCACCATTATCAATCTGGGTTGTCAGGTAAGGGGTATTCCCTTCTACGTCTATGGCCAATTTTTGCCATTTATCGTGGTTATACTGTCGTTGTTTTTCAGTCCCCGGTTTTGACAAGTATAGCGTCTGCTGATCATGATTGATCTCTACCAGGCAGCAGTTAAAAAAGTCTGCCCCCAGCACGCCATCAAAGTAAGTTTCGTCATAGGAATCAAAGGGCATAGCATCAGTGGGCACATAGATCACCGACATACCCTTAATAAAAAAATCACCTGCATCAATACGTACCTCATTTACCACAAAGGCGGTTGGATCGCCTTCATTACCCTGACCGGATATCGTAATAGGATTGTCTTTTGGCAGCTTAAGCCTATTTGTGGCTGCCGTTTCCGTGATCAATGTGGCTTCAGCCCCTGAATCAAGTACAAAGGTCATCGGTGCACCGTTTATCCTGACGGTTACCAGAATATGCTCATTCACCTTTTTAAAAGGCAACCCCGCATAAGATTTACCCTGTTTCCAGCCTGCTTCAGCATTAGTATTGTGCCATTGATAACTGGCCATTTCCCATAGCTGACAGCCAGCCAAACTAACTAGTAACAAGCTAAGCACACTCACTTTTAAACCAATTTGCCGAAAATATTGAATCTGTAATTTACTCATAAGGTACTCTCCCTGTTGTTTGTGATTATAAATATAACAACAATTAATTATTGTATTACAATAATATTTGGTTTTATTGTAATAATTTATTATTGTTTGAATTGAATCCTTAGCTGAATTACAATCCATCCTCAGATAATCAGAGAATGCCTATGACCTCATTAGAAAAGCTCCAACAGACCAGCTATCGGGTCCGCATGATGGTATTTGCCATTTTGGCTATAGTTTTGGCTATTGCTCTGTATGGTTATTTTACCGAGCGGGTATGGTGGGTGACATTGGGTGATAGCCAATTCCATGGGCTATGGGAAACATTTCCGCAAGCACGCTATAGCTTGGCATTGATAATAACCCCTTTTATTTTAATACCCTTGACGGGTATTTACTGGTTACAACGTCTTTTACTGGAACTCAGTCGTGGTTTGTTTTTTTCGTCTAAATGTATGCTGTGCCTGAAGTGGTTGGCGTGGCTTTCTTTATCCGGTGCGCTATACAGTCTGCTCTGGCCGTTACTTGCATCGGCGCTGATTGCAACACAACATGCTATCGAATTGAATATTCGGCCGCTATCCTTGATAGCGATCCTTTGTCTTCCTGTTTTAGTGCACCTGCTCAGTGCCGCACGGGAACTGGATCAAGAAAACAAAGAGATTGTCTGAATGCCGGTAATTGTGAACCTTGATGTAATGATGGCCATACGCAAAGTCAGCTCAAAAGATTTGGCTCAGTCCATAGGCATTACCGAAGCAAACTTGTCTCTACTCAAACGGGGAAAAGTAAAAGGCGTGCGCTTTGCGACTATGGCAGCAATCTGCCGTTATCTTCAGTGTCAGCCGGGGGATATTCTGGTGTATGAAGAAGACTGAATCGATTGAGTCATAACACTACTATTTCTTGGCTGTTTATATAATTTTGGTCCTCCAGCAACACTATAACCAAATGGATTTTTCCCGTAGGGCGTTAACACGTTCATGATCATCGCTACTCAGGCTATCCTTGCCTTCGCCCTGCAGGCCATCGTCATTTCTGCGATGTCCAAATATTTTCCTGAAACATTTGTCAACCGGGCGCTACTGAGTAGCTAAAGATCCCAGTTTCACCCAGGAAATCTCCCCAGCGTTAGCCTGCTCAGCTCGGGGAATGTTGAGTCGAGGAACAAGGAAAATTTTCGCTTGAGCAACAATGCCCGCGTCAACACTCCGTCAAATGCCCCGTATGGCCAATATTGTATTCGTGATTATTTAGCATGGTTGCTTATAATACTTGCCCTGGGGAAGCGTTTTTTTATATTGGCTGTCTCTATAATTTTCCAAGTACATTGCACTAGTGAACAGCGCTAAATATTTTGTCAAAGCCAATAGTATCCGCTTGTACTTTGCCCAAATGAATCTACAGCAAGGCTTACCCCAAAACGCGGCGACCTTATCAGCTCAAAAAGACTCAGAGTAACTCCCTGAGGCACATGTAGAATGATTTAACACATTAAAAGCCAAGTTTTAATTTTGTCCTGGTTTACCTTAAAAAAGCACGTTAGCTAGTGGCAATTCACTACTGCATTGACGCTGCTCTGTGAGTAAAATAATCACTTTCTACTAACACACACTAAAAGTGGCAGGTTATGATCAGGTTATTATTTCATCCGCCGCTTAATTGAAAGCCAATAAGGTTTTCATACTTGGTATTAAGGGATCCATAAATGCTTAACGTTATTACCCCTACTCAATTTAAAACAATTCCTTGGAAAAATGGCATGGGTAAAACCACAGAATTAGCCATTAATGACGGTGGAACATTAGCAAGTTTTACTTGGCGACTGAGCATGGCCAGTGTCATTGAAGATGGTGTTTTTTCTGACTTTAGTGGTTATCACCGACAGTTGATCTTGGTGGCAGGCAATGGCCTTAATCTGCAGCATGATCACAACAAAATAGATACGTTAGCTAAACCACTGGATATGGCAAGTTTCGATGGAGCTTGCAGCACGGTTGGCAACTTACACGGCGATCCAATTACAGATTTTAATGTGATCACCGCCAAGGATAAATTTCAGGCAAGGGTCGACACGTATCGTGATCCCCAGCAAGTGATCCTGCCCAAGGCCCAATGGTGCTTTATCTATTCATTAACGGATGATGTCACTATTACTGTACTGGATACCTTAGTCACAACTATTTTACCTCATGGCCATTTAGGGCAAATAAGTCAGCAATGTTCAGCTAACTATACCGTCAGTGGCCAACAGTTGATCATTGTTTCCCTTAATAACCTAGCCTAACTATTACACATAAAGAGTAATCAATAATTTCATTGAATGTCGTGAATTGGTCTGAAAGGTTAACGTTGTGGGCATTGAAGACATAAAAAATAGAATCTGCCAGATCTATATACTGTCAACTATGAGATGCTAAAACGGTCTCCTTGAATCGCTCTACCCTTTGACAGAATAAGGTTCCTTGAGGAGAAGGCGGACATCGTGATTTTATGAAACCATGACCATATTCAGGGTAGTACTAACGGAAATTCACTGCTCGTTTGCGGGGTGAACCTTCACTCTTATTAGTCATTCAGCCCAAGATATATTTTGACTTTTTACAGGCTACAAGCCTGGCATAACAGACCTTACGGAGCGCAGAAACAGATTTAACATTACTGCGCCCCCGGTTATTATCATCTATTAAGCACTGAAAATAAAAAATTCACCTGAAGGATTTTTACCGCCATCAACCAATGGCTAATATACTGCGTAATTCATCTCCCAACAAACCAGGTAAGATGCCTAACAGCAATAAACCAGCAGCAATAATCCCAATCCACAGTTTGCTTAAATACGCCCTTGGGGCCAGGCTAATCGCTCCTTGTATCGGGGAAAAGAGGGTGAATATCACCCGCAAGTAGTAATACAGGCCAACGGCGCTGCCGATTAACATGGCTGCCACTAACCACCATGCGGATAGTTTAATGGCTAAGGTAAGCAGATAGAATTTACCGATAAACCCTATGGTAATAGGCATGCCAGCCAGTGATAAAAACGCCAGGGTCATGACACTGGCAAGCCAGGGGTGTTGCCAAAACAAGCCCTGCAATTGTGACAGATCATCCAGGTCTTGCTGGTCATCGAGTTTGGATACTAGGGTCAATACCGCAAATATCAGGATAGATGCCACCAGATAAGCCAGCAGGTAGTAACTGGCTCCTTCAAGCACCAAAGAGTGGTCTATACCCATGGCAATGACACCGGCGACTAACACATAACCCATATGAGCGATGGCAGAATAGGCCATCAATCGTTTCAGGCTGCGTTGTTGCAATGCCAGCCAGTTACCCAGAAGCATGCTGGCAATCGCCATCCAGCTAAGCATGCGCACCATGTCTGCTTCAAACTCAGGAGGGACCAACAAGACCAGTTTGATAAACAGCGCGAAGACAGCCGCCTTTGACAAACTGGTCAGCAACAAGGTGGAGTTTACCGGCGCACCCTGATACACATCCGGTGTCCAGAAATGCAAGGGCACCAAAGACAGTTTAAAAGCCAGTCCAGCTAAGACCAGTACGAAGCCCCCTTTGGCCGCGAGGCTCATAGGAGATTGCAGCATATCGACCAACAATAACTGGCCGCTTGTAGCATAAAGCAGGGCAAAACCCATCAACAGCACACTGGTGGCCGCCCCGGATAGCAACAGGTATTTCATGGCGCCTTCCAGGGCGAGTTTGCGTTCACGATTGTAGGCGAGCATAGCGAGCATCGACAGGCTCATCAGTTCGATACTCAAGATCACTGCGGCCACATGTCGGGACATTACCAGGAACAGGGCGCCCAGGCAGGATAACAACAACAGCATATAAAATTCTTCTGCCACTTCCCGGCTGTTTTTTCCCATATAGGGGCCTTGTAATAAGGCCACTGAAATCCCCACCATCAACAGCATCAAGCTAAAAAAAGCACCTATGGGTTCGTATTCGAACAGCAAAGTAATAGCGGTGCTATCAGTGGGATACTGGCGAATTAACGCCACGAGAGCCAAGACCAGGGTGAGTAAAGTCAGGGCCTGAGCGAACATATTATTACGCTGCCAAGCCGCCTGTAACATCAATACCAGGATACCCGCGCTGACGATTAATACCGGTAACAGTAACCATAGTTCCTGGATACTCATGGGCGCAGCTCCTGGGCAATGTTTAGCAATTCACTGAGGCTGTCTGAGCTAAGGTCCAGCACCAGATGTGGTTGCAAGCCAAAGTACAATAAGGCCACGACTAACAAGCTGGTATAAACTACCTCGCGCATATGTAAGTCTGCTACCTCAGTATTAGCCGGGCCCTGAAAAGCTCTTTGAAATAGGTGCAAGCCATATACCGCCGAGCCAATAATCGCTAATGCAGCGATAATTGTTTGCACGGGAAATACCTGATAACTGCCAAGTAAAATAAGCAGCTCGCCATTGAAATTAGCCATACCTGGCATCCCAATGCCTGCCATCACAAAGATCAAGGTGAAGGTGGCCATCTTCGGGGCACTTGCCCACATGCCACCCATATTGGCCAGTTCACGGCTATGGATGCGATGTTGGATTATGCCTGCCATACTAAATAATGCGGCGCTACTGATACCGTGGGCAACAATCGTTAATATAGCCCCTTGTAAAGCGACTTCATGCCAGCTGAACAGGGCGAGCAACACAAAACCCATATGGCTGATACTGGAGTAAGCCACCAGGCGCTTGAAATCAGTTTGGCTGTAAGCCATCAACGCACCATAGATGATACTTATCACGCCTAAACTCACCGCAACTGGGGCGAAATCCATTGTGGCTTGGGGGAACAGCGGCAAAACAATACGGATCAGTCCGTAAGCGCCCGTTTTTAATAATATGCCTGCTAATAGTACACTGCCAGCAGTAGGTGCCTGAGTATGGGCGTCCGGTAACCAGCTATGCAAGGGCACCATAGGTAGCTTGACGGCAAAGGCAATAAAGAAACCCAACATCAACCAGAATTCAAGGTTGCTGCTCAAACTAAGACCTTGTAGCTGGACAATGTTAAAGCTTAACTGACCTGTTTGGCTTTGATGTTGTAGCGCCAGAGCAATGATCGCTACCAGCATCAACAAACTGCTAGCCTGAGTAAAAATAAAAAACTTGATGGCGGCGTAGCGGCGGTTTTCGTGGCCCCAGATCAGGATCAAGGCAGTCATGGGTAATAGCATCACTTCCCAAAACAGGAAAAACAGGAACAGGTCTGCGGCTAAAAACACTCCGATAATACCCGCTACACTGAACATAAGGTTGAAGTGGAAAAAGCCCCGTTGCTGCTCTATCTCGCGCCAGGATACGGCTACCGCCAAAATTGCCAGGGCTAGCGTCATGACTACTAACAACAGTGCCAGACCATCATATAGTAAGGCGAAGTGAATATTGAAACGGGCAAACCAGTCCCAACTCAAACTGCTGGTACCCAAGACCCCCAAGTATAGACTGAACAGTAATATGGCAGTTAAGCTTACCAGGGTCACCCAGTTGCCAGAACCTTGCACTTTCTTTTCTGCAAACCAGGCCAGTGCGCCGCAAAGCAGCGGCAGCCAAATCAGAAAACTTAACGCCACCATACCAGCCCTCCTAACATTAAGGCACAGCCCGCGAGCGTGCCATATAAATACCAGCGCAATTTGCCGTTTTGACTGATGACCAGAACTTCGTTCAAACTGAAGTTAAACCAGCCTACAAAGTGGTAAAAGAGGTCAACAACATCGCTCTTGTTGACCCGGGCAAAGAATTTTAGTGGTTTGGTAAAGACTTGCTCATAAAGCCAATCAAAACCTAAACCATCTCGGCAGAACGTATTTAAAGCACTGCCACCTGTCTGATGATTTTGGCGTTGATGGGCTTTAACTACCTTGTGTGGAAAGTACAAAATCCAGGCCAAAACAAACCCGGCAGCGGCGACGGCAACGGGCAGCCATTCAACCCATAGGGGCAGGTGAGGGTGCTCACTTGGGCCAAATACCTGGGTAAAGTTTAAATTTATAAAGCCGCCTATCACGGCGAGCGTTACCAGCGGTAGCAAGGGCAACACAAATTGGCTGGATATGGGGTAATCATTTTCTTCAAGATGATGATTAGCCTGACCAAAACAGACAATAAATAGCAATCTAAAGCTGTATAAACTGGTGAGGAAGGCACCCATTACGCCAAACCACCAAAGGGTCGGCCCTGCAGTATGGGATTGATAAGTCCCCACTAATATCGCTTCTTTAGAGAAGAAACCACTGCTACCGGGTAAGGCGACCAGGGCTAATAAACCGATTAATAAAAAAGTGGAGGTTAAAGGTAAGCTGCGAAAAAGCCCGCCCATCTTAAAAATATTCTGTTCATGGTGCATTTTTAATATGATGCTACCTGCGGTTAAAAATAACAGAGCCTTGAAAAAGGCATGGGTCATCAGGTGAAAGATAGCCCCATCGAAGGCCAGCGCCCCCAAGCCTAAAAACATATAACCAATTTGACTCATGGTGGAGTAGGCCAATATCCGTTTGATATCGGATTGTGCGAGGGCCGCTATGCCTGCCATCACCAGGGTCAGTGCGCCAATCCAGGCCACAATGGTGAGTATGCCTTGAACTTGCAAAAAGAGTGGGTGCATTCTGGCGATCAGATAGACCCCGGCAGTAACCATAGTAGCAGCGTGAATTAAGGCACTGACCGGTGTAGGGCCTGCCATGGCATCGGGCAACCAGGTTTGTAAGGGCAGCTGAGCTGATTTACCCACCGCACCGCCCACCAGTAAAATACAGGCTAACCATAAGGTGGTTTGTGGTACTTCAACGGTAGAAGTAACGATGGTGGCGATATGCAGGCTATTAAATTCGCTAAACAATATCAGCAAGCCAAGCATCATAGCTGTGTCGCCAACACGGGTAACGATAAAGGCTTTTTTGGCGGCGAGCACATTGTTTGCATCGTGTTGCCAAAAACCAATGAGCAGGAAGCTGCATAAACCCACACCCTCCCAGCCCAAGTAAAGGAGCACCAAGCTGTCACCCAATACCAGCATGAGCATGGCGAATATAAATAGGTTCATGTACACAAAGAAACGCTGTACGTCTTTGTCGCCATACATATAGGCTGCAGCATACCAATGGATCATCCAACCCACGCCGGTGATCACGCTCATCATCACCATCGACAGTTGATCCAGATGCAAGGCAAAGTCCAGTGACGCGCCAGCAATAGGCAGCCAATTAAAGAGCACCTGCTGAAAGACCATAGCACCCTGTTCAAAAAATTCCAGGCCAATGAGTAAGGTTAAGATAGCCGAAAAAGCCATCGAGCCTACACCGAGTAAGGCCACCATAAACGGAGCCAAGCGGCCATGTAACAGTAGCAATATAAGGGATGAAACAAGGGGGAACAGGGGCACTAGAAACAATAGATTTTGCATGATTAGCCCCTTAGCTCATCAAGTTTGTCGATATTTAAATCGCTAATATGCGTCCGTAAACGGATCAGTAAGGCCAGTCCCAGTCCAACCTCAGCAGCGGCGACGCTCAGAATGAGGATATAGATCACCTGGCCATCAGCCTGTTGCCACAAACTACCGGCCAAAATAAAGGCCAGAGCAGCGGCATTAAGCATGATTTCCATGGACATCAACATAAACAGGGCGTTCTTGCGACTTAATAAGCCAATCAAGCCCACTGTCCACAGCAAAGCTACCAGGATAAAGCCATGTTCGATTGGGACACTCATTGCCCCGTCGCTAATAGCGCTCATAGTGGTTTGCCTCCGGATTCTGGTTGACGAACCGGCGAGGGGCGCGCAGGTAGCTCTTTGGCCAGATGATAGCCACCGACCAAGCCTGCCAGCAACAAGAAAGAGGCGATTTCGACTGCCAACAGATAGGGGCCAAATAACAGGATGCCAACCGCTCTGGCCTCGATCAATTCAATAGTCGTGCTTGGCCAATTTGTTTGTGATTGCAACACAAATATGACTTCAGCGAGTAACACCAGTACCAAGCTGGTGGGACCGATCCAACTTTGCCAGCGCAGCCACTCGCTTTCCCGGTCGATATCACTTTGATTGATGTTGAACATCATTACCGCAAACACAAAGAGCACCATAATCGCCCCAGCGTAGACAATAATTTGCAGCGCCGCCGCAAACGGGGCGCCAAGCAGATAGAAGCACATGGCCAGAGCTAAGAGGCTGACCACCAGGTATAATAAGGCATGCACTGCATTTTTGTTGGTGACGACCAGCAAGCTTGAGATAAGTGCCAAACTGCCACTGACGTAGAATAATAGTTCAGCACTCATGGTAATAAGCTCCTGACATCAATGGGGGATTTTTCGTTGTCAGCCCCACCCTTAGCCTTACCTTTAATCGAGATCCCAGCCTTGTGATAGAAGTTGTATTCAGGATATTTTCCCACGCCATCAATTAATAGATGCTCTTTTTCGTAGACCATACTCTGGCGGTCATACTCAGCCATTTCTATATCGGGTGTGAGCTGTATGGCGTAAGTTGGACACGCCTCTTCACACAGTCCGCACATAATGCAGCGGGAGAAATTAATCCGGAAAAAATCTGCTCGCCAGCGACCGTTCTCATCTTCCGTCTTTTGTAAGGAGATACAATCTACCGGGCAGGCAACAGCACACAAATTACAGGCTACGCAGCGTTCTTCGCCATCAGGATCTCTGGTTAGCACGATACGACCACGATAACGAGGGGCTAAATATGGCTTTTGTTCGGGGTATTGCACGGTGTCGGTTCTGTCAAATAGATGCTTGAACACCGTCCACATGGTTCTAATTTGCGTATGCATGCTTAAAAATCCCCCCATAATTGGACAACAGCGGTGCCGACTAAGTTAAGCAGCGCCAGCGGTAACATCCACTTCCAACCAAATTCCAATAACTGGTCAAAACGTGGGCGAGGTAAGGCCGCACGCAGTAAAATAAAGAAACAAATCAGGCTCATGGTTTTAAGCACGAACCACACAAAGGGGGGTAACCATGGCCCCAACCAGCCACCCAGAAACAAGGTCGTGATCATCATGGAAATCAGCATCATGCCGAGATATTCACCGAGGAAGAACAGGGCAAACTTGATCCCTGAATATTCCGTATGAAAGCCCGCCGCTAACTCGGTTTCTGCTTCGGGTAAATCGAAGGGTAGTCGATGACTTTCGGCCACACCAGCAATCATAAACACAACAAAACCAATAAACTGGGGGACTATGTACCATAGATCCTGCTGGGCTCGTACAATGTCACTGAGCTTAAAGCTACCGCTTAGGATCACCACACCCAGCAACGATACCCCCATAAATACTTCGTAGGATATAGTTTGTGCCGCTGCGCGCATGCCACCAAGCACTGCGTATTTGTTATTTGATGCCCAACCGGCCAATACTACCGAATAGACGGCCATGGAGGTCATGGCGAGGAAAAATAACAGACCTATGTTGCTATCGGAGACCATTAAAGTGGGGCTCATAGGTACCACGGCGAAACTCATCAATATAGCCATTGCACCTAGCAGCGGCGCAAGTACAAAGACTGGGCGATCGGCAAAGGGAGGGATCCAATCATGCTTGAACAGAATTTTGATTAAGTCAGCGAGGGATTGCAATATGCCGAAGTAACCCACTCGGTTTGGTCCGTAACGCTGCTGAAAAAAGCCCAGCAAGCGACGTTCAAACCAGACTAACATCGCAGCGATCGGCACCAGGGTCGCCACCATCATGACGATCAATAGCATCAGCTCTAATTCTGGCATCAGACTACTCCCTCAATAAAGTGAATAGGAATAGTTTGATCCTGGCTTAGCAGGGTCTGATTTTGTCGTTGCTTGCTACTTAGCAGTGTCTCATGAGTGGTTTTACGCTGTGCTGCGTACCCGTTTATTTGTTCCCTAGTCGCGACGCTCAGCCCATCGCAACTGCTGAGTAAAAAGTTTTGATCCGATGGTACATAAGCTAACAGATTGTTAGTGGGTACTAGCTCACTTAGTACAAGTTGAAAAAGGGTAGGGTCATCATCACAACTAACCAATTGACCTGCATGCAAAGCTAGTTTTTGTCCCTGGCTGGCATTGATCACTAATTGGGCACTGGTTTTGAGTTGGGCCACGGACAGGGCATGTAAACTTAGACTGTCACTGCCAAAGACCTTTTTCAGAGGCAGTAGTTGCCACTTCCCTTTAGTTGTTTTTGACCAGGTAGTTTGCCATTTAAACCAGTGATTTTTGTCTGCGCCAGGGATACAACGGACACCTTCCTGTGCGCCTAACTCAGCGCCGCGATATTCGTCTGTGAACTTATGATTCGATTGATTGGAATTCCAGCCCGGTGACCAACTATAGGCCAGGGTTTGCTTGTCATCTTGTCCGGCCTGGCAGCCCTCCATACTTTGTTTGTATGGCGCGCCGGGTTCACTAAAGGGCTTGGGTTCATGCACCGTTTGATTGGCGAGCATGGCGGTTCGTCCGCTTACCCTGGGTGTTTGTAAGGCAAGAGGATTTTGATGGTGTTGCTGCCAATGCTGGGCCAGTTGAGGATAGGTGGCGGCTAATTTATCTCGCAGTTGCCCCAGGTCGCTAATATGGGCTAATTCATGCTCTTTGAGCTTAGCGATATTGACCAGCCACTGCCACGCTGGCATGCATTGTCCTGAGGGCTTGGTGGCGGGAATATGTGACTGTATCAAGCCCTGGTAATTAAGTTGAGAGCCACTGCTTTCGCTAAAGCTCGAAACAGGCAAGGACAATTCACCCTTTTGCACCGAGCCAAGCTGCATTAGGCGTACCACTTTGTTAGCGCTAAGGCGCAGTTTCGCCAGTTGTTGACTAAATGAAGCTTTACTATGATCCAGCACTAACAGATTGCATTTTTCCCTGGCCATTCTTTCTTCCAGCTGTTGGCAACTGAGTCCGCCTTGTTGCATCAGCAGGCCTAAGCCCAAAGTATTGCTTTCGGGCGGCACGATACAGAGCATCGCCTGATCCTGTTCTTTGTTGTTCTCCTTATTTCGTTCTGCCAGGGCTTTGCGAATATTACTCGCCGCTGCCAGTAGTGCTGAGTTGTTTGCCGACCAGCCAGTGACAATCAAAGGACGCTTGGCATTTTTCAACATATTTAGCAGGATTTGGGTCTTTTCATCTAGTTTACGTGCTCTGGGCAAGGGAGCTTTATCGCTTAGCAAGTTGGCCAATAAAAAGCCTTGTTCGGCGGCACACTTGTCATCACATATCAGTCTAATACTGGCTTGCTTGCTCAAGTCGCTCTCGCCATAACCTATATACGCTAAGGGTACCGGATAGTGGGGTAAAATCGCCCGCACAGCGGCATCTTGCCAGCGGGGTACTCGTAATTTTTCCGCCTGTTGTTTGGCATTATTCATTAGGGCTTGGCGCAGTGATAAAGCAATACGGGGGGCGCTGTTATTGACATCTTCACCCAGTATTAATACCGCATCGGCTTGCTCCATCTCAGCCAGACTAGCCACTGGCCACTGGTGTAAAATAGCCGTATGAGTGGCCAGTAGGATTTCCTGCTGAGGTTCCAAACTGGCACAAAAATTATCGACACCGACTAATTGTTGCAAGGTGAAATTATCTTCCAGGCTGGCTTGGGCGCTACCAATACCCAGCCATGGATGCTTATCTTTGAGATTAACCTGGACGTCTGGCTCCCGCCAACTGCTTACCTGACCATCAAGATAAATGTCTTTTACACGATGCTCGCTGTTCACAAAGTCAAAGCCATAACGGCCTCGATCACATAGGAAGTAGCCATTTAGGTGGTCATTGAGTCTGTTGGTTACGCGCCTAACCGAACCATAGCGCTCAGACAAACTGGTGTTACACCCTACCGAGCAATGCTGGCAAACTGACGGTGCCGATTGCAGATCCCATTTACGACTATAGTGATCACCAAAGGGTTTATCGGTAAAGACCCCCGTTGGGCAGACTTCTACCAGATTACCGGCAAATTCACTCTGTAAGACGCCATCCTGCTGACGACCAAAATAGACGTTGTTTTTTGAGGCCTGAGCCGATAAGTCAGTGCCCCCTGCGTAGTCCTTGTAAAATCGTTCGCAGCGATAACAGGTTATACAGCGATTCATTTCGTGTTTGACCAGAGGGCCAAGATCCTGATTTTTAAAGGTGGTTTTCTTGCCTTTGTATTTACGTTCATAGTGTCCGGCCATGACGGTCATATCTTGCAGGTGACACTCGCCCCCTTCGGCGCATACTGGACAATCGTGGGGATGGTGGGTCATCAGAGCGGCAATAACCTGATCGCGGAATTCTTTTTCAGGTGCCTGATTCATACTTACATGCATACCCTCACTGACAGGTGTCATACAGGCTACGATCATTCGTCCCCGGCTGTCATTTTCATCCTGATATTGGGTCATGGCACATTGGCGACACGCACCCACCGAACCCATCGCCGGATGCCAGCAGAAATACGGCAAATCGAGTTTCAAGGACAAACAAGCCTGTAGCAGGTTCTGCCCATCTTTCACGTTATATTGTTGCTTATCGATAAAAATTTTAGCCATAGCTTAATGTCGGTGAGGACACCCCTTGTGATCTATATGCTGCTGAAAGTCATCGGCGAAATACTTCATGCCACTGCGTAAGGGCTCAACTGCTCCCGGTGCCAGTGCGCAAAAAGTTTTGCCAAGCCACATAAAACTGCATAATTTTTGCAAGGCATCGATGTCGTCTTGGGAGCCCTGACCCACTTCGATACGAGTCAGAATTTCCACCGCCCAGGGCAAACCATCCCGACAGGGGGTGCACCAGCCGCAGGATTCCTGGGCAAAAAATTGTAATAGGTTGAGGATCATGCCGACAGGACAGTGTCGATCATCTAGGGCGATGATTAAGCCCGTCCCCATGCGACTACCAGCCTTGGCGATGGCGTCATACTCCATGGGGACATCTAGATGTTCTGGCAGAAGAAAATCAGTGGAGGCACCACCTGGTAACCAGCCACGCAGCGTTAGGCCATTTTGCATACCGCCTGCTAATGTGAGGATCTCTCCGGCCGTTGTGCCCATGGGACGCTCCCACAATCCGGCGTTTTTGACTCTGCCGCTAATACCATAAATTTTGCTGCCGGTGTCACCGCCAGAGGATAATTGGGTATACCACTGAGCACCGTTTTTTAAGATGCAGGGCAGGTTACAGAGTGTTTCGCAGTTATTGACTATGGTAGGGCGGCCAAATAATCCCACTACCTGAGGAAACGGTGGTTTGGCCCGTGGGTTAGCCCGCTTTCCTTCCAGAGCATTAATGAGTGCCGTTTCTTCTCCGCAGATATAACGCCCAGCGCTGGTGTGCAAGTGTAGTTGCAAGGAAAAATGACTGCCATTGATATTATTGCCAAGTAAGCCAGCGGCTTGCGCTTCATCTATGGCTTGCTGTAAGCGGGTGGCACACAGTCGATATTCGCCTCGCAGGAAAATGTAGGCTACATTGGCGCCGATTGCATAGGCTGCTATCATCATGCCTTCAATGAGTAAATGGGGAGAGCCCTCCATTAACCAGCGATCTTTAAAGGTGCCGGGCTCCATTTCATCGGCATTACACACCAAGTATTTATTCTTAGGTGCTTGCTCACCCATGGGCACAAAGCTCCACTTCATGCCGGTAGAAAAACCTGCACCACCGCGACCTTTTAGTTTTGAATCGGTAACCTGTTGCTGGACTTCTTGCGGCTGCATTTTTAGGGCATTAGTGAAACCCTCGTGGCCTCCAGTACTTTGATAAGCTTTTAGGTTTTGGGGATTGGCCAAATCAAGATGGGTGCTAAGGGGTTGACTGTGGTTCATGTTCATCGGCTTAGGCATCTTTGCCTCCACTGAGTTCTTTTAACAGTTTATCAATACTGGCGATGTCCAGGTTTTCAACGAGATCACCGTCGAGCATTAAGGCTGGGGCCTTGTCGCAACAACCCAGACAGACATTGGGTAATAGGGTGACTTTTCCATCACTTGTGGTCTGACCAAACTCTATATTCAGGCTCTTGCGCAGGTGGTCGGCGATGATTTTGAAATCATGTAACCAACAACTAATACTGTTGCAGAGGTGGATCACATGTTCACCCACAGGCTGGCGATAAATCAAATTATAGAAGGTAGCAATGCCTTCTAGTTCGGCGGCTGACATGCCCAGCATGTCGGCTATGGCATACAGGCTTTCATCACTGATCCAGCGTCTTTCTCCCTGGACAATCTGTAAGGCATCAATTGCCGCAGCAGGACGACTCTCATACAGAGCGCATTCGTGCTCAATCGCCGTGATTTCCTTTTTACTCAGGTACCCACGGTAATCTACCCTGGGCTGTGCAAGGGGATCTATTTGCATAATGGGAATGGGGTTGCTCATTGGTTTGCGCTCATCGGTCTACGTCCGCCATAACAAAATCAATACTGCCAATAGTGGCAATTAAATCTGCGATCATTTGCCCCTTTGCCATGACGGGTATCATCTGCAAGTGAGGGAAGGAAGGGGTACGAATACGGGTACGATAACTCATGGTGCTGGCATCGCTGGTGAGGTAATAGGCGTTACTTCCCTTGGTTGCCTCCACTTCCACCATCGCCTCACCCGCAGGGATCACTGGCCCCCAACTGACCCCTAAAAAATGGGGTATGAGGGTGTCTATATCTGTCATAGTTCGATCTTTAGGAGGCGGAGTGGTCAATACATGGTCTGCCTTGTAAGGCCCCTCGGGCATATTCTGTACGCACTGACGAATGATACGCATACTCTGTCGTATTTCTTCTACTCGCACCGCGCAGCGATCGTAGCTATCGCCACGGTTGCCGATAGGTATTTCAAAGTCAAAATTTTCATAACCACTATAGGGGCGTTTTTTCCGCAGATCCCAGTCAAAACCCGTAGCTCTTAGGCCCGGCCCGGTCACACCCCAATCAATGGCGGTGGCCGTGTCGTAAGCGCCAATACCCACAGCGCGTTTTTTGATTAAACTGTTTTGCATGACCATTTGGTCGTAATCTTTCATTCTGCCAGGCATGTAATCGAGCCATTCTGTGACCATCTTATCCCAGCCCTTAGGTAAATCAGCTGCCAGGCCACCGATCCTAAACCAGGCTGGATGCATCCGTGCACCGGTAATGGCTTCAACAATGCCAAATAGTTTTTCCCGGTCAACAAACATATAAAAAATAGGCGATAAGGAACCGATATCCTGAGCAAAGGTGCCATAAAATAGCAGATGGCTAAGTATGCGGTACATTTCACACATCATAACCCGCACTACCTTGACCCGGTGAGGTACCTCAATACCAGCCATTTTTTCTATGGCCATCACATAGGGTAGGTTGTTCATTACCCCACCGAGATAATCGATGCGGTCGGTGTAGGGAATGTAGGAGTGCCAACTCTGACGCTCGCCCATTTTTTCGGCCCCCCTATGGTGGTAGCCAATATCCGGGATAGCCTCAACTATCTCCTCACCATCAAGCTGTAGCATTATCCGAAATACACCATGCACACTGGGGTGGTTAGGTCCCAGATTCAACCACATAAACTCCTCAGGATTACCCTTGGGTTTGAGTCCCCAATCTTCAGGGTTAAATTTCAGTGCTTCTTGTTCTAAGTCACGAATATCATCGGGTAAGCTGTATTTGCCCATTTCTGTGGCGCGAGATGGATGGGTCTTACACAGGGGATGACCCTGCCAAGTGGTCGGCATCATGATCCGTCGCAGGCATGGGTGACCATGAAATGTTATGCCAAACAGATCCCACACTTCCCGCTCATACCAATTAGCGTTTGGCCAAATAGTTGTCACACTGGCCAGAGATTTTGCATCCTGCTTGAGGGCGATCTTGATCCGCACATCCTGATTACGTGCATAAGAACGCAACAAATAGACCACCGTGAAGTCCTGGCGTTGGGCGAGGGCATTATGCTGACGGGTAGTTTCGTCAATAGCGGTCAGGTCAAACAGAAAGTTGAAGGGCTCTTTGAGTTTAAAGCGCAAAACATCACATAAAATACAAATGTCTTTAGCATCAGCCCATAGGGTGGGAATATCGTCGGCGGTTTGCTCTTCAAGCAAGATGGAGCCGATCAGCCAGGGCTGGATCTCGGTCAGTAAATCAACTCTGGGTATTGGTTGCACCTTGTTTTTTTGCGGCATAACTACACCCTATCCGGTGGGGTGAGCTCACGTGCTCGCATACGCTCGCTGTTATGAATATCCCGCTGGCTGGGTTTTTCAATTTGGCTGACACCACTGTCTTCACCAATCACCCAGCTAAGTGGACGTTGCTCACGGCCGATGGCGTCTTGTAATAACATCAATCCTTGCATCAGGGCTTCGGGGCGAGGAGGGCAGCCAGGCACATATACGTCAACAGGAAGGATCTTGTCGACTCCTTGCACCACTGAATAAATATCGTACATACCCCCTGAATTTGCACAAGAGCCCATGGAAATAACCCACTTGGGTTCGAGCAGTTGGTCGTATAGATGTTTTACCACTGGGGCCATTTTGCGGAACACAGTACCGGATATTACAATGAGATCGGCTTCCCGGGGGGTGGCGCGGATAACCTCGGCACCAAAGCGTGCAATATCATGACGTGCGGTAAAACTGGTGGCCATTTCAACGTAACAACAGGACAAGCCAAAGTTAAACGGCCAGATTGAATTCTTTCGTCCCCAATTGACCATGTTGTTGAGGGTGGTAAAAATAACGTTCTTTTTAATATCTTGCTGCACCTGTTCATCAATCACTGGGATCTGTTGTGGCACTTTGTTAGGGTCGCTGAGATTCCAATCCATTAACGTCGCTCCGGTAGATGTCTTTTTAGAATGTTTAACGCACCAATCCGCCATAAGTACACCAGCGCGATCAGAAGAATAATCATGAATACCAGAGCTTCGATAAATCCACTGACACCCACCTGTTCAAAGGAAATGGCCCAGGCAAACAGAAACAGGGTTTCTAAATCAAATATCACGAAGAATATGGCGTAAAGGAAGAAATGGTTGGCAAACTTGACCCGGGCATTGCCCAGGGACAATATTCCGGACTCATAGGGTAAATGGGTGGAATGGCCTCGGGTTCTTGGTCCCAAGACGGATGAGAGGAGCATGACCCCACCCAATAGGATTAACGTAAAGGTGAAATACAGTAGTATTGGCCATAACTCAACCAGTGCTTGTTCCATAGTTCATTACCCCAAACAATTGTTATTTTGCTCGTTATTGGCAAAATCACCCTTTTGGACTGACTGAATTACAACGTCCGTAAAGGTTGTACTAAAATTAATCAAATAATCAACCGTTCGTCGGATATATACACGAACGGTATTGTTACTAACATCGCCTGGTACACAAGCTTTACTAACCGGTCTATTTAGATACTGATAGACAACCGCTTTTTCTGTTCAAGCATGTGCGCCAGTAAATTTGAAATAACGCCTGCTCGTCTTCACAATCAACCGCTGTAACCATTTCCTGCTCCAGAATTCCCAATAATTATATTGGCAAAAGTGTCAGCTAAAGTTACTTACTCAGTTAACATTCTTTTAACATAGCGCAATAATTAATCAGAAGATACTGAAAGTCAGGATGTTTTTTGTACAGGTAAATTTTTTCTTTACACCGTCCGTCACTCCGTACCTGCAGCGTGCCGCTAATGTACAGGGATGCCTAGTTTTACTAATGTTCGCAGGAACTTGCCTGGCATTGAGTGAATTGGAAGCAGAAAACAAAGTTTGGAAGAGAAATTAAGGGGCTAATTTTCTTGTCCCCTCTTGGTTTGCTGGTATTGTTATCTGCGCCTTGGAATACTAGTTATTGTTGGTTTGGTGTTAGCCCACGCAGGTACAATTGCTGTAAATAAGCATATAACTAAAAACAATAAGGGATATAATTTGTTTATTGATATTGCCTGTTGAAGTTGTCGGCGTTAACTGCAGGAAGTGAATGTAAGAACGACAATGTCATCTTATACCCAAGACAAATAACGCCGTAGTGGGGGTAAAACCCGCCGAAGGCAGTGCAGGCAGAAACTCGGACTGCGTTACAACTCTTAAAAAGGGAAGGCCATTTCCTGCCTAAACTCTGAACTGCATTTTACGTCACTTAGGTACATTACCAATAAAGTACAAAAGATGCGTATTGTAACGACACTTTTCCTGTGACATTGTAAGACTAATCAATGCCTATATTGGGGTAGTCAGCAAAAGTTCAAAATTTGCCCTCGCCTTTAGCCCAAACTTCTGTATAATTCGCGACCTGCCCAGTTACACCCACTTTGGGAAAGTGGAAGGATCGTACGGCTCGAAGGGGTCAAGGTGCTGATTTTAAGCGGCTTTTATGCTGACAAATCTAGGTTTGTCAAAGGAAAAGCCAAGTAACATTTATTTAAATTTTTGGGTAATATTAGATGAAAACTTTTGTTGCAAAGCCAGAAACGGTAAAACGTGACTGGTACGTAGTAGACGCTGCAGGCAAAACGCTAGGTCGTTTAGCGACTGAAATTGCTAGCCGTTTACGCGGTAAACACAAACCTGAATTCACTCCTCATGTGGACACAGGTGATTATATTGTTGTGATCAACGCTGAGAAAGTGACTGTTACTGGCAATAAAGCCAAGGGCAAGATTTACTACTCACACACTGGTTATCCAGGCGGTCTTAAAGAGACTAACTTTGAAAAGTTACAAGCCCACAAACCAGAGATGATCATTGAAAAAGCGGTTAAAGGTATGTTGCCAAAAGGTCCTCTTGGACGCGATATGTTCCGCAAAATGAAAGTCTACGCTGGTCCTGAGCATAAACACGCTGCTCAACAGCCTCAAGTCTTAGACATTTAAGGAACATAGAAAATGGCAGATACTCAATACTACGGCACTGGTCGTCGCAAAAGCTCTACAGCTCGTGTTTTTCTTCGCGCGGGTAGTGGTAACATCGTTGTAAACAAACGTCCTCTAGATATATTTTTTGGTCGTGAAACTGCACGTATGATCGTTCGTCAACCACTAGAATTGGTTGAAATGACTGAAAAGTTTGATTTATATGTAACAGTAGCTGGTGGTGGCATAAGCGGCCAAGCTGGTGCAATTCGTCACGGTATTACACGTGCCCTGATGGAATTTGACGAGACACTTCGTCCAGCCTTACGAAAAGCTGGCTTTGTTACTCGTGATGCACGTAAAGTTGAACGTAAGAAAGTGGGTCTTCATAAAGCGCGTAAGCGTCCACAATTCTCAAAACGTTAATCATTATCATTACCATAAAACCCGGCTTCTGCCGGGTTTTTTTTGCTCATTTTTTGCGCTAAAAAAACAGATAAACATGAATTCTGCATAAGTATCGGTATTTCTTTGTTTTATTGACGATTTCCTTTTATTTATGGCGGTTTTTCTTTTATCATTTTGGGTTAATGACATAACCAGAACTTCTTTTATCAGCTAACCCATGTTGGTAAATTTGCAAATGAAGTTCAAGCAAATTTCAACCCTCGGAGATAATTGGATGAGCAATGTATCATTAGATGCGAATGATTCGTCTGTAACCAAAAACCAGCCACAAGATAATAGCCGACGTCGATTCTTGACCATCGCCACGTCTGTTGTTGGCGGTGTTGGTGTAGCAGGTGCAGCAATACCTTTTATCGGATCCTGGAATCCAAGTATCAAAGCTCGGACAGCAGGGGCCGATATTGAAGCCGATATCAGTAAAATTGAAATCGGGCAACTTATTCGTGTGATATGGCGAAGTAAGCCAGTGTGGATAGCACGGCGCACCCCAGAGTTGCTTGCCTCTTTGGCCACTGTTGAAGATCAGTTAAAAGATCCCAACTCTGAAGAAGATCAGCAACCGGCCTTTGCCAAAAACCGCTATCGTTCGTTAAAAGAAGAATACCTGGTGTTGGTAGGGATCTGTACCCATCTGGGCTGTTCGCCACAACATCTTAAAGACGGTGCGTTTGAAGAGTATGTCGAAGGTATGCCTGAAGGCTTCTTCTGCCCCTGCCATGGCTCCAAGTTTGATATGGCAGGACGGGTATTTCAAAACGTCCCCGCAGGTCTAAATTTGGTGGTGCCGCCTTATATGTACATCGATGACAACACCATTTTGATTGGTTCCCAAGAAGGGGCAGCATAATATGTTTAAGAATTTGATGGATTGGATTGAATATCGTCTGCCAGTAATGCGCGTAGCAAACCAGCACGCGCTTGAATACCCTGCACCAAGAAATATGAATATTTGGTATATGTTTGGCTTTCTAGCGACCATTGTTTTGGTTAACCAAATTGTCACTGGTATCTGGTTAACGATGAGCTTTGAGCCTTCAGCTGAGCGCGCCTTTGCCTCAGTTGAATACATTATGCGTGATGTGGAGTATGGCTGGTTGTTACGCTATATGCACAGTACTGGCGCATCTGCTTTCTTTATTGTCATCTACATGCATATGTTCAGAGGTATGATCTACGGCTCTTATCAAAAGCCAAGAGAATTGCTGTGGTTATTTGGTATGTTTATTTATTTGGCGCTGATGGCTGAAGCTTTCATGGGCTACGTATTACCCTGGGGACAAATGTCGTACTGGGGAGCCCAGGTTATTGTTTCTTTGTTCAGTGCTATTCCGGTTATAGGTCCTGATTTAGTGATTTGGATACAGGGGGATTATGTTATCTCCGGTGCCACACTAAACCGTTTCTTTGCCTTACATGTTATTGCCTTGCCATTGGTCATTGTGATTTTAGTGTTCTTACATATAGTTGCGCTACACGAAGTGGGTTCGAACAATCCAGATGGTACGGATGTCAAACGCAAGAAAGGTTCGCTAAAAGAAGAAGAAAAAACTAAGTATAAAATCCATGAATATTATACAAACAAATACGACATTATTGGAGATGTTGTGCCCTTCTTCCCGCATATAGTACTTAAAGATTTAGTGGGCTTTGCCTTTTTCTTACTGGCATTCTGTTATGTCATGTTCTTCAATCCGGGCATGGGCGGCTACTTCCTTGAGCATCCTAATTTTGAGATTGCTAACCCGTTGAAAACACCTACACATATCTTCCCTGTTTGGTATTTCACCCCTTTTTACGCCATTTTAAAAGCGGTGCCTCATAAGTTAGGTGGAGTTGTTTGTATGTTCGCCGCTATCATTGCCTTGGCATTATTACCTTGGATCGATCGGGGAAAAGTCAAGTCGTGGCGCTATCGTTGTGGCCTACACTCCTGGAATCTAATGACCTTCGCAGGCGTGTTTATTTTCTTGGGCTACTTAGGGGGCACACCTCAAGAAGCTTGGAAAATCACCGCTTCACAAATACTGACCATCATGTATTTCGGCTTCTTCTTTTTGTTGTGGATATACAGCAAAAACGAGTCTGTTAAGCCAGTTCCAGCGAGGATCACGAAATGAAGAAATTATTATTCATACTCGCTTTGATGTTACCTAATGCTGTTTTGGCCGCCGGTGGTAGTGTTCATCTGGATACGGCTAATTATGATTTAACCGATAAGGCATCATTGCAAAATGGCGCCAAGGTGTTCATGAACTACTGTCTTGGTTGTCACCAAATGCAATATCAGCGTTATCAACGTGCATTTGATGACTTGGGTATTCCCATGGAATTAGGCCAGGAAAATTTGCAATTTACTGGTGAAAAGCCCGGTGAATATATCAAAAATGGTATGCCAACTGAATCTGGAGCTAAATGGTTTGGAGCGCCACCACCAGATTTAACCCTGGTGGCACGAGTACGCGGCGCCGATTGGTTGTACACCTACTTACGCACTTTCTATGCAGACGACAGTCGTCCTTTTGGAGTTAACAATTTGGTCTTTCCTGAAGTCGGCATGCCCCATGTGTTGCAAGAACTACAAGGCGTACCAAGAAAAACCACTGAAAAACGTTTGGTCGATGGAGAAATGGTTGACCGTTATGTCGGACTTCAGTCTGATGGCAGTGGTGAGCTTAGTCCACAAGAGTATGATACAGCGGTATTAGATTTGGTTAATTACCTGGTTTATACTGGTGAGCCCTCACGCCTGGAGTCAGAAAGTATCGGGCGTTGGGTAATGATCTTCCTGCTAGTCTTCCTGGTATTGATTTACCTGCTGAAAAAAGAATATTGGCGGGATGTGCATTAATTCTGCAAAACTTGATGTATAATGCGCAAAAATTATAAGGGGCTCTTGAGCCCCTTACTTATCACTGGTAGATTAATTTACCGTTCTGCTGTCTGAAACTCTAAGTAGAGTCTTGTTTTAGACGGTGATAATTGGATCTTTGGTACTTATTGGCCAAAGATTTAAATGTAGGAGAAAGCTTAATGGCTGTAGCCACCAATAAACGTTCTATCATGACGTTATTTTCAGACACCATTGATATTTACAGTCATCAAGTACGTATTGTACTTGCTGAAAAGGGTGTGGGCGTTGAAATAAATTACATCGTTCCTGGTAGTTTGTCAGAAGATCTTATTGATCTGAATCCTTACGGTACATTACCGACCTTGGTTGACAGAGAGCTGATATTATATAATTCGCATATCATCATGGAATACCTTGATGAGCGCTTTCCTCATCCACCGCTTATGCCTGTATATCCGGTTTCTCGTGGACAGAGTCGCCTGACCATGCATAGAATTCAAAATGACTGGTACTCGTTAGCGGCAAAAATATTGAAAAAACAAGGTGATGTTGCTCCAGCTCGTGCAGAATTACGTGAGGCACTATTAAGTATGGCGCCTCTATTCGCCGAAACGCCTTTCTTTATGAGTGAAGAATTCAGTCTGGTAGATTGTTATTTGGCACCGCTATTGTGGCGATTACCAGCTTTGGGAATTGAACTGACAGGTAATGGTAGTAAGGATGTACGCAGTTATATGAATCGCATATTTGAGAGAAGTTCTTTTAAGGCATCTTTGACCGATCAAGAACGGGAAATCCACAATCCATTATAGAAATGGGGGGAGCAGCCGATGACATCGAATCAACCTTATTTATTACGTGCATTTTATGAATGGATTGTTGATAACAACTTTACGCCATATATAGTGGTTAACGCTCATGCTCCTGGAACCTCGGTACCCCAGGATCACGTACGGGACGGCCAGATTGTGTTAAATGTATCCCCGGCGTCTTGTGGCAATTTAATTATGGGTAATGCAGAAATTACCTTTGATGCACGCTTTGGCGGGATCTCTCGTAATCTGGTTGTACCTTGTCAGGCCGTATTGGCGATCTACGCTAAAGAAAATGGTGCTGGCACGGTATTTACGGTTGAAGAGGAGTTTGATGAAATACCTGCTCCGCCGTCGAAAAAACCGACTTTGGCAGTAGCTAAAAGCTCGGAAGATAAGCCAGACCCGAATACAGATACGCCCAAAAAAGGCAAACCGACTCTCACGGTAGTGAAATAAATTGTATTGATAACAAAAAGGCGCATTGTGCGCCTTTTTTATTGCCTGCACACCCAGTGGTTTACCATCGGGCCAGTGTAGTAATAGATGGCAGTTGATGCGTTTATTAATGTTCGAAGTATTTACCAAAAGTAAACCGTAGTGACGATTAACTTTGGAGTCAAAATCTTGATGGATGCCAGTACACATTGGGGCACCGAGTAAAGTCTATAAATACTCGAAGGCTTTGATCACTTGCGTCACGCCAGCAACGTTTCTGGCGCTGTTGACAGCACTACTTGCCTCTTTGTTACTGACTAAACCCATTAAAAACACTTCTGAATTTTCCACCGCTACATGAATATGAAACCCGTCTACACTTTTATCCGCTATTAGCTTGGCTTTAATTTTCGAGGTTAGCCACATGTCATGAGCAGTGGTACTAGCTGAAATGGGTGCAGCCAGGCGGACCTGATTATGTAGTTTATCTACGTTATTGATTGATTCCGCCAGTTGTTGAGCCTGGCGAATGAGGCTCTCATTGGGAGCCTGCCCCACCAGTAATACTGAACCGTTAAATACGTGCACATTAATATTAGCCTGTTTTTCTATGGCTTTGTTTTCAGACAGGGCGATAGCAATACGACTGGCGATGGTTTTGTCATCCAATTGCGTACCTAAAGTTCGTCTATCATGGGCTGCTGAGACTGCGCCAACACCAGCACCGACTAATAAGGCGGCACAGCCTTGCAATAGGCTTAGGGAAAGTAAGGTGATCCCCAGTATTTTTGAACTGTATTTTAACAAAATATGACTCCTATGAACTTTCTGGAAACAGACAATCATCTATTCCTTCGCAAAGATTATGGATCACCAGCAAATGTACTTCCTCAATACGAATATCTCGACTGGAGGGGACCCGGATTTCAACATCGCTTGGCCCTAATAGCCCCGCCATTTCACCACCATCCTGGCCAGTTAGGGCCACTATTGTCATGTCACGACTCAGGGCCGCCTCCATGGCGTTAATGACATTTCGTGAACCACCACTGGGTGAAATAGCCAATAAAATATCACCGGCTTGACCGAGGGCCCGAACCTGTTTAGAAAAAATTTCATCGTAGCTATAATCATTGGCAATAGAGGTGATAGTGGAAATATCTGTGGTTAACGCTATTGCCGGTAAGCTGGGCCTATCACGTTCATAGCGATTGAGCATTTCTGCAGAAAAACTTTGCGCATGGCTGGCTGATCCCCCATTACCACAGGACAAAATCTTGTTACCGTTGATAAGAGCATTAACCATCATTTGTGTTGCATGACCTATAGGTTCTGGCAACACCTCAAGAGAGGCTATTTTGGTTTGAATACTTTCGGTAAAGTTAGCCTTTATACTATCTAACATTTGTTCTCCGTTTACTGCGGTTAGGCTTACACATATTTTAACCAGCTAATCTTGTTTTGGTTGCTGCCACATAATTCAATGCCAATTATATCAATTCTATGGGCAACTAACGTAGGGTTTAAACTGTTATCCATTAAATAATGTTGTATTGCCGACTCAAATTTTCGTCTCTTGCTAGCATGAAAAAACTCCACCGCGTGACCAAATTGTTGCTGACTGCGAAATTTCACTTCGACAAACACTAATTCCTCGCCATCTCGCATCACGATATCTATTTCGCCACTGCGACAGCGGTAGTTTTGGTTAATAAAAATCAAGCCCTGTTGTTCAAGATAAATCCGAGCGGCTGACTCGGCTCTGCTACCTATCAAAGAGGACAATTTTTGTTTAATCCATTGCAATGAGGGTGACCCGGTCCAGGGTAACTTTAGCCCAGGGAAGCACTCTTTGGACTTCCCCTCGAGTATTGATACTCAGGGTACCGGTTAGACCCGAAATAGAATTGTGTGGCAATACGTGCAAGTGGCGCAGTAGCGGTAGCAAACTGTAAGCATCGTAACCCATGGCAAATAAGCGTAACAGAGTGTCTTGGGGTTGAGGCCATAAATGGGTAGTTTGCTCTGCCAGTGATTGCCAGGGGTGAGCAGGCAGCATCCATGGCATATCGATAAAAGTCAGATTACGTAAGTCACGAATACTATTTTTGGTCAGATCCAGGCTATGACTTCTGGACGACGCAAAAACTGAAATGGCTCCTCCGGTAAAGGGACTTAAACTGGATTCTATAATGGGATTTAATAACTCCGTTTGCTCCGGATTGGCAAACAGTACTATGGCATCCACGTCCCGGCGGTTGCGCTCTACTTTATAGACTTCGGTTGTGGTCAAACTTTCTATTTGTTTTACCCTGGTCTTACTTTGGCTGACATCCAATAACTCGGACACCTGCTGGCGCATATTTTTACTATCGGTAAAGGTGGCATGATCTACTGCTGGATAATCTTCGAGCTCTTCCTCACTGGCCCACTGTTGTAAAAACGCTTCAGACATGCGCTGGGTGGTGCTGGTGTCGGCGGCCAGAACTATAGGGTGTTTGTAACCTTTGGCCCGTATATTTTTTGCCAGTTGACTTGCTTCGTCTTCCGGAGCCAGTGCAAAAAAATAGGTCTCGTGCGTGGGGATTCTTGTTAGCTCTTTGGGACGTTCAGTTGACTTAACAGTGCTATTAGGCTGAGGAAATCGCTTGGGCAGTGGTACTTCTGCCAAACCGTTTTGTGGCGCTACTTCGATTCTGTTAAGCGCCAATAACGGTTTGTCACGAGGTAACAACTCCATAAGTTCAGCGATATTTTCCTTAAGCAGAGGGCCGATAATAAAATCGTAATCCGCTACCAGTGCATTGAGTTGTGCCGGGGTTTTCAATGCTGAATCAAAAAAATGAATCTGCCTTACTGCAGATTTACCTTTCATATTACCACTGACATCTTCTGCGTCAGTAACGGCGGAGAAGCTCTGTAGATAAGCAGCCAAAATCCCATTTTTAATGGCACTGCCCTGGGTGCCTAGCCGACCGGTGAGAGGCAATAAAACGGCCACCTTAGCTGGATTGATAATGGGTAACGTTATGGCTGCGAGCACTTCTTCAGGTGGGAACAGGTTCAGTGGATGCTCTGGGTATCGGCTTTGCCATTGGGCCAGGGCAGACTTGAGTTTTTCAGGGTGTAGGCCATATCTTTGTGTAATAATAGCCAACTGGATCCAGGCTTGTAACTGAGGTTCTCGTAAGCGGGCTTGTTCAAGCTGTTTACTATCCAGATTTTTGAGTATTTCCCAGATAAACTCACTTGTGAGTTTATTCAGCTCAGCGCTGGCGAACACGTTTTTTGCGGCGCTTAACCAGTGTTTATTATGCAAATCGAATTTGGCTTTAAGGGCATGAATTCTGTATTCGAAGCCTGTGGTCTGGGCAATATTGGCGACCAGTGCTTGTGCCTGGAACAGGGCAGGAGAGGGAAGTTGCATATAACACTCTGCTAACAGCAGTTGGCCCCAGCTTTGCTGGGATAGGTCATATAATTCTGGCTCAATGACGTGCAACAACTTGATGCTTTGCTGACATTGATTCTGAGTCTGTAAGCTTTGTGCAGCTTGCAGTAAAAACGCATTACGCTGCATGCTATCGCTTTTATCATGCATTTGTTTTGCCTGTTCGAGATAATACTGGCTATCCCGTTCAACATCCCCCTCGATGATAGTGATAGGAGTACGGGTTTTTTTACTTACATCAGTACTACATGAAACTGAAAATAAGATGACGCTTGTTATTAGGATTGCTCTACTTAAATTCATTAAAAACGTGCTCACTCAGCATCTTACTAATTCGACCGATAGTTTATACCATAGACGACAAATATCTACCTGTTAAGGTACAGCCTTTTAGTAGAAATATAAGGTAAAATACACAGAACAAAAATATTTTCAACGTTACTTAAACAGTGACGTAACCAAATACTTAAAAGGCGTAACGCAGTGGTAAATTCAGGAAAGCTTTATATCGTCCCCACGCCTATTGGCAATTTAGAAGACATGACCTTACGCGCAGTGCGCATTCTCAACGAAGTAGATATAGTCGCCGCAGAGGACACCAGACATAGTCAACGCCTGTTTCAGCATTACGATATTAAAACGCGCTTAATTTCCCTGCACGATCATAATGAAAGTCAGCGGGCGATACAGCTTATTGAAAAACTGAAAATGGGGCAAAATATTGCCTTGATTTCAGATGCAGGCACGCCACTTATCAGTGACCCCGGTTACTCTCTGGTCAATCAATGCCGCGCTGCGGGACTTGAAGTGATCCCCTTACCTGGTGCGTGTGCGGTAACGACAGCATTATGCGCGGCAGGACTAGCCACAGACAGCTTCAGGTTTGAAGGTTTTTTACCGGCCAAGGCTCAAGCGAAAAGTCAAGCTCTTAAAGCCCTGGAACGTGAAACCAGTACCTGTATATTTTACGAATCCCCCAGGCGGGTGGCCAATACCCTAAGTTGTATCGTGGATACATTGGGGGCAAAGCGACCTATGGTACTGGCCAAAGAGCTAACCAAAACCTTTGAAACGTTTTACAGCGGCACTGCTGAAGAAGTCCTGACCTGGTTGCTGGCGGATACAAACCATCAACGGGGAGAATTTGTATTGATGATCGGCGGCCATAAACACGATGCCAATGCGATTTCAGCAGAAGCCGTTAAACTGCTCAAAGCGTTGATGCTAGAGTTGCCACCTAAAAAAGCCGCAGCTATTACCGCCGAACAGTTTGGTATCAAGAAAAACAGCCTCTATCAGTTGGGGCTGACCTTTTCGTGATGTTGGGGCTTGGCATAAGTCACTTTAGCTTTTAAGGAGTGGATACCATTGATTAACACACCGCTTGGTGCGTCCCCCGCAAAGGTTGGTAAGCCGTTTACACCGGTCATCATTGATATTGAAGCCAGTGGGTTTGGCAGCGACAGTTATCCAATTGAAATTGGCGTTGCTTTGAGTGCTGAGCAACATTTTTGTCGCCTGATCAAGCCCCAGCCAGATTGGCGACACTGGAGTAAAGAAGCCCAGGCGTTGCACGGTCTCAGTCGCAGCGTACTGGTTGATAAGGGGGTAAGTGTTAACCAAGTCTGTCTGGAACTGAACCAGCTACTTGGCGCACAAACCGTATACTCAGATGGTTGGGTGGTCGATAGTCCTTGGTTAAACCGCCTGTATGAAAGTGCAGGGATCTCTATGAGTTTTAAAATTAGCCCACTGGAAGTGATATTAAATGAAACGCAAATGGATTTATGGCACCCAACCAAAGACAGGCTGTTTGCAAGCCTGTGCGAGAGTCGACATCGCGCCAGCAGCGATGCCACACTTATTTTATTGACCTATATTGAAACCCGTACAGCGTCTAAACGGCACAAAATCAAATAACCCTGTTGCCGTATATGGTGTCCACCACCGATGCTCTTTTACCTGGAACAACTCAGCTCATGTCGGTATACACAGCCCTGAAGTTTGATGAACAAAAAATAGCACAAATTTGCCTTGAATTAACACAGCAAGGCTACAGTGTTATTGTCGATTTTTTACCCCAAAGCATTGCCTTGTCCTTGTTGCAGGAAGTGGTCAATGATACCACGCTGGATTTCAAGCAGGCAGCCATTGGTCGGGAGCAGCTAGAACATATAAATTCCACTATCCGCAACGATAGAATTTCCTGGTTAGACGGTTCAAGTGTGGCGCAAAAATCCTACCTACAATGTATGGAACAAGTACGGATAGCCATTAACCGTCAGCTGTTTTTGGGTCTGTTCGACTATGAAAGTCATTATGCCTATTATGGCCCGGGGGATTTCTATCAGCGCCATGTGGATGCGTTTCATGGACGCAGTAATAGGGTATTAAGCAGTATTGTGTATCTGAACCAAGCCTGGTTGCCTGATGATCAGGGTGAATTGCTTATGTTTCATGGTGATCAGCCATACCCTTTTTTAACGGTCGCGCCGAATTTTAATCAATGTATCTTGTTTTTAAGTGAGCAATTTCCCCATGAGGTTCGTGTCGCTAAACGCCACCGCTACAGTATTGCCGGTTGGTTTAGGATCAATAACAGTATTGGCGGCCAGGTCGATCCCTCCAAGTAATAAATAACGATCGTCATTGCTACTTGCATTAAATAGTACAAATAATATAAATTGAAGGCGGTGTGTTGGCACCCATCAACTTTAAGTGTTGGCGAACATGCCATGATCCCCAAGCTACAGATCCCATTTTTACCATACATAACATTCAGAGGATGACTGATGACAATCAGAGGCACAATAATAGGTTTCGCTTTATCGTTGTGCGGAACAACCACATTAAGCTTGTCACTCGTTACTTTACAGGTGCACAGCGCCGAGCAGTTATATACGCTGCAACCTTCTATCACTCCTGAGTTAGCTAAAGAGGGGAAATACCCGGTAGGGGTGAAAACTCTGGAAGTGGTTCACGAAAAACAGCTCAATACGCAAACCTTTACCTCAGTACAAGACCGGCGCCTGACGCTTGAAGTGTGGTACCCAGCGGTGGATAGCGCTAAGGATGAACCCCTTGCAAGCTATGAAAATGTGACCCGCCTGCACAAACCTTTTAGCCTGTTAGGTGCCAGTCACAGAAATGTGGCTGAACAAGCGTCAGGGCAGTTTCCTCTGGTGGTGTTATCTCACGGTTATACGGGTTATCGCACCATTATGTATTACCTGGGAGAACACCTGGCCAGCCATGGTTATGTGGTAGTTGGCATTGATCATACTGATTCAACTACCGGGGATGTGGATTTTGTGAAATCCGGATTTTCAGGTTTCCCCAGCACTTTAATCAATAGAGCGCGAGATCAGCAGTTTGTCTTGGATTATTTCAGTCAACATGACTCTGCGCTAACCAAGATAACTGATACTGAACATGCCGCTATCATAGGTTATTCAATGGGTGGCTTTGGAGCCGTTAATACGATTGGCTCATGTTACGCCTTTACCCCTGAAGGTTTGCAGCGCCTGGGCTTTCCCGAGGATTCTGCCAAGCAGTTAGTGCCGGTGTTTAACAGCTGCCATGCTGGTCGTGCAGAGGTGGATAGTCGCTGGAAAGCCATGATTGCTTATGCACCATGGGGCGGAGAATCAGCCGTGCATGATGTTAAATCTATGGGACAGATAACCGTGCCAAGCCTTTATGTATCAGGTGATCAGGATGATATTTCCGGTTACGAAAAGGGTGTTAAAAAGTTGTTTGAGCAAACGGGTAGTAAAGATAAATACTTATTGGTGTACGAAAATGCGCGGCACAATATCGCCCCTCATCCTGCGCCGAAAGTGGCTTATGAGACAGATGCAGATTTAGGACATTATATTGAACCGAGCTGGAATAACGAACAGCTAAACCGCATTAATAAACACATGAGCCTGGCCTTTTTGGATTGCTTTTTGAAAAGCGATGACAGTAAATGTGCTTATTTACCCAAACGAGATAGTGCCACCCAGATTAAAGACAGCAGTGGTCAGCTGACGGAGTCCTGGCCTGGTTTCGCTGATCGCTGGGCGACGGGAATGAACTTTTACCGGGGTGAAGGCGCAAAATAACCCTGTGTTAAAATTGGTGTAGGTGAGTATCAAAAAGCCCATTTTACAGTTTAGGTAAGTAGGCTGTTTTGCTCGTTTTTACTGTGTGTAATTAATGTTGTTCGCCGTAGGTTTCTACGGCTTGCCATACGCGTAAAAATTCTCGCCTAATATTTCTTTGATATCCGGGGTGGAATAACCCCGATCCAGCAAACCTTGTATCAGGTTGAGGTAGTTAGCCACATCCTTTAAGCCTTCAGGTAAGGTGTCTCCCACACCGTTAAAATTCGAGCCTATACCCACATGATCTATACCGACTAGCTTTACCACATGGCCAATTGTTCCAGTACGTTGCCACAGTCGCATAGGGGAAGGAATTTCACGCCTTATAGTCGGCCTCAAAGTTGGTTCACTTTGGACTATCTTTGCTTGCGCTTTCTTCTAATTCCTTTTGTTTCGCCTTCATCATATTGCGCCAATTTGGTGCCACTTCGCTGACAAAACCGGAACCAAAATTGATTTGCATAACCCCATTATTTTTAGCCAGCGCTTTGAGAATTTCATCATCCATATTGCGCTCAAATTCAGGGGTAAATCTGCGCAGGGATGAGTGAGATGCTATGACCGGCGCCTTGCTCGTTTCGATCACCTGGTAAAAAGCCGCATCAGGGATATGCGACACATCAACCATGATACCGATATTATTCATCTCACTGACCAGCTCTTTGCCAAAAGGGCTCAAGCCCTGCCACTTAGGGTTATCATTATAAGACGAGTCAGAAATGTGGTTACTCTGCGAATGGGCCAGAGTGATATAGCGGATCCCTCTAAATAGGTGAGCCATTGCCCTGTTAATTAACAGTTTAAAGAGCAATACCGGTCACTTCACCTGTACAAGAGGTTAACTTAACCGGTTCAGGCCTGTAATTTTGGCGCTGACGTGTGTGATTATTTACACTTTTGTCAGATGAAAAATCAGGCTGCTTTGAGGCGTTAACAGTGGAAGTTGTAAACCCAATTGCATTAAAATTTCACCACTGAAGGTATGCCCATCAACGGCGCCAAGATGGTTTGCAAAACCAAATAATACAGATTTTGGCCATTTTTCAACATTTTTAATTGGCCAAATAATATCAACCTTATAACGCGTTTCTTTATCCAGGCCGCTAAACAGATACTGATCCGGTAAAGATGCATGACTGCAAGCGACCAAACTACAAGAAAATAACGCCTGAGTCTTATCTTTGGCCACAATACCTAAGCCGTTCATATATTCAGGTAATTCTAAGCGGTACAGATCGCCGCTGTGCACCAAAGCGCGATGTTGCTTGTATAAATCCGTCATGGCTTTGAGTTCGATTTTCTCTGCATCTGTCAGCTCACGCAAGTCCATTTCCATGCCCATATGCCCAAACAAGGTCACAGATGCACGCATTTCCATACTGACGGTACGGTGCGTGATATGGCATTCACGGGGGCCGACATGGGAGCCCATTAATTCTGAGGGTAAGAAATATGAAAATCCGTTTTGAATTTTCAAACGCTCCAAAGCATCGTTAGAATCTGAAGTCCATACCCGGTCGGTACGGGCCAATATGCCATAATCAGCCCGACCACCGCCAGAGGCACAGCTTTCAATCTCAACATTTGGGTGAGCGGCACGAAGGGTATCAAGTAAACGATATAAAGCATGGATCTGGTTATGACCACCAGGCTTGCCTGAGTGATCACCTTGATGGTTTAAATCTCGGTTCATATCCCACTTTATATAGCTGATGTCATATTCAGTGAGCAAGGTATGCAAGCGCTCATAGAGATAAGCAAAGACCTCTGGACGGGACAAATCTAAGACCAGTTGATTGCGAGAATCGACTTGCTTGTGGATTTCATTGCCTAGCACCCACTGTGGATGTTGACGATAAAGTTCACTATCGGGGTTAACCATTTCAGGTTCAAACCATAAACCGAATTCTAAGCCCTGGGCTTTGACGTGATCGATCAGTGGGGTTAGACCTTCAGGGTAATATTTTTTGTCAACAAACCAGTCGCCTAAACCCGCGGTATCGTCATCACGACCGTTAAACCAACCGTCATCTAACACAAAACGTTCTGCGCCCATTTGGGCAGCGCGCTGGGCTAAATCTTTTAATGTGCCAAGATCATGTTTGAAGTAAATGCCTTCCCAGGTGTTGTAATGCACAGGGCGAGGTTTGTCATGCACACTTTGACGGATAATATGATTGCGCACGTAACGATGAAATTGCCGTGAAAGGGCTGATAAACCCTCATTACTGTAACTGGCGAATAAGGTAGGTGATTGGTAACTTTGTCCACTATCGAGGCTGATTTCACCAGGGAATAACAACTCACCCATTTGCACATAAGCGCGGCCATCGGCCATTTTTTCAGCCACAATTTTGTGATTACCACTCCAACCTAAATGAAAGCCGTAGGCTTCACCTTGAGCCTGGTTGGTCGTTTTAGGATGCAGCAATAAGGCTGGGTAGCTATCGTGTGAGGTTTTTCCCCGGCGGTTTTCACGGACATAAGAGCCAAAAAACTGCTCCAGGGAGTGTTGTTGAAATTCACCTGCCCAATGACCTTCAAAGCCAACGATCTGATTGAAATCCTGTGGTGTGGCAATGGTAGCCGCAGCACACCAATCAATAGTTATGGCTTGTGGTGCGTTATTGGTCACTTGAGTATTAAACGTTAATACATCGCTTTGTTCATCCAACCTAATCGTCACGGTGACCTTAATGCCACGAGCAGTGTCCACGCTGGTGATAACCACACTTTGTGCATCAAGTTGGTCGACGCTGTGTAAAAGAGGATTTGCCGCCCACTGGTCGGCATCACCATGTAAACTTAAGCCCGGTGATCCGGTGAAACCTTGACCCGAAGTGGGTGTAATACTTAATTTTAGCTCTTCTTTGGGGGATACCGGCGCTTCCTGTCGCAAGCGCAATGCCCGCATCATTTCCCCCGTTGTTTGCGCAGATAATTTTGCCCGCCAGTAAATGATTTGTGGAGCGGCAAACCCGACGTCGAGAATAAGGCTGCTGTTGCGCCCGTGTAATGCGATGAATTGTACGGCAGGTTGCGTCATTTTGGTTCCTTAAATGAGGACTGAATATAGCGATAAACAATGATTATATATTTTAAACGATTGTTAAAAACATATAAATAGTATTATTTAAATTATTTTTGAGGTTACACTCGTATTTAATTCAGACGAACAGGTAGCACAGTACACCTCTACACCAATGTAAATAGGTGTTAAGGGAATTTTACTTTTAATTAACTGATAGATAATATTCACATAATTGCGTTGTTTTAGTAAGAAAATAAAAATGCACCGAGTACAGTTAAACGTCCTGTTATAGAGATTAAATACCTGTTTTCATTGATTTTAGTGGGGATAAGCTGTTTTTTTCGATAGTTACTGACTATCTTGATTATGTTACTTCTTTGTTGACAAGTTGTATTAATACTATTTAACATACATATAGTTGGTGAGCTGAGTAACATCAAATTATAAGCCATAGTTGTACAAGTCATACTAAACCAACACTAATATTGTACAGCGCCGACAAAGACCAGATCTATTAACAGGACACAACGGGGCACACCCATGAAAAAATCATATCTTTGGACAGCGGTTAAAACCGCTTTATTAATACCTGCAGTTGCCGGTTTATCTATGCAGGCAACAGCGCAACAAGCAGCTGATGGTAGCAATATGGAAGTCATTGAAGTGCGTGGTATCGTCAGTAGTTTGAAACGAGCCATGTCAGACAAAAAAGAAGCACTTATTGTTTCTGACGGTATTGCTGCAGAAGATTTAGGTAAATTTCCCGACTTGAACGTGGCTGAATCACTGCAGCGTATTACCGGAGTATCGATTGATCGCAGTGGCGGTGAAGGTCAGGCAGTTACAGTACGTGGCTTTGGACCACAATTTAATACTGTGTTGGTTAACGGTCGGCAATTAGCCACCGATAGCGGTGGCCGTGAATTTAACTTTGATGTACTAGCTGCAGATCAAATTACGGGTGCTGATGTTTACAAGAGTACTCGTGCTGATCTGCAAGAAGGTGGTATAGGTGCCACAATTAACGTATCTACTGCCCGCCCATTTGACTATGAAGGCTTCCAGCTTATCGGCTCAGTAAAAGGCATGTACGAAAGTTTGTCTGAAGAAACGTCGCCTTCAGCCTCATTTTTAGTAAGCAATACCTTCAATGAAGACAAAATGGGCGTGTTGTTAGCGGTAAGTCGCCAAGAGCGTGATGTACAGATTAATGCAATATCAACAGCGGGCTGGCGTGGTGGTCAAACTATCTCTAACCGTGACGATGGTGTGTTGTTCAACAATGCCTATATTCCTCGTAACTGGGATCAAACTGTTGATCAACAACAGCGCACGCGCACAAACGCAAGTTTGGTATTCCAATTCGCGCCATCTGAAGAAGTTAGCATTACCCTTGACGGGTTTGTGTCGAAATTTGAAGTAGATTCGCAAGTAACTGATTTGGCGTCCTGGTTCGAGCCTGATCGTGTTGGAAGTGCCACCATTGACTCAGAAACGGGAACATTGTTGGCTTTCAACCAGGTAATTGGCTTGCATCAAGGCAGCGGCGATCCAGCAAGTGATTTTGTATCTCATACCCGTAATACCCGCGATTCACAAAGCGATGGTTTTGGTGTAAATGTTGAATGGGATATTACGCCTCAACTTAAAGGTACCTTTGACGTGTCAACGTCTTCAGCTGAAAACGACCGTGCCGGTAAAGATCGTTTCAACGTAGTGGGCATGATCAATAACTATGCATTTGACGGCACTGGCAGTGTGCCTACCGTGCAACATGATGGCTTTGAAAACGGTAGCTTACCCGCTGCTGATCGTGCTCGTTTACATTATAATGAGAAAGGTCTGTTTTTTACTGATGAAGATGAGATCACCGAATTTAAAGCGGATTTTGTGTACTTGGCCAATTCAGATGTATTCCAAAAAGCGCAGTTTGGTGTTTATCGTCAGGAGCGTGAAAAATCAGCGTTTCAAATCTACGGTAGCCAGTGTGCTTTTTGTGGATATGGCACACCAGCGCCTGTTGATACGATCGGTTTTGAATCATTTACGGCTAAAAACTTCTTCCCTGGCCTAATCGATACGTTTTATACCTATGATGGTGATGCCTATGTCGATTTCTTAGCGGATTCTGGCAACCCTATCGAGACGAGCTTACAGAATAACCGTTACACTATTAGCGAAGACATCACCAGTTTGTATATGGATTTTACTTTCATCTATGATCTAGGCGATATGCCTTTATCCGTTAACGTAGGTGCACGCTACGCTGAGACTGATATTCAGGTTGCTGCGGTACAAAGCTTCCTCAAAGATGTGGTTCCAACAACTGATTTAACCTTGTTTCAAAATGAATTTGGTCCTGCTACCGATATTCAGCAAGGTGATAGTTACGCGAACTTATTGCCTAGCGTAAACGCTAAATTGGATCTAAACGATGAAATGGTTTTACGTTTCGCGGTATATGACTCAATGACACGCCCGACTATGTCCCAATTATCACCCGCAACGACCTTCAACGAACCTCGACGTCAAAACTTAACGGCAGGTGGCGGTAATCCTTCACTTAAACCCTTTACTTCAGAAAACTGGGATATATCGTTTGAGTGGTACTACGCAGATGCGAGTTACTTCACCTTCGCCGTATTCAGTAAAGAAGTTCAAGATTTCATCGTCTCGTTGACGGGTGAAGAGACATACAACTTCTCAGATCGTCAAGCTGATGATGGCTTCAGATGTCATAACGACAGCGGTGATGACTTATGTGCTGTTGGCTTGTCACTGGACGATACCCGCCCAGGGTTTGATGTGGTCGCCAATACTGACGAGCTCATCGGTGGCAGCGAAATCTATACCGTTAGCCGTCCGCGAAACAGTGAGACCACTAAAGTCACAGGGTATGAAGTAGCGTTAACACATGTTTTTGACAACGGTTTTGGTGTGATGGCCAACGCGACGGTTGTCAACGCCGACACCGATTTTCTGGAAGGTTTAGGTGATTCTCAAAACTTAATTGTGTTTTACGAGCAAGAGAGCTGGCAAGCACGTATTGCCTTTAACAACCGTGAATCGTTCTTGCGTAATGTCGACAATGGTTTTAATGGCGAACCTATTAATACTCAGACATTTGGTCAGTGGGACGTCAGTGCCAGTTACGACGTTAATGAAAACTTCACGGTATTTATTGAAGGTATTAACGTAACGGAAGAAGAACTTGTGCAAACGGGTCGTTTTGATAACCAAATCTACTCAATTGAAGATAACGGCTCACGTTATGCTGTTGGCGTTCGCGCTAAGTTCTAAGGCTTAATAATTGGCCTGGTAGGTTGAATACCTAACCTGTCATCTTTATTTTGTGTGTGTGAAATGGCCTGTGGCAATACTGCTCGGGCCGTTTTTATCTAAAACGGCACTGCTGCTATATCAAGTATGTTATTCAGTACTGTTTTAGATAAGAATAAGGTTCTAATTTATTTAAGCGGATAACGTTCCATCCATGTCAAATACAGTGAAAAAAATTGTAATCGTTGGCGGCGGCACAGCAGGGTGGTTAACAGCTGCGATCATAGCCGCTGAACACAAAACCAAACAGGGCAACCCCATACAGTTAGTATTGGTCGAGTCATCTGATATCCCCACCGTTGGCGTAGGTGAAGGTACCTGGCCTACCATGAAAAATACCCTGGCGAAAATAGGCCTTAAGGAAAGTGAGGTTTTTGAATCTTGCCATGCGGTATTTAAACAAGGTGGAAAATTTGTCAACTGGGTGCACGGTGATGGTGATTTTTATTACCATCCTTTTACTGTGCCCTTAGGGTATGGGCGGATTGATTTGGCACCCTATATGTCAAACATTAATAATTTTGCGTTGCAATCGAATTTTCAGCAGCAAATCTGCGAGGCTGGCTTAGCCCCCAGAACAATGGCTGAAGGTGAGTACCAGGGCCAATGTAACTACGCATACCATCTTGATGCAGGAGCTTTTGCCGAACTACTGAAGACCCATTGTAAGGAAAAACTGGGGGTTGAGCATATTGTTGGCACAGTTCAAGACACCTTATTGGCAGCTGACGGCGGTATTGAAGCTGTTTGTGTAACAGGGCACGAAAAAATAAGTGCAGATCTGTTCGTTGATTGCACAGGTTTTGCCTCCCTGTTATTGGGCAAAGCGTTGAATGTGCCCTTTGTACCTGTGGACAATGTGCTCTTTAACGATTCGGCTTTGGCCATGCAGGTGCCCTATTCACAAGAAAATTGCCCCATAGCCTGCCATACCATTGCTACCGCACAAAATGCCGGTTGGATATGGGACATAGGCCTAACTCATCGACGGGGTGTGGGCCATGTGTATTCAAGCGAATATTTAAGTGACGATGAAGCTGAGGCCAATTTGCGGCATTATCTGGGTGATGCCGCAGTGGGTATTAGTGCTCGTAAGATCAGTTTTGAGTCCGGCCACAGGGCACAATTTTGGAAACATAATTGCGTTGCTGTGGGTATGTCTGCAGGATTTGTCGAACCGTTGGAGGCCACTGCCATTATGTTGGTAGAAATTTCTGCCCGCTATATAGCCGAGAACTTGCCCGCAGATGGAGCGGTCATGCCCATCATCGCCAATCGTTTTAATCAACAGATGGATTATCGCTGGCAACGTATTATTGATTTTTTGAAGCTGCATTATATGTTGACTAAAAGGCCTGAACCATACTGGCAAGCTCATTGTGAGCCATCTTCCATTCCTAAGAGTCTGCAGGATGATCTGGCGCTTTGGCACTTTCGTGGTCCGCTTAGCAGTGATTTTGATAGTGCTGTGGAGTTATTTCCTGCTGCCAGCTACCAATATGTATTGTACGGTATGGGCTTTAAGCCCGATTTTTCTCATCAAGCTTACCTTTATGATCAACAAGTTCAAGCTGAAAAAATAATACAAAGAAATCAACAGCTTACTCAGCAGATGTTGCAAGCGCTTCCCCCTCACCGAGAATATATTGAGCGCTGGTTGCATACTGCAAAACAGAGGCAGAATATAAAATGACCACACTAGTCGAACTTAGCAATACCGAGCATAGCGATCTTAAACTTAAAGCGGATTTTTTGGCTGAATTCGCCTGCACCCAACAAATTATGCGCCTGCGTGCTGTTGAAGTGGGTAAAGCCGTGACTAGTTTCCCGGTATTTTTTACCCGTGATACCTATGACGGCAGTTGGGTTTTGTCGGCATTATGCAGTTTTGAAAATGGGCGTAATTTATTTGTTGAAAAAAATCAGTGGTGTGCTATCTATCAGCCCACTATATTGCAGACCTATCCCTTTTTTCTTATGCAGTCGCCCAGGGAAGCGGGTTATACCATAGGGATAGATGAACATAGTTGTGCGTTTACCCAGGAAACGGGGCTGTCGGTGTTTGAAAAAAGCGGCAATCCCTCTTTGCTCTTAAGCAAGAGCAAAGCCCTACTGGAGGCGGACATCAAACATGACATCGATACGGCCAAATTCGCGAAAGAGCTAGAGGAATTGGGGTTATGTAAAGCTATTGACTTGGTGGTTGTCTACGCCGACGGGGCCACACAAACCTTGTCGGGTCTTTACACTATTGACGAAGACAAGTTGCAGGCGTTGCCTGTCGCGATAATAAACGCGCTAAACAAAAATGGGCATTTGATCGCGATTCACTCCATATTGCTGTCTATTTATCAGTTAAATTTGTTACTCAGAAAACATAATCAACAGCATGGCGTTAATCAGATTAGCCAATTGAAAATTGAAATTGCAAAAAATCGAGTGGCCTCATAATTTCGCCCTTCGCAACCTGTTCGTGTTTGGCCGATGCCCAGTCGTATCACCATAATTATTAGTTAACAACGCTTTAGGCGACGATTAAAGTCGTTACTGTAAGAGGAAACACAAAATGTCAGAAAATATGATCCAAGCAGGGGTATTTGCTCTGGTGACAGCCTTAATTGGCTTGTTAACGTATTTTAAATGTCGAGGCCACGGACGGGGAAAAGGCAAAGATGAGCAAAATAAGGAGTATTTTTTGGCTGGCGGTGGCCTAAGTTGGATGTTTGTTGCAGGCTCCATCACATTAACTAACCTAAGTACCGATCAACTCGTTGGTATGAACGGCAATCAAATGGCTTTGCTGGCCGTATGGGAGTTTGCAGCGGTGGTGGGATTAATTATCCTGGCCACAGTATTTCTGCCTGTGTATTACAAATATCAATGCACCACGACTACAGAGTTGCTTGAAAAGCGTTACAAAAACAAACATATTCGCGCAGTGATTGGCATGCTGTTTTTCTTGGGCAACGCCTTGATTTATATGCCAGCGGTCATTTATTCCGGTTCCCTATTTATGCAATCGATGTTTAACGTGGATATTCCCCTGATGTATATCGCTGTTGCTTTTGCCGCACTTGGGGCCGTTTATGCTATTTTTGGTGGTTTGCGTGCCGTGGCAGTATCGGATACTTACTCCGGCGTCTTGCTGCTATCGATGGCGGTGCTGGTAGTGTTTCTTGCGTTGAATGCTATTGATTATGACTTCTCAGGGATCCCAGCTGATCGTTTAACCCTGCTCGGTGATGATGACTCACCTGTTCCATGGCATACCCTGTTTACTGGCATGTTGTTAATTCAAATGTACTACTGGGGAACGAATCAGACTATTACTCAGCGAGCGATGGCCGCACCGAATATCAAAGAAGCACAAAAAGGTGTATTTGCTGCTTGTGGTATACGTTTACTTATCGTCCCGGCTATTATCGTTATTCCAGGTATTGTCTCCTATAAGTTGTACGGGGATATTGGTGATACCGCCTATGGTCGTATTGTGGGTGATGTAATGCCCCTGTGGCTAACGGGTGTGTTTGCGGCAGCAATGGCAGCGGCAGTGCTGTCTACCTATAACAGTCTGCTTAACTCGGCGACGGCTTTATATGTCTGTGATATTCATCAAGCCTACTTTAACAAAAATCCCAATGTAGTGAAGCTCAGTGGCTGGGTAACGGCTTTGCTAACGGTATTGACCTTAGTGTTAGTGCCTATCTATCAGCAAGCAGACAGCATTATTAACTTATTGCAGCAACTCAATGGTCTATTGAGTATGCCCATACTGTCTATCTTTATTGTTGGTTTGGCCTTTAGAAATGTCGATGCTAGAGCGGGTATTGCCGCCGTTATCATGGGTGTTTGCATGTATGCCTTACTAACTTTTGATTTCTCACCCATTAAGTTAAGCTGGCACTACATCCATGTTATGCCCATCACATTGATCGCCTGTGTAAGTTTTGCACTATTGGTTAATAAATTTGTGTTTGGTGGCAAAGCGGAATTTGCCTGGGGCAGTGATGATGGTTTGCATTCTTCGTCTGAAGCTTGAAAGGTTGAAAAATGGAATGAAAGATGACAACCCTTAGAACCAGTAATATACAAAAATTGCCCCAGGGCACCTATGATGCGCTGATAATAGGTGGCGGTATCAATGGTGCCGTGTCGGCTGCGGCTCTTGCCGCCAAAGGGGTGAAGGTGGCCTTGATCGATAAAGGCGATTTTGCCGGTTTTACCAGCTCCAACTCTTCTAATTTAGCCTGGGGCGGGATCAAGTATCTGGAGAGTTACGAATACGCATTAGTTAACAAACTGTGTAAAAGCCGTAACCACCTGATGCGCAGTTACCCATCTACGGTAAAAGAGATCCGCTTTTTGACCAGCATTGAAAAAGGCTTTCGTTTCCCGCCGTTATTTATTTATATGGGAACCTTGCTGTATTGGGTGATGGGGCGCTTGTTTACCAAAATGCCCAGCTATTTATCGAGCAGTAAAATCAAGTCATTGGAAAGCGTTATTAATACCCACAATGTCACCGGTGGTTTTGAGTATTCAGATGCTTATTTGCATGACAACGATGCGCGCTTTGTTTTTAATTTTATTCGCTCAAGTATGAGTTATGGCGCCATTGCCGCTAATTACGTCGAATCTTTAGGCTCCACACGTATTGATGGTATATGGCTCACCAAAGCTAAAAATATGATTAGCGGCGAAGAATTTGAAATACGTTCCAAAGTGCTGATCAATGCCGCGGGTCCCTTTGTTGACCCCTTAAATGTGGTCAATGGTGAGCAGACCGAGCATCATCATGTGTTTTCTAAGGGGATCCACCTGATAGTCGATCGCATCACCGATAGTCATAAGGTGCTGACCTTTTTTGCCGATGACGGGCGTCTGTTTTTTGTGATCCCCATGGGGCCTAAAACTTGTATCGGCACCACCGATACCCAGGTGGACAGTCCCTATTCCCATGTGACAGAAGAAGACCGTCAGTTTGTATTGGATAACGTCAATAAATTATTGGCATTAGAAAAACCATTAACCACTGCCGATATTATTTCCCAGCGCTGTGGTGTTCGCCCGCTGGCCATAAAAGGTCAGGGTGGCAAGGCGGATTGGGTGCAATTGTCACGAAAACACGCTATAGATACCCACCCTGAACATCAATATCTGTCTATTTTTGGTGGCAAGCTAACCGACTGTATTAATGTAGGAGATGAGGTGGCGGAGTTAGTTAAAAGCTTCGGTGTTCACTTATCCCACGAAAAATTTAAGTGGTATGGGGAACCTGATGATACGGTGCGGGACGAATTCTTCCACCGGGCCAAGTTGATGAACTTTGACGCACTCACCCCTCAAACGTCGTCTGAGCCTCTAACCACAAGGTTCTGGCGGCGATACGGGCGTAACGCCATCAACATGCTGGAGAGTATTCGTGAAAATCCAGAAAAAGCGCAGTTATTGATTGAAAACTCTGAATATCTGCGGGTAGAAATTGAACACGCCGCTGAGCGGGAAATGGTGACCAAATTAGAAGATTTTCTCCGTCGGCGTTCAAAAATATCCCTGGTAGTGCGCCAGCAAGATATTATTAACGCCCCGGGATTACGCCAAGCCTGCGAAATTTTGTTTGGCGGCCAGGCTGAGGCTAAACTTCAAGAATACATCAGTGGCCTGACTAATGATGTCGCCGGCAAGCAAGATGTGGTAGCTTAAGCTCTGTTTTGCAGCGGTCTGTGGATATGGACCGTATCAGAGCAAATGGCAAGTAAAAATACGAGAACAGCTAACGAGCTTGACAGCTTGTTAATAAATGGCACAAATCGTAACTATGCTATTTACATTTAGTGACATCACTCAATAAATAAAAGATACTTGCCGAGGTTTAATTAGCGTCAGGGGCTGTTCCTGCGACACCTTTAAGCATTGTCTGCAACCCTCAGGTTGGCACCGCGCAATGTTTTGTTTAACAGCCTGCTAACTAGCTTGGTAACAAATCGTTTTGAAATTTACCCTAAGAGACATATTCAATGACAATTAGCTATATCCCTTTAGACAAAGAGAAACATAAAGATCTTAAAATCAAGCTGCAGCATGATTTTGCCCATGCCAAAGATGCGCATATAGCAGCGGCCTCTATCCGCGAATATGCTCAGCTTGCCAGCGTGATGCCTATCGTTTTTGTTAAAGATCCAAAATCTGACAGTTTTCACACTGTCGTTATGCTCGGCACTGAAAAAGGCACCAACCTTTTTGTGCAAGATGGAAAATGGCAAGTACATTGCTTACCCTTGAACATCCAGCGTTACCCCTTTGACGTGCGCCCGGATGGCGACAAACTGGGTGTTTTTATCGATGAAAACAGTGACCTGATCAGCGACGAAGGTGAACCGGTATTTACTGAAGAAGGGACGCCAAGTCAGTTTTTAGAAAATCGTCAACAGTTGTTGTCTGAACTCGCTAACAGTGAAATGGCTACCCAACGTTTTATTAAACAGCTGGTGGAATTCGACTTACTTGAGCCCATCGAATTAATGGTAAATTACGTTGATGGACAAAAACGTAATGTCACAGGTATGCACGGTATCAGTGAAAAACGTTTGCAGGATCTGTCAGACGATAAAATCCTGACGTTACACAAATCAGGCTTTTTAGGCGCCGCTTATGCTGTGCTGATGTCCTTAGGTCAGCTTAATCGTTTGGTGCAGTTATCAAATAACAGCACCGCACCTATTCAGAACTTGCAATTACGGGTAGGCGAAGCCGTCAGTGGTGAACAACCTGCTGCCGGTGAGCAACCTGCTGTCGGTGAACAACCCGCTAAAGCCTAGATTAGCTCATGATGTAAAAGCCCCGCTGAATAGGATTTAGCGGGGCTTTTTTGTGTTATCACAACAAGGTTATGAAAGCACCGAATGGCAGTTTTACGCTAACTGGAATACGCTATAAATGAGTTATAGAGTGTGAGCTCAATGTTAGGGGGGACTGATATATTATCCCTGGTTATTTTAGATAATCACTAATACATTTTGCTCTGTTGAGGTGTTTTTTATCAAGAGCGTTATTTTCTGGCTAGCCAGAGGGTGCATTACATTCGTACCTTATCTCCTGCGGCCAACGCTTTTGTAAAAACTGTGTCAAAACTTTAATGAGAGGGGAAATTCAAGTTTTCTGGCTATTGAAGCTATAGCTATTGCAGCCAACAACACTGCCGCTTCAAGTGCTGGGACTATAAATTAATGGGCTCAACCCATTGCCTTATACCCGGGCACGTAAAACCCTGATAATAAGGTCAAGGATAATCGCACTGTCCTTTAACGGTGTAATTAATTAAAGGAATTCCCGCTGCTTTCGTTTATGCTTGGGTTAACTATTTAGGTGAAAAAACATGTCAAATCAAAAACCCGCAGCAGGCAGTTACGAACAGGTGTTTGCTGAACAACAAGAATACAAAGCCAAACGCGCATCAAGTTATCGGGAACAGGCTATTAAGCTTTATCCGTGGATCTGTGGGCGCTGTCAGCGTGAGTTTACCCGCAAAAATCTCTCTGAACTGACGGTACACCATAAAGATCATAACCATGGTAATAATCCCACCGATGGCAGCAACTGGGAACTGCTGTGCCTTTATTGTCACGATGAAGAGCATACCAAGTTTGAGAGTTTTGTACGTTATGGTAGTACCGAGGATACTGAGACCAAGAGCAGTACCTACAACCCCTTTGCCGATTTAAAAGCTCGAATGAAAAGCAAATAATAAGCCAACACATAACGACTCAAACCCAAGAGGTTTGGGCTGTTATCTGTCAAATTTAAAAACCATCCATTGATCATCTTGTTCTGTAGCCATTAAGGATCATAATGTAATGTGCATAGCTTATTTCTTGCGCCAGGTCTTTTTGCGTTTAGGTTTAGCGGAAGGCAGGCCAGCAAACTGACTGGTGTCCAGTTGTCCGCTGGCATTAATCAACACCCCGATTGATTGGGTCAGTGGTAACATAAAATCTTGATAGCCTAATTGTCGCTGGGCTATTTTATCTAAATTGGCTTCCCATATTGCGGTCATATCTGGCTGGGTGGTTTCCGCTGGTAGCGTGTTAATCAGCGCTGTACCTGTGGCGGTGGCATGAATGTCTTTACCCGTTTTTTGCATAAACTGACGTTTGAATAACAAGTCTATGATCGAGGCTCTGGTGGCCTCAGTTCCTAAGCCATCGGTATCTTTGAGAATTTTTTTAATCTCGCTATCGGTGACATAGCGGGCTATGCCGGTCATGGCGGCCAGAAGTGTAGCTTCGGTAAAGTGCTTGGGTGGGCTGGTTTGTTTTTCCACCAGTTGTGAATCAACGCACGCCAGTGACTGGCCCTGGCTTAAGGGCGGTAACCCCGGCTCTGCCTTGGGGTCATCTTTTTTAACCAGGGTTAACCAGCCCATCTCTAGTGTAGATTTGGCTTTAGCCACAAACTCGCCGCCAGCAATCATCACCACTACCACTTGCTCATGATATTTGTGTGGCCCATAAAATTGCATTAAATATTGAGTAGCAATCAGTTGATAAATTTTCATTTCATCTGCGCTCAAACCTGACAGGGATTTTACGCGACTGGTAGGGATGATAGCGTGATGGGCCTCAATCTTTTTATCATTCCATGCCTTAGATTTTAACGCGGTATCGGCATTGTCCACATCGCGACCCTGGGCTGGCAGATTAGCCTTGATGGCACTGAGTACTGCTGGTGCTTGAGGGAAGTGTTCCAAAGGTAAATAACGAGAATCAGAACGGGGATAGGTAATTAACTGATGCCTCTCATATAAGCCCTGACACAGATCCAGCACGGATTTAGGTGATAAATTAAAACGTTTTGAGGCATCAATTTGCAGGGTAGATAAACTGTAAGGCAAGGGGGGAGGGCTTTGTTTGTTTTGACGATTGTTTGAAGCAACCTGCCCGGTTTGTCCCTGTGTTTTATTGACCACGGTTTGCGCCAGCTTATAAGAAATCACCCGGCCCTCTTCATCTTGATAGGGCTCACATGCCGCACTTGGCTGCCACTTGGCCACAAATGTTTCTTTGGTTTGGGTTTCCAGGGTCGCGAATACCTCATAAAAGGGTTTTGACACAAAATAGGCGATGTCCTGGTCGCGGCGCACTACCAGACCCAGTACAGGAGTCTGCACCCGTCCCACTGACAATACACCGTTAAAACCGCCGCGCTGCCCCAGCAGAGTATAGGCACGGGTCAGGTTTAAACCGTACAGCCAATCAGCCCGGGATCTCGCCAGTGCCGAGATAGACAAGCCCGCAAATTCACGATTAGGGCGCATGTTGTGCAATGATTTTTTCACCGCATTGATGTTTAAATCATTAATAAGCAAGCGCTCGGCGCTGGCAATAAGTGGCTGTTTTACACCGCAATAGGTGATCACTTCATCAACCAACAACTGGCCTTCTCTGTCCGGATCACCGGCATTAATGATGTGGCTGGCTTTTTTCAGCAAACGCTTCACTACATTGAGTTGTTTTTGGGTGTTTTTTTTGGGTACCAGCAACCACTTGTCCGGCACGATAGGCAGGTGCGCCAATGACCATTTGCCATAGGCAGGATCATATTTATCCGGCTCAGCTTGTTCTAATAAATGACCAATACACCAGGTGACACAATCGCCGTTGTCCAGTTCAATATAGCCGTCATGTTTGTATTGTTGCCCGGTAAAGGCCTGAGCGATGGCGCGACCTAAACTGGGTTTTTCTGCAATGTATAAAATCATAATAAATACTGTACGGAAAAACAGTATTATAACAAGATTTTCAACCCAGTGTTAGGTGCAATTCCTCCTGGGAAGTGCATCATACCCATGGGGGGCAGGGGTATGAAAATGGCTAAATATATTGCGGCAAGGGCCTTATGACCCCAGTTTGTGCTTTAAGATTATGGCGCCAAGGTGGGTTACTGCTGAAGGCGGTTTTCGCGCAAGCTCCATCAAATAGGGTAATAACATTCATTATGTTGGCTCATACTCATCTATAAATTTTGCGGGAAAATAAGCGCTAACTCTGAGGTATGCAACAGGCAGTGATTTTTTTATTTTAGTGCCGTAGCACTATCTATTATTGAGGGATCCGGCTTTGGCATCCTCGTTAAAGGGTGAACTGCTACCCTTTAATCCGAGTATTTAGCCTTTTTCCAATTCTTGTTGAATGATGCCGTTTATGTTGATGACGAGTTCTGCGAGTCTTTGTGTATCTGACAAATCATTTTTCAGGTTTTGAAGAATTACAGTTAACGCGGCAAATATTTCTCTCTTGTTTTGTTCGGCTAATTCCTCATCCCATATGACTTGGCTGTCACTATTGGGCTTGAGTTGTTTGACCAAGACAGGAAAAGATTGTCCTCTGAGGATATTTCTTAACTCAGACAAACGAATTATTTGTTGATAGGTTTGATATAAGTTTGCCAGGGAGATCCGAAGGTTTTTTGAAATCAAGAGGCGCATATTACCCGTATCTTTTAACTCATCAAGGGTGCCAAAAACCACCGCAAAGCTTCCTATTAAGGCGGACTGACCCACAGCTTCAAGTAATAGCAGGTGATCTTCTTTCGTTAACGTAGATTTACTTAAAGGTTTAATGCCAACTAATAATTTGTCAACGCTGCTCCTTAATTGTTCGATATCCTTTTGCAGAACGTCTTCACTTTCTGCAAAATCAACTATTAAGCGTTCTAAATATTCCTGCTCTAATTGACGGTCGTCACGTTGATTCTGCCATTTATTGACCTGCAAACTCATTGTAATCCCAAAAATCAGGATCAAAATTTCGAGCGCTAAAACACCCCATTTCAATTCTTTGAAAGATTTTTTTAATCGAGCAAGTAGCACCTGGAAGTCCTGGGTTTCGTATCCACATATATACGTTTTATTGTAGATCATATGTAGTGGTATAGTTAATTTGGCCATCCTATAAGAAATGTTAAAAATTTGGATGATGTCAGGTCTTTCCTTGCCCACAACACAAAGGCGGGAAAAGAGACAAGGGATGATCCCTTTAAGGGGTAAAAAATAATGAGGCTAATTAAGGTTTTTTGCTTTTTGCTCATGACAAAGATATTCTGCCCCGGTCAGTAAAAACAGGGCAGGTAACTATGGGATCTCCCCTGCTATTTGACTCAGATTACATTTTTAATAAGGATAAAATAACGTGTATAAAACGTGGTCAATTTTTCTCTTGGTGTTAACCCTAGTGGCTTGTCAAACGACCCCTATAGCTAGGGAAGACGCAGTTGGCTTGATCGACAACGAGGTTTTGCTGGCGCAGTTTCCCCAGTTCAATACCCAATACCACAGCTACCAGCCAACACCTGATGAGCTGCAAGCCATCAAGCGTATCGAGGGCAAAACCCTGGTGGTGCTTTTTGGGACCTGGTGCCATGACAGCGAACGGGAAGTACCGCGCTTGCTTAAAACCCTTGCGTTAGCCGATGTCAATCTGAGCGCATTACAATTGCTTGCTGTTAACCCTAGCAAACAATTACCTGGGGCGGCACAACGGGCATATGACTTGCGCTACACTCCCACTTTTATTTTGTTTGAAGGAGACCGGGAGCTGGGACGCATAATCGAGCGACCTGCAGTAACCTTGGCCCAGGACCTGGCAGCCTTGGTGCCTGGACGTGACTAAGCCAAAATCACGCAATAAATAACGCTTAAACCTGCCTGACATCCTCTAGCATTACCTAAAGAGCAAGCTGTTAACCAAGCATTCCCAACATGGGGGACGCAATAGGTTAAGCGCTTATTGTGTCGGTTTAGGCAATAAAGGTTACACCAACAGGATTTTAATGCCGATAAGCACCAGGATTATTCCCCCACACAGTTCTGCTTTGCTCTCCAGCCATTGACCGCTTTTACTGCCAACAAACACGCCGATAAAACTAAACAAGCAAGTGACAAGGGCAATGATCAGGCAAGCCAGAAATGGATTGATATCGATTAACGTCAAGGTGAATCCTGCAGCCAAGGCATCTATGCTGGTGGCGAGGGCCAAAATAAGCATCACCCTTGGGGTGATCTGTGCGATATCCTGTTCAATACCCTCAGACAAGGATTCGTATATCATTTTTGCACCAATTAACACCAATAGTGTGAAAGCAAGCCAGTTGGCGTAACTGCCAATCCAGTCAATCACACCCATGCCGCCTAAATAACCTATTAGCGGCATCACCCCCTGAAAAACACCAAAATATATAGCGGCCACAAAGGCTAAGGATAAGGGTTTTTGGCTCTTTTTTGCACCTAAGCCAATAGAGACGGCAAAGGCATCCATACTTAAGGCCAGTGCTAAAAACAAAACTTCTAACATTCTCTATCACTCCATTTTGACTCCAGTCTTTGAGCCGCAGACTGGCTATGTATTTTTTAGCAACTAATTATACTCTTTAAATCAACTTGTTAGGTAACGCTGGCAAAATTAAATAGGCTGTTTATGCAATTGTTATATTTTTATCTTGAGCGCAATGTTGGGGGAAACAGTGACAGCCGTCGGTGGTAACCTATGGGTGCTGAAATTATATTTCAATATAACGGTTCTATTAGGGTATCTACTGCTAGCGTCTTCGCCAGGTTATTGTGCTCATAAAGACTCAATCACGACACATTAGCCCACGGCCTGGATAAGTCATTTAGGAATACTATGAAATACAAAATAATTTTGTTGTTTATCGGTTTACAGTTTTGCTCGGTTAATGTGCTGGCTGAAAAAGCAGTATTGGCGGGGGGCTGCTTCTGGTGCATGGAGTCAGATTTTGAAAAACTGGCTGGTGTGAGTGGCGTAGTGTCCGGCTTTACCGGCGGGAAACTGAAAAACCCTACCTATAATGGTAATCATGATGGCCATTATGAGGCAGTAGAAATCACCTATGATGCCGATGTTGTCAATTATAAGCAGCTGCTAGAGCATTATTGGTTAAATATCGATCCCTTTGACGCTCAGGGACAATTTTGTGACAAAGGTTATAGTTATTTAAGTGCCATTTTTGTGGCCAACGAAAAAGAACGCGCTATTGCCGAGCAATCCAGGGAAGAGGTAATAGCAAGGTTTCCCAAGCTCAAGGTGGTTACCCCCATCCTGAGCGCTTCACGTTTCTACCCCATTAAAGGGGATGAAAGCTATCATCAGGATTTTTATAAAAAAAGTCCGGTCCGTTACAAATACTATCGCTGGAACTGCGGTCGCGACCAACGACTCAAAGAGATCTGGGGGGAACAAGCTGGCCACTAAGCGGTTCAGTGGCGCAACAAAATTCACTGTGTTGGGTTATGATAATTTATTTTTAAAATCGTCATATTCGAATTTGCGTACTAATTCGAAGCTGTCATCTTTATGTAAAATACCGATTGATGGATGCTCTACGCCATTAAAAAAGGTGGTCTTGACCATAGTGTAGTGGATCATGTCTTCAAAAATAATCCGCTCACCAATCTGTAATTTGTGATCGAAGCTATATAAATCGATGGCATCCCCGGCTAAACAAGAGTTGCCGCCAAAACGGTAGGTATGGGCTTTTTCACCGGCTTTACCGGCCCCCCGTACTTCGGGTCGATAGGGCATTTCCAGTACATCAGGCATATGGGCCGTGGCGGAAATATCCAAAATGGCGATAGTGTCGCGATTTTCAACTATATCCACCACTTCACAGATTAAGGTACCCGTTTGCCAAGCAACCGCTGAACCAGGCTCCAGAATCACATTTAAATGGGGATGACGGGCTTTAAAGGCTTTTAACACGGCGATCAGGTGCGCTACATCGTAGCCTTTGCTGGTCATTAAGTGACCGCCACCAAAGTTGATCCACTTGAGCTGGGGTAACCATAAGGCAAATTTTTGTTCCACCGCTTTTATGGTGCGTTCGGTGGCGTAAGAGTCTGATTCACACAGATTGTGGATATGAAATCCGTCTACGGCAGATAAATCTGCACCAGCCAAATCCTGAGCTTTTATGCCCAGGCGTGAGCCAGGTGCGCTGGGGTCGTACATCTCAGTTTCCGCTTCCCGGTGCTCAGGATTAACCCGCAAGCCAGCAGAGACGCCTGCCGCCACAATTTGCGATTTATAGCGCGCCCATTGCCCCAGGCTATTGAATGAAATGTGATTGACCAGCTCAACCAGTTGATCGATGTCAACGGGTTTAAAGGCGGGTGAATAAGCATGCACCTGTTTGCCTATTTCTTCTTTACCTAACCTTGCTTCCCATACAGCGCTGGCAGTCGAACCTTGTAAGTACTTACTTACCAATTCAAAGGTTGACCACATGGCAAACCCTTTTAGAGCAAGGATAATTTCTACACCCGTTTGCTGTTGTACGTGTTGCATCAGTTGTAAATTAGCTTCTAACTTGGCTTCTTCACAGACGTAACAAGGGGATAAAATGGCAGGATTTAATAAGGGATCTGACACCGGTGACTCCGTTAAAAGTGAAAGGGATCGACTTGGCCGATCCCGATAAGAAAGCATAAGGTTGGTTTAGCGGCTAAAGGGACTCTTGTCACATTCGAGCACATGCCAAGGCAGGCCATGCTGGTTTAACATGTCCATAAAGGGATCAGGATCAAATTGCTCCATATTCCACACCCCGGGTTTTTTCCAGCTGCCATTTAACATCAAGGCTGCGCCTATCATAGCTGGCACACCTGTGGTGTAGGAAACCGCCTGGGCACCGACTTCTTCGAAACAGGCACCATGTTCGCAGTTGTTATAGATGAAAATAGTTTTTTCTTGGCCGTCTTTGATACCCGTAATATAGGTGCCGATACATGTCATGCCTGTATAACCATCTGCCAGAGAACCTGGATCAGGCAATACTGCCTTTAAGAATTCCAGAGGCACAATTTGCTGCCCCTGGAAATCGATTGGCGCAATGCTGGTCATACCAATACCTTCCAGCACTTTTAAGTGCGTTAAATAGGCATCACCAAAGGTCATCCAGAAACGAGCCCGCTTTAAACTGGGGAAGTGTTTGACAATGGACTCCAGTTCTTCATGAAACAACAGGTAAGAGGCACGCACACCGATGTTTTGGTAATCCAGGTCTTCGCGCACGCTAAGGGGATCGGTTTCTTTCCACTGCCCGTCTTCATAGAAGCGTCCGCGCTGGGTGATTTCACGAATATTGATTTCCGGATTGAAATTGGTAGCAAATGCTTTGCCGTGATCACCCCCATTACAGTCAACTATATCCAGATAATGGATTTCATCAAAATAATGTTTGGCCGCATAGGCGGTGAAAACGTTGGTCACACCGGGATCAAAACCACTGCCCAATAAGGCCATAAGACCGGCTTGTGCAAATTTTTCCTGGTAAGCCCACTGCCAGGAATACTCGAATTTAGCCACATCTTTAGGCTCATAGTTAGCCGTGTCCATATAATTCACGCCGGTTTCAAGACAGGCGTCCATTATGGCTAAATCTTGATAAGGCAAGGCCAGGTTAATGACTAAGTCAGGTTTAACCTGATTAATGACGTTGACGACTTCACTGGCATGATCGGCATCCACGGCAAACACACCTTTGACCCGATCTGCGCCCACTTCTTGTTGCAAGGCTTCGCACTTGGACACCGTGCGACTAGCAAGATAAATTTCGTCAAACAGCTCAGGCAAACGAGCACATTTTTTGATGGTTACTGCTGCAACACCACCAGCGCCAATAATTAGCACACGAGACATAGGGAAAACCTCATAGTTAATACAATTGAGTAAAACGGGAATGCTATCACCTAATTTAGCGTTGTAAACTAACTGGGTATAAAAATTGTTGGTAGAAAAGGAATTGGAACTTGAAGGAGTGTATTTATATCATTGCTGTGGGCCAGATTAAGCAAATTAAAAGGCACCTTATTTCATTGTTGATATAAGGTGCCTTCCTTTGAAGAGCGTTTATTCGCTCGGTACCGCTTTTTATTATAGTTATTATATTCCCTACATCAGGTGATCTGGACACCTGATGTATTAACTATTTGCACATGCCACGCCAACTCTCTTGGCGCTAAAATAAGTTTTATTTATCTTACTTTTCAAATGGTTGCATTTCATAAATGATGTGAACTTAAAATGCACCTAGAGTGAGATGCCTTGCAATAGTGCAAAAAGCACCAAGTTAGTGAGGCATCTTCACTGTTGTTATGTTTGTCACCCAATGGGCCAGTTTAATTCCGCTACATCAACCTGAGCCGCAACGTCAGTTACTGATAAGGGGAGTGAGATCAGCCAACAATGCTGTGGCTTTAAAGGAGACGGGTAAAAAGTATTTTCTGCTAATCGATCCCTGTAGACACAATCCAATAACGCCAGCTCCCCGTTTTCATGTGATAACAATCCTAATCTAGCAAACTGGTATCGCAGGTTAGGGATTAAAATGCTTCCGTCAATCACTGTAACTCGAAGAGTCCATTTCTGGGGGAATGGCTGAATAGAGTTCACAAAGGCCCGGCCCTTGCCCCCGGTGCCACCTATTACATAGATAGTGTTGCCTAATAAGGTAGCGGTATTTTGGCTGCTGGGTAAATAGCCAATATCGGTTTTTTGCCATGTTGCAAGTTCAAAATCATAGCTGTAGGTTAAATCTGGTACATCATCACTGCCAAATCCCCGTAATTTTTGCCCATACACTACCAGCGAGTGGGCGCTAATGGGCAGGGGCAAGTAAGGTAGCTTTTGCCAGCTATTTTGGCGGGGGTTGTACTGTTCAAAGACGGTCATGGGAGCCATAAATCTGGCACCTCCGAGTGCGTAAATCATGCCGTCTTTGGCAAACACTCTGGTCGCTTTAGCCGTTAGCATGTCAGCCACAGGCAGCCATGTTTGACTGGTGAGGTCGTAACGTGTCGCCAGTGTACTGGGAATGAGTTCGAACCCATTGGCAACAGAGTAATCGCTGCCTCCAAACAGATAAATTTGCCCATCCAGGTAAACTGCGCTGCTGTTATGTCTGGCCACAGGCGTGGCAAAGGTGATTTTATGGGTTATGGTATCGAATATTTCCACTGTGGGCTCAAGTGCTATGCTATCGCCTATGTGACTGATGCCGCCTAACAGGTAAATAGAATGTTGTCCGTCCCATACGGCTGAGAAATACCGGCGGGGCAGGACCTTGTTGCTCAGCACTTGTATTTCACCCGTTTGGGGATCGATGATTTCCACATCCGTCAAAAACCCCGTTTTACCATAGCCCGCAAATACATACAGCTTGTGGCCATCACTGGCCGTTGCATGGCTGAAACGGCCAGTGTTAAGGGTTAATGGGGGTATATTTTTTGTTGTTGCTATGGGCTGGCCATTCCCCTCACTTACGGTATCTGAGGCTTTCCCATTGGGTATATGGCTGGCACAGCCTCCAAGTCACAATAACGAAATTAAGCAAAAAACAAAAAAACACCTGGTTGTAGAATGCGTTGACATAGTGGGCTTTATCAGTTTAATTACGGTGAATATACCACTGACTAGGGTAAATTTAATTTTCCATTGCCCACATTACCCCCTTTGTGCCAAACGCAAACCCGGAACATGGTGTGGCTTTGGCACAAGGTAGCTAGCCTGACATCAACTATGCAAAATCCAGTCTTATCCAGGGCCGGAGTTCCTGGTGTATGGTGGTAAGGTTAGGGTTGGCCGGTGCCATCTGACTCGGCCTTTAACGAACATAAACAGACGTTGGACAAGACCATTATTGTCCAACGGTCAAGGACAGCACGTTTGGCGGTTCAAAAAAGAATATCTGCCTTAATACCCTATACCTTACTGTCCTCTAGCAGTAATTTTAATCAAGGGTCGATTAGCCGCTGTGGCGGGCTATTATGCAGTTCTGGCACCCTGTAAACCGCCCGTATGTAACAGCAAAATTTTGGCTCCTCGGGTAAATGCGCCCTCACTGATAAGGGCCTTGGCGGCGTAAAATAATTTTCCACTGTACACAGGTTCAATGGGGATATGCGTTTGGGTATAAAATTCCGCGCAAAATGCGCTTAAATGGGGTGTACTTTTGGCGTATCCGCCAAAGTGGTGATCGTGATTGATATCCCAGTGATGGCCAGGTTTGGTTGCACTTGGCAGCAGCTCAGTGACCAGGTCTTCCAAATAACCCTGGCCTTTTAACACGGCAATGCCTGTTACTGTGGTATTGATGTGGCGGGTGGCATGGATCAAACCGGCCAGGGTGCCACCACTGGCAACGGGAGCGAGAATATGATCATAGCTGCGGCCCAATTCATCAATGATTTCCATCACACCCGCCAGGGCTGAGTGCTGGGATCCCCCCTCGGGAATAATCATTGCCCCCGGATGGGTAAGGCTCAACTGTGCCAGATAGTCTGCATCGCTGCGCAGTCGATAAGTTTGGCGATCGACATATTGTACCTTGGCATGCCAGCGGGCCAAATCCTCCAGCATCGGACTGGGGTGGGCGGAGTAATCCCCACGTACTATAGCCGTGAGCTGGATACCGAGTCGTGAACAGGCATACCCCAATGCATGCAAGTGATTGGAAAATCCACCGCCAAAACTGATGATATGGGGCACGTTATTGTGTTTTGCGGCCAATAAAGCATATTTAAGCTTGCGCCATTTATTGCCGGATACGATGGGATGTAATAAATCGTCCCGTTTTAGCCAAATTTGATAATTGTCACTGTTTGGCCAGTCAACTTTCAGCCTCTGCTCTGGTGAAGGACAGGTTAGTTCCAGAGTGTTAATCATCGTCTTGAGGTGTTGACTCATGTATGGGTACCTGAAAATATTTAAAACGGTGCCGATAAAGGCCTTAGGTTATGCCAGTTCTGTAGACAGTACGATCTGATTGCGTCCTCTGTCTTTTGCCTGATATAGGGCTTTGTCAGCTGCTTCTATGAGGCTATTGGAACTCATTTTTGGGGTAGGTATCACACTGGCTATACCTATGCTTACCGTCACATTAAAGGTTTTTTCACTGTGTTTAAACAGATGAACAGCTATGGATTGCCTGATAGTATCTGCTATTTCCATAGCTTGTTGGCTATTACTGGCATCAAGCAATAACACAAATTCTTCTCCACCAAAACGGGCGACCAAATCATTTTTGCGCTTCACAGAGACTTTGATTAGTTGGGCAATGTGCTGTAAACAGGTATCACCTACTAAATGGCCATAATTATCGTTAACAAGCTTAAAGTGATCGACATCGATCAGTAGCAATGTTTGGCGGATATTGTGTCTCACGCCGGTATTCCACTGATATTCAAACTGGGTATTAAAATAGCCCCGGTTGTAGATATGAGTCAGGGGATCCATTTTATTGAGCTTTTCCAATTCAGATTTTTGACTATCTAACAGAGTTTCTATTTTAAACGAACGCATATATTCTCGATGTGAACGTATGCCTATGGCAGCAGCATAACAGCCAAATACCAATATCATTAAACTAAAGGCAGATTTGTCCGCAACGATTAAAGCGGTGACAATTGAAGGGGCTAACATCAAGACCAGGTTGACTAAAGCCAATTTTATGCGCGGACTAAGGGCGATTAACGCACCACTGACTACCCCAGCAAAGACTAACATGGAGACCTGCGTAATGGTGACAAAGCGCGGATCATTCATGCTCAGGGTAAAAACGGTACTTAATACTATCGCATGGCTCATTGACAGGAGGGCAAAAAGCCGGAACCACAACTTTGCCGAATAGTCGTATAATCGCGGGGTGAAAATTTTGTGTATCATACGTAAAGCACTGATCAACAACATGGCAGCGGAAAAGTATAAACTCAGCATTGGTTGCAGAAGATGGAAATCAAAAGCAAGGAATATCATCGGCAGCAGAAAGGCGTATGCAAATACGCCCATCATTGAGCGTCTAAGTAAATCCATGTCAATGCGTCGTTCAATAGCAAGAGTGGCTTTAATCTAACAACTCCTTAAAACGATAATGGCTACACTTATCTGGTTATTAGAGCATGGTTAGAATGATTTTAAAATTAATTTGCTACGCCAGCCGTACAGTCCTTACTTTAACCATCTTCCAAGCCAAAAAACGGTTTTTTTGATATCAGGTAAGCATAAAGCCGACCATGCCTAAAACAAACCCTAACACCGCGCCCATGGGCGGAAACCAATGTTTTTCCAGTTTTACCTGCGGGGCAATGTCCTGAAATATAGCGTATAAAATCCCCCCAGAGGCAAACAACATGATCGCGGACACATATTGGGGAAACTCCGCCAACCATAGATAACCGGATACACCCGCTATGGGGCCGAGCAGCGCCAGACAACTGAAAATCAGTAATAATTTTGCGGCACTAAAAGCCGTGGATGAATTCAACTCGCTATACGCATTAAACCCTTCAGGTAAATTTTGCAAGGCGATCAGCCCAGCCAGTAGATAGGCATTACTATTGCCGGTAGCAAAGGCTGCGCCCAGGGCGATGGATTCAGGTATGAAATCCGCCAGCATAGCGGTTAATTGGCTGGCAGGTGTGTTGATCTTTTTTAATAGAATATCAAGGCTCATAAAGCCAAAACTACCAGCAATAAAAAACACCACCGCGGGTAACACCGAGAGATTGCGAATACCTTGTGGAACTAAAACCAGGGCTACGGCTGACAGCAAAGCACCGCCACCAAAGGCCATGATCCCATGGCGGAATTCTTGCTCAAACCAGGCAGATTGAAAATGTTCAAAACGTGCAACCATGCCGCCTATTGGTATGGCTAAACCTGCTATTAACGTAGAGATGATGACCAGTACTAAACTATCCATGATGCTCCTGGAGCGTTGTTTTTAAACCTCAACCGAATAAGGAACATAAAGCTTCTCATAGTAAGATCAATCGATTAGATAGCTTTATTCGCATGGGTTGTTTGCAATAACACTTCTTTACTCTTTTTGTAGCCAATGAAAATTCCCTGAGTTAATGCTTGTTGAGTGACACATTTGTGGTGAGTCAATTGCATTTGCCGTGCTAAAGTGAATGTACATTCCCTTATTTGTTGCTTTTATATGACTGTTATATTGATTTGTTTGTTAATTGCCACCCTGATGCCTATTTTAGCCAAAGGCCCCTTGGCCATGGCCATGAACAAAGAGCCCCAAGGGTATGATAATCGCCACCCCAGAGAACAGCAAAAAAACCTGAGTGGTTTTGGTGCCCGTGCTATGGCCGCTCATGAAAACTGTTTTGAAGCCCTGATCATGTTCACGCCCGGCGCCCTGGCGGTTATTGCGACTGGGGCAACAGGCTATCTGGCACAAAACCTGGCGATAGTATTTATTGTGGCCAGAATGGGTTATTTGCTGGCTTACTGGTTTAATGTGCATACTTTGCGCAGCGTATTGTGGGCAGTGGGCTTTATCTGTTCATTGTCTCTTATTTGGCTAGCCATCCCTTAGCCATATTATTAGCCCCTGTACTTAATGGCAGGGCATTTTAACTCAGCTTTATTTGTGATCACTGTTGAGCTGTGGGAGATAATTAAATTGAATACCAGCATAGATTCAGTCAGCCAAAACCTGCTACAACAAGCCAAAAGTGTCAGTGTGCAATTGTTGCAAACCGATACCTATGTGCAGCTTGCTATTATAGGTTGCATCTATTTATTTTCCTATTGGCTGGCGCTGAAAATCCGTCAGTATTCAACACTTATTTCCAGCACACCCGAGCCTAACGCTCATCCCTTGCGTAAAATCGTCTATCGCATTGACAAGATGATATTTCCGTTAATCGCTATTTTATTGCTTAAGGTAAATACCGAGTTCAGTCACTATTTCATGGCCAATAACTGGTTGTTAACCGTGGCGTTAACCTTAGCGGTGTTGTTATTTTTTAACTCTATACTCAATATTTGTGTATCCAACCTGGTACTCAGGGGCCTCTTTAAGTGGATGGTACTGCCGCTGCTATTTTTACATATGGTGGATTGGTTAGCGGACATTATAGTGGTACTAAAGAGTTTGAGTTTAACCCTGGGTAATATAGAAATCTCTGCTTATGGCCTGGCTCGGGTATTGATATTTGGCTTCTTGCTGTTCTGGGTTGGGCGGGCTTCAAATACCGTTGGCCAGGATATTATTCGGAAACAAGAATCTCTGGACATTCGCACCCGGGAAGTCTTTGCCAAGTTATTTGAAGTGGCGCTGGTGTGTGTTATTGCCTTGTTATTACTTAATGTGATGGGTATCAACCTTACCGCCCTGGCGGTTTTTGGTGGCGCGGTTGGCGTTGGACTGGGTTTTGGGTTGCAGTCCATCGCCTCAAATTTTATCTCGGGCATTATTATCTTGCTAGACCGCTCATTGACAATCGGTGATTACGTCGAGTTGGAGGACGGTAATAAAGGGTTTGTGCGGGATTTCAAGATGCGCTACACCACTTTGGAAACCTACGATGGTAAAGACATCATGGTGCCTAATGACAAATTTATTTCATCCACCTTTGTCAACTGGTCCCATAAAAATCCCAAACAACGATACAGAGTTGATTTTTCTGTGGCATACCACACTGATATTCGCGCCATGGTGGATATAATAAAGGTAGTTGTTGGAACCCATCCCCAGGTGCTTAATGGCGAGCAGTACCCCGTGGAAGAAAGGCCAGATTGTGAAATCGACAGTTTTGGTGATTCTGGTGTCAATATGTTTGTGGAGTTCTGGATGGAAGGTATAGACGATGGTCGCAACCGTGTTGGAGGCGACTTAATGCTGCTGATATTTGAAACCTTGCGGGAACATGATATTCAGATCCCTTTCCCACAACGGGAAGTGCGTTTGCTGGATCCAAGGTAGTCGCTTGGCCAATCAACCATCTAATTCTTTGAATTGAATAACTGGCTGATGATTAAAACGTTTGGTTTGATCATACGGGATAAAATCCGGGATTTCACCAAGAGAAGTTTTCGCTTGTAATGACAACCAAAAATCCACTGTCATCAGATCACCGTGCAGTTGTTTAAGTTGAGTTTTAAGGTGTTTTTTACCCACAATAAAATGCTCAAATTGCTGGGGAAACACATCGGTGGGCCCTACAGATAAGGTATCCATGGCGTAAGGATCATCCGATTGGGGTATATGCCTGAACTCCCGCTGATTCATATAACAAATTTCGTCATAATCGTAAAATATCACCCGTCCGCCACGGGTAATCCCAAAGTTTTTTTGCAACATATCCCCGGGAAATATATTCGCTGCGGCGATCTGTTTGATACATAAACCTAAATCATGCAATGCATTATGAATAAGCTGTGGATCGGTTTCCTGCTCTAAATACAGGTTCAGAGGGGTCATTCTTCGTTCAATATACAAGTGTTTGATGATGACTTCATGTTCAGTCAATTCAATACTGTCGGGGCACTCAGTCATTAATTCAGCTAACAGGGGGGCGGATAACCGGGCTCGGGGTAAACGAAAATTCATGTATTCGTGAGTATCGGCCATACGACCCACACGATCGGTCATCTTAACCAGGCGATAGCAATCTTTCACATGTTGGCGGGTGATGTTTTTACTTTCCGGAAACTCATCCTTGATGATCTTAAATACCACGCCGTATGAGGGCAGGTGAAACACCGCCATAACCAGACCGCGAGTCCCCGGGGCAACTTCAAATTGATCCTGACTGTTATCCAAATGTTGTAAAAAATTTCTATAGAACACCGTCTTACCATGTTTATACAACCCCAGAGCAATATAGAGTTCGAAATTTTTCTTGTGGGGCAACAGTTCTTGTAAAAAGGCCACCACTTCAGCCGGGTGCTGGGTATCAGCCATAAAATAGGCCCGGGCAAAACTGAAAATAACGCTTAAGTCTTTGCGTTCCATCAATAGCGCATCGACCTGTAATTTTTTATGTTCAGTTAAGACCAACGGAATAACGAAGGGCAAGGTCTCCTGAGGCATACAGATACGGCCAATCAGATAAGCAGATTTACTGCGATAAAAAACCGGTTTGAGCATTTCTACTGTATGCACACTGGCTAATTGCAGGGGGTTTAAATGTTTGCGTAATGCCCTGTCCAAATTACTTAAGTCGCGCTCCTTGTCACAAAAAGACAAATCAAAACGATATAAGGCGAAGATATCCTCCAGCATTTTACGAACCGTGCCTGTGGTATCAAAACTATTGATCACCTTGTATCTGTCTTGTCCGGCCAAATAGCAGAGACTGGGCAGCATAAACATCAATTTATCATCTATTTGCTGATGATGAAAAATACGCCCAAGAACCGAGTTATAGAAAGTCTCTGCCAGTTCATATTGAGGATGATTGTCTAATAGTTTTTGAAACTGGTTTTTCAGGCTGATCCAAAATTCTGCGTCTTGCTGATGGGGATAAACTAATTGGTAAATTTCGCTGACCGCCTCGGCCAAACTTTGCTCATAAATGCTAATCCGCTCTTTCACCGCCAATTGCGTGGCTTTCCACTGCGCGCCCTCAAAACGTTGTTGTGCACCTTTAGTGATACGACTAAACCTGCGGTAGCTTTTGTCGAAGCCGTGAAGGATCAAATAGGCCACCTTGGCCAGATTTTTACTTTGTGGATCGCTCAATGGTTTATCGCTCGTTGGGAGTATCAACTGCTATAGATAGCAAAATTGCTTGGGTGATTCTAGTGCTGTGAGTATTGACGGTGATTTTTTGCTAAATAAAGTCTCTTAGCAACAGATGATCATAACTGCTCATTGGCACTTTATCGGTGGCTAATGTTGGCATAACAACTGAGATAGCGTGAAGGATAGCCCAAGGTGTGATGAATGAGTATACGCCAAGGTAGCGAACTCGCCGTGCCAATTAGCTGCCATGGCTCTGGGCCGTCGGGTATAATGTGATTAAAAAAAACCGTGCATTGTTCCTTTTCAGAGCTTAATGGGCTAAATATTTTGTAATAGCCAAAAATTTCAGACTAACAAGGAATGAATTTTTTTAATATAACCTTGTTCAATATTGGCGATACTTTAAATAGTAAGTCCTATTACAACTTTCAAACACTAAGCTCTGCTAAATCAAGCATCATCTGTATATATCAGTAAAAAGAGCTTAGAAATGTTAATAACAATTCCTGTGAAAATCAGATGAAAACGATATTTTTGCGCCTTAAAACAAAAGAAACCAGCTATAGGCATTTTTTGATCTTTGTTAGAATAGATCCCATCAAATATAGCATTATTTATTCCATGCAGACTTGGTTTGCTTTGAAAATTAGCCGATGTAGATATATGTCTCCTACCTTCTGGTAACGCTAATGCCATTATTGAAAATGATTTATAAACAGACTATCCGTAAACCAATAAAGGTAGAAGATAGCGTTATTTACAAACCGAATAATTCATTGCGGTTTCATTGAGGAGTAAACTTATGACAAAGCCAAGCCAAGCAACTTTAGCTATCTGGGGTGGTGAAACAGAGCACGAAGGTTATGAACGCTCAACACAGGTGCCCATAGTTAACAGTGTATCTTTTGGTTACAAAAACATTGATACCTGGCATGCCGTTGCCTTAGAAAAAGAAAAAGGTCATATATACTCACGTAATACCAACCCAACCGTACGTGCTTTTGAAGATAAGGTAAAAGAACTTGAAGGAGCTGAAGCTGCAACGAGTTTTTCTTGTGGTATGGCCGCTATCAGCAATATTTTTGGTACTTTTTTACGCCCAGGTGACCGTATAGTGTCAATCAAAGACAGTTACGGTGGCACTAGCCAGTTGTTCACTGAATTCTTACCGCCTATGGGTATTGAAGTGTGCCTATGTGACACCACTAACCATGAACAAATTGAAGCGGAGGTGGCTAAAGGTTGTAAAATGCTTTATTTAGAAACACCGACCAATCCAACCGTTAAAATTGTTGATATTACGCGCTTAGCCAAGGCGGGCAAAGCCGTTGGTGCTTTAGTCGTTGTTGATAATACCTTTGCCACGCCCATTAACCAAAACCCATTACAGCTAGGAGCTGATATTGTGCTGCACAGTGCCTCTAAGTTTTTAGGTGGTCATGCTGATGCACTGGGTGGTGTTGCTTGTGGTAGTAAAGAATTAGTGAAGAAAATATATCACTACCGTGAAATAAACGGTGCTTCACTTTCACCAACGGATGCATATAGTTTATTGCGTGGTATGAAAACCTTAAGTTTACGTGTTGAACGTCAAAATGAAAGTGCCATGAAAATTGCCAGGTATTTACAACAGCACCCTATGATTGAAGTGATTAACTACCCGGGCTTGGAGACTCATGTGCATCATGATGTGGCTAAAAAGCAAATGCGTGGCTTTGGTGGTATGTTAAGTTTCGCTGTTAAAGGTGGTTTAGATGCCATTAAAATATTTTTGCCAAAACTTAAATATGCCCACATGGCGGCTAACTTAGGTTGTGTTGAAACCGTCGTAGGTCCTCCGGTAGTAACAAGTCATGTTGAATGTACCGATGCAGAACGTGCTGCTGCAGGTATCCCTGAAGGGTTAGTTCGCTACTCTACCGGTATTGAAGATGTAAACGATTTGATTGCTGATTTAGAACAGGCATTATCTTATTTAAAATAATACTGACTAGTTTGTTTTAAGTGTTTATTGAGGGGTCCATAGGGACCCCTTTTTTATGTGTCCGTACCGGGCTTAGAGTGAGGCATATACTGCGGGTCATCGACACCGTATTTGACCTTCACAAAACAGTATGCCAACAAGGCTGATTTCTAAATGGAAAACAGCTCTCATCTGACTGGAATAAAATTGGTCGGTGTTTTGGAGTTAAAAGAATTCGATTGAGTGTCAATTTTATTTTTTTACACACTGCAGGCCTGAATTAAAAGTCCCGTTTACAGCCGTTGGTGACATGGCAATGGTCGAACGCGTGTTAATTAGTAGTCAGCTTTTGGGCAGGTTAGTGCCATAAGGGGCCGTTAGTTTTTGATGGATCAGCGTCTTTGACCCTGCTGATTCCTAATGCCTATTTTAAGGACAAAACAAGAATCTGCCATACCTTAACTTTTGTTTTGTCCTGCCATTTATATATTATCCGCAGTATCATTACAGCCTGGCACTCTAGCCAGCCCCCTTGATTGATCAATAGATATGGAGCCAATAATGAAAGATTTTAGTGCTATTGCACGTGTCGAGATCACCCATGCACCAACACCTATAGAGTTAGCCCCTAGATTATCGGCTGAATTAGGCTGTCAGCTCTTTTTCAAGCGTGATGACTGCACCGGGCTGGCTGGTGGGGGTAACAAGACCCGTAAACTTGAATACCTGTTGGCCGATGCGCGACAGCAAGGGAGCGATACACTCATCACCATAGGCGGCTTGCAGTCGAACCATGCCAGGCAAACGGCGGCAGCAGCGGCCAAATTTGGTTTTAGTTGTGAGTTGGTACTTGAGGATGTGGCCGGTACACCAAAAAGCGATTATTACCATAACGGCAATGTACTGCTCGACAAGCTGTTTGGCGCAAAAATTCACGCCATAGATTTAGAAACACAGTGTGATACCTACGCCAAAACATTGATGCAAAAATTGCTCAGTGAGGGACGTAAACCCTACCTTATCCCAGTGGGTGGCTCCAATGTGATCGGTAGTTACGGTTATGTTCGATGTGCCAATGAAATTTTACAGCAACTAGCCACCCTGGAAATGCAGATAGATCAGATTGTTTTGGCCACCGGTAGTGCCGGGACACAGGCAGGTTTACTGGCAGGGTTAATTGCCGCTGGCATAGATATTCCCGTACTCGGGATTTGTGTCTCCAGAACAACCGAAGATCAGCAGATTCTAGTCGAAGCCTTACTCAGGGAAATGCTGATAGCACTTGATTTAAATCCTGACTTAGCAAGGGGAAGGGTTATCTGCAATGGTCATTATATTGGTGATGGCTACGGGATCACGACAGAATCGATGATCAACGCGGTAAAGCGCTGTGCGCAACTCGAAGGACTTATGTTAGACCCGGTCTATACCGGTAAAGCAATGGCAGGCCTAATAGATTTGTGCGCCCGAGGCCTGATAAAGGCTGACAGTAAACAGCTATTTTTACACACCGGCGGCAGTCAGGGTCTGTTTGCTTATCGAGAAGCCTTTTAGAACTCTGTCGCAAAGTGTTGAATAATGACAAGACATGAATACTAATTTCACCTATTTAGTGAATCGGGGTATTGGTCTCGTTAAACCATTATCAGGCTGATTTTAGTAGATACCATAAGGTAAGGTTTCGTTCGATAACGACTCAGGGCGTGAACCGGACACACAGAGAATTGTCTGGTAGTGTGGCGGTAGGTCAGTTTTCGACCCAAACCAGGCAAAGTAGGATCAGCCAGCTAAAGATTGTAAAGCAGACACTTCCAGCGCCATTCTGAACGACTGTTAGCTCACATAGCGATCCTGACATAGAGAATACATTCACTTTGGAGCTATAGGGGGCTTTTGTGCCTATCAAAATACCAGAGAGTGCCTATAAAGCGTTAGATACAGCTTGTGCTGATTTAGCTATTTGATAATGATCAATTATAGGAGTGATCATTATTGTTTAAGCCCTATTTCACGGACATAGCAGGGGTGTTTTTTGCTGATGATCAACATAATCAAAATCAAAATCAAATGAAAAAACAGATTTTTCAGGTGAAGTTTCTGATATAAGGATTCCATCTGGCGCAAAAGAAAATCATTTTCCGCCAAAGATTAAGTCCTCGTCACACATTCCAACACGGTTTGAACTAACTACACAGTAACCTGAAACAATCGCTGCCATTGCCGCTGCTGTTTTCCATTGATCAAATTTTTGTCCAGTGGCTCTGGGCACTTACAGCAGGCCAAGAGTAAGCGATGACAATCTGTATTTAGAAGCATTATTTAGAACCTTAAAATATCGCCCTGAGTGGTGATCATCAGGCTTTGCTAGTCTTAAAGCTGCGAGAGATGGGGTACAAAACTTTGTTGATTGGTATAACACCAAAAATAGGCACAGCGAGATAAATTTTGTCACGCCGTCGAAACGTCATACAGGAGAAGAAAAGGAGATTTTAGAAGGAAGGGAGTTAATACTCGAAAAGGCTAAAGAAATGAACCCATTACGCTGATCTGGTGATGTCAGAAATTGCCAACCGGTAAGGCCTGTTTCATTAAATTCAGAGAAAGAAAGTATCAAAAACGAACAGGAAGAAGTCGCTTAACAAAATTTGGGTAAACAGTGCCAACTATATTGAAAACACCGCTTGACGCTGCAGCGTTGTTGGCTGCGCTCACTCACCTCTATCGCCTGCAGCACCTAGACCATATAAGCACATAGGACTGAGTTTCTTTGCCGTTTAACTGAACTTCAATGATTTTGGGTATAAGTCAGATATGCAAAAGCAGTTAATAAATGACCATTTTGAGTGAGCAAGCTGGCTTGCGATAGATACAAGCATATTAAAGACGCTCTTTTTGAAGGCAATGTGCTGAATTTTTTTAATAATAAAAAAATTATTTTTCGTCAAACTAGCATTAAAAAAGTGTTGAAACTCCACTTTTAGGGGCATTCTTTACAGGTTAATATCAAGGCTTTATGTCTAATTCACTGTTTTTGTTCAGTTAACACTATTAATGCAAAGGGTTGTAATAAATAATAAATAACAAAAACAAGTGGGCTAGGCGGTTGACATATAGACGTCTATACGGCAAATTGAGTCATGAACAGAGATTCAGATATAATAATAAGCACTATCGGCATAATTATGATTATCACCCCTGAGAGGTGATCGCTGGCTGGTGCAAATTGAAAAATTACTCAAAGCCCGCCAAACAAAGCGGGCTTTTTTGTTATTAGCGCAGCAGAAAATTAATAATATTCACCAGTAAGTGTCGACTAACCTTACTGAAACTAGGCTGTAAGAGGAGCAAATAAATGAAGGTGTTGAAGTTTGGCGGTTCGTCATTAGCTGATGCAGAGCGTTATTTACGAGTAAAGGATATCTGCATGGCGTGTCACCAGGAATGTGGCGCGGCAGTGGTGTTATCCGCCCCCAAAGGGGTGACTAATGCATTATCATTATTGTGTGATGAGGCCGCAGCTGGCAAAGATTACGGCGAGCTATTTGCTAAGCTTAATATGGTTTTGTTCGGTATTTTGGATGATTTAAAAACGAATGTGCCAGGATTTGAAGATCAGCAACTGGCGAGTTTTATTCAACAGACCCTGAGCGATTTGAATCAGTATCTGGAAGGCTTTGCCCTTTTGGGTTGCGCCCCTGAGCCTGTGATAGCAAAAATTCTCAGTTTGGGCGAATACATTAGCGTAAATATTTTCAGCCAGATTTTGCACACCCTTGGTCAAAAAAATCACATAATCGATCCCGCTAAGCTAATCCTGGCTGAAGGCGATTATCTTGATAGTATTGCTGATGTAGCAGCCAGTAAGGCGCGCTTTAGTGAAGTAGATTGTTCAGGAGACGTATTACTCATTATGCCCGGGTTTGTTGCGGTCAACGAAGTCGGTGAGAAAGTCACTTTGGGACGTAATGGTTCTGATTACTCAGCCGCGATCCTGGCGGCCTGTATTGACGCCCAGTGTTGTGAAATATGGACAGATGTAGACGGTGTGTATAATGCTGATCCAAATCAGGTCGAGGGAGCAGTGCTACTGGATAAACTCACCTATCAGGAAGCGATGGAGCTATCCTATTTTGGTGCTAAAGTTTTGCACCCCAAAACCATAGGTCCCATTGCCCAGCACCACATTCCTTGTTTGATCCGTAATACCTTGAATCCCGCTGCTCCAGGTACGCTGATCAGTAATGAAGCGAGCACTACATGGACCAGTGTCAAGGGGATATCACACCTGGATGACATGACCATGTTCAATGTGGCCGGGCCAGGTATGAAGGGCATGGTTGGTATGGCTAGCCGTGTATTTGAGGTGATGTCCAATGCCAATATCTCCATTAGTTTGATCACCCAGTCTTCTTCTGAATACAGCATCAGTTTTTGTATCCACAGCAGAGATGCCAGTCGCGCTCAGTATTTGCTGGAAGATTCTTTTACCTTAGAATTAGCCAACCAGCTACTGGAGCCCATAGAAGTGCGCCACGACTTGGCTATTGTCACTCTGGTCGGTGACGGCATGCGCCAGTCACAAGGTTTAGCGGCTAAATTTTTCAGTTCTCTTGCCCAGGCTAGAATAAACAATGTCGCCATCGCCCAGGGTTCTTCTGAGCGCTCAATTTCTACGGTTATCGATAGCAGTAAAGCTAAAAAGGCAGTGAAAATTGTGCATCAAAACTTTTTCTCAAACTTGCATAGTATCGATGTATTTCTGGTGGGATGTGGCACCGTGGGTAAGGAGCTCATTGCGCAAATAGCTCGCCAGCAAGACGCTTTGTTAGCACGCAATATAAGTCTGAAGGTATACGGTATAGCGAACAGTAAAAAGCTGCTACTTACGGCTGGCGGAATCGATCTGGAAAACGATTGGTATGAACAATTGGCTCAAAGTGAGCAAAGCTTCTCGGTAGATAATTTACAGACATTTGTGCATGCTAACAGCTTGGTTAACCCTGTCGTGATAGATTGCACCAGCAGTGAGTTTATCGCCAAACAATATGTTGACATAATGACAGCAGGTTTTCACGTTGTGACCCCCAATAAAAAGGCTAACACTACAGATTACAGCTACTACCAAAAGTTGCGGCAAACCGCTCAGGAAACCAATCGTCAATTTTTGTATGAGACGACAGTTGGCGCAGGTTTACCGGTGATCGACAACTTACAGAAATTGATATACGCTGGTGATGAACTGCTCAGGTTTGAGGGTATTTTATCCGGCTCACTATCCTTTGTATTTGGCAAATTAGACGAAGGTCTGACCCTGTCCCAGGCGACAGAAATAGCTAAAAAGAATAGTTTCACCGAACCTGATCCCAGGGATGATTTAAGCGGTATGGATGTCGCCCGCAAGTTGTTGATCATGGCCAGAGAAGCAGATTTAATTCTGGAACTGGATGATATTCAGATTGAGTCGGTGTTACCCCATTATTTTGATGACAGTGGTACTGTGGACGAATTTATGGCCAGACTACCCGAACTTGACAGTTATTTTGCAGATAAGATTAACGCGGCGAAGCAGGAGGGCAAGGTGTTGCGTTATGTGGGCTCTATTAGCAAAGGTAAATGTGTGGTGTCCATTCAAACTGTGGGTGCCGATCATCCTTTGTATGTTATCAAAGAAGGTGAAAATGCTCTGGCAATTCACAGTAATTATTATCAGCCGATTCCTTTTGTTATCAGAGGGTACGGGGCGGGGGCAGCGGTAACCGCAGCGGGTGTATTTGCCGATGTACTAAGAACCATGCCATGGAAACAAGGTGCGTGAATAGCCAATACAGTGATATGACAGGAAAAATACTCAGTGCTTATGCTCCCGCGTCTATAGGCAACGTTAGCCTGGGATTTGATTTGCTCGGTGGGGCGCTTAAACCCATAGACGGAAGTTTGCTCGGCGATCGCGTTGATCTTCAGTTAGCCACCAGTTTTAGCCTTGAGGTTAAAGGCACGTTTGCCCATAAATTGCCTCCTCAGCATGACAGCAATATAGTCACCCAGTGTTATCGACACTTTCACCAAGCTGTTGCCGCTAAATCAGTAAACTTACCCGAAGCTAAGATGATTTTGCACAAGGAACTGCCCATAGGCAGTGGTTTGGGGTCAAGTGCCAGCTCTATCGTTGCTGCCTTGCATGGTTTGAATGAGTTTTATGGCAGAGTATTGGGTTACCCACCTTTCAACCCCCATGAGCTTTTGCTCATGATGGGAGAGCTGGAAGGGCAGATAAGTGGCAGCGTGCATTTTGATAATGTCGCCCCCTGCTTTTTAGGTGGTCTGACCCTTATGGCGGAACAAGCTGATAAGCTTGCCCTGCAAATACCAACCTTTAAACATTGGTATTGGGTAGTATGTTATTCGGGTATCAGCGTATCCACTGCAGCGGCCCGTGAAATCTTGCCTAAGCAAATTCCCATGGCCACGGGTATCAAATTTGGTCGTCAGCTAGCGGTTTTTGTTGATGCGTCTTATCGCCAAGATGAAAAACTGGCGACCAGTATGATGACTGATGTCATGGCAGAGCCCTACCGAAAATCACTGTTACCTTATTTCGATGAGTCCCGTAAATTTGCTGAACAAAACGGCGCATTGGCTTTTGGTATCTCCGGCTCAGGGCCGACCGTCTTTGCTGTATGTAATGAGCTAAATCAGGCCCGTACTATCGATAAATGGTTGAACGAGCACTATATTCAAAATGATTCCGGATTCAGTCACATCTGCCAGCTCGACGAGCAAGGCGCTGTGGTTAGTGAAACGGAAGCTTAAGACTAAAAACGGGCTTCATTGTTGAAGCCAATAAGGTAGTAGAACGTGGAACTTGTTAATTTGAAAGACCCGTCAGACAAAGTGAATTTTGCCGAGGCGGTTAAAAAAGGGCTAGGGAAGAACCAGGGGTTGTATTTCCCTACAACCATACCTGTTTTTAGCGACATAAACGCCATATTGGCTATGCCATTTGTCGAGCGATCGGTGGAAATCTTAAGCCAGCTGATAGGCGATGAAATACCTCGTGACAGGCTTGCAGGTATAGTTCAGCGTGCCTTTACGTTTACTGCCCCCCTCGTGCCAGTGACCGATAATATATACAGCCTGGAGCTGTACCATGGCCCTACATTAGCGTTTAAAGATTTTGGTGGGCGTTTTATGGCACAGTACCTGACCGAAATAGCCAAAGGGGAAAAAATCACTATTTTGACTGCCACCTCTGGTGATACCGGCGCGGCGGTTGCCCATGCGTTTCACGGTCTGGAAAATATAGACGTGGTCATTCTTTTCCCCAAAGGCAAGATCAGCCTTTTGCAGGAAAAATTGTTTACTACCCTGGGTGACAACATTCATACCGTCGCCATTGATGGCGATTTTGATACCTGTCAGCAATTGGTCAAAAGTGCCTTTGATGATCCACAGGTACGGGAGGGATTACACCTCAATTCAGCCAATTCTATTAATATCAGTCGCCTGGTAGCGCAAGTCTGTTATTACTTTGAAGCGGTTGCCCAGCTCACTGAAGCCCAACGGCAGGATTTGGTTATCTCCATACCCAGTGGTAATTTTGGCAATTTGACTGCAGGTCTCATCGCTAAAGTGATGGGCTTGCCCGTTAAACACTTTGTGGCCGCGACTAACCTCAATGATACTGTACCCCGTTATCTGCAATCCGGTCAGTGGGATCCAAAAAATACGGTCGCCACTATGTCAAACGCTATGGATGTCAGTCAACCCAATAACTGGCCACGCATAGAAGCGATAATCGAACGGGGTTATGTGCAAGTAGGCATATTGAGTGGTGATACCGTGGATGAAGATTATACCCAGGTCGCCATGCGACAATTGGCACAACTGGGTTATGTGAGCGAGCCACACGCCGCTATAGCCTATAAGGCCTTGATACGTCATATGGAAGCGGGCCAAACCGGTATTTTCCTTGGCACTGCGCACCCGGCTAAATTTCGTGAAACGGTTGAAAATGTACTTGGTCAGCCCATTAGTTTGCCCCAGCCTCTGGTGGATTGTTCAAGTATGGAAGGTTTATCGGTGGATTTACCCGGCGACTATGAGGCATTAAAGGCTCACATGTTTACATTACTGGGCTAATTAGCAGATGGCAGCTAAAGTGGCCTACTGGAGTGAAATCCTCGAAGCGGAGCAACAAAAGCCCTATTTTGAGCAGGTTATGCAGCACGTCGCCCAGCGACGTGCTGTCGGTCATGTGGTCTACCCTGCGGATGCAGATATATTTAATGCATTTCGTTATACAGATTTTAATCAGGTTAAAGTAGTGATATTGGGTCAGGATCCTTATCACGGACCGGGTCAAGCTCAGGGATTAAGCTTTTCTGTTCCCCGAGGAGTCAAGCCACCTCCTTCTTTAGCAAATATATATAAAGAGCTGGTGCGGGATATCGACGACTTTGTTATCCCGTCACATGGTGATTTGCACCATTGGGCCCGCCAGGGGGTATTGCTACTCAATACTGTGCTGACGGTGGAGCAAGGCCAGGCTCATAGCCATGCTAACATTGGCTGGCAACACTTTACCGATACAATAATTTCTTCACTCAGTGAAAAAAGCGAGGGGATTGTCTTTTTACTATGGGGCAAGCATGCCCAAAATAAAAGTGTGTTGATAGACCCGCGGCGACACCACTTGTTACTTGCCCCCCATCCTTCGCCCCTATCTGCTTACCGGGGATTTTTCGGCAGTGGTCATTTTTCTGCGACGAATAAAATATTGCGCGAACAAGGCCAAAGACCTATCGATTGGCAGGTCTAATACCATTGCTCCTTGATATGTGATCAACTTACAAGGCGCTGGCAATTTTCATAGCAAAGCGTAACGTCGAATGAGTGCTGGTTGCCTTCATAGACGTTACAAAAACGTCGGGAATGTTTTTATTTACCACATCCATGTGGCTCACCTGCTTCGCAGGCCAGCTAAAGCTGTTGTGATTTGTTTCAATAAATCTTGTTAAACGTCCCAAAGAGGGCCCTGAAAGGGTGGAGCGCAGGGATGCGCACAATACAATGCAGCTAGGGACCTTGCCAGACATTCCCGAAGGACGATGCTAAAGTTACTTACGCTTTATCAGTAGACCGAGAAAATTAACACGCCGGTTAAGAAAATGTTATCGATCGCTCAGTGAGTAGATATTAAGGTGGATTGGTATAAATAAGGTAGTGGGTAAACATAAGGGTTATCAACTTAGCTCCAACAGACACTACATGTAGTGGCTCTCTTATTTTGTTATTTAAGGCTTTTTAGGGCAAAACGGTCATAGGTAATTATTGACATTCAAACACTCATTCTGCGCAAAACCTAATTCCGGCTTGATTAAGTTGAATGACCGTTGTTCGCTCATTGCGGCCGTTCAAGTCTATATAATTCTTATGGATGTTAATGGCACTGCCCCAGAGCGGTTATTGAACGAGCCATTAACGCTTAGGTAGCAAGGTGCCTGCCGCTGCTTACCATCCCCGG
>Ga0307489_10000001_pt1 | contig 167793 bp, 138 predicted proteins | sample SB12metaG_FD_202247 | JGI IMG/M metagenome (GOLD analysis project Ga0307489, IMG submission 202247) | Sea-ice brine microbial communities from Beaufort Sea near Barrow, Alaska, United States - SB 1.2 | ecosystem: Environmental > Aquatic > Marine > Coastal | place: USA: Alaska | collected... | reverse complement strand
TCAAATCGAATGGCATTAATACGACTCGCTTGGCACACGACTCTGTCAAGTGAGTCGTAGTTCATTTGGGTAAAACTAATGGTTTGCCCTGCATCATCTCGTACCGCTTTGCCAATCAACCTGCCCTGATCATCATAATAATGTTTGACGCTTGAAATGACTGTAAAATTAGTCCCCCACTCCGACGGCCTGACTAGTTCATTTTGCCAAAGCGCAAGCTCTCCGTTTTCGGTAATGTCCAAAAGGCCTTGTGAATTATAGCTATTGCGAGAAGCACCATGCTTAAGTGGGCCTGAGCCATCAGGATCGGGTAATATCATACCTGTTATGCGACCCGACACATCATACCTGTTGGCGGCAGTGTAAGGACTTGATGATTGTGTTGCTTGTGCCAATGTAGCAACTAGGCACATTAGCAATATCAAGCTGCTTCGATGAGCACAAAAAATGAAATTACTCATGACTTAAAATCCTTTTTTTAAATTGCAACTGTCGACCGAGATACCGGACTTAGGCTGACTTTCACCAATTCGATTGCCGTATTTATCGTATTCAAAGCAGGTCGTATAGGTCGTGGCTTCATGTTGGGAGGAAAATGTTGTGCCCAATAGAAATAAGTTATTTACATCGCTGCCGCTACCATAATGATAATCAATTGTAATTTTGTCATTACCGTAACAAGTCGTGCCCGTGCCGTTCGGATTACTATTTTGACAATAAACTTCAGAAGACAAGAGTGAAATAGGTTTGGTGCCATCTACAATTACTCCTGATTGGTTCTTAAATCGGGCTGTATATAGCTGGTAGTTGTAACGTTTAGCTGGTCGCACACCTAGGGCGTTAGCAGGGTGAATAATATACTCCAATTGCCCTGTATAATATGAATATTTGGTGCTCGTATTGACACTATTGTGAAAACCATGAAACGGACTGTATGCATTTGATATATATGAAGGCTTATTGCAGTTGAATTCGTTACACCGGTAGTGAGAATAGGTTGCCTCCTTAATCACACCGTTTGTTTCTGTCTCAACTATTCGCCCAACACTGTCATACTTATAAAGAGTGTAATAGTCATCCATTTTGTCGACAACTTCGGTAACTTGGTTAGCAAAGTCTTTGCTTAAATGAACAATTTTGTCCCAAGTTTCAATGTAATAAGGGCCACTAAGCACTTTACCATTGCCTAGTGTTTCCCACATAAATTTGACTTCTTCGACTCCTCGGAACTCGTCATTCGACCTTGCACTCAAAACCCCATTGTCACCTTCAATTTTTACGCGCTTGGCACCGACATGGTAACTGGTGGTGTTGCTATTTAGTTTCGCTGTCGACATCACACCATCCGTCGAATTAACGACAAATGCACTATAACCACCCGGGGTCCAGAAATCTTTTGAAATAGGCTCATTGGAATATGTATATTCAATAGTGCGCCCCGTGGGTAAGACTATTTTTTTGATTCTCGGCACAAAATAATTTTCGCTCATATACGTTTTATGCACACCATGATGAAAAGCGGTGGTAAGGCCCTTGGCATCGGTAATTGAAAAGATGTTGTTACCGACATAAAACGCACGAGGCATGCCATCCGGCCAGCTGAATGTTGCCGTAGGCCAATCATGCGTCAGATTGCAAGTATCGCTTTCTAGTGGGCACACTTCGACAGCATTGTTGAGTGCAATTATCTGTGTTGGGAATTGTACTGACCAGTTATCGGATCTGGCTTCTATATTAGGATTGTTTGTCGAACTAAGCTTGCTAGCATCAAGCGGTCTGTTATGTAGAGAATAAATGTATTTTAACTGCAACCCGGTATTACTCGTAACGCTGGTAATAGGGCTGCTTATACCGGAGGCATCGGTTCTACGATGTATATCAATAGTAAACCCATCAGGCCGATTTATTTGAGTCATATATGCGTATACGTATTTCGTGTTACCGATGAAAGTATTAGATATGCCGCCCTTAAATACCACTTTGGTGCCATCGGGCTTGGTCAACTGCAAGTGAGTGCTGTCTATCCTTTCTAATTTCATTTGGTCTTTGCGAAGACTGGTAAATGTATTATTCGCATTATTTAAATCGAACTCGTACGACCCCTCATGGTCGAACACGGATATGACATTGTATCGTATATTGTTGTGTTCACTGAATAAGGTGGTGCGAATGCCGCCCATGTATTTTTCTTTGTAACCATGCAGGTAGGACTCAATGTTTAATGCATCATTTGCATTAATCGAAATGTGGTGTGACAAAAAATTACTAGCATTGCCAATAGCCACGGTCGATACGTCATGAGATATAGTACCGGACGTAACGTTGACTAATTTATCATCTGTTGTATTGTAACTAGGCACTCCTAATTTTGGACCATCGTAGGATTGTGCGACGCTAAGCGGAATATATAAGCAACTAGCACACATAAAAAAGACTAATTTATAGATACTATTCATTGCAATCCCCTACAGCCACTTGCTTGCGATTGCCAGCATCATCGTAATCGAAATCACGATCTCCATTGATATTGTCCTCTACGCATATCACCCGCCCTAAATCGTCATAGCGATACCGTAAAAAAGTAGTTGCGCTACGATCAAAGAAAGCGACCTCATCAACCGCTAAATCCCCTTTGTATCCGCCTGGGGCTATCGCTGCAAATCTAATGGACTTAGCGCCGGGATAAAAAGCAAGGCTTAGTGTTTGCTGAGTCCATGCAGACGTTGTTGAAGTATGTTTTTGCTTGTCGGATTGCCAAATTCGGCTCCACTTGCCTTGATAATATACCTCTACCGCTAACGTACCGATATCGCTGCCGTACATATGATAATAAAAACTCATCGCGTTAGTCGTCACACTGTTTTTTTGTAAATATGCGGTGTCGCCGTTAGTGTAAGCAGCACTTGAGGATGTTTCTAGGTATGCATAATATTGACTACCATTCGCAGCCGATGATGGACCCGTACTGCCAGATCCAGTAGAGCCTGAATTTCTAAAAAAACTGCTTCGGCCCGGTGTTTACAAATCCATCCCAGCCTGATTCAAATGAATAAGTTGAGGCATGAGAAGTATTGCTTGCCAGAGCCAACAATAAAGCGAAAGTCACGGGCACGATCATGCCCCGCGTCAATTCATCTATGCGGACGGGCCTTTTATAAAAATAGTTTAAAATTAAATTGTAACGGATTTTTTTGGGTTATTAACAATCGTAAAGCAAAGTGAATGCATGGAATATGTTTAAACATCTAACTTCCTTAATTCGTCTATGAAGTAGAAAAAACATTAATTATTTGAGCACAAAAATTCAGCTGCTTCTTCTGCCGACCAATCTATAGAATTTCTACACATATTTTTTTCTTCAATCCCTTCTTGCGCATGCTTATTGACTGTATTAGCAAAAATACAAATATATTTTTCTACAGTTAAATCTGATCCTACATCAGACTCCTCAAAAGATACCATGCCTTTACCCTTGCCGAGACATTTGACTTTAAAATTGCCGTTTTTCTGTTCTTTCAATGAGCGAACATCTACAAATTCATCTGCTTGTAAGGCTGAAGATATGACGACTAGGGAAAGCGTTATGAGAAAGGATTTCATTATACATCCATATATTAACAACTAATTAAAATCTAACGTAATTACTCTATGTCAACCCAAAAAATTAAGAGCCTGTAACTAATTTTGTGTAACTGCTTATCGTAATTTACTCTGAACAGAGTTAAAGGATAGGCAGATGCAAATGAACAGAAGATCACTGTTGAAGCGGCATTAAACGCCGAAATGGATGAGCATTTAGGTTAGGGAAAACATAAAAAATCGCCTGTTAGTAACAACCGTAATGGCAAAACAAGCAAACGTGTAAAGACCGAAGACGGTCAGTTCGAGCTTGATACGCCCCGTGACAGGGACGGCTCTTTTGAGCGCTCTATAGTCGTTCAGCTTAATCAAGCCGTAATTGGGTTTTGCGCAGAATGAGCGTGTGAATATCAATAATTACGTATGACCGTTTTGCCCTAACAAGACCTAAATAAAAAGACACTATAGTCGTGCTGGAAAGGTCGAATATTTTTATCTATTCAGACTTTAATGAGATAATTCAGGGTGTTATCGTTTATAGACTGGTCATTGAATAAGTAGTAAACACCAGAGGTCTGAACCCACAGTCGCTGTGTAGATTACAGCAAAAGCGATTATCCAAAACAATACACCACAAACAAAAACACCGCCAATCCGTTAGCCAGAAGGCGGTGTTTTACAGGTTAACAAGAGGCCGAATTAAGCTTCTTTAATAACCACTAATTTGATGGTAGCTGTTACGTCTGAATGCAACTGCAAGTTTATTTCAAACTCACCTACATCACGTAAAGTACCAGTAGGCAATTTAACTTCGGCTTTAGTGACCGCAACACCGGCAGCTGAAATAGCTAACGCGATATCACGAGTACCAATAGAACCAAACAATTTACCTTCGTTGCCAGCAGGTGCCGCGATAGTTACTGATCCTAGCCCAGTAACTTTTGCCGCCCGTGCTTCAGCCACTGCATGCTGGTCAGCAATTTTTGCTTCAAGCTCTGCACGACGTGCTTCAAATTTTTCAAGGTTTGCTTTAGTTGCAGGTACTGCTTGTCCTTGAGGGAACAAAAAGTTACGTGCATAGCCTGATTTTACAGTGACATTGTCACCCAAGCCGCCCAGGTTGGCGACTTTGTTTAGTAGTATGATTTCCATCTTTGCTACCTCTTAATTCCGCCAGGAACTACTTGTGTGAATCTGTATATGGAAGCAACGACAAGAAGCGCGCACGCTTGATGGCTGTTGACAACTGACGCTGATATTTAGCGCTAGTTCCGGTGATACGGCTAGGTACAATTTTACCACTTTCAGTGATATAGTTTTTCAACATAGCGATATCTTTGTAATCAATTTGTACAATACCGTCAGCTGTAAAACGGCAGAACTTACGACGTCTAAAAAAACGAGCCATTTTTGTCTCCTTATTCTTGTTCGTCAGAAGCCGGAGCTTCGACAGCTACAGGTTTCTGTTCGTCAGAAGCCGGAGCTTCATCAGCTACAGGTTTCTCTGCAACGACAGGGCGCTCTTCACGTTCTGAACGTTCGGGACGCTCGTCACGTTTATCACGACGTTCTTCTTTAGCCATAGGTGATTGCTCAGTTTCAACACCTTTGGTTCGCATAACAAGATTACGCAAGATAACGTCATTGAAGCGGAAAGCAGTCTCTAGCTCGTCAACGGCTTCAGCAGACGCTTCGGCATTGATAAGTACGTAGTGTGCTTTGTGTAGCTTGTTGATTGGGTAAGCCAATTGGCGACGGCCCCAATCTTCCATACGGTGGATAGTGCCACCATTTTGGGTAAGAATTCCAGTATAACGCTCGATCATACCTGGAACTTGTTCACTCTGGTCAGGGTGAACCATGAATACGATTTCGTAATGACGCATCATATTGCTCCTCACGGTTGTAGTCTCGACAGCACAGTCAGACTGCATAGAGACAAGGAACTAAATTAGTGACTGTTTTAAGCGGCGCGAATTGTATATAAACCACTCTCTGGGCACAAGGACTATTTACAACTATTGAAAATAGTCCTTGTTTATGGCTACTGTCGCTAAAACCAGTATTGACTGGTCATTATTGCTTGAGGCGTCAATTCGGGTTTTTCTGTCAAACGGTGACCCCTTAATCATCGATATCTTGCTGGTTTAGCCAGGTGCTCAGCTTATCCATGTCCTCTGTCGCAGCCAGGATTAATTCTTCTACCCAATCGTGTACATTTTGCCACCAGGTGGGATGATCGCCTTGTTGGATAAGGTTCGCAATTTTTTGCACCCGAGCCAGGCCCACAGAACCGGCCGCACCTTTTATTTTATGGGCTTGACTGCAAACCTCATCTTTTTCATTGGCGCTTAAATTGAGCTGTAAGATGTCCAAATAAACGGGCATATTTTCTTCAAATACTTTAACACTGGTACAGACCATTTCATGGCCGATAGTATCCACCAGCGTCTGTAACAAATCTAAATCGAGAATAGCATTGAGTTCACTGTCAACACGCTCATCCATTGGTTGATGCAAGGTAGTGGGTTGTTCGCTGAACAGCGAGTTAAACACCTCGATTATACGGCTTTTTTTGAGCGGTTTGGCGATCACGTCATCCATACCATTATCCAGATATTCCTGACGTCTTTTGGTCACATTAGCGGTCAGGGCCACTATACAGGTTTGTTCGACCAGACCTTCGTTATGTAAGGTCGTGGCCACGTCAAAACCATTGATATCCGGTAGTTGGATGTCGAGCAAAATCAGATCATATTGTTTATCCCTGACCATGCGAATGGCATCCCCACCCGTCATGGCTACATCCACATTCTGCTCAAGTTTTTCTAATAAGGCTTTGGCGACCATAACATTAAGCTCTATATCTTCGACCAATAGTATATTCAGACCTGTAACCTGTAGCGCTTCCACCTGCATCGGCCTGCTGCTTATTGGCAAGGGCAGTTCCACCGTAAAACACGTCCCTTCACCGATGACACTGCTGACTTTAATTTCACCTTTCATCAGTGACACCATTTGTTGGCAGATTGCCAGACCGATACCCGTACCGGTAGCACTTTGGTGCTCTGGCAAATTCACCTGATAATACATGGCAAAAATTTTATCTATTTCCTGTTGCGGGATCCCCACACCTGAATCACTAACTTTAAACTTTACCAAACTGATACCATCTGGGCCATTATGAGCCTCAACGGTCAGGCTGACCTTACCTTTTTGGGTGAATTTCACAGCATTAGACAATAAATTCCACAGAATTTGCCGTAATCGCGTGCCATCAGCTTCCACAAATGCCGGTAAGGGTTGTTTAATTTTCGTCTCGAATATCAGCCCCTTGTCTACAGCAAGTAACTGGATAATACTGCCTAATTCTTCAGTAAAGTCTTTAATTGACACCGTTTTTAACGACAATTCCAACCTATCCCGGCCAAGACGGTCAATATCGATAATATCGTTAAATATATTGCCCAGCGTGATCCCGCTGGCGTATATGGTACTGACCCAGGCATACTGTTCTTTATCCAACTTGGTATCCCGCAACATTCTGCTCAGGCCCACTATGCCGTTCAGGGGAGTCCTAAGTTCATGGCTGATAGTGGCAATAAACGCGGTCTTATCCCTGCTGGTCTTAGCAACCACATTTTCCGCTTGCTTACGTTCGGTAATATCTCGGCCAAAAGCCAGTAGTCCAAGACGGGTACCATCATCGGCATAAAAAGGCACTTTACGCATTTCAAAATAGCCCCGGCGGCCATCGGCAAAGCGCAACCACAATTCTTCGGTAATACTGGCATTTTTCTCTAAAACTTCATGGTCACTGGTCACAACCTGACGGGCTAATTCCTCGTCATATACTTCATAAGGGGTCAAACCAATTAATTCTTCTTCTTTTTTACCAGTCATTTGCTCGGCCACCCTGTTACAACCGGCAAACCGTCCCTCTTCATTGCGGTAATAAATCAAATCCGGTGAGGCATCAATAATCGAGCGTAATAATGTGGACAAACGCTGGGCCTGAACTTCTTGCTCGGATTTTTCACGAATTTCAATTTCTAACTCACTAAATACGTTTTCCCGCTCAGCCTGGGCGTTCTTGCGTTGCTCAATTTCATAATTGAGTTGTTTGATATTATTCTGCAATTCGCGGTTTAATAACACATCTTCTGCCCGCAGCCTCTCCAGCTGAGTCACAACTTCTGCCAGATTTCCCCGGGAGCGCTCTAGCTGTTTGACCAACTCACTGAAAAAATACAACACCCAAGGTGCACTGATAATCGTCAGAATAATGGCGCTCATAAAATCTTCGACTTTTACTTCACCAATAATATAAAAGCGTAAAAAGTAAGTGCCGGTCAGGGTAAAAGCCAAGGTTAAAAAAACAAATAACACGCTGACCTTAATGGTACCAAAGCGATTAATAAATTGAGCGAATCTTAAGGCCCAGGGTTCAACAGAATCTTGAAACTGCATGTTGGTTTTCTCGAGTAACAAAGGTGCGAATATATGGCCGGTATGCTAGCAAGTTCCACTGTCGGGTCAACCAATACCCGCTTTAGCGTGTAATTTTCGCTTGTTACCACCCATTTCTGATCAATCAATCAAGCCAGTACGTCAAACATGGCTGTTTTAAGCAAAATTTGTGGCCAGATAATAAGGTTTTATGCAGTTTGCTTTCATAAATATTCCCTTAATTTAGTTTTGAAATCTATCTCACAGACCTATATTTAACGTTTTATTAACAGTTATCATAGACAAGAACGATTTTTATATAGGTTATAACCAAGGGAATGAATAGCATCTAATTCATTGTTAAATAACAATAAAAACCAAATTACTTTAACCCAGACAAGAATTTTTTCGACGCCTGCTAGAATGGTAATTGATTTATAAATTTATACTCGGTATTTTGTACGACCTGCTTAGTATAAATATTCGATACTCGACTGGTATCCCCAATAATAATAACGACCAGAATACATAGCGTTTAAAGTCGCTTCGTTGGCCTCTTTTGGTGTCCAGCGGTGCCCTGAAAACGCACGGCATAAAGCAGCAATCTACAACACAACCTTGCCCAGTCGTCGGTTGAAGGAGTTACGTCAATGAGTTTATATAATCCTAATGATTCGAAGGATAACTGTGGTTTCGGTTTAATCGCCCATATCAAAGGTGAACCTAGCCACAGAATAGTGAGTACCGCAATTGAAGGATTAGATCGCATGCAACACCGTGGTGGTATTGCTGCTGATGGTAAAACCGGAGACGGTTGCGGCTTACTATTGCAAAAGCCCGATGCATTTTTTAAAACCGTCGCCACTGAAAATGGATGGAAGCTGAGCAAAAAATATGGGATTGGCATGATTTTCCTCAACCAGGATGAAAATCTGGCAGCTCAGGCCCGTGCGGTATTGAATGAAGAACTGGAACGAGAAACATTAAGTGTGGCTGGCTGGCGCGTGGTGCCCACCGACCATTCTGTATTAGGTGACCTGGCAGCATCTGGCGTGCCACAAATCGAACAAGTATTTGTCAACGCGCCTGCTGGTTGGCGTAAGCGTGACCTGGAGCGACGCTTGTTTATGGCTCGCCGGCGCGCAGAAAAACGCCTGGCCACTGACAGCGAATTTTATGTTGCCTGTTTGTCGACCCTGGTCACTATCTATAAAGGTTTGGTGATGCCCAAAGATCTGCCCAAATTCTACCTGGATTTGGCTGACGAACGCCTGGAATCGTCGATCTGCGTATTCCATCAGCGGTTTTCCACCAATACTTTACCCAAATGGCCATTGGCCCAGCCCTTTCGCTTTTTGGCTCATAATGGTGAGATCAACACTATTCGTGGCAACCGGGATTGGGCTCAGGCCCGTAGTGGCAAATTTGTTACCCCCCTGCTCCCCGATTTGGCTGATGCTGCCCCTTTTGTAAACAGTGAAGGGTCTGATTCTTCCTCGTTGGACAACATGCTTGAAGTATTTCTGGCCGGCGGTATGGACTTGTTTAGGGCCATGCGTTTACTGGTACCACCTGCCTATCAAAATAACCGTACTATGGACAGTGATCTGCGAGCATTTTATGAGTTTAACTCCATGCATATGGAGCCCTGGGATGGACCCGCAGGCATAGTATTAACCAACGGTCGTCACGTGGCCTGTAATATGGATCGCAACGGTTTGCGCCCGGCACGTTACGTGCTCACCAAAGATGGTTTGATTACCTTGGCTTCAGAAGTAGGCATTTGGGATTACAAACCCGAAGATGTGCTTGAAAAAGGCCGGGTGGGACCGGGTGAAATGTTGGCTGTGGATACCTATACCGGTAAAATATGGCGCTCCAACGAAATTGATGATGAGTTAAAAAATCGCCATCCCTACAAAGAGTGGATAGAGAAAAATATCCGCAGTCTTAAGCCCATTGAAGAATGTGATGCCTCTCTTATTGGTGAGCGAGTTTTTGACGACAATATGATGGCCACTTATCACAAGTTGTTTAATTACAGTTATGAAGAAATGCAGCAAATCATCAAGGTGTTGGCCAAAGACGGGCAAGAAGCCGTTGGCTCTATGGGTGATGATACGCCTATGGCAGTAATGTCATCCAAACAACGTAATATGTATGACTATTTCCGCCAGCAGTTTGCTCAGGTAACCAATCCCCCCATAGATTCACTACGTGAAACCCACGTCATGTCATTGGCCACCTGTATTGGCCGTGAGCAAAACGTCTTTAGCGAAACATCCGCTTATTCACACAGGGTGAGGTTTGATTCACCCATATTGCTGTATACAGATCTAAAACAATTGCGAGAATATGATGCCGAGCATTATTATTCTGAAGTAGTCGAGCTTAACTATAAGCCTGAAGAAGGCCTAAAAAAAGCCGTGCTACGGGTATGTAACGAAGTAGAGTACCTGGTCAAAACTAAACGTGCAGCCTTTGTGATCCTCTCTGATCGCAATATCAAAGCAAACAGATTGACTATCCCGGCAGCTATGGCTGTGGGCGCGGTACAACGTCGCCTGATTGACAAATCTCTGCGCTGTGATGCCAATATAGTGGTTGAAACCGGCTCAGCTCGTGATCCCCACCACTTTGCTGTCCTGATTGGTTTAGGCGCCACCGCTGTCTATCCATTTTTGGCATATGAAACCATAGAACAAATGGTGGAGAAAGGTCAACTGGATATCACCGCTATGCAAGCCGTATTGAATTACCGTAAGGGAATCAATAAAGGCCTGTATAAAATCATGTCCAAGATGGGGATCAGCACGGTAGCCAGCTACCGTAGCTCGAAACTATTTGAAGCCATTGGTATTAACAGTGACGTCACTAAAATATGTTTCCAGGGTGTGACCAGTCGTCTTGAAGGTGCCGGGTTTGAAGATTTCGAGCAAGATCAAATCAACTTGAGCCGCATAGCCTGGCTGAAACGTAAATCTATTTCCCACGGTGGCTTGCTCAAATATGTACACGGTGGTGAATACCATGCCTACAACCCTGATGTTGTCACCAGTTTGCAAAAAGCCGTGGTAAGCGGCAAATACCAGGATTACCAGGTGTTCAGTTCATTAGTGAATGAGCGCCCCCCTGCCCATTTACGGGACTTGCTTGCTCTCAATGGCGATAGCCCGCCCATAGATATCGATGAGGTAGAATCTGCCGACAGCCTGTTTACCCGCTTTGATACTGCGGCCATGTCTATTGGCGCCTTAAGTCCCGAAGCCCATGAAGCACTCGCGATCGCCATGAACCGCCTGGGAGGTAGATCCAATTCAGGGGAAGGCGGTGAGGATGCCACGCGTTTTAATACCGAAAAGAATTCCAAGATCAAACAAGTTGCCTCTGGCAGATTCGGGGTAACACCCCATTATCTGGTCAATGCAGAAGTGATCCAAATCAAAGTTGCCCAGGGTGCCAAACCTGGTGAAGGCGGCCAACTACCCGGTGATAAGGTAAATAAGTATATCGCTGAACTGCGGTTTGCGGTGCCTGGGGTAACACTGATCTCCCCTCCACCTCACCATGATATTTATTCGATTGAAGATTTGGCTCAGCTGATTTTTGATTTAAAACAAGTCAATCCCCAGGCCTTGATTTCGGTCAAGTTGGTATCAGAGCCGGGGGTAGGCACCATAGCCACCGGTGTAGCCAAAGCTTATGCAGATCTGATCACTATTTCAGGTTACGACGGTGGCACTGCTGCCAGCCCTATGACGTCAGTTAAATACGCAGGCAGTCCCTTTGAACTTGGCTTGGCGGAAACCCAACAAGCCCTGGTGGAAAACGGCCTGCGACACAAAGTACGGGTGCAAACCGACGGTGGCTTAAAAACTGGCCTGGATGTCATTAAAGCGGCGATTTTAGGCGCCGAAAGTTTTGGGTTTGGCACCGGTCCTATGGTTGCCCTGGGGTGTAAATATCTGCGTATTTGTCACCTTAATAACTGCGCAACAGGCGTAGCAACCCAAGATGAGAAATTACGGGAAAACTACTTTATTGGTTTACCCGAAATGGTGATGAACTATTTCAGTTTCATCGCTCAGGAAGTACGAGAAATCATGGCCGGATTAGGCGTGAACAAGCTGGACGATCTCATTGGTCGTACCGAGCTGTTAAAAGTTTTGCCTGGTTATACCGCCAAGCAGAACCGCTTGGATTTAAGCCCTATTTTGGCAAAACCTAAGGAAGGAACCCATACCAAGCTGTTCTGTTCTCAAGGCACTAATGCGCCATTGGATAAGGGTGACCTGAACCTGCAAATTTTGGCCGATGCCAAAGCAGCGGTAGCAGCACAATCGGGATTATATTTACGTTACAACATTCGTAATACCGATAGATCCGTAGGGGCCATGCTGTCTGGAGAAATAGCCAAACAACATGGCAATCAGGGTATGAATGATACCCCGGTTCATATCGAACTAACCGGTACTGCTGGCCAAAGTTTTGGTGTGTGGAATGCGGGCGGCCTGGAAATGCACTTAATAGGTGATGCCAACGATTATGTCGGTAAAGGTATGACAGGTGGACAATTGGTTATCCATCCACCGGGCAATATCACCTTCGACCCCCATATCAGCGCCATCATGGGTAATACCTGTTTATATGGTGCTACTGGTGGCAAGTTGTTTGCCGCTGGTCGCGCAGGAGAGCGATTCGCTGTGCGAAACTCCGGTGCGGTTGCTGTCGTAGAAGGAACAGGAGATAACGCCTGCGAATATATGACAGGCGGCATAGTCGCCATACTGGGGTCAGTAGGGGTTAATTTCGGTGCCGGTATGACGGGTGGGTTTGCTTATATTCTGGATGAATTGGGTGATCTTGAAAATCGCATCAATCCTGAGTTGGTGGAAATACTGGGCATTGAAGATAAGGTCATCCTGTCGGAGCATTTGCGTGGGCTGATCAATCAACATTATGAAGAGACCGGCAGCGAACATGCAGCGAATTTGCTTGCTCAATTCCATGAGTTTTTACCCAAATTCCGCTTGATTAAGCCCAAGACCAGCGATGTGAAGAATTTGTTGGGACACATCAGCCGCTCCAGTGCAGAACTGCGCATTCAGGCTCAATAAGCAGAAGGACGAGAAACAGTATGTCTAAAAATGTATATCAGTTTGTTGACGTTGAACGGATCGATCCGCCAAAAAAGCCAATTGTGGTGCGTAAAGCTGAATTTGCTGAGATTTATCAACCTCTGAGTAAATCGCAAACAGAGGGCCAGGCTGATCGCTGCCTGGACTGCGGCAACCCCTATTGTGAATGGGAATGTCCGGTGCACAATTTCATTCCCCAGTGGTTGGACCTGGCTAATGAAGGGCGAATTTTAGAAGCCGCCGAACTGTCCCATAAAACCAACAGCCTGCCTGAAGTTTGTGGCCGAGTGTGTCCACAAGACAGACTGTGTGAAGGTGCCTGTACCCTTAACGATGATTTTGGCGCGGTAACCATTGGCAGTATCGAAAAGTACATCACAGATACTGCCTTTAAAATGGGCTGGCGTCCGGATATGTCAGGTGTTGTGCCCACCAATAAAAAAGTGGCCATAATCGGCGCCGGACCCGCAGGACTGGCCTGTGCGGATATTTTAGTGCGCAATGGCGTCAAACCAGTAGTTTTTGATAAATATCCGCAAATCGGCGGCTTGTTAACCTTTGGTATTCCGTCGTTTAAACTGGAAAAAGAAGTGATCTTGCGTCGCCGGGAAATATTCACCGAAATGGGCGTAGAATTTGTGCTCAATACCGAAATTGGTAAACATATTGAGTTCGAGACCCTGCTCAAGGATTATGATGCAGTCTTTTTAGGCATGGGGACTTATAAACCTATGCTGGGCGGGTTTGCCAACGAAAGTGCCCCAGGCGTCCATGAGGCGCTGCCGTTTTTAATCGCCAACATTAATCGTCAGATGAAATTAGAAAAATCTCCTGACGATTTTGTGGATATGCAAGGCAAAACAGTATTAGTGCTGGGAGGCGGTGATACCACCATGGATTGTGTGCGTACCTCTATTCGCCAGGAAGCCCTTAGCGTGACCTGTGCCTACCGCCGTGATGAACAAAGCATGCCAGGCTCGCGCAAAGAAGTGGTGAATGCCAAAGAAGAAGGCGTAGCATTCAAATTCAATTTGCAGCCTTTGGATATTGAGCTCGATGAACACGGCAACACCTGTGGCGTGCGCTTTGTTAAAACCGAAATGGGTGAGCCTGATGCCCAAGGCCGCAGACGCCCCGTGGTAATCGAAGGTTCAGAGCATGTGGTGGCAGCCGACGCGGTGATCATCGCCTTTGGTTTTCAGCCCAGTCCTGCTCCGTGGTTCGGTGATCACGGCATCATTCTTGATGAAAAAGGCCGTGTGCGTGCCCCGTCTAAAGGTAAATACCCCTTCCAAACCTCCAATCCTAAAATATTCTCCGGTGGGGATATGGTACGAGGCTCAGATCTGGTGGTCACGGCCATCTTCGAAGGTCGAGAGGCGGCAGAAGGCATACTGGATTACATCGGTGTCTAACTAAGCTGGCAAGCAGTAAAATTAAAAAAGGAGCCTCGGCTCCTTTTTTGTTGGCTGCCTAATGATGAGATAAAGACTTAACTTGGAGACTCAACCTCGTTGGCAATTTCACTTAAGGCCTGTTCGAAAACGGTTACTGGCTGGCCACCGCTGATCAGGTGTTTGTTGTTGATGATCACTGCAGGCACCGAACTGATGCCATTAGCCTGATACAAGCGTTGGGCGGCTCTCACTTCATCAGTATATTTATCAGAGAGCAAAATGGCAGACGCTTGCACCCTATCCAGGCCGACTTTTTCAACGACTTGTAATAATTGCGGGTGATCACTCGGATCGCCATTTTTTTTAAAATACAAATCAAATAAGGCCAGTTTAAGCTCGGTCTGTTTACCCTTATCTTCAGCCCAGTGCAACAAGCGATGGGCATCGAAAGTATTGTAAATTCTGCCGCCGCCACGGTTACCAAATTCGTATCCTAGATCTAAACCTCGTTGCTTGATCATGGCGCGATTCTGTTCACTTTGTTCAACGCTGATACCGTACTTTTCGGTAAGATGCTCCACTATATCCTGACCTTGTGGCGGCATATTTGGATTTAGCTCAAAGGGTTGCCAGCTAATATCCGCTTTAATCCCGGGGGACAAATTTCCTAACGCCTGGCTCAAGGCCTGGTAGCCTATAATGCACCAGGGACAGGACACATCGGATACGATATCGATTTTAAGGGTGGTAACCATAATTTGCTCCGGCTGGAAAATATCACACTGACCATATGATATAAGGAGCGACGGGCCATTTTCAAGTGTGATCCCCTGACGTTAGTTAAATAGTTATTACACACCGATTATCATTTTTAAGGCGCAAGCACATATACCCATATGGATTACTAAATACCCTACAAAATACATTGTTTGTTGCCCGGCACAGTCTACCCCTCTATAGTCACCAGTGAAGATGTATACCCGTCACTGGTGAAGCTGCAGCGTTGTTGGCTGCTCTCACTCACCCCAATCACTTAGACCATCTAAGCTCATGGGGCTGAGTTCCTTTGCCGCCTAGCGCCAACTTCAATGATTTTGGGTATATACCTGAGTGTCTTAAATTATGTTTAATAGGATGAAAATGCGACCTATCTACAAAATTATGGTTTTGTGCAGCGGCCTGATAACGTGGCACGTCATTGCCCAGCCCACTGATGATAATTTATCCGCGCCAATAACAGAGAACGTCTGCCCGCAGTTTTTTTATCAGCTGAGACTTTCCGAGGATGCCCGTTTATGTCACATTTTTGCCGATCAGCTGCCGGCGTCCCTTTCATATCATAGTGATCATTCACCTGCACAAACCCAAGCGTTTTATCTCGCCCAGATAACCCAGCCGGTGAAGGTCAGCAAAGTGAAAGACCGGACGGTGATAGAATATAAAAACCGCAATAAAATTATAGTGATATCTAAAGATGGAGAAGGTAGCCAGATAGATATACTCGTCACTGCCAACCAATAACCTACTCTGACCACCTTCTGCTTTGCGTTAGTTGCCACGGGTTCAATTTGGCACTGTCTTTGCTATGTCTTACCCAAGAACAGTCAATAACGTGTTTTGTCAATTTTTTGGCGGACACTTTTAGGAGCGGATATGGAACTGACAATTATATTAATGATGTTACTCATTGTTGTGGCTATAGGTGCGGTGAAGTTAAATGAGCCTAGTTTGGGGTTCCCGTTTAAAAAGAAAGGTACACTTTTCACTGCGGTTGAATGCAGCTTTTTAGAATTAATCGAAGAAGCAGTCGGTGGACAATACAGGGTCATGTGCCGGGTTAAGTTAAGTGATATTTTAGCCGTGCGGGAGAAAACAGATAAAAAGGCCTTTAAAAATGCCCTTAGTAGAGCAAATGGTCGGCAACTGGATTTTGTATTGTGTGCCAGAGGCGATATGACGCCAATGGTAGCCATAGATTTGGTGCACAGCAACGGTAAAGAGGGCTATAAAAGCCAGCGTGACTGGTTTGTCAGTGGGGCGCTGGATGCTGCGCACATTCCACATCTTAGAATAAAAGTTCGCTCAGGTTACAACGCACGGGATATAAGGGAGTGCATAGAACATAAGGTGGCTCCAATGCGTCCTAAAGCCACCAAGACACCCCTTATTCAAGGCACCGGTTGCCTAATTAAAGATCCCACTATAGCAACACGCCCCACTAAACCTTTAGGCCATCGTCCCATAGCCGCTTAAACAGACAGCTAACCATTTCGTACATGAATGACGAACATAAAAAAACCAGCGAAGTCGCTGGTTTTTTTAATCAGGCTATTTGTTTAGTTTTTAACAAACTCAATACCCATTTTTATATCACCACGTAAACCATCAAGCATAGCTTCTTTGGCTTTTTGCTCGAAATCACTCAACTGACCGTAAGATAGAATTTCTTCCACTCCGTTTTTACCTAAACGCACTGGGTGCGAAAAGAACTCGGCATCATCGCTGTTGGTTTCAACATAAGTATATTCAACCACATTGTCACCTCGCATAGCAGCTACCAATGATAAACAGAAGCGTGCAGCAGCTTGGCCCATAGATAACGTGGCAGACCCGCCACCGGCTTTAGCTTCAACCACTTCAGTACCAGCATTTTGAATACGGGTGGTCAGGCTTTGAACTTCTTCATCAGTAAATGAAACCCCTTCAACCTGTGACAGTAATGGCAAAATAGTGGTACCAGAGTGGCCACCAATAACCGGAACATGCACATTGGCCGGGTTAAGGTCTTTCAAATTACCCACAAAGGTTTCAGCGCGAATAACATCTAAGGTTGTCACCCCAAATAATTTATTTTTGTTGTAAACGCCTTTGGCTTTTAATGTCTCAGCAGCAATAGCCACTGTAGTATTAACTGGGTTGGTGATAATACACAGGCAGGCTTGTGGACAATGATCCGCCACACCATCGACCAAATTCTTAACTATTCCGGCGTTGATATTAAATAAATCAGAACGATCCATACCAGGCTTGCGCGGCACGCCTGCAGGAATAAGCACGATATCGCTACCTGTCAGCGCTTGTGCCAGATCATCTTTACCGAAGCCTTGCACCTTCACATCAGTCGGTATATGGCTTAAATCAACCGCTACACCGGGTACTACAGGTGACACATCATACAATGCCAATTCGGAACCAGCTGGCAATTGAGTCTTTAATAATAAAGACAGGGCCTGACCTATTCCGCCCGCTGCTCCTAAAACCGCTACTTTCATAATTATCTCCTGTAAAATGCTAATCAATTCGTGAACGGAACATTAATGCAAGGCTCACAAAAAAACAATCAATTGCTAATGTACATTCATTGCGGTTATGTATGTATGGGCAAATTGCTTAAGTTCAAGCGCTGAGGCAAAATAGCCACTATAACCAAAATCAATGGAATGGGACGGCAGCAGTAATTAAGTGAACCGCCATGAACTAAGTGCAAGGTCGGTTACCGATTGGAGCAAATGAGCCTAGCTAACAAGCAAACAGTTTCAAGGATAAAGGTTATATAACCAGAGGAATATATGGCAACTAATAAGCAAGAAGAATTGATCAAGGCGTTCAAGGATATATTGAAGGCAGAAAACTTTGGTTCACAGGGTGACATTGTTGACGCCTTGAAAACAGAAAACTTCGATAATATCAGTCAATCCAAAGTATCACGCATGCTCAGCAAGTTTGGGGCTGTGCGCACTCGCAACGCCCGGGGTGAAATGGTCTATTGCCTCCCGCCCGAGCTGGGCATGCCGACTGCCCGCAGTCCCCTGCGCCAACTGGTACTGGATATAGTGCATAACAACGTGATGATCATTATACGCACCAGCCCGGGTGCTGCTCAATTAATCGCCCGATTACTCGACTCTTTAAGTCAAAAAGACGGCGTATTAGGTACCATAGCCGGTGATGATACTATTTTTATTGCCCCCTCAGATATCACCAAAATTGAAGATATCCGCATGCGGGTAGAAGCCTTATTTGAAAACGTATAGCCCCCACTTTAGCTTAGGGCGCTTTTATATTCGTCCATACCAGGCGATTATCCGATGACGCTTTTTGCTTAAGCATTGTAGGCTATCTAACAACATGCTAATCAGCATAGAAACCGGCCCTGGACTGCCTAACTGATCGCCCGATCACTTGACTGCTTGAGTCATAAAGACGGCGTATTAGGCACCATAGCCGGTGATGAATCTATTTTTCACGTGCCGCCCGACTTCACTAAAACTGAAGATATCCCCATACCTGTAGAAGCCTTATTTGAAAACGTATAAGGCCTCAATAGATTGTCAGGGTAATTTTATATCAACCCATACCAGACGATGATCCGATGACGCTTGACGGTTTTTGATTAAGCGTTGCAGGACATCTTCACGCCTGGGCCAGAATACGCCACTGGCGATTACCTCACCGGCTTTTTTAGCTGGCAATACATAATCAGCGCGCATACGCCAAAATGCGGTGTGGCTGGCCCCGTGGGCATTATTCGCAGAATGCTGCTCACCACCTTCACTAAGGGGTATAAAGCTATTATTCACCCGCGGATGGCTGATCAAAGCCTGGATCGCCTCCTTGTGTGCGTCCCCCTCCTCGGCCGATGCGTTCAGATCACCCAGGATGACAAAGGCCTCGTCGTTTAAACCACCCCAAACACCCTTATCATCATAAATGTAGGCTGATGAATCTGTAGCGGAAATATAATCCACCCACAGAAGGATTTCATCGTGATTACGTTTACCGTTGCGATTTTCTGGTCCGTCAAACACCGGCGGTGTGGGGTGGCTGGCTAGAATATGGATGATTTCACCTTCTACCTTCACAGGTACATCCCAATGGGATTTAGAGGATAAGCGCAATACGCCTTTGGCTTCATTAGAATACCAGTCCAGACCTTGCGGGTCTTTGACTGTGCCTAGCAGGGCATTAGGCATGTCTTGCCACAAGAAATGCTGAAAGGTACGTACCCGGCTTTTATCGATGGGGTAACGACTCAGCAGCACCATGCCATACTGGCCGGGATACAAACCATAGCCAAAAGCGTCGCCACCACTATCTGTGACCTTACCGTTATGGTTGAGATCCACTCCAGAAGGGACGCCGGTATTGACGGGGCCAGTGTAATAGTAAGGGTAGTCAATCGGCATTGCACCTTGTTGGGAAACAGCCAAATAATTATGGATAAAGGCTTTTACGCCTATGGCATCATCCGCGGTGTAGTCAAATTCATTGAGTAAAATCACATCCGGGCGCGTGCGCTGGATGATCTCGGCTATATTACGTATTTGGCTATGCTCACCCGTTGCCAGATGTTGAAACAGTTCCTGCCCACTGGGCACTTCTTTGCCAGGCGTATAGTTACCGGCCTCCATGCTCACATTGAAAGTGGCAAAGCGTAACGTTTTACCACTGGCGCTAAATAAGGTTGTCATCAATAGAATTGCTATTATAAATTGTAATTTAGTCATGGTTCTCTTGTACCACATAAATAAAAAAACCGGCTACAAGAGCCGGTTTTTGGTGTTTCTAAAGTAAACGTTAGAAATTGTAGTTAAACCCAACACGCATTTGCCACAAAGAGGCATCGCCTTGGCGATTTTCTGGCGTCGTGTCAGCTACTTCAACTGTATTAAACGATACACGTTCAGCAATACCCCAATCTTCATTAATAAGGTTGGTGAGGTTGTCAATGACGAAGAATACGTTTGCGCTATGACCTTCGGTAAAAGCAGGCAATTGCTGACTTACTCTCACATCGACTTTGTTCCACCACGAACCATTTTCGCCGTTACGCTCGTTACCTATAGGCAATACATTGTTGCTGTCTAGGTAAGGCGTATAGTTGTATATTCCGTTAACATCATCTCTAGGAATAGTGCGGCTATATGGGCGGCCTGATTGAATCAATCCAAAGGCAGAGAAGGTGGTGTCATAACCATCTATATACTCAGCATCATAACTCAGTGCAGCAGTAAATCTGTGCTCAATGTTATAGTCAGACAAGCTAGATACCTGCTCTTGCGGGTCGGTGAAAGCACGATACTGATAGTTTGAAAATGCCACTGAACTGGTCATAGGCTGAACATCTTCTGCATGATTATACGCATAACCTGTTGTCAGGTTTATGCCATTATCCCATGACTTCATCAAACCAAACGAAAGTGTGTAAGATGTGCTGTCTTCGGAGCTATTGGTTAGTAAAAATGATGGAAGACGAACGCTGTCATAGATTGGATAACCTTCGTCATTAGTGCCAACTTTCTCAATATCTCCACGCAATACAATGGCTTGATCCTTAGTTATAGACACCAATAGATCGGCTTGTAATACGTACTCTTCTTCGGTTATGTGTGTTGCCCCAAATGATAACTTGGTTTCGGTAGGTATTTTGAAGTCAGGATCGAAGTAGTTGATTTCATTGTTATCACCTTCTCCGGCTGAAACCGCATCATATAACTCAGAAGGGACACCATAACCGGGTCCTGCTGGCATGCCTTCTTCAACACCTTTATAGACTACGTCGTCGTCAAACAATGAACGTGAACCATCGGTATAACCGAAGTTTCTACCCCGTTGACCAAACTGCAATACGTTGTTGTTAGAGAAGTTGTTTGAGAACCAAACATTAGGATTACCGCCACTGAAGACTCCTACACCACCACGTAAATCAGTGCTCTCGTCAACTGAATAGTTAAATCCGATCCTGGGTTGAAGCAAACCTACACCATCCAGGTTAGCGTTGTTTGCGAAACCGTAAGAAGCGGTAAAGTCTGTATTCTCAACTGGTGCTGAATCGGTAGTGTACCAGTCATAACGCAAGCCAACTTTCACTTTAAGATCGTCGGTAGGGTAAAATTCATCTTGGGCGTAGACAGAGTTTATCGCGTAGTCCCATGCTGCAGCAGCATCATTGGGATCCTGTGAAGGTGCATTATTGTAGTATATCGCTCCTGGCAGACCGGCTTCGAAAGAGTCGATACCACCGTAAAAACGCATTTCAGTTTCAGTATGCTGGACAAACACGTTAAATACATCTAATGCTTCACGCTCATAACCGAAAGTCAGAGTGTGATCATTATCAGTGATGTATTTACCACGTAAAATAAGCCCTGCAACATCATAGTTCAGATCGTTTGCTTGACGGCTATCGTCTCCACCGAGGTAAACATCAACATCTTCGCCTGAATCTGGGTTTTCGACAACAACACGAACTTCACCAAAGTTACTGCCACCAACGACACCGCTGGTATTTTCGATTGAAACTTGACGATTATCTACATCTAAATAAGACAAACGTAGTTCGGTTGAAAATTTATCTGACCAGTAAGAGTATAAAGACAACTGGTGCGAATTAAGCTCAGTACCTTGTTCATAAATGTGATTAAGCAGTTCAAATTCGTCTGAATCACCATCAGACGTATTCATAAAATAACCGTCATTGTAGTTATAGGTATAACTCATACGGTGATCATCATTGATGTTCCAATCAAGCTTGACCAATATTTTTTCATCTTCTTCAGGCAGACTTGTGGGTACCGGGCCTGGATCGTATTGATAAAGCTCATTCGATATACGAACAATTTCATCTAGATCTTGTTGACGAAGTTCTACTTCATTTATTGCGCCAGAACCGATAGTTCCCCGGGTAAAGATACTGTTACCTTCATATTTTTCATAAGACACAAAGGCAAACAATTTATCTTCTATTAGAGGCACACCAATGTTGAACCCATAACGCTTATCGCTGTTGCTAGGCACATTAATTTTGTCCCCTTCAAGGCTATCGCCTTGCAAAGCGTCACTTCCGTAATCAAAAAACACGCCACCTTTAATACTATTGGTGCCTGATTTGGTCACAGCGTTGATGTTACAACCTGTGAAACCCGTGTAAACCACATCAAAAGGAGCAATTTCTACTGAAACCTGCTCAATGGCATCATAGGAAAATGGCATTCTTACTGTAGGGTAACCGCTTGAACCTAAACCAAATGAATCGTTAAGCTTCACACCGTCGACGGTCAGACTGTTAAATCTATTACTTTTACCCACACATTGAACTGGATTAGAATCGCCACGGGTTTCGTCAACGTATACACGAGGATCCATGCGAATAACATCCGTAATATTACGGTTAATCGAAGGCGCTTTTTGCAGGTCTTCTAAATCAAAGGTCGCTGACGGGCTCGTTAGACCCAAAACACCAGATGAGATCTGGCTAGCGGTAACGCTGATGACTTCAATATTAGAGGTTTCGTCTAGCTGAAGTCCCACTTCAAATGCTTCACCAAGCTTTAAGAAAACTTCATTAACTGTGGTGTCTTGAAATTCGGTTGAATCTACAATGACCTGGTAAGGTCCACCAACACGTAAACCCGACAATGAGAAGTTACCATTGCTATTAACTACTACTGTTTTGCTCGTACCTGAAGGTACGTGTATGACCGTAACTTTAGTGCCTGGAGCAGGTGCACCTGTGGGTGAAGTAATGGTCCCCCCTATAGATGAAGTTGTTTCCTGTGCCATCGCCGCGGTTGACATGCCTAATGACATGGCAACGGCAATAGCGATGCTATTAAGCTTAGTTTTTCTTAACATTATGTGTGTTTCCTAAGTATTGTGGATAGTAAATTGTGTTTGTTATGCAGCTATTATTTTATTTTATTGTTGCAATCATATTACTGTGTTGACCAATAGTTAAACAATCAGACTAAATGGTCAATAAATTCCTGCCTGCTTTAAAATACCCAGAGTACTAACACGTAAAAATTGCAGCCTATGTTTTTGTTATAAGTAACGCTACAAATGTTTACGCACTCAGTGTGAACAATATTCACTAAATAAAAACCCCTTAATGATATTCATAATTTCTTATTGATAACTTTTAAATAACAAGGAGTTATGCTGATTAAATAAACTTACCTATTGCAATAAGTAAGACTAACTGGTCAAATCAAGGCAATAAGTAAAAACGAAGAAAATCGGTGTCATTCAATAAAGCAAAAATCTACAGAGGCATACTACCAAGTTTGATAGGCATATCGCTAATCTTAAGCTGGTATATTGGCAAAAATGACACGGAAATAAATAATTATCAAATAAGTAATTTAATTTCAGAATCAGCCGTCTGTGAGACCCATTCGATTAAAAACAGTGATACTTTTGTTGCTTTTATCACCGACCAAGCCATGGCCAACAAACTCTTATCGGCCTTGTGTAAGAATAAAGTCATCAATCGGCAATATGGCAAAGTGGAAGTACATTGGAGCCATAATGAGCAAAATATTATCCAATATGTGGGTAAAGGCATAGCCGATCTGGCCCTAGTTAAAGAAAACGTAATGCTAGCTTTCGCTGCCCAGGTTACTCATGGCTATCAGGTCGTGGCTAAATACCAAGACTACTCCACCTACCTAATCTCCCTGAAAGAAAAACCGCAACTCAACAAACAGTACTTGTGGGGCAAAAAATTAGGCCTTCTGGATTACCCCAGTAGTCGCTCCGGACATATAGTGCCCAAAGGCATGTTACATGAATTAGGTATTTTAGATGAAAATATAGAGATCATTTATGTCAATTCCCATGAAGCTTTACGAGACTTGTTAGCATCAGGAAAGGTAGACATCATCTCGTCTTTCTGGAAAAGCCAGGACGAAGAGCGTTTCTCTGCCAATTACATTACGCCCATCAAATCTAAGATAAGCGGTAGCAAGTGGTATTTAAAGATGGCCACTGCAAATACCGATCTGCTGTGCGACATTCAAAAATCATTGTTAAGTTTAGCCACCCAAACCCAGTCTGAATATTATAGCCAATTGCTGATATCGCCCAGTTACTGCGCACTTAACACCAGACCAGGGCCGAAACTATGAAGAGTAACCTAGGATGGGCTGGATTCTTTATTGTCTTGTGGCTGTGTTTTCAGCTCGCTTTCGGGGCCGGTCAGGGACTGCAGACTACAATCAATAGCGACGGTTTTATTGCCAGTATAGAAAAGCGTGTGGCGTTAGATTTACCCAGGCTACGCTTGGCTAATATGAGATTTAAGACAGTCGCCGATAATGCTTCCGTGCAAAAATACATCCTTCAGTTAAATGTTGCGTTAACGTCTCTCTCGTCAAGTGTTTATCTGAATAGTATTCAGGGGATCGCTATTACGGATCCAGTCAAAGGTGAAAACCTGAGCAGAAGTTTATACACCACAGATCAGCAAATAGAGCTTAAATTAACCCAAATTCCCCCTCCACTACTAAACAGACTAAACCTATATGCTCCTTTTATGGCATTACTTATTGTTTTACTCAGTTACGTTAGAGCCAATAAAGTCAAAACCCTCACAACTGTTAAGACTGAGGCATTAGCGCCCCAACCCGGTAAACTGGTCATTAATATGCGCGACAAATCGATTCAATACGGCGCCGACAACACCGTCATTGCCTTACCAAACAAACCTTTTTGTTTTTACGCTGCCCTTCTCGACTACTGCTTACAAAACGATACCGCCTGTTTACGCCACAACAATGATGTACCAGAAGAACTATTGCAGATCGCCAATAAGTATTTTTATCGCCTGATAGAACTGGGCCATACTAAACGCAAACGCCCAGACTTTGGGGCCAACCTGGACAAAACCTTGAGTGAAATACGCTCAGTGCTGGACGAGGTCTTTCAACACCATGTGCAGGCCAAAGAACTCTTTTATCCTCCTAAGGCACAAGGTGAAGGTTCACGTTCAAAAATGCATAACTATGCCCTGGCTAACAATGATCCCTTGCGGATTGAATTTATAGGCAGATAAATAAAAAATGGGTCTTATACCCATTCACCTTAATGTCTAATCACTCAGCGATCGATAATATTTGCTTAGTCGGAGTGTGAATTTTCCCGTTAGACTAATAAAGGGCAAGTAAATTTGGCATCGCCCTTCGGGAAGGTCTGGCAATCTCCTAGCTGCATTGTATTATATTGTGCGCATCCCTTCGCTACACCCTTTCAGGGCCGTCTTTTAGACGTTCAACAAGATTTGTTGGAACAAATCACAACAGCTTCAGCTGGCCTGCGAAGCAGGTGGCTACATGGATGTGGTAAATAAAAGCATTTCCGACGTTTTTGTAACGTCTATGAAAGCAACCAGCAGTCCTTTGTCGTTACGCTTTGCTATAAAACTTGCCAGCGCCTTGTGAGTTGATCACATATCAAGGAGCAATGGTATTACGCCTCACGTTTATAGTTATTGGAGTAGCCGCTAGGCGGCAAAATAAGTCAGCCCGTAAGCTTAGACTTACCAAGTGATTGAAGTGAGTGAGAGCAGCCAACCACGCAGTAGCTTCAAGAGAAACTGATATACAATTGAATAACAAAATGTTAAAAAACACACACAAAAACTTGACCAAATGGTCAATTAATCGTAATTTACTTACTGATAGCAAACTTTAGCCGTCAGACATAGGTGTTTTTTACAGCATGTCGTAAAAATAGCGGTAGAAATAACACCTGAAAACTGACTTTATAACGGTTCACTGGTATCTTTCCACCCATCTTGTTTTTATCTATTGTGAGTAGTATGTCTACCCCTCTCGTTATCGCTATCTCCGGAGCTTCAGGTTCAGGTAAATCACTGTTTACAAAAAATTTATTAAAAGAGTTTTCTGATGATGGTAAAGCTGTACAAATTCTTAGAGAAGATCATTATTATCGCGCTCAAGATCATCTGCCCATGGCGGAGCGGGAAAAAAACAATTATGACCACCCCAAAGCATTTGAACATGAATTGTTAGTTGAACACTTACAGGCACTAAAAAACTGGGAGTCGGTTGATTATCCCAGCTATTGCTACAAAACACATACGCGCCTGGCGCAGACTGAAAAATTAAGGTCAGCACCGGTGATCATTATCGAGGGTATTATGTTGTTGGCTAATCAACAATTACAGCCTTTATTCGATATTAAAATTTTTGTTGATACACCGCTGGATATTTGTCTGTTACGGCGTATGAAGCGTGATATTGCTGAAAGAGGCAGAACCCTAGAGTCGGTTGCGAAACAATACGAGTCGACGGTTAAGCCCATGTACCACCAATTTATTGCGCCGAGCCGTTTTACCGCAGACGTAATCATCACCCAAGGCGGTAAAAACCGCATCGCCCTGGATGTGATTAAATCCCACATTCAACAGACCTTGCTCTAACTGCTGTTCAAAAACGACAGCAATATAATAATAACAAGGAATTAAAATGATAAGTTTACTCGGCATTGCCGTACTTTTGATTATTGCGATTTTATTGTCTGCCCATCGCAAGTCGATTAATTGGCGTACGGTAGGAGGTGCATTTGCCATTCAAGCGATTATCGGCGCGCTGGTACTGTATTTTCCACCGGGTAAGGAGTTTTTGTTATCTTTAACGGTATATGTAAAAAATATCATTGAATACAGTCAGGTCGGCATAGATTTTATTTTTGGTAACGTGGGCAACAAGTCTTTAGGATTTATCTTTGCCTTTAATGTACTGCCTGTCATTGTGTTTTTCTCGGCACTCATTTCTGTGCTCTACCATTTAGGCATCATGTCCTGGATCATTCGCCTTATTGGCGGGTTCCTGCAATTTGCTCTTAAAACCAGTCGTCCAGAATCTATGTCGGCGGCCGCCAATATTTTTGTGGGCCAAACAGAAGCCCCCTTAGTCGTAAAGCCTTTTATTCCGCATATGACCCGCTCTGAACTCTTTGCCATCATGGTAGGTGGTCTGGCTTCCATTGCGGGATCGGTTATGGCCGGTTATGCGGGCATGGGTATCGAGATAAAATACCTGCTGGCGGCCAGTTTTATGGCGGCCCCAGGGGGTCTGTTGATGGCCAAAATAATCATGCCTGAAACTCAGGAGGTTAAAAACGAACTCACTGAAATCAGTAACGATGAAGACAAATATGCCAACATATTTGATGCCGCTGCCAGTGGTGCGGCTGCCGGTATGCAATTGGCCCTCAACGTCGGTGCCATGTTGTTAGCTTTTATTGCCCTGATTGCGTTGTTAAACGGCATCATTGGCTGGGCGGGGGGATTTTTCGGCGCCGAAAACCTGAGCTTTGAAATGATTCTGGGTTATGTTTTCCAACCTCTGGCTTGGACATTAGGGGTGCCATGGGATGAAGCGAATATTGCTGGCAGTTTTATCGGCCAGAAAATGGTGGTAAACGAGTTTGTCGCTTATGTGGATTTTTTAAAGTACCAGGCAGAGCTTTCGCCGAAGACCCAGGCCATAGTGATATTTTCATTATGTGGTTTTGCTAACTTTTCATCTATTGCGATACTCATGGGTGGCATTGGTGCATTAGCGCCTGGCAGACGCAAAGAAATTGCCCAATTGGGATTAAAAGCTGTTTTCGCCGCTACCCTGGCAAACCTGATGAGTGCAGCCTTAGCTGGCTTATACTTAAGCCTTTAGATTAAGGATTAGCCAGGACCTTTCATCCTGCTATCAGCAAATGAAAGGACTGCAGGGGACTCAATAGTACCTTTGAGCCCCGTTGCATCCCCATACCAAGATATATAGGAAAGAATATTATGCAATTGCTCGCAGTGGATTATTTAGCACCCGATGCCGACCAACAATTTGTCGAGTCATTACGACAAACTGGTTTTGGCGTTTTGAAAAATCACCCCATTGAACAATCTTCGGTGGCCCGTATTTATCGTAACTGGCAGAACTTTTTCAATAGTGAAGAAAAATACCAATACGCGTTTGACCAGCAAAGTCATGATGGTTTCTTTTCTACCAAAGTATCAGAAACAGCCAAAGGGTTTAAGAAAAAAGATATCAAGGAATACTTTCACTATTACCCCTGGGGTAAATGTCCGCCACAGTTAAAACAAGAACTGGCGGATTACTATAATGCAGCCAACAAGTTGGCTTCCGAGTTGCTGGGTTGGGTAGAGAAATACTCACCAGAACACGTTGCCAGCCTTTACAGCGAACCCTTGTCCGGTATGGCCCATGACAGTGATCAAACCATGTTGCGTATTCTACACTACCCGCCCCTGACAGGCAGCGAAGAGCCTGACGCCATCCGGGCTGCTGCCCATGAAGATATCAACTTATTGACTATTCTGCCCTCGGCCAACGAACCAGGCTTACAGGTTAAAGGCAAAGACGATGAATGGATTGATGTGCCCTGTGACTTTGGTAACCTGATCGTGAATATTGGCGATATGTTGCAAGAAGCCTCTGATGGATACTTTCCTTCAACGTCTCACCGAGTCATTAATCCACAAGGTGCGGATCAATCCAAGTCGAGGATTTCACTCCCTTTATTTTTGCATCCACGGCCAGAAGTAGTGTTGTCAGACAGACACACCGCCAAGAGCTATTTGGCTGAGCGACTCAAAGAGCTGGGTGTGGTTTGATTATCGTTCACCAGTGCATCTAATTTAAGTAACAGTGTCAGTGCAGTTTAGGCCGCGTAAGTAAAAAGACCGAGGTGATGCGCTCTGTGGTGTCATTTTCGCTGTGATAACGAGGATGATCAGCCACTGCCACAAATAAGTAGGGTATTTCAAGAGCGACTTAACAAGTCCATTTTTCCCTGGTATTTATCTTTTTCATTCAGACTCTGGGCAGTGCGTTTAGCCCTTTTTAAGTAATGTTGGGTGCGCTCTACCTCCCCTAACTGATAATAGGTTTTGGCCAGGGAAAAAAATATTTCAGCGTGCTTGTTATTTAATGCCAATGCCCGACGAAAATGATCCAGGGCGATTCGCCAATTACCTTTATCAAATTCCCGCTCACCTAAGTCCAGGTGATAGAAAGGGTTATCCTGACGTTTACGCTCCACTCTAGCGAGAATAACATCCGCTTCATCTGCTCTTCCGGTATAAGTATATAGATAGGCCAGATTTTCCCAGCCAGTCAGATTATCTGGAGCCATATTTAAGGCATGGCTATAGACTCTTTCAGCACCGGTATACAGACCTTTAAGGCGATATAAAAAACCCAAATTTACCCAGCCAGAGGAAAATTGAGGCTCCAGCTTTAAGGCCGTCGTAAAATACGCATAGGCACTGTCGAAGTCGTGTTGCAATAGCGCATCAGCTCCCTTGTTATTGTAAAACATGGCTAATACCAATTGCTTGGAAATGTATTTTTTTGGCAAGTGCGCCTTGATCGCTTGGGGATCAAAATCAACCTGATAGCCCTGAGTCGTAAAATAAACAGCATTGTTAGTGGAACGAGGCACAATTTTCAGATTAATGTGACCGTTTAACAGACTGATGCCGCCGCGCCTGGTCCAAAATTCTGGAATATCTATATCTTGAAAGCGCACAGAAAAACCTGCTTCACGGGCCAGAGCATAGGTCATAATAGATAGTGACAAGCAGTTAGCCGCCCTGTTACGAAAGGTTTCACTGGCGATAGTGTTCGCATCTCCCTGGTACAGCAAATTAAAATCCAGACGGTTAAATATACTGTGTGCCAGTACTTCCATTTTCTCTATAGGATCGTCAATTCGACCAATAGTGTCCCTGACATAATCTTTGCCATCTTGATCAAGGGCGAAGACTTGCTGCTGAGTCTCAATAGTGATGCTGGATGCATCTGCAAATGCCTCATCATAAAATAATTGTCCCCTTAGCTGGCTAATTTGCGGGGCGGTTTGGCAAGCTGTCAGCCAACATACGGCTAACAGGATAAAGGTGGGTTTCAGGTACGGCCTATTGCCACACATACTGCTTCTCCTCTCTAACACTCTGTTACGTTAGCTGGGAAATTTGCAGTTTGCTAGCTTTACCGCAGAAAAATTGCAACATTTCATTAACAATGACAAGCCTGTTGTATGGGTAAATATTAATACCTTATATACAACAATGCTTTATCACCAAATGTGCGATATTTTTTTAATTTACCTGATTGCTCTGTTATTCAATTATTAGTCGAACTAAGGTTGGCGATAGGATTATCTGTGGACTATTTACCCTGGATGATTGTGCTATCCAATCAATTTTGTGCTGCCCGATATACCCGCACAGCATCGGCTGTAAGCAGACTAGTCAGGGTTTCTTCGCTACCAGGGGCAAAGGCCTGGATTTGCGCAAAAAGCAACTCCATAGTAGCCATGGCATCATCCAGGGCGTTGTGGGCAGCCACAGCCGGCAGATTATAGCGGGCACGGCACACAGGTAATACCACGGCGTTAGGAGGTGGCGGACGCAAATGTCTGGTTAACTGATACAAGCCGAATCTTAAAGTATCCAGGGTCACTATAGTGGGCAACACTATACCCAACTCACCATAAACTCTGTGTAATATTGTCATATCAAGACCGGTGCAGTGAAATACCCAGATATGACTTTGCCCATAGCTTTTTAGCTTTTCTAATACCTGACGCACCGGCTCGCCCCGAGCGATATCATCACCGATTAACCCATGGATCACCGGGCTTTGATGCAGGGGTGCCTTAGTAGACACCACTTGATAAAAACAACTATCCAGCTTAATTTGATTACTTTTTCCTTCTATCCAGCCAATAGATAAAATTTTGGCCTGGGCTAAATCCAGTGAAGTGAGTTCCAAATCGATACATAAGAAAGGAATATCATCTAATTTCATTGCCAACCAATCATCTGCAATAGCGCTATGTGGCCATAACCAGTGATGAATTTTTTGCCAAAAAATCCTCAGTGCGCTCCCCATTTAGCCTAACCCTCCGGCAAACTTCAACAAGGCAGCTTGTTGGGTACGACGGATCACCCGAAAGGCTTCTTTTAGCTGATACTTTTCAATGGACGATAAATCCCCCATAGACAGATAGTTATCAGTCACATTGTTTTGTGTTTGATGTCGCCAGCGTAGCCTATTGAGCAACATCCAAATATCCCGCAAGTTTTTGATATCTTTACTCGATAACTGCGGATCAATTAATAAGCTTTCCAACCGTTGTGGAATAGACGGCATGGCCAAGCCTCTGGCCAGAGAATAAATCCGGACCAAATTATTGATAATGGCGACCCCGCTGTTTTTTAGATCAATACAATCTTTTTTGGCTAAGCCCTTCTTGTAGGTAAATTTTTGAAAGAGGGACAAGGGGACATTGCCATCACATGCATGTCTGGTTAAGGCCGCAAGAAAGCGCGATTGCTTAAATAACTCTACTCGCCTCTGATGCAGTTGGGTCAATAATTGACTGTTGCCCGAGACTGCCCGCACATCAAGAAATATATTACAGTTTAAAATGGCTTGGGGGCTGGGCTCATCCACCCAACTTTGGGCCGCTTTAAGGGTCTGGTCTACTGACAAACGCAATAATGGATTGCTGGCCATTATATTACCTGTACATAGCTTGATACCGCATTTGTCCAAACCACTGCACACATATTCAGCCATCTGGGCAAAGTATTTGGACTCTTGTTCATTCAGTTCACGAGCGAGCAACATGCCATTGTCCTGATCCGACCCCATGTTTTGGTCTTCTCTTGCCTGAGATCCATAAACTAACCAGCAATAATCCACTGGCGCATCACCATGTTGTCGCTCAAAAAAGGTGATCAATTTACGGGTCATAATATCTGTGGCTTGAGATAATACCTTCCCTGCAATATCAAAATCCCCTAAACGTTTAGCGTGTTTGGCAAAATAATGGGGTAACTGCCATGACAGCCGTGATAATTCGTACAGGGATGTCGCTTTAGATAACTCATTGATCAATAGCAATACATTGCTGCGTTGATGGCGGATCATATCAGTGGCAGTCAATATTCCAAGGGGTAATTCGCTATCTTTATCTATCACCGGCAAATGATGTATGTTGTGTTCTGTCATCATACACAGTGCATCAAACAGAGTCAGTTGGTGGGTTATTCTCACCGGATTAACGGTCATAATATGACTGATAGGTTGTTCAACATCAGCCCGTTTCGCCACCACTCTATTACGTATATCCCGATCGGTTATGATCCCTACCAAAAGTTGATTATCGGTTATCACCAAAGAAGATACGCTGTGATCGGCCATCTTCTGGACGCTGGCAATAATACTGGTGTGGATATCTTCACTTATTACACCACTAGATATCACTTCATGGATGGGTTTGTATAACCACATGGATTTAGAATCATTAATTTGTTCGCTATGGATCTGCTCAGCACTATAGTTAAGAAAAAAACTACCAATACTAGGCTGTACTTGCAAACACCAAGCAAACGATTCTGCCGGAATACAATAAACCAGCCCAGGACTGTCCACTTTTAAGCTGATACTGTGATCACGTTTGTGTAGCACATTTTCACAACCAAAATAATCGCCCTCACTTAAATGCCGCTCTGGCTCAGGGGAGTCTTTCACCGAAAATTGCCCACTGCTGATCAAAAATAACGCACCTTGTTGCTGTGTGAGGATCGTCCTGGCGTCTTGCTGGCTGATATAAGCAACCGTCAGCGAAGCAGCAAGCCTGTTTATAGCTTTTGTATCAAGTAAATCAAAAGGAGCTGAGGAGTGTAAGAACGCTAATGTCTGTTGGGGAATATGGTTCACAAACTCTCTCTTTTGTTCATAGCAAACGCAAAAAATAAAATTTAGCTAAGGCTATTTTAGCCTCAGATAGTTTAACCCATGAGACTTAGTTTAGGGTAATACCCAAGGGACCTCAAAATGCAGAGGTCACTTGGGTATATATAAAACTTTTGATATTACAGCACCATAAGCAAAAAAATGCCCGCAAAGTGCGAGCGTTTTGGTAATTACGTCAGCGCTTAATGTGCTGTCGCTTCACCCGCTCCTTTAGGATAACGTATGCTTTCAACCAACCTCTAAATATGGGCTGGGTCTTCCTTAGTCATTTTAAAGACCAGTACGGCTACGGCAAAATTCACCAGCATACCTATAGCACCAATCTTTTCTGGGGATACACCAAACCACCAGTTGTCGGCTATATTAGCGCCAGAATTAATAAATTTACAATAAATGATATAACTGGTGGTAAAAACAATACCAGCCAGCATGGCTGAAATTGCGCCTTTATCATTCATTCTCTTCATGAAGATACCCCGTATAATAACAGCGAAGAACGACGAGACTGCTAAGCCGAAGGCAAATGCTACCACCTGAGCCACAAATCTCGGCTGATTCACCCCAAAGTATCTTGCAATAACAATGGCTACCCCCGCTGTCAGACGAGCGTAAAATAATTCCTTTTTATCAGTGATATTTGACATTAAATTACATTTAAGTAAATCATGCGACACAGACGTTTAAATGACTAGCAACAGACCTGTAGAAGTGAAAAGAGCGGCAGCTATGCCTCAAGTGGGGGATTTGAAACCCGCCCGAAGGGAGATTAGGCAGAAAATCAGTGCTGCGTTACAACATTTGAAAAGGGAATACCATTTCCTGTGTGTTGTGCCTTGCCCTGAATTGATGCCTAAGCTCTAAACCGGCATCTTGAAGTCACTTGGCTATACGTTTTCGGAATGAGACAATGGTCTTACGTGCTCCGTGCAGTGAATTTAGCTGTGTTAATATTAGCTGATTGTTATAGATATCTGTAAATTTACCGTTAAGGAAGGTTATGGCAATAGGTTGGGTAGCACTGTCTATTATCTATTTAACTGGATTATTTTGGTTAGCTAAATGGGGGGATAGCAACACCAAATGGGCTAAGGCTATCAGCTCACACCCAGTCATTTATTCCCTGGCATTAGCCATATATTGCACTGCCTGGACTTTTTTTGGTGCGGTAGGTGAGGCTTCGCGAGAGACATGGGATTATTTACCAATCTTTCTTGGCCCTATTTTAGTTTACCTATTTGGCTATCGTTTCTTGCTTAAACTTATTCGCGTAAGTAAACGCCAAAATATCACCACTATCGCCGATTTCATTTCATCGCGCTATGGCAAAAGTCAAACCATCGCATTATTGGTCACCCTGATTGCATTATTAGCGACTATCCCTTATATCGCACTGCAGTTAAAAGCTGTAGGGGCGGCTTTTTTAATGGTTTCTGGGCAAAGTAATTCAGAATTAGTCATATTATTAGCCACTGTTTTTATTGGTTTATTTTCTATGTATTTCGGTACTAAACATACCGATGTTACTGAATATCGCCGCGGGTTAATGGTTGCGATTTCTTTTGAGTCATTGATTAAACTTTTTGCACTCATAGTGGTTGCCATTATTGGCTACCTGGCTTATGGCGATGAATCTACACCTTTATTGGCTGAATTTGGCACAGCAAAAGCGTTTGATAATATTTTGTCCTTCTCCTTTTTTGCCCAGACTTTAATGGCAGCAGCAGCGGTTATCTGCCTGCCACGGCAATTTCACGTGGCTATTGTTGATAACTTAAAACTCAGCCATCTCAAGACTGCGCGCTGGTTGTTCCCCCTATATCTGCTGCTCATCGCCGTATTGATCCCTGTTATCGCTGCCGCAGGTGATGCGATGTTTCAAGGCACCGCTCGCGAGCCTGATACTTACGTGCTCGGAATTGCTATTGCCAGTGACATATTAGCCATTAAAATGCTGGTATTTATTGGTGGCTTGTCTGCTGCCACCGCCATGATCATTGTGGCGACGCTCACCCTTAGCACTATGCTGACCAACGATGTCATTCTACCTAAGCTGTTGTCAGAGCATCGCTCACAAAGCACCCCTCCGAACTATACACGTCTCATTTTATTTATCAGGCGCCTAGTCATCGCCGCCCTTTTAGCGCTGGCTTATTTTTATTATCGGCAGATGACGGGCAGCCGCTCACTGGCCTCCATTGGCTGGATCGCATTTTCCCTGGTCATTCAGTTATTGCCAGCGATTATCGGTGGACTTTATTGGAAACGTGGTCATGCCCAGGGTGTGTATGCCGGGTTGATGGCCGGTATAGGCACCTGGATTTTGTGGCTTATGCTGCCGCTGATAAGTGACACAACCCAAGGAGTTTTGCACAATGACACCATTAGCACCGGTGCCATTTATAGCCTGCTTGCCAATACTTTAGCCTATGTGGTTTTTTCATTTGTTGCCGAGGTTCGCCTAATTGACCGTATTCAGGCCGAAGCTTTTGTTACCTCAACTGACAGCAAAGCCCGTCACTATAGTGGGCAATCGATTAATACCTCGGTTGAAGATCTTATTACCTTATTAACCACTTTTTTAGGTGAGAAACGCTGCCAACAGCTTATTACTGATTACCAGCAACGTAAAGGTAGTGAGTTAAGTCCGGAAACATCGCCAAAAGAAGATTTTGTATTATTTACTGAACGCGCCCTTGGCGGAGTAATCGGCGCACCGTCTGCCAAAGCATTAGTAGAAAGCGCCATTAGCGGTAAGAAACTTAATTTTGAAGAAGTGGTTAATTTTTTCGAAGATACCACCCAGGCCATCCAATTTAATATGAGTGCACTGTTTACCTCCCTTGAAAGTCTGGAGCAGGGGATCAGCGTCATCGACAGGAACCTGAATTTAGTGGCATGGAACAAAAGTTACTTACAGCTGTTTAAATATCCAAAACACATGGTTCGCGTTGGCCGAGCGGTAGAAGACCTGGTGCGTTACAATGCACAGCGGGGTGAATGTGGCGTGGGCAATGTGGAAAGTTTAGTGCAAAAACGTCTCGAACATATGCGTCATGGCACCAGTCATCGTTTTTTACGCCAGCGTAGCGATGGCCGTACCCTGGAAATGATTGGCACGCCCCTGCCCGGTGGTGGCTTTGTGACCAGTTTCAACGATGTTACAGAGCATATGGAAATCCAGCATGCCTTAAAAGAAGCCAATATCGACCTGGAAAACCGTATTCAAAAACGTTCGGAAGAAGTACAAACTATCAACACCGAGTTACACCTTGAAAACCAGCGCCGCGCACAAGCCGAACAAGCTTTGGTCAGTGCACGAAAAATCGCAGAAGAGGCCAATGCCAGCAAAACACGATTTTTAGCATTGGCCAGTCACGACATCTTACAGCCCTTAAATGCAGCACAATTGTATCTGTCTGCATTACAAGAAGTTCCCCTGAGTAATGATGCGACTAATATGGTCAACAAGTTGTCTGATAGCATTAATGCCAGCGAAGCCCTGATCGCCACATTACTGGATATCGCTCGTCTGGACCAGGGTGAACTACAACCCGAACTCACACCGATTAACCTACAAACCCTGCTCCAGCCATTGGTGGCTGAATTTGAGCTCCTTGCTGCACAAAAAGGGCTGCATTTAAAAGCCAGACTTGCCGACATATGGGTGACTACCGATCGTACTTACTTGTATCGTATCATTCAGAATTTCTTATCCAATGCTGTAAAATACACCGCCTCAGGTACGGTATTGCTGGCGGTGCGCAAACGTCAGGACAAGGTATTACTGCAAGTTTGGGACACGGGTCCTGGTATCCCCACAAACCAGTTGGACAAAGTGTTTGGCGATTTTTACCGGATTTCCGGGCAGCAACAACAAGGCGTGGGATTAGGGCTGGGAGTCGTGCGCCGTCTGTCAGAGAAATTACAAGCAAACTTGCAGGTCCACTCACGTATCAGGAGTGGCAGCTGCTTTGCGATCACCTTACCTCGTTGCCAGCCAGCTCAAGCCACTGCGCAACACAAAATCAGTAAAGTAGGATTCAAAAAGCTAAGGGTATTATGTGTGGATGATCAACAGCAGAATCTTGAGGCACTGCAAACGTTATTAACCAAATGGAAAATACATAGCCTGAGTGCTCAAAACGCGCAACAAGTTTTTGAACAACTGGGACATTTTACGCCGCAAGTGATTCTGATGGATTACCATCTTAACGATAGTCTGAACGGTCTGGAGTTAATAGCACAAATACGTCGCCAAATCGGTGTATCGGTGCCAGCCATTCTGATCACGGCCAATTACGAGCCAGGACTGACAGAACGATGCCAACAAGCGGCCTGCGCTTATTTAGCTAAACCGGTTAAACCTGCTAAGTTAAGGGCGCTGCTGCAGGCGGCGCAAGCTGAAGTTGCGAAGCAATAAGTACAGCCTGAGTACGATTGTTAATACTGAGTTTTTTAAAAATAGCGGTCACATGAGCTTTGACCGTGGCGGTAGCGATATCCAGGTTATATGCAATCTGTTTATTTAACAGGCCGTCGCGCATATAACATAACACCTTGTATTGAGCGGGTGTTAAGCTGGCGATCTTGTCCGCCAGCTTAGCAAATTCACTGTCTAACTCGACTTCATCAGAAGCATAAGATTCCGGCAACCATACATCCCCCTCCAGCATACTGTTTACTGCCTCGCCAATTTGCCCTGCCCCTGTGGTTTTTGGCACAAACCCCAAGGCACCAAGATTGATTACCTTGGAAATGATATAGCGATCTTCCAGGCCAGACACGACGGCCACGGGTAATTCAGGAAACAACTTGCGTATATGGATCAGACCAAATAGATCACCGCTACCCGGCATGTGCAAGTCGAGTAACAGTAAATCTATTTCGGGATACTGGTGTAACAACACCACCGTTTGAGCTAGATCTTCGGCTTCTATCAGTACCAACTCTTTGAAACACATAGATAATGCATGACGTAACGCATCCCGGTATAGGGGATGATCATCAGCAATCAGCAGTGTGATCATAATCGGCCTTTAGAAGTCATTGGTTTACTTACCTATTAAGTCGTTTATCGATTAGGCTATCCACTACACTGGGATCAGCCAGAGTCGATGTGTCACCTAATTGCTCATATTCATTAGCCGCAATTTTACGCAAAATACGGCGCATAATTTTACCTGAGCGGGTTTTGGGTAGACCGACAGACCACTGAATCAAGTCAGGTGTCGCAATGGGACTGAGCTCCTTACGCACCCAATTGGATACGTCTTTAGTCAGTGCGTCGTTCACTTCAACCCCTTGCACAGGCATAATATAAACATAGATCCCCTGGCCTTTAATATCGTGAGGGTAACCCACCACTGCGGCCTCTGCCACGGCATAGTGAGACACCAGCGCACTTTCTATTTCGGCTGTGCCCAATCTGTGACCTGAAACATTTAACACATCATCAACCCGGCCCGTGATCCAAAAGTAGTCATCTTCATCACGCTTTGCACCATCACCGGTGAAATAGTAACCCGGATACGTACTAAAATAGGTTTGTACAAAACGGTCATGATCCCCGTATACCGTACGGGCTTGTCCCGGCCAGCTATCTTTAATGATCAAGTTCCCTTCAACTGCCCCTTCGAGCTCTTTACCTTCACCGTCTACCAATGCCGGTTGCACCCCGAATAATGGATGGGAAGCCGATCCTGGTTTCAGCGATGTCACACTGGGCAAAGGGGAAATCATAATGCCCCCAGTCTCGGTTTGCCACCAGGTGTCGACGATGGGACAGCGTCCTTTGCCAACGGTATTATAATACCACTCCCAAGCCTCTGGGTTGATAGGCTCACCGACCGAACCGAGTAAACGCAAAGATTCACCACTCATTCCCTTAGCAGGAAAATCTCCATGGGCCATCAAAGCACGTATCGCAGTCGGTGCAGTGTACAGAATATTAACCTTGTGTTTATCAATAATTTGACCAATTCGACGTACATCAGGATAAGTCGGTACGCCTTCAAACATGACGCTTGTAGCGCCATTGGCCAAGGGACCATAGACAATGTAACTGTGACCTGTAACCCAGCCTACATCAGCAGCACACCAGAATACGTCACCTGGTTGATAATCAAAAACATATTTGTGAGTCATAGCGGCGTACAGCAAATAACCACCTGTCGTATGCACCACACCTTTAGGCTGACCGGTAGAACCTGATGTATACAAAATAAATAATGGGTCTTCGGCGTTCATCACTTCAGGGACACAATCTGTGCTGCAATCCGCGGTCAATTCATGCCACCACAGATCGTTTTGACCCCAGCTGATGTCAGCGCCAGTGTGACGAAACACCACAACTTTTTCCATAGTCGGACAATCGTGCTGGGCAAGTGCTGTATCCACATTGACTTTTAATGGGATATGTTTACCCGCGCGTAGTCCTTCGTCAGCAGTAATAAGCACCTTAGCCTGGCAGTTGTTCACTCTATCTGCAATGGCATTAGGGGAAAAACCGGCGAAAATAACAGTATGGATGGCACCTATTCTGGCACAAGCCAACATCGCATAGGCGGCCTGGGGCACCATAGGCATATAAATGGCCACGCGATCACCTTTGGCTACACCGAGTTTACGTAAACCGTTAGCAATCTTCGCGACTTCGTCATGTAAACGTTGGTAGGTGATGATGTCGTGTGAATGAGGATCATCACCTTCCCAAATAAACGCAGTCACATTGCCACGTTTTGCCAAATGGCGATCTATACAGTTGTAGGATACATTTAATTCCCCATCTTCAAACCATTTTATGCTCAGGTTATGGCTATCAAATGAGGTGTTTTTAATTTTTTTTGGGAATGTAAACCAGTCAAGAGATTTGGCTTGTTCTGCCCAAAATACATCGGGTTGCTCCACTGATTGAGAATATAAACGCTGATATTCCTCTGGCGTAAGATGAGAGCCCTGTTTGGCGTGCTCTGGTACAGGATAGGTATTTTGCGACATGATGCCTCCGAAAAAAACTGAATATATAAATAAGAATACCTAATACTCTACCTGTAAGCAGATAAACCGGAATGGGACTTTGGTCGTATTACTTACTTACATTCACGCTACAGAACTATACAAGTGTGGATGTTAATTAACAATTATTGATATCTCTAGACTGGCACCACTTGTCAATAAAGTCGCCAAAAAATATTAAATATTTTTATATTTTTATATTTTTTGAATCAGATGCTGCTTTTAAAATTAGCATTTTCAAATACTTGTTAAGCAACACAGCCTGGCAACGATTCCAGCAGGCAATTATTTACCACCACGTGATCCCTTGTTCCAGTTTCATATTCGGCCCAGACGTAATAAACTCCATTTTATATGAAATTAGGATAAAAGTTGATGAAAATAGCCATATTAGGCGCCATGGATGAAGAAATAAGCCTTCTCCAACAATCTCTTGATAACCCCACCACCATTAAACATGCTCATCTGACAATACACTGCGGTGAACTTAAAGGAGCCCAGGTGGTACTCGTTAAGTGTGGCATAGGTAAAGTAGCAGCGGCAGTGGCCACCACTATCATTATTGAGCAATTTAAACCGGACTTTATGGTTAATACCGGTTCCGCAGGGGGCTTCGACAAGGAGTTGGAGATTGGCGATCTGGTCATCGCTAACGCCGTGGTACACCACGACGCCGATCTTACCCATTTCGGTTACGCTTTAGGCCAATGTGCTGGCATGCCGGAAACCTTTGTTTGTGATAGTCAGTTAATTGCGGCCGCAGAGCTGGCGGCCAATTCATTGGGTGAAGTCAAAACCAAGCGTGGCTTGGTGTGTACGGGAGACGCTTTCATCGGTAGTGATGAAGCAGCGGCTAAATTACTGAGTGATTTTCCCACTATCGCTGCAGCGGAAATGGAAGGGGTAGCCATAGGTCAAACCTGTCATTTACTACAGGTGCCGTTTTTAGTGATCCGCTCTTTATCCGACATTGCAGGCAAAGCATCAACCCTTTCATTTCAGGAATATTTACACCAGGCCGCCAAGCATTCCGCGATGCTGGTCATGGCAATGATCGCACAGCTCACCTCAGCTCAACGATAAGGTTTACGCAAGCTTGCCCAGTTTTTCACTCAGCATTTTCACTGTCCCTATGTTGCAGCCTATAGGGTTGCTGAGGATCGTCATGCTGGTTGAGACGCTGTGGGCCTGGCCTGAGACATTTCATCCGTTACGTTTTGCCCGACTGCTGGTTAGACGTATGGCCGTTAAGGTCCACCCGTGCATTGAGCGCAGTGAACTGCAACAGAAAATCTCCGGCAGCCTGACCATCTTTATGCTGCTCTTACCCTTGGCCATCATATTAATAATTTTTACCAGCATGGTACCATTCCCGCTATTTTTTGATGTCTTGTTACTATTGGTGGCATTACAATATCAAACACTGGTCAAATGCAGTCAGAAAGTGGCTAAAGCATTGAGCCAACAGAAAAAGGTGCTATCCAGAGAAGCCCTGGAACACATGGTTCTACGGGAAACTGAGCGACTGCCCCCCATTGGCATCGCCAAGGCCACTATTGAAAGTTTACTGCTGCGGTTTGCCAAACAGTATTTTAGTGTCATCTTTTATTATTTTATCTTTGGCGGGGTTGGTGCCTTGTGTTATCGATCGATTTACGAATTTTCCCATTGCTGGAACACTAAAATCCACCGCTTCAGATTATTTGGTTATGCTGCAGCCAAGATAATACGTATCATGCAGTTCATACCGGTGCGCCTGTATAGGCTGATATTTATACTGGCACAAAATATTAGCGGCGGACTTGCCGCCTGGCATAATGGCAGTAAAAACATGTGTAGCCATGTGTGGTTATTGACCATTCAAGGCGGCGCCCTCGGTATAGAGTTTAGCGGGCCAGCTTACTACAATGGCCAAAAAAATCGTTTCTGCAAGTGCACCGGTCAGCGTCAAGAGCGCTTTGAAGATATACAAAGCACTATCTATGCCGTGCAGCTGACCAAGATAGCCATACTGGCTATCTGCCTGTTAATGGGAAGTGTTCTATATAGCTGGAAGCCTATATGAGTCGCATGCTTTCATTGATTGGGTTTTTGATTCTGTTAAGTCTACCACTGGCGGCACAACAAAGGATCATCAGTTTAGCCCCCCATACCACCGAATTGATTTATGCCCTCGGGGCCGGAAATCGATTAGTGGCGGTAAGTGATTACAGTAATTACCCACAAAAAGCGGCAAAATTACCTTCGGTAGCCAACCATATTGGCGTTAATTTTGAGAAAATCATTCGCCTCAAACCAGATTTAATTGTCGCCTGGCAAGGTGGCAATAAACCCCAGGATCTAGCCAAGCTGGCCTCCCTGGGGTTTTCACTCTATCTTTCCAACCCCCAGCATCCCATAGATATCGCACAAGATATGCAAGCGTTGGGGGAACGCATAGGTAAAGCTGGCGCGGGTAAAAAACTCAGTGACGCTTTCATCACATCCCTTAATAGATTAAAGGCAAAGTATGCGAGCCAGCCAAAAGTGTCCGTCTTTTACTATCTATGGCCAGCGCCTATGATGACCGTAGGCAAAGAAGCCTGGGCCAGCCATCTTTTGACATTGTGCGGAGCAACCAATATTTTTGCCGACTCTGGCATTCCCTATCCACAAGTTAATATTGAACAGATCGCCCGCAGGCATCCACAAAAAATCATTGCAGCGATAAACATCAGTCTACAAGATGCTAGAACGTTCTGGCAAGCAAAACGTGGGGTAATTACGGCCCCCTTGGCTGTGGTAAATCCAGATGTATTACATAGGTTTACGCCCCGATTACTCGGTGGCCTGAGTAGTTTGTGTAAATTAATTCACACCAACTACGAGGTAAATGGGTACACTGGCAAGCCAGCAAACTGATTGAAACTTATCATTATCCGCACTCGCCATGAGTACAACATGCCAACTCAACGTTTGCCCATACCCAAACCCTATAGGCCGTTATATTATGATTATCACTCTGACCACCCCAGCCATGCTATTTCCTGCGATTTCCCTGTTGCTGTTAGCCTATACCAATCGTTTTTTAACGCTGGCTTCTACTATTCGAAATCTGGATCTTAGTCACGATCCAGAAAATACCCAAGCGCAAATCAATAATTTACGAGAACGTATCCAGTTGATAAAACGCATGCAGGAAGCGGGAGTGATGAGCTTTTTTCTGTGTGTGTTGTCTATGTTGGCTATTTACGCCCAGTATCAGGCTATAGGCGGTGCAATTTTTGCCGCAAGCTTGGTGTTGTTACTTTATTCGCTATTGGAATCTGTGCGAGAAATAAGGATTTCTGTTAAAGCCCTGGACGTTTATCTGAGCAACTTTAATTTACAACGGAAAAAGCACTAAAGGCCTTTTTTAGGAGTTCCTCGAGGAGGCTCAGCCCTCGAGGCATCTATTGATATACAACTAAGAAAGAAATTAACTAAGGGTAATACGGGCAAATTTACGTTTACCAACTTGGTATACCGCACTGCCTGCAGCGCTTAAAATCAATTTGCTGTCTGCCACTTTTTCACCATCAATTTTAACCGCCCCTTGCTTGATCATGCGCATGGCATCTGATGTGGAGCTAACCAAACACGCCACTTTAAGAAGATTAGCGATGGCCAAACCCTCAGCGGGCAAATCAAGGCTAATCTCTGGCATGTCATCAGGAATAGCATTTTTCTGAAAGCGTTGGGTAAAGTCGTGATGGGCTGCCTCGGCTTCTTCAGCGCTGTGAAAGCGCGCGATGATTTCTTTAGCCAAGATGATCTTGATATCACGAGGATTGGCCCCGTCAATGATTTGCTGCTTGAATTGGGCAATATCGGCTACTGGCCGAAAACTTAACAACTCATAATAACGCCACATTAATTCATCAGAAATAGACATGATTTTGCCAAACATATCATTAGGCGCATCGGTAATGCCAATATAGTTATCCAGGGATTTGGACATCTTTTGCACACCATCCAGGCCTTCCAGTAACGGCATCATCAACACCGTTTGCGGTCGTTGCCCTTGACCCTTTTGCAATTCTCGGCCCATAAGCAGGTTAAAACGCTGATCTGTGCCACCCAATTCAATATCGGCCTCAAGGGCCACTGAATCCCAACCTTGCACCAAGGGGTACAAAAATTCATGAATGGCGATGGGCTGGCCACTCCCGTAGCGCTTTTTAAAATCATCACGCTCTAACATGCGCGCGACTGTCTGACTGGCAGCCAGTTTGATCATACCCACCGAACCTAATTTCTCCATCCACTGGGAGTTAAATCGTATAGTGGTCTTAGCCGGATCAAGAATTTTAAACACCTGCTCTTTGTAAGTTTCGGCATTGGCCAACACGTCTTCTCTGCTCAGCGGTTTCCTGGTGATATTTTTACCAGTGGGGTCGCCTATCATGCCGGTGAAATCCCCAATTAAAAAAATAACTTCGTGACCAAGCTGTTGAAAGGTTCGCAATTTATTGATTAAGACAGTGTGACCAAGATGTAAATCTGGCGCCGTAGGATCAAAGCCAGCTTTAATTTTTAAAGGCTTTCCCTCTTTTAACTTGGCAATGAGCTCTTCTTCTAACAATATTTCTTGTGCACCGCGCTGTATCTCAGTCAATGCATGTTGCCAATCTGTCATTTGGGACCCTTTGTGAAATTAAATTTTAAATGATTTTGCTGATGCATTTTACGCCGCAGCGGCCTCTATTAAAAGTGCCACAGCGCATTAATCATAATCAGGTATAAAACTAAATCCGTTAAAACTGTACAAAAAACGCTCTTACCCTAGAAAATAAGCCTTAATCATTATATTGTGTAGATATCGTAGTTGTATGAGTTGCAAATTACCGTGGTCAAAAACACCTTTAAAAAATTACCCCGACCCCATAAATGGTTAGTGTCATCCATTGCTCTGCTAGTGGTTGTGCTGGCACTTTTTCCTTCTGATCGCGCCAGCGCAAGCCGAAATTCTGACGCCGCCTTGCTGGAAATAGGTAAACGTTACGAGTTGCCTATCAACATCAGTCAAATCGCCCCCCTCAATGATGCCTCGCTGGCAGACGGTCCGGACTGGAAAATATTTCAGGTACGCAGCGGCGATACTCTGGCCAAAATTTTTAAGCGCGCAGGATTAACACCAAGAGATACCTATGATGTTAGCCAGGCAGGTGTGCTGGCCAAAAAATTACTGATGATTAAACCCGGTGAAATGGTCTCGGTGCAAATTGACGAAGACGGAGCATTTGTTGGGTTGGCCTATGGACTCAATCCTACAGATACCATGGTGATCAAAAAGCAGGCTAATGGTGAATTACTAAGTGCAGTGGATCACAAAGAAGCCGATATACGCCTGAACTACGCCCAGGGCACTATTAAAAGCAGCTTTTGGAATGCCGGGGTCAAAGCCCATTTGTCAGAGAACCAGATCATGAGCCTGGCGGCTATTTTTGGCTGGGATATCGACTTCGCTCTGGAATTACGCCAGGGCGATAACTTCAATGTTGTCTTTGAAGAAAAATATATAGACGGTGAGTTTGTCGAATACGGCAATATAGTGTCGGCCCAATTTACCAATACCGGTAATACCTTCACCGCTATTCGTTACACTGATGGTAACTTCTACACCCCTGAAGGACGCAGTATGCGTAAGAGTTTTTTACGGGCACCTGTCAGTTTCAAATATATCAGTTCAAGCTTTAAAAAAAGCCGTTTTCATCCTGTACAAAAAAGATGGAAGGCTCATCGCGGGGTTGATTATGCAGCCAATCGCGGCACCCCTGTTATGGCCGCTGGTGATGGCAAGGTAATCCGTTCGACTTATGATAAATTTAACGGCAACCATGTATTTATCCAGCACGGTGAAAAATACGTTACCAAGTATTTGCATTTCACCAAACGTAAGGTCAAAACGGGTCAATCCGTCAAGCAAGGAGATATCATAGGCACAGTGGGTTCCACCGGCCTGGCGTCCGGCCCTCATTTACATTATGAATTTCTGGTTGATGGTGTGCATCGCAATCCCCGCACAGTTTCCTTACCTAAAGCACTACCAATAGACAAGAAGCAACGCGTCGCCTTTGCGGTTATTGCCAAAGCCCAACTTGAACGGCTCAACAACAGTAAACGTATTATGTTGACCATGAATTAACCATTTAATATATACCCAAAGCCGTTGAAATTGCAGTCTCAGGGGGAGACAGATATAAACCTCAGAGAACACACAGGGAATAATTCTCTTTTTCTGTGACCTCAGTGGTGAATTTTCTTTTGATTGAACCAACCTCTACCCAAAGCCATTAGAGCGACAGCCCGGCGGTAAAGAAACTCAACCCCATGAGCTTAGATTGACTAAGTGATTGGGGTAAGGGTAGCCAACAACGCTGCTGCTTCAAGGGAAACGGGTATAACTGACAAGGACAAGCATGTCACAGCTATATATCGGTTTGATGTCTGGTACCAGTATTGACGGGATAGACGCAGCCTTAGTTGATTTTTCCTCTTTTGTGCCACGCTTAATCGATTGCCAGACCTATTCTTATCCTCAGGAACTGATAACTGAGCTGCATCGACTCTGCTTTCCTGGCGATAACGAAATAGTGCGCCTGGGCCACGCAGACAGGGCTGTGGCTGAAGCCTTTGCCAGTGCGGTTCATTCTTTACTCAAAACTAACGCTATTACCCCAGAGAAAATCGTTGCCATTGGCTCCCATGGTCAGACCATACGCCATATGCCTGACAACAAGCTGGGATTCAGTTTGCAAATTGGCGATCCCCACACCCTGGCTATCCAAACTGGCATAGACGTCATTGCCGATTTTCGCCGCAAAGATATCGCTTTAGGGGGACAGGGCGCGCCTTTAGTGCCCGCTTTTCATCAGGCAGTGTTTGCCCACAGTGAACAATCACGAGTGGTGGTTAATATTGGTGGCATTGCCAATATAACCTATCTGCCAGCGGGCAAAGGTGCGGTGGTTGGCTGGGATACTGGTCCTGGTAATACTTTGATGGATGCCTGGTGCAAGCTGCACACCGGCCAGAGTTATGACGACAAGGGACAGTGGGCGGCACAATGCAAACCGGATCTGATTTTGCTGCGCAGTCTGTGCTCCCATCCTTATTTCACCCACCCCCCCCCTAAAAGTACCGGCCGTGAGCTTTTTCATCTACAGTGGTTGGAGCAGCACATAGCCCAATGCCCCCATCAGCTGGAGCCAAAAGTCGTCCAAGCCACACTCGTAGCGTTAACCTCACACACTATCGCCCAACAAATAATGAATTTTGGGGATGTGCAACAGGTCTACGTCTGTGGTGGAGGCGCACAAAACGAATTTCTAATGACGTGCCTGAAAACTGATCTACAGCAGTGCGAGCTCGATACCACTGAATCCCTGGGGATCCCCCCTGATGAGGTTGAAGCCATGGCATTTGCCTGGTTTGCTTGGGCATTCAAGCATAACGTTAGCACAAATTTACCCAGTGTAACCGGGGCTAAACGTAGTGCAAAACTGGGGGTTTATTGCCCCCATGATTAAGAATTGATAAGGGATCCCCTGGTGAAAAAAAACAATCGTCTGCTAGACAGCACTGACTTGGATATCCTGGCACTGCTGTACCAGGATGCACGCCTCACTAACAAGGATATCGCACAAACCGTAGGCCTTGCCCCATCGTCCTGTTTAGAGCGGATAAAAAGGCTACAAGCCGATGACATCATTCGCGGAGCATTATTAGATGTGGACCTCAATGCCCTGGGCGGCCATATACAAGCGGTGATCTCCGTGCGCTTGTCAGATCACAACCGCGCTACGGTAGATGGTTTTGTAAAGGATTTATTGCCTTTACCCGAAGTATTGAGCGTATTTCATATGGGCGGTGATATAGATTTTTTGGTCCATGTCACCGTGGCTGATTCCAGCCATTTACGGGATTTTGTCTTTAATGCCATTACCGCTCGAGGTGAAGTTAATCACGTCGAAACGGCTTTGGTCTACGAGCATAGAACCAGCAATAGTTTACCTAATTTCTAAACCTGCCTGTTGCGAATAACGGAACATGTTTTTGCACTGATGTGCATTTCAACCTGTGGTTGCTGCCACCTTTGACGCTAGTCTAAGATGTGAATGACCACGGTTATAACTCAAAATACTCAGTAAAACATTTATACAGCTGAGTACCGCTAAGCACGGACGCCGATGGGAAGTGCAATATGGGGATCACATCACAAGGGGCCAGTATCTCTTTTGTGGCTCTGGGCGTATCGAGTTCGTCCACATCGAGTATTTTGGCCAGAACGTCGCCTTTTTTTATTCGCTGCCCGGGTTTTGCCACGTAATCAACTATGCCGCCACCCTTGGTATATAACACCCGATAATGCTCCAGTGTAGTCGCCATGCGAGTCATCTTTTGCGGTTCAATATCACAGTCAGGCAAACAGCCCTTGGCATTTAAATAAGCCAAAATGCTGTTGGCGTCATATTCACCATCGACAAAACTGATGACTTCCTGACTGCCCATCTCCAGGGTAAAAGCTTCCACGGCAAAATCTACGGCCTCCCCCCGCTTCTCACTTATCCGTTGTTGTAAGGTCCACCAAGGGCAAAATGTCGCTTCATCCAGCGCGCCGGCAAAGGCATTGGGAATTAATATTACGTGAGGAATATTAAATAGCAGGGCGGACTGTCTGGCGTATTCAGGCACGTATATATGCCGGGTGGACACAGGCCCATTGTGTAAATCCAGCACGATATCCGCATCAAATGCTAACTGTTGCAGCTTTAAATTCAATCGCTGGGCCAAGCCTATACCCCAGGTTTCCTTAAGTTTTTGTGCCAGGCGGGACTTAACCAGTTGTCTGAATCGGGCTTTGATAGCGGGCACAGATTCGTCGTTTGGCACGCTTTGGGCAAATTCTGCCACCAGAGCAGGATCATAAAAATAGCCACGATTCCAATTGGTGCCGTTGACTGGGTCAAACCGCCCCAGGGTATATTCCCCGGCCTTGATATTGGTACCCACGGGATTGCAATTGGGTACCAAGATGACTTCGCCGCACAGCGGCATGTTCTTTAATTGTTGGATCAGATGGTATATCACCACATTACCCTGCACTTCTGCGCCATGAATGGAGCTTTGGATATACACCTTGGGCCCAGGTTTTTCGCCGATAAAGCGATACAGGGGCACATTCATATTGCGCCCTGAGGCGTTTTGCGCCACTACTAGGTATTCTTTTTTAAATTGATTGGCCATGGACATACTCAATGTTTGGAATGGGCCGCCTATGGGCGAAGCGTGAACTGTCTTATTGTTCTTGGGCTGTATAGTACTGGCGATGAAATAGATACCTGGCATGCAACGGCGCCATTTCCTGAACATGGGGCGAGCGGTTGATCACCAACCGCTTGCCTTGGGAAAATCTTGGCCAGTTGACCAGGCTCTGGCCATTGGGATCACCTTGTTTAATAAAGTTGGCAAAATATTGCTGCATCAATGATGATACAAGGTGATCGTCGGCTTGCCATTGATATAACGGATTAACCTGTAAATTACCCAGAGCATATTCGATTTCCGCCGAGTGCACCGCTCCTAATGGAGTGGGTTGAGGTTGTCCCGCCACCTCCTGCTGTTCTTTGCTTACAGGGCGAATATGGTCATAAAAATAATAATAACTGGGTTTTTTATTGTGGGCACTGGCCAGGTCTATCCAGTTCCAGGTGGCAAAACCCATAAAACGGTCACTGGCCAAGGCCTGTGCCGCAGCCATCACCTCGCCACTGTCCTTAGCTGGATATAAAGCCGCTACCTGCGCATGATGTTGAGGGTACAAACGTTTTAGCGCCCATTGATAGTTCTGTGGTGTCGGCTCTTGCCCGTCAAGGATTTGCTGATAACTTCCTTCCTGGGAATTGTCACCCACCAGCAGCGGTACATCACCATGCTGGCCATTTTGATAGATAGTCAGGGGAGATACCGGCAAAAAATAGCCATCTATATTGGGTCTAAAGTAGGTAAAACCGGCGGCGGTGGCCTTAGCTAATAATTCATCTGCTGGCATGTGGCGCAGGGCCATAAAACTGTGTGCACTGTTATCCCCCATAAGCGCCACCTGCAATTTTTCCCCTTGGGCTTGCGCGTCAGCCAAGCTCATGGTGTCAATTGGCGGCCCAACAATAGATCCACTTTGGCCAATCGCCCCGCCAATCAAATCCCTGGACATCGGAGATGCCAGCAGCGCACTAACCGAGATTGAACCCGCTGATTCCCCGCCTATGGTGATACGCTTTGGATCACCGCCAAAGGCCTGAATATTATTCACCACCCATTGCAGGGCAGCCTGCTGATCCAACAAACTGTAGTTACCCGAACCATGATAATCGGTCTGGGCTGACAGTTGCGGGTGGGCAAAAAAGCCAAAGACGCCCAGGCGATAGTTAGCGGTGACGACCACTATATCTTGTTGCGCCATGCTGGCACCGTCATAGCGGCGCTCATCAGCGGCACCGGCAATAAAACCACCACCATAGAAATACAGCAGTACCGGCAGTTTTTGTTTTGTAACCTCTGCTGGGGTCCATACATTGAGATATAAGCTATCTTCACTGACCCCAGATGAACGGAATTTCATGTCGCTGTAAATAGGGTTTTGCATGCTACGATTGGCAAACTGCGTAGCATCGCGCACTCCAGACCAGGGTTGTACCGGTTGCGGAGGCTGCCAACGCAGCTCACCCACAGGGGGCGCAGCAAAAGGGATCCCTTTAAATGAGTGAATAGCCGTGGTGCCATCGAGACTACCTGCTAACTGGCCATCGTTAATTTTGACTGTTTCAGTGCCTAAGACTGAGGCACTTAGCAACGTTAAAGCAAGTAAACAACTGATCCATCCCATTGCCCATCTCCCACTCTCATCTAATCGTTAATCATGCTAAAAGTACCCCCATAAAAGGGGTCCTGGACTTTATGTTCTCTATTGAGCAGTTGGATCCACAGTAGAGGTGGCGCTTATGCCACCTTCCACTTCAATACCATCTACCCGCTGTAGGCCCCGAGGTAACTTGTTGCCTCTGCGTCCGCGATCGCCTTGATAGTGTGACAAGTCTTCCGCCGACAGGGTCATGCCGCGCTTTCCAGCCATGATCTTGACATTGGCCCCCTCGGGCACCACAGCCAACACTTTGACAAACTCTTCTTTGGATTGGGCTTTGGCTGAGGGGATACTGATAATTTTGTTACCTTTGCCTTTACCTAAACTGGGCAAATCACGCAGGGGAAACATCAACATACGCCCTTCATTGGAGATGGCCATACACCAGTCAGTTTGCAGGTTATTGACCTCTTGCGGCGCAATGATTTTGGCCGCGTTTGACAGTGATAAGTAGGCTTTACCGGCTTTATTTTTACTCACCATATCGGTGAACTTACCCACAAAACCATAACCTGCATCAGATGCCATCAAATATTGCTGTTCGTCTTGCCCCATAAGCACATGTTCGACGTTTTCACCACTGACGATACTAAAACGCCCTGTCAGGGGCTCTCCCTGACTGCGCGCCGAAGGTAACAAGTGGGCATCACAGGAAAACACTCGCCCTGAACTATCCATAAAGACGACTTGCTGATTACTGCGGCCTCTACAGCTGGCCAAAAACTCATCCCCTGCTTTGTAACTTAAACCTTTTTCATCCACATCATGCCCTTTGGCACACCGCGCCCAGCCTTTGGCTGATAATACTACTGTTATCGCTTCCGAAGGTATCAGCTCTTTTTCACTCAGCGCCTTAGACTCGCCCCGTGTCACTATGGGCGAACGGCGATCATCGCCGTATATTTCGGCGGCGGCGAGAATTTCTTTTTTGATCAGGGTTTTCAAACGGCGATCTGAACCTAAAAGTTGTTGCAACTCGTCCCGCTCTTTAGCCAGTTCGTCTAGCTCGCCCTGGATTTTAATTTCTTCGAGCTTCGCCAGGTGGCGTAATTTCAAATCCAGAATGGCTTCAGCTTGAATATCCGACAGATTAAAGCGTGTCATCAGCTCTTGTTTAGGCTTTTCTTCATAACGAATAATGCGAATGACTTCATCAATATTTAAAAAAGCGATCATCAAGCCTTGCAGAATATGCAGCCGTGCCAACACCTTATCCAGCCTAAATTGCAGTCTGCGTACCACAGTGTTTTTTCTGAAGATAAGCCATTCACTCAAAATAGTGAGTAAATCCTTCACCTTGGGAAGGCCATCCAGGCCGATCATATTGATATTGACCCGGTAGGTTTTTTCCAAATCTGTGGTGGCAAATAGATGTTGCATCAATTGGGCAATATCTACCCGGTTTGACCGGGGGGTGATCAGTAATCGGGTGGGGTTTTCATGATCCGACTCATCACGTAAATCACTGACCATAGGCAATTTTTTGGCCTGCATCTGGGCGGCAATCTGTTCCAGAATTTTGCCCCCTGAAGCCTGATGTGGCAAAGCGGTGATAATGATGTCACCACTATCTTCATGGTATACACCGCGCATACGGATTGACCCGCGACCCGTTTCATAAATTTTATAGATTTCGTCTTTAGGGGTAATTATTTCTGCATCTGTGGGGTAATCCGGCCCCTGGACAAAGTTCAGCAATTCATGCAATTCAGCCTTGGTATTATCCAATAAATAGGCACAGGCGTTGGCGACTTCACGTACATTATGGGGGGGGATGTCCGTGGCCATACCCACCGCTATGCCGGTAATACCATTAAGCAAAATATGTGGCAGGCGCGCGGGTAGTACTTTGGGCTCATCCATGGTGCCGTCGAAGTTGGGTTGCCAATCCACCGTGCCCTGACCTAACTCTGTCAGTAATACTTCACTGAACTTGGATAAACGGGACTCGGTATAACGCATGGCAGCAAAGGATTTAGGATCATCCGGTGCCCCCCAGTTACCCTGACCATCGACCAGCGGATAACGATAAGAAAAGGGCTGCGCCATCAATACCATAGCTTCATAACAAGCCGAATCACCATGGGGATGAAACTTACCTAATACGTCACCCACTGTACGTGCCGACTTTTTATATTTGGCGTTATTGCTCAGCCCCAATTCCGACATGGCATAAATAATACGCCGCTGTACGGGTTTCAGGCCATCACCTATATGCGGTAACGCCCTATCCATGATCACATACATGGAATAATTGAGATAAGATTCTTCGGTGAAGCGACGCATCGGGATTTGTTCGATGCCATCTTTATTAATGATAATGTCTTGACTCATAATGAACTGTATCGGCCGCGTTATTTTATGTGGTTTATACCCGTTACCCCTGGAGCTGCAGCATTATTGGTTGCTTACACTCCAATGGCTTTGGGTATATATTTAAAGACTCATTTTCCCATTTGTTAATAAACGGAACAAATCGATTATGGCTGATAGGTTACCCTATAAATCACATTGGCGAAATCATCGGATACCAACATGCTGCCGTCCGCCAGGGTGAGCAAGGCGACAGGGCGTCCCCAGGTGCTTTCATCGGCATTTAGCCAGCCTTGAATAAAGGGTTGATAAGCGGTTACCTGATTATCTCGCACTGTGGCCATCATAACCCGGTAACCAGATTTTTTGCTGCGGTTCCACGAACCGTGTTCGGCGACAAATAAATTGCCTTTGGCCTCGTCGGCAAACATCTCGCCCGGATAAAAATGAATACCCAGAGGCGCAACGTGAGCCCCAAGTTTATAGGCGGGTTGGACATAATCTTGCGGATCCTTTCCCTGGCCAAACTCGGGATCCCGCACAATACCACCATGAAAATACGGATAACCGTAATGTGCCCCCTCACTGTCTACCCGATTGATTTCACAAGGGGGGATATCATCCCCCAGCATATCTCGGCCATTGTCACTGAACCACATCTGTTTGCTTTGGGGATGCCAATCAAAACCTACGCTGTTACGTACCCCTTTAGCCACCCATTTACGCTCTTTGGTTTGCAGATTATATTTCAAAATCGAAGCAAATTCGGGATTATCGAAGTTCTCACCACCATTGGTTTCACATATATTACAGGGCGCCCCAACGGGTAAATATAACCAGCCATCAGGACCAAAGGCTATATACTTCCAGCCGTGATGGCTTTTATCCGGTAATCCGTCAATAACAACTTCTGCAGGGGGTAAATTCCTGAATGTTTGTTCAATATTAGGGTATTTAATAATTTGACTCACTTGAGCCACATATAAATCCCCTCCTTTAATCGTTAAGCCAGATGGCATATTTAAGCCCCGGGCGATTTCTAGCACCTCATCAGCTTTTCCATCGCCATCTTTATCGATGACAGCATGCAACACGCCTGCACCGCGACTACCAACGAAGATCATGCCATTGTCACTACGAGCCATTTGTCGTGCATTTGTCACGCCCGTGGCAAAAATATCAATGGCGTAACCTTTGGGTAACGTGAGCTTTTCCACAGGTAGTGGTACGCTAAACAACGCAAAGCTTACAAAAGAAAGTAGAATCAAAAGGCGAAGTAACATAAATTATTCCTCAGTAGTAATACTGCGTAGTATTCACATACCTATATCCTAACGGTTGCTATTGTCGCAGCCAACAGGTGAATGCATTAATTCGGACGGAATCTGGCGATTACATTATATGGCTTATACTCTTTGAAACTCCTGCTGGCCTTCTTAGCCCCATCCAGGTGCGTACTACGACTTATTTTATGCTGTTGCTTGCTGCTGATTAGCGGTCTTTGCAGGGCAGAAAGTTTAGTGCAGCTGATCTCCCAAGACCAAGTGGTAAACCTTTCGCCCCAGGTGAAAATACTCCATGAAACTGACGGTAAATTGTCCATTACCCAGGCAAATGAGCGCCTAAGCCAGTTTACTGATCACAACAGCAGCAACCCTAATTATGGTTTTTCCGCACAGGGTCTATGGCTATATACCACCTTAAGCAATGCCACCCGAACTCAGGACTGGGTATTGGAAGTGGGGTTTGCACAACTCAATAACGTCGATATGTACTTTCTGCACAAGGGCCAAGTCGTTGCTGCCTCTTATCAAGGCAAAGAAGGTGACTCCCAGCACTTTCGATTACCCACCATGAAAATACACTTACCATACGCACAAACCACTGCCCTCTTTGTCAGGTTAACGAGCGAACGAAACAGTCTAATCGCTCCGTTAAAAATCCAATCCCTGAAAAAGCATGAAAAAAATAACCTTTATGACAACCTGTTGTGGGGGCTATTTTACGGCAGTTTACTAAGCCTGGCGATTTACAATTTAGTGTTATTTGTGGGTATCAAGGAAAACAGCCTGCTGGCTTACGTGGGTTATATATGTACCGTACTGCTGTGGCAATTTGTCTGGGGTGGACATATGTACCTTTTGTTTGCACCAGAAATCGCCAACTGGTTTAACCTGCATACAGACATTATTTTTGTGCTGCTAGGCATTGGCTCAGGGATTTTCACTTGTGTATTTCTTGATGCCTCCGTTACCGCGCCAAAAACGCTGCCCTTTATCAAACTGAATTTGTTGTTGTTGACGATACTCGGTGCCTTGTCATTGCTAAGGATTTTTCCGCCGTTTTGGCAAAACGCCGCCGTTCTCCTGCTCAACACGGTAACCATCTGCTGTTGCACCTACGCAGGCTTTGAAAGCCTTGGAAATAACTTTCGCGCCGCCCGTTATTTTATCATAGCCTGGGGTATTCTATTTCTCAGTGCCCTGATCGGTATGTTTGGCCTGGTCGGATTATTGCCCACCAATTTTTTTACCTCCTATTGTTTTCAATTCGGTGTACTGCTCGAAGCCGGGCTGTTTTCATTAGCACTGATGGATAAAAGTCGCCAGCATTTGGAGCTTGAGGTCATACAAGCCACAGACGATCTGCGCAATAATGTGGAGCTTATTGAAGAGCAAAATGTACGTTTGGATCTGGCCCGAAAAAATGCCGTAGCCGCCAGTTATGTGAAATCACAATTTCTGGCCAACATGAGCCATGAAATACGCACGCCACTTAACGCCATACTGGGCTTTAGCAAAGAGCTGCAAACAGGTAACTTGCCTGAGGACAAAAAAGAACAGGTGGATATTATTAATGCCGCTGCGGACAACCTCCTCAATATAGTCAACGATGTACTGGATGTATCAAAAATAGAAGCGGGCAAGATGCAAATCAACAATCATTCTTTTTCACCAAATGAACTGCTGGAGGAAGTGATAGCGGTAATGGCAAAATCTGCACATCTTAAAAACCTGGAGTTTATTTTCGATATTGAAACCCTGCCCCAAAAATTAATGGGCGACAGTTATCGTATCAAACAAATTCTCAATAACTTACTGGGTAATGCATTAAAGTTTACTGATTATGGGCATATACGTTTGTCAGCCCGGGGAAAATTTCTTGAACATGACATATTTGAGTTTAACCTCAGGATTGAAGACACAGGTATAGGCATCAGCCACGAAGACAAACGTAAGTTATTCACTGCCTTTTCCCAAGTGGAGGATGCATTAAATCGATCTTATCAGGGGACGGGCCTGGGATTGGTTATCTGTAAGGAGTTAGTCAAGTTGATGCATGGCCGGCTTAACTTGCATAGCGTGCCAAACCAGGGCAGTATTTTTAATGTGAGTTTACGCACCAACATACTTGATACCCAGCCCACATTGTCCAAGCTCAGTAAATGGAAGGGATTGCAGGTGTTAATATACGATCCCTATCCCCATTCCAGGCTTTCCACGAGCAAGCTTCTGTGCCAACTGGGTGCCAAAGTGACCAGTGTTGAATCCTTGGCATACCTCAAAACTCAAGATCAGGAGTACGATTATATATTTACCTGTTTGCCCGGCACCTTGCCCAACAAAACATCAGAGGTGTTGGACGCGATCTTCCACATATCCGCTGGACGGAAAATTTTATGTTGCTCAGGCCCTGAATCCGACACGGCTATGCACCTGTGCTACGCCGAGAAATTTCACAGCCAAATCAGACTGCCCTTAACCCCTAGTAAGCTCAATAAAATCATGTGTAAACCCACAGACGAGCCGGTGGATAAATGGCAACAACCCTTACAGCAATTGCCTCCAGTGAGGGTGTTAGCGGTAGATGATATGGAAATTAATTTACGCTTGCTTAGTACCTGGCTGAAACCCTCGCCCCTGATACTTGATCTGGCTTATAGTGGTCAAGAAGCATTACAACTGTGCCAGCGTAAAGAATTTGATCTTATCCTGATGGATGTACAAATGCCTCACATGGATGGTCTGCAGGCTTCTCGCCTTATCCGTCACACCAAACTAAACCTGGGTACGCCCATCATCGCCGTTACAGCCCATGCTTTTAAAGAAGAGCAAGAGCGACTATTGGCCAATGGTATGGATGATTATTTACCCAAACCACTGAAGTTGTCGAGTCTGATTGATTTGATTGAACGCTGGTGCCAGGCGCCGCAAGCGGAGCAGTTAACCCATTTAGATTGGCACCTGGCACTTAAACGCGCCAACGGTAATGCCAGCGCCGCCCAGGACGTGTTTGAGCAGTTTATTCTTCAGCTTCCCGCCCTGATTGCGGATATAGAGCACCACAGTCAACAACAGCATTTTAGTCAGTTACTGTCCGTAGTGCATAAACTACACGGTGCTTGCTGCTATACAGGTGTACCCTTGCTACATGGCTATTGTGGCGAAACCGAAAGTTTGCTTAAAAATCAGCAACAGCAGGAAAGCCTGATTGCAGTGGCCAAATTAATTGATGAAGCCTACGAATTGTTAATTTTGGCTCAGAGCAACAAGGGCCAATTTTCTCCTTAAATAATTCCCTGGGCAGGCTTTATAAGCCACGTTAAGCAAAAATTTGCGCCCAGTGCCTGATTAGTGGGACTGGTTAAATTGTGCGACCTGGGGACACCTTGATATGGTTGCAGGGTAACCTTTTGCTCTCAAAACTGTTTTTGAGTATTGAAGGTGCAACCCATCCTTTTGGAGAAAACATGCGAATTACCCTTATTGCCACGGCCATCATCGCGGCTATGGCTGTTAGTGTCTGCTGAGGTACTGGCGTTCCCCCAACAACAAAAACGATGAAAACTATGCTTCCCAATAACAATAATGTCTTATTCAACAAAAGCCCGCTTATCTATCAGGCGCCCCAGTTTGACAAAATCACCATTAATGATTACGAACCAGCCTTCGCCGCCGGCATTAAGCAGCACAATAGTGAAATTGACGCTATAGCCAACAATAGCGCCCCCGCTACCTTTGACAATACTTTGGTAGCCATGGAGCGCAGTGGTCAATTGCTGACACGGGTCAACAAAGTCTTTAGCAATATGTCAGGGGTGATTTCCAACCCTGAATTTCAGCGTATTGATGGGCTAATGGCGCCCAAATTAAGCGCTCACAACGATAACATTCATCTGAATGCTAAATTATTTGCCCGCGTCGCTGGCGTCCACCAGGACAAGGCTAACTTAAGTGGGGAAGATCAGCGCCTGGTCGACTATTATTTTGACCGTTTTGTCAGGGCCGGTGCTAAGTTAAACGGCGCGGATCAGGCAAAAGTGCGGAGTATTAACAGTAAACTGGCGACCCTTTCCACTGATTTCTCCCAGAACATTCTCAAATCATTTAAAGACGACACGATTTTAATCACGGACAAATCTCGGCTGGCCGGTTTATCCCAACAAGAAGTTGCCACCCTTGCCACCTTAGCAAAAGAAGCGGGTAAAGAGGGTTATATGATCACACTGGTTAATACCACGACTCAACCCATTCTGGCCAGCCTGAAAAATCGCCCCTTACGGCAAGAAGTTTGGCAAACCTCGGCCTACAGAGCCGAAAAAACCAACGGTCCCATACTGATTGAGATGGCCCAGCTCAGAGCACAAAAAGCCAGCTTGCTCGGTTATGCTAACTGGGCGGCCTATGTTATAGCCGATCAAATGGCCCAGGATCCTCAGGCTGTCTTTGCCATTCTTGATGACCTGGCCCCCAAGTCCTTAGCTAAAGCCAAGGTGGAAGCCGCTGATATTCAGGAACAAATTACTGCTTCAGGTGAGACGTTTAGCCTTCAGCCTTGGGACTGGGCTTTTTATGCCGAAAAAGTTCGCCAGGGTAAATACGATCTGGATGAGAGTCTGATCAAACCCTATTTTGAATTACACAATGTCTTACATAATGGCTTGTTTTTCGCCATGGAAAAATTGTATGGCATAACCTTTACCGCCCGCATTGATCTGCCTGTTTACCACCCCGATGTACTGACCTATGAAGTATTCAACCAGGATGGCAGCAGTATCGGTATTTTCTACCTTGACCCCTATGCACGCGAGGGCAAGGGTGGTGGTGCCTGGATGGATGAATTTATCACCCAAAGCGATCTGCTGGGCACCAAGCCCGTGGTTTACAATGTGTTGAATATTCCTAAACCTGCTACCGGGCAACCCACCCTGCTGACCTTTGATGAAGTCACCACTATGTTCCATGAGTTTGGTCATGCCACCCATGGATTATTTTCCCAGGTCAAATATCCCAGCCTGGCCGGTACCGCCACGGCCCGTGATTTTGTTGAATTCCCGTCACAATTCAATGAAGACTGGGATATCGATCCCCAGGTTATCGCCAATTATGCCAAACATTATCAAACTGGCGAGCCTATCCCGGCTGCTTTGCTGGCCAAAGTGTTAACATCACATCAGTTCAATCAAGGCTTTGATACCACTGAATATCTGGCAGCAGCAATACTGGATATGGAATGGCATTCCATTGCCCCTGGCAGCACCATAACAGACGCCGCTGTCTTTGAAAAAGAAGCCCTTGCAAAACATGGTATCGACTATGCGCCGATCCCCCCACGGTATAAATCCACTTACTTTAGCCATGCCTTTTCCGGTGGTTATTCTGCGGGTTACTACGCCTATTTGTGGACAGAAGTGTTTGCTGCCGATGCGTTTTCATATATGTCGGATCAGCGTGGGTTAAACCGTGCAAACGGTGACGAGTTCAGGGCCAAGATATTGTCCATGGGCAACAGCAAGGACTTGATGCAGGATTATATCAATTTCCGTGGCCAGCAGCCAGATACCCATGCCTTGCTCAAACGCAGGGGACTAGTGGAATAAGTTGCAACCGGCATAACCTGTAAATACGTTAAGTTGAGCCCCGTTTTTTTCAGTCTCCAAAAGAACGGGGTTTTTTTTGGCTATTTTGGCTGGGGGTACCTTTATTGACTGGGAAATCACAAGCTATTTAAAGTCCTGAGTGCTCTTTTGTGCAAATTGTTCATCACAGGGTCAATCAAATATGGCTAAGTTGAAGTAGTCGCAACATGTTGTTGACACTCTCGGAGCAGCGCTACAAATTCGTGCTCGGTGCGATCCAGCTCCGCCACACTGATAAACAGATCGTAACCTAGACGTTGACGCAGTTTATCCATACGGTTGGCAAGCATGGCCGGAATACCTTGGATCACCGTGCCATCAGGGTATTTATATTTGTCATCTTCGATAAGATCACTGCTGAAACTGGCTCCGCTCGCACCACTTTTCTGATCACCAAGGAGCAGCAATGGCCGCTGTTCCATCAAGATATTGGTCATCAGGCGCAAAGGAGTAGAGTTTAAAAACGGCGCATAATCTTTTAACTTTATACCCACCAGACTTAAATCTTCCAGCTGCATATTACGCTGAGCCTTGGGCACATCGATGCACTGAATATTGTCCCAGCCAACTTGCCAATGACCCCTGCGGTGCAGGTAACGTAAGCAGTCTCGGGATATCTCAATGCTAAATTCAGGCTCACGAAATTTGAACCAGGCGATCATCGAGGCAACGATGGAGGCACTGGTGGCAAAAATACCCAACAAAATAAAACGTTCTGGGAACCAGCTAAATATGGCCACAGACACTAAAAATCCTGCAGCTGCACACAATAAACTGGCGAGAACGTTGCGGGTTGCTACGCTGCGAATTTGAATAAGATCTTGCATCATTAGTTCTTCAGGCCCAGATAAGGAAATACAATATAAACGCTATGATAGCCCACAAAGCAATTAATCTTAAGCGCAGACAATAAGGACAATCAGTTTGCCACCAGCGTAAATCTCGCATTTTAGGTTCTGTCTGTTTAACCAAAGTTCTATTTTCTCGTTGATGTTAGCGCCTTATGGCATGAGTCATCACCGATAAGCCAGGCCATAGGTGATAGGTGATAGGTGATAGGTGATAGTAAAAGCCAAGATAACTCCTTTATGCCGGTTAAGAAACTGAATATTGTCCACGGATATAATTTGGGCCTATGCAGTCACCTGCTGGACGATGCGAAATAAAATGGGTCATGGCCCAGATGCATAGATTAATAACTCAGCCTGTCGAGGATATCAAAAAGGAACATACTTCTGCATTTGACTCAGGCTGGGCTAGTGACAATCTGTGTGATGGGATGACCAAACAGAGTGCACAGCGTTAATAATTTTTAAAATAGGATGATTTTAGATGTGCTGGCTCCGTGAACTCTGTGGTAAATTATTTTTCTATCATACCGTAGAGTGTATATCCGGCCCTGAATAATCTGCATAGGCATGAAAAGGAAAAAACAAGCGCCAAGATGACAGGTCGTTGTTTGGACAATATGATGGGGGAATTAAAAAAGCGCCCGTTGGCAACGGGCGCAAAAAATAAGGGTGTTCGCCCTACAAGTGATGCTACAGGGTAAATTTGACTGACGTTTGTAAATAAGCTGAATCTAGATCCAGGCCACCGTCATCCACTACATATTTACCAAATTCCACCCCAAGGGTCATCTTAGGGGTGTACTGCCTGATAAGATTAACCGCGTAATGTGAACGATCATGTCCCAGGATATCGGTTTCACCATTGCCATAGAATATCGTGGAGCGATAGTCTTCATTCCACATTCTTCTGTAACCGACATACCATGCTGTGGTTTTTTCTGCTTTGGTTTCACCGCTAACAGGGTCAATAACAATATCTGTTGCTAGTGTTGTACCTACGTAACGACCGGATTCACCCAGGGTTAGTTGAAAACGAATATCATCTTTACCAATGGCATTTATCCTGCCAGAAAAACTCACGGCAGTGGCAGTATCATCGATACCCCCTTGGTCAACCTTTCTCAGTAATCCAGCTACACTTGCCTGGCCCCAATCGCCTTTGAAGTTATATCGAGCCACAAAATCAGGAATACTACTATCAGGATCAGCATTCGAACCAGTGACCCCAACATTACCTGATCCGCCGTTTCCGTCACTGTCGCCATAGGTTTGCGCGTTTTCCAGGGCAAATTGCCAGTTTCCAATGCTATAGCGTATCTGTACTTGGCGAATAAATCCTTCGGCCACATGGGGGCCGCCAAAGTCCAGTGACTCAACTAATGCAGCTAAAGGCATAAAGGTCGACCAGGTTTGACCAATCAACCAGTTTTCGTTCTTAACAAATCCATGACGCAAGCGTGGCAATACCGAGTTACTGATAATTTCGTTGCCCCCTCCGCCATAAAAATCCAATTCGATAAAGCCTGTCCAATCACCGTGAATATAAGTCGTATTAAAGCGAGTTTCTTTGATGTTTAAACCCAGTTTGGACGTGTCTACTGCCCCTGGATTATTACCAATCCAGTAATCCTGATAATTTAAATCACCACTGACATAACGGGCATCGGCTTTTAGGTAGCCACCGAACTTCATTTTGTCACCGTTTTTGAAGTCAATTTCAAATGCATCTGCATGTGCTACTGAGCTGAAAAGGCTCGCACCTGCGAGCAACGCGGTAAACGCTGCGGTTTTATTAATATTTTTTTTCATGTGTTATCCAAGTGTTAATTGTGTGTTAATCATGTGTGTGAAAACCCTTTCGACAGTGAACTATGACAAATAAATTGTATATAAGCTCATGGTCTATACGACCAAGGTCTTAGGCTGTTAGCAAAAAAGGATATACCTTCGTATATATACCCAAGTGACTCCAAGATGCAGAGATCAGCAGGAATTCAAATCGTCAAATACCAGACATTTTTGTTGAGGCATAGCTTTGCTATGTCCAATACAAATAATGCAGTAGTGGGGGATTTGAAACCCGCCCGCAGGGACCTTAGTGCGTCTAAGATCATGGGACTGAGTGAGAGCAGCCAATAACGCTGCAGCTTCAGGGTGACGGGTATATAATCACCAGGCCTCTAATTGTTATTTAGATGTTAAATGTTTGTGCGTGATTAACTATGCGTATAAACACCCAATTTTATTAAGTAGTTGTGCCTAGGTATCTATTTTTAGCCTAATGGGATCAACATTGACATGATTGCAATCATATTGGCTATAGGCAAGATCACAAAAGCATTAACTCACCTTTTTTCATTCATATTCATGCAATAAATTACTCCACGTTTTCTTATTTTCCTCTTGATAAACCACTCATGACCCATTGGCGCCTGAAAAAGACATGGTCGACCAAGGTCTTATGGCAGAACCCAAAGACATGGTGTAAAAATGACCTACATAAAAAAAACAGCAATAAAATTACAAGTTTTTAACTTTACGTTTACACACTCAATATTAACGTTATTAGGGGTTTAGAATGAGCACAAACGACAAGAATGATAAGAATGACACAGTTTCAGATAACAGCAGACGTAGCTTTATTAAAACATCAGCGACCGCAGGCATCATTGTAGCAGCCAGTTCACCCATGTTTTTTATGAAGAATGCTTTTGCCCAAGACAGTAAATTCAGAAATATGCCTGGTTTTGGTAAAAGTATCACCCTGGGATTTAACATCCCTCAATCTGGGGCCTATGCAGATGAAGGTGCAGATGAGTTACGTGCCTACAAGTTAGCGGTTAAGCACCTAAATGGTGAAGGAGATGGGGGCATGATGAACACCATGAAACCTCTGTCACTGAAAGGAAACGGTATCCTTGGTAAGAAGGTCGAGTATGTAACGGGTGATACGCAGACCAAATCAGATGCCGCCCGTGCATCGGCAAAACGCATGATTGAAAAAGACGGTGTATTAATGATATCCGGCGGTTCGTCTTCAGGTGTTGCTGTTGCAGTACAAAGTTTGTGTCAGGAAATGGGTACCATTTTCATGGCGGGCTTAACGCACTCCAACGACACAACCGGTAAGGACAAACGTCGTTATGGTTTCCGCCATTTCTTCAACGCCAAAATGTCCGGTGCAGCCTTGGGCCCGGTATTAAAAGAAGAAATGGGTACAGAGCGTTCGGCTTATCATTTAACGGCTGACTACACATGGGGCTGGACACAAGAAGAATCGATTAAAGAAACCACTGAAGGCTTAGGGTGGAAAACGGTTCAAACAGTCAAAACGCCTGTTGGTGCCGGTGATTTTTCCCAGTATATAACGCCTATTCTTAATTCTGGCGCTGATACCTTGATCCTCAATCACTATGGTAAGGATATGGTAAATTCATTAACCCAAGCCGTACAGTTTGGTCTAAAAGACAAACAAGTGAATGGCAAAAACTTTGAAATTATCGTGCCTTTATATTCTCGTTTAATGGCACAAGGTGCCGGGGAAAACCTCAAAGGAATTTTGGGTACCACTAACTGGAACTGGGCACTAACCGATGAAGGTTCAATGGCTTTTGTTAAGTCATTTGGCGCAGAGTATGGTTTCCCCCCCTCGCAAGCAGCCCATACGTGTTATGTGCAAACCTTATTGTATGCCAATGCCTGTGAAATGGCCGGCACCTTCTACCCACCTGAAGTGATTAAAACATTAGAAGGTTTTGAGTTCGATGGTATGGGTAATGGTGCGACTGAGTATCGTGCAGAAGATCACCAGTGCTTTAAAAATGTATTGGTTGTACGGGGTAATCAAAAACCAACTAGCCAGTTTGATTTGTTGGAGATTGTTAAAGAAGTACCAAGAGCACAAGTTGAATATGATGCATCGATATTTGGCGGAGAACTAGGTCCGTATAAAGTATAGACCTACCCTTAAGCTAAGCCATATCATCAAAAATGATATGGCTTATTCTAATTTAATTAACATAATTTGAAATAAAACTTATGGATGTTTTCTTAATTCAACTACTCAATGGTCTAGATAAAGGCGGCGCATACGCTCTGATTGCCCTTGGACTAACACTGGCCTTTGGCACACTTGGTATTGTTAATTTTGCCCATGGTGCATTGTTTATGTTGGGTGCATTTTGTGCGGTAACCGTTCAAGAAATTCTGACTATTTCAAAAAAAGTCAAAGATGAAAGTATTACCTTTTTTGATGCTTTTAAAGAACAACCTTATTTAGAAATTTGGTGGGGGGACACAGGCACGGCCATTATTGATTATGCCGTTCCCATATCCATTATTTTCGTTATCCCCGTGATGTTACTCATCGGCATTGGCCTTGAAAGGGGCTTGATTAAACACTTTTACAAACGCACTCACGCCGAGCAAATCTTGGTAACTTTTGGCTTAGCCATTGTTTTACAAGAAATTATCCGGGCTTTTTTTGGCGCAAACCCTATGCCAACGCCGGCTCCTGATATCGTATCTGGCAGTGCAGCCATAGGCTCATTCTTAGGTTTCAGTGATGCTCTGGTCTACCCATGGTGGCGGCTTATTTATCTTGGATTTGCATCTGTGGTTATTTTTGGTGTATTTGCCTTTTTGAAATTTACCACCTTTGGCATGGTGGTGCGTGCAGGTATGGCGGATCGCGAAACGGTTGGCTTATTAGGGATAGACGTGCAACGCAAATTCACCATTGTCTTTGGTCTCGCTGCCGTTGTCGCTGGCGTGGCGGGTGCAATGTATGCCCCCATATTACCCCCTGATTATCATATGGGCATGGACTTCCTGGTATTATCATTTGTGGTCGTGGTCGTGGGTGGCATGGGCTCATTGGGCGGTGCGGTAACCGCTGGATTCGTATTGGGTATTATTCAATCTTTTGCTTCTATGACTGAATTTAAGGCGATATTTCCTGGCATCGACCAAATCGTTATTTATCTGGTGGCTGTAATTGTTTTGTTAGTCAGGCCTCGTGGTCTGATGGGGCGTGAAGGGGTGATGGAAGACTAATGATGAAATTAACGCTAAAAAATAATTTACTGGTGATGCTGATTTTCTCAACAGTGGTTTTGACTGCGCCGATTTGGTTATCCCCCTTAGGGGCTAACTATCCAGATTTGCTGCAAAAATTTGCCATATTTGGCATTTTTGCCATCGGTTTTAATATATTGTTTGGTCTGACTGGCTACTTGTCGTTTGGTCACGCCACTTTTTTGGGCATAGGCTCATACTCCGCAGTATGGTGTTTCAAATTATTTAGCATGAACGTGTTGCCAGGGATTATTATGGGCACCCTCATTGCTGGTTTGTTTGCTCTGCTTATTGGCTACGTGAGCTTACGTCGCTCGGGGATCTACTTTTCTATCCTCACTTTGGCATTTGCACAAATGTGTTACAGCTTGGCCTATTCGGTGCTAACCCCTATCACCAACGGTGAAACAGGTTTGCAACTCTCTTATGACGATCCCCGTTATCTTGACGCGCTATTTGGCGTTGAAGTAGAACAAGGTTTGCCCTCTACTAATTTGTTTGGTCAGTTAATGAGTGGTTATCCTGGTTTCTATTTCTGTGCCATCTTGCTGATCATTGGTTTCTACATTTCACTTAAGATCTTTCGCTCTCCCTTTGGTTTAAAACTAAGAGCAATAAAATCTAATCAAACCCGAATGCGTTATACCGGGTTTAACCCTCGCCCTTACTTATTAACCGCCTTTATTATTTCGGGTATGTATGCAGGATTGGCCGGCTCTTTGATGGCCGTTACCGATCCCCTGGCCGGGGCTGAAAGAATGCAATGGACGGCTTCCGGTGAAGTTGTCTTGATGACCATTTTAGGTGGTTCAGGAACCTTACTCGGTCCCTTGTTCGGGGTAGTCATTATTAAATATTTTGAAAATATTTTCTCTGCTATGAATCCCTCAACCCTGACTGAATTTTTTAATTTCCTACCTGATTTTTTGCAAAGTTTTATGGTCTCAGTCATGCAACACTTTGTTGGTCAAGGCTGGCATCTAACATTGGGGGCACTCTTTATGCTGGTAGTAATCTTTTTACCCGGCGGCGTAATGGAAGGCGTGACTCTGGTCAACAAGTACATCAGGAAAAAATTAGGGTTGTCCGACATTGAACCTTCTGAATCTTCGATTGTGCAAAACCCTACTAGCAAAAATACCGTTGACACTATTGCCCAGCACGTTCCCGGACAACCAACCAACAGCCAAAAAGAGGAAGGAAAATGAGTTATATCCTCGACATTCAAGGTGTAAACAAAACCTTTGGCGGTTTACACGCTCTGACTGATATTCAGTTAAAAATTGAAGCGGGTACGACCCACGCGATTATCGGTCCAAATGGCGCGGGCAAATCTACCTTGCTCAATTGCTGCATAGGTCGGCTGATCCCCGACACCGGTAGTGTGACATTTAATGGCATGAACATGATCGGTAAAAAGCCCCATGAAATTAATCATGCGGGTATGGTTCGGGTGTTTCAGACACCGGAAATTTTTCCCGATTTAACCCTGTTGCAAAATATGATGATCCCGGCACTAGCCAAACGAGATGGCATGTTTAAATTTAATCCTTTTAAGTGTATGTCCAAAGAGGATGAGATCCAGCATGCTGCCATGGCAGCTTTACAGGAAATTGGTTTAGAAAAACATTACGATCAGCATGCAGGTAGCATGTCACGGGGCGACAAACGTCGTTTAGAAGTTGCCATGGGCTTGATCCAAAAACCAAGCTTGTTGCTGCTCGACGAACCCACTGCTGGTATGGCGCGACATGATACTAACGCCACCATTGATTTACTTAAACAACTTACCAGTAATGGTATGACTAAAGTTATTATCGAGCATGATATGCATGTAGTCTTTAGTTTAGCTGACACCATAAGTGTATTGGCTCAGGGGCGAATTATTGCCACAGGTAGCCCAGATGAAATCCGTAATAACCCAAAAGTCAAAGAAGCCTATTTAGGAGAAACCGAGGATGAGTGAAACGCTCAGCAATAAAATAATCGGAGATATTAAATTTCCTGAGAGTGTTAAACCTGTCCTTAGCAAAGGCTCGGCACCCGCCTTCTTTTCATGCTGGGATATGCACTCCTATTATGGTGAAAGTTATATTGTACAAGGGCTCAGTTTTGAAGTCAGACAAGGTGAGGTTCTCGCTTTACTTGGGCGCAATGGTGCAGGTAAAACCTCCACATTACGTTCTATTGCTAGAATGGATAGTCCGAATGTTTCTCACGGTGAAATATGGCTCGACCATCAACCTCTGCACAATATGTCTTCTCATCAAGCCGCACAATGTGGGGTTGCCCTTGTACCAGAGGATCGCAGAATAATTGCCGGGTTAACGGTTGAGGAAAACTTGATCCTGGCGCAAATAGCACCACCAATCGGTTGGTCAATAGAAAGAATATATGAACATTTCCCCCGTTTAGCGGAACGTCGCAATCAGATGGGCACCACCCTTTCAGGGGGTGAACAACAAATGTTAGCCGTAGCCAGGGCACTGGCACGTGATATCAAATTATTGTTACTGGATGAGCCCTATGAAGGTCTGGCACCTGTTATTGTGCATGAAATTGCGTCAATAGTAGATAGCATCAAGAAACAGGGCATTACCACTATTATCGTCGAGCAAAACGCGGTGGCAGCCTTACGTCTTGCTGACCGGGCCTTGATCCTGGATATGGGTAATATTGTGTTTGATGGCAGTGCGCAAGAGGTCATGGATAATGAAGAACTTCGCCATGAATATCTGGCTATTTAAAAATACCCGACATAAAAAGTAGTTATGCTCTGGCTAGCTCAACGGATGCTCTTTATCTTTAGTCAATATGTAATCCCGTCAAAAATAAGCGGTTCTGGCCTTCATCACCTGAAGGTCAGATAAAGACAGCAGATAAGCAATACCTATTCAGTTATGCCAATTTTACCTGTGCACTGCGCCTCTCATTATATTTAAAATCATTCTCTGAAATATGTTGAAAAAACTGCTTAGCATATCAACGTTGATATATTAGACTGTACATCAAAAATCTAAGTAATATTAGTTCCTTATGGCCAATCCCCCTTTTAGTAATACTGAGTTTGTTCCTGTGCCAGTAGAGTCAAACTCGGCTATCGAGCAACTCACCTTACATCCTCTTTCTGAAAAATATGCACCGTTAAATGCCGTCATTAATCTGGTGAAAACGGGGATGATTATCTTACTGGCCGGGCTGACTTATTTTCAACCTTGGATTAACTTACCACCCTGGTTAGCAAACATTCTTCCTTTAGGGATAATACTGGTTGCTGTGCTTGGATTAATAGGTTCAAGCCTTAACTACTTAGCTGACAAACGTAAGTACTATGCATTACGGGGATCAGATTTGCATTTCCAATCCGGCTTAGTATTTTGTCAAACAGTTAGCCAACCCATTACGCGCATTCAGCATGTTGAACTCAAACAAGGCCCATTGGAGCGAGCAAGAGGTCTGGCCTCATTACAGGTTTTTAGTGCTGGAGGGGCACTGCACACTTTTGAAATTCCAGGTCTGGAATACCAAAAAGCACGACAAATTCGTCAGTTTATATTGCACCACAAAGATATTACCGCTAATGGATAAGAGCAATAATGCTAAACAGGGACTCGTTCATGCCATGGAGGAAAACGCCTGGCAGCGATTATCACCCATCGCCTTGTTATACTTTTCGGTCAGTATCCTACGCGGCCTGTTTAGCAATATTATTTATCTTATCCCTGCTTTTGCCTTTGCCTATTCGAGCTTTCGTGAACACCCTTTGATTAGCATGGCCGCTATTTTAGCCTTCCTAGGTTTTTTTTTAGTGAGTGTTTTTTGGAGCTTTCAGGTTTATCGTTTTCGTTTGTCTAAAGATGACCTGGAAATCCGCTCAGGTATTATTAAGAAAACACATATAAACCTGCCTTTTGCACGCATTCAAAATGTGAGATTAGAACAACCTATTTATTACCGCATAACTGGCTTTGCCTGCTTGCAGCTTGATACTGCAGGCTCGGCTAAACAAGAAGCAAAATTAGTGGCCCTGCCACTGGCTCTGGCCGAGCAACTGAAACAGCAAATACTCGGGCAAGTGCTACATAATAAAAGGAGCAGAGCATCCTTAACTGAGGAACAATCTGACCATAAAACAAACAGCAAAACCTTACCTCAGGAACGCATACTCAATCAACGCAGTTTGACTGATTTGGTTATTCACGGCATAACCAGTAACAGGATCTGGATATTTTTAGGCGGCTTGGTTCCTTTTTACGATAATATTGTGCAAAAAATAAGTGACAGTGTTAGCGGCTTAGGGATAGATTTAAACGAATTCTTTAACCTTGATAGTCATTCAGTGTGGCAAGTAAGCTTGTATGCATTATCTGTTATCTTGCTTATTGTGTTCATAGTTGTCAGTTTGTCAGTCATGGGTGCAATCATCAGTTTTTATGGTTTTACTCTCAGTAAAGTTGAAAATCGTTATATCCGTCGTAGTGGACTGCTCACCAAGCACGAAGTCACCATGCCTCTAAGCAGACTACAACTTGTGATCCAAAAACAAGACTGGCTTGACGTGCTACTGGGGCGAATTAATTTAAACCTGGAGCAAAGTAATTCACAGGTCTCAAATAGCGAGCACTCAGCGGCAAATAAAAAAATCATTATTCCCTCTATTACCCCTCAGCAAAGCAAGATTTTAATAGAGGATATGTTTCCACAAAACCAATTATTTAATGTGAATTTCTTACCCATAAGCCACTTTTATTTAGTGCGATACATTGGTTATTTTTTGCTTCCCATATTCTGTTTAACTCAGTGTTTTGCCCTCTACCACCAAAACTTTAATTTAAGTGGGATTTTGTTGTTATTATTTACACTGGCCAGTGGCCTTGTGTATTTACGCTGGCGACGGTGGGGGGTGGCATATGATGAACAATATATTTATATACGCCGCGGTTTATTAGGCCTCGACTATTATTGTTTCCCTGCTTTTAAGGTGCAACAAAGTCAATTTAAGCAAAGTCTTATGATGAAAAAACGCCAGCTCGCCAGCGCTAAGTTTATATTAGCTTGCGGCTCGATGACCTTACCCATGTTGCCTCAACTGATGGCTTACAAGGTTATTAATGGATGTTTACATCAGGTTAAATCGACTAAACGTTCATGGATGTAGATGTTGTTTGGAGTTGAGGCTTTGCAGAGCTATCTTGTAAGATAAGGTTTTAACAAATGGATACAGGGTTTTGAATTCTTACTTTACAAGGCCTGCCACCACTTGCTGTTGATCATCACTATGGATAAAGATGACCTCCACGATACGTGGATCACTGTGCCGTAGCCGTCGGCTAACCGATTCAGCAGGGGTAATAATCCAGACTAAAGTAACAGACATTAATAATTAATCAATCTGTGGAGGCTAAAAAATAGGGAAAAGACATCTCATAATCAGAACTCTTGCCCGACTTGATAGCCAAACAATTTTAACCCCGTTATTAAGCCCGATCGATTCATTTATATGCATGGCTGGGTCATTTACGTCGAGGATACTTATGCCTTTTACCAATAAAGTGCGCCGTTTTGTTTTCAGATTAGTCATGTGCGGTTGTATCGCGCCCTTATCTATAGGTGTCCAAGCACAGCTATGGTCCGCCGCTCCTCAGGCCAAATCACAGGATCAGCAACGTGCAAGAGTCACTGCCAGTCGCGGCAATTACCTCAAGGTCGACAGTGCCGACCTGCAGCGGCGCTTCGCGGATAATAGCGGTGCTATTATTTTGCCTGTTCCCTTACCTAGTGGGGGCAACAAGGAATTTGTTTTAACTGACTCCCCCGTCATGTCAAAAGCCCTGCGGGCGCGCTACCCCCGTATGCTATCTTTCGAAGGTTATGAACTGGGTCAACCACAAAATACCGGGCGTTTCACCATGACCCATAAAGGGCTATCCGGTCTGTTTCGTCACCAAAACCAGTGGGTATTACTCTCGCCTCAATACGAAAACAACCCCGATCTTTATGTTAGTTACTTTTACCAGGATGCCATCGCCCCGGATGTTCCCTTTTTTACTAACGATACGCTTTTGGCCCCACCAAGTGCGATGACAGCCCAATCCAATGCGGTTACCCTGAAAAAATCTACTGGCGCGACTCTACGAACTTATCGCCTGGCGCTCAGTGCAACAAGCGAATACACCGCTAAAGCAGGCGGCAGCAAAGCCGATGCAGTGGCCGAAATGGTCAGCCTGATCAATCGGGTTAACCAGATATTACTGACGGATCTGGCCATAGGCTTTGAGTTAGTCGACAACCACAACATTATTTTCCTCGATGCACAAACCGACCCTTATACCAACAGTGATCAGGCTGGCGATATCGAAGCCAATCAACAAGTCATAGACGATGCACTGGGGTCTGATAACTATGATATCGGCCACCTGCTGGGTACTAACCCAGGCGGGTTAGCTGTTGTTCCTTCGGTATGTAATAACGACGTTAAGGCCCAAGGCTACAGCGGTAGTATTAATCCTCAAGGGGAACGCTTTTACATTGATTTGGTGATCCATGAACTTGGTCATCAATTGGGGGCTAGTCATACATTTAATGCTCAAAATCAAAATAATTGTAGTGCTGATCAGCGCAGTGCCAATCATGCGTTTGAACCTGGCAGCGGCTCGACTATCATGTCATATTCAGGTATTTGTAGTGAGCAAAATTTACAAACTACCAGCGATCCTTATTTTCATGCCGGCTCAATTGAGCAAATTCTTAACTATGTGGAAAACGGCTTGGGCCGCACCTGCGCCACCAGCAGTTCACTGGATAACGCTGCGCCTGCGGTGCAATTGACAGCCAGGGCTTATACTATTCCGGCCAACACCCCCTTCGTATTGACAACCCAGGCCAGTGATCCTGATGGTGACACCCTGAGCTACAATTGGGAACAGCTGGACGCCGGTGGTTTACTGGGTGGCAGTACTTCAGCACAAGAAATGCAAACCGATAACGGCGCCAACCCGCTTTTTCGTTCCTATCCAGCCACCGTCGAGCCTTATCGCTATTTTCCGAAATTGAGTGATGTGTTAGCTGATAAGGTAAGCTTCGGCGAAGCCTACCCAAGCACCAACAGAGAGCTGAATTTTCGGGTATCGGTTAAAGATGGCAAAGGCGGTGTGAATACCGCCGATGTCGCCGTGCAAGTTATCGATACAGGGGCCACTTTTGCGGTGCTTGCCCCCACCACAGGCACAAACTGGCAGGGTAATACCCTGCAAACGGTGCGCTGGAATAGCGCAGACACCGAGCTGGCATCCATTAATTGCCAAAGCGTAGACATTCGTCTGGATCTTGACGGCGACAATCAGTTTGACACTTTAGTGCTTAGTGATACACCTAACGACGGTGAACAAGTGATGAGGGTACCCAGTACTGCCAGTACCCAAGTGCGTTTACAAGTATTATGCAATGATAATGTGTTTTACGCTGTAAACGAGGGCGATTTCATCATTGAACCTGGAACGGGTCCGGTGGTGCCCATTATTACCGGCCAGTTGCCCCTATCTGTTGCTGAAGACAACGCCCTAACACTCACCCTAGACGATTTACAGGTTAGCGACGAGGACTCCAGCTACCCGGAAAATTTCACCTTACACCTTGAAAATGGCAACCATTACAGTCTCAGTACCGACGGTATGACAGTCGTTCCTGATGGGGATTTTAACGGTGATTTGTCGGTTGCCGCAACAGTGAATGATGCCACAACAGACTCAGTGGTATTCCCCTTAGTCATCACTGTGACCCCGGTTAACGATGCCCCTGTAGCCAACCAAGATATGTTTAGCCTTGAACAAGACAGTGCCAGTAACCTGTTAAATGTGCTGGCCAACGACAGTGACATAGACGGGGATACCCTGAGTGTTAGTGCCATCGATTACAACGGCAATGCTAGTGTATTCATAGACGCTAACCAGCTCAGTTATCAGCCACAAAGCGGATTCGTTGGCAGCGAAAGCTTTAGTTACACCGTCAGTGACCAGCAACTCACCACCACCACCAATGTTACTGTTACTGTCGTTGCGACACCGGTGGCCATACCAACCCCTTCGTCCTCAAAAAGCAGCGGCGGGGCCTTAAGTTATGCCTGTTACGGGTTGCTGGGGATGTGGATCCTGTGGCGTAGAAGATTGTTGCTGTGGCAAGCCAAGAGGTTAACTTATGAATAAAACCCAAGGACAGATTTTTTTCGCCTTAGCAGTGATAGGCACCCTATTGACAGGCTGTGTGGAGCAACCACAACCTATGACTCAGACCATCGCCAGCGATTCTGCACCACAGGCCAATAACGATCAACATCCTCTGGCCTGGATACAAAGCGCGGATCCCCAATTAGATGCACAACAAGCCATTAAAAATCGTGATTGGCGCTTATTGGCTTTTGCTGGAAGGGCTATTTCCATACCGGGGATCGATCTGGCTATTTATCCTTTAGCAGAGCTCGAACAGCACTGCGGCTATCGCGTTATCAAAGGCACCGGCGATGTTGTCACCAGCCAAAGAGAACTTCCTTTACGTTCCAAAATGCATAACTACGCATTCGTTTATAACCAGCAAATACTCACCCACTGTTTTGCACAATAAGAGCAGGTTGCTCCCTTAATACAAAATATAGAGTTCACCCTTGGCCTGATGATGGGGCTCTAGTGCTATAACAACACTGGATACAAAGATAAAACCAGCAGCGTCGCCATACTAAAATTAAACAGGCGCAAGCGTTTTTGATTGGTTAAATAATTTTGCATTTTTTGCCCTAAAGCCGTCCATGAACTGATGCATGGCAAGTTGACCGCACCAAAAATCATGGCCACCAATACCACTGCCATGACACTTTTTGAGGGCGCATACACGCTGATGGCCGTCAGCGCCATGGTCCATGCCTTAGGATTCACCCATTGGAACAACACTGCCTGCAAAAAGGTCATAGGATTGCCCCTGGCGGATCGATTTTCACTGGCCGCACCCGAGACAGCAATTTTGTAAGCAAGATACAACAGATAAGCCACGCTCAGTACTTTTAATACCTGATAACTTAAAGGGTAAAGATCAAATAGTTGCATTATGCCCAAGCCGACCAACACTACCATCAGGGTAAAACCCAGACCAACTCCCAGTAAATGAGGCAAGGTTCGTCTGAAGCCAAAATTTGCCCCGGACGCCATTAACATTAAATTGTTTGGGCCTGGGGTGATCGACGACACAAACGCAAATAGTATTAAGGCGGTGATTATTTCCAAAGTCATGACGTTCGCTATTTTATTGGCTGTAATTTAGTGCAATTATAAAGGGTAAATCTGAAAATTATCGCGTCAAATAAGCCCCAAAAACGGTAAAAGAACAATAAATGATTAAAATTGATAGATATAACCAAAGAATATTGCAAGTGCTAAAAGATCACGGCCGAATGTCCAATACCGAACTGGCGGAAAAAATCGGTTTATCACCTTCAGCCTGTTTACGGCGGGTACAGGAATTGGAAAATAGCGGGGTAATCAAAGGCTATCGGGCCATATTAGACAGTGAGTTAATCGGCAATAGCTTTATCGCCTATGTCGCCGTCGGTTTGGGTGAACATACCAAAGAGTCACAACACGCCTTTGAACAAGCCATCACCCAGGCACCAGAAGTAAAAGAGTGTCATAACGTTACCGGTTCATTTGAATATATTTTACGGGTTGAAACCGCCAGCCTGAAAACCTATAAAGCCTTTCATACCGATACTCTGGGTACCCTGCCTCAAGTCAGCACTATTACCACCCATGTTGTCATGGACTCCCCAAAAGACGAACGGGCCTGAGTGTTTTTTTGAGGTTTGCGTCTTGTTGGCTGGGCAATCCACCTGCAAAGTGGCTCACCATGTTATCCGCTATTGCTATATTTTCAACCGCTAAGTTAGGCTTTAGTGCATGATGCCCAAAGTGAAGAGGCAGTATGAAATATCAGGTTCGCTATGCGTTCGTCACTGATGCCTCCTTTATCAGCCACTGGCTGACACCGACTAATTTACTATCGAGGCCCTCAGTGGGGTTTTGTCGTTTGTTACCGTGTTTTGTTGGATTGGTACTTTTAGCTAAAACCCCACACCATTTAATTCGGCTTAATGTAACGCTCTAAAACGTTACCGACCGATCCCCTTTCCTACACTATGCCGTAAATTGAGTTTTTCGCATTTTTCAACTAAGTTATGTACTCATCTGTTGTTGTAAAAGTATCCCATCGAGGCAGTTTCGATGGGCTCGCCTCATTATTTTATAAACGATATTGCCCGCCAATTAGCTGTCGCTGATCCAATCGATAGCGAAAATCAGTCAGGGGGCGAGTTTCATAATCAAAAGGACGTAAAAATGAAAAAATGTGAGCCAGACATACCCTGTTCTTGTGATCTTCCACTGGTAGAGCCGCGAATTTTAGATGCCAATATAGATCCTAACCGTGAATCCCTGATCCGCTATATTGAAAAAAAGTGGGTCAACCACACTGTATTACATTATTACTTTATGCAGGACCGAAATGACTTAGCCGGTCTTCCCGAACAATTACAGGCCGTCAAGGATGCATTTAACGAATGGAAAGACTTGGGTTTAGGTCTGGATTTTATTGAAGTTAAGCAAGCGACCGATGCGGAATTCAGGATTGGCTTTGCGCCTGGCAGCGCCTGGTCTTATGTGGGGCGTGACTGCATAGATTTGGTACCCAATCGAGCGCAGCAAACCATGAATTTTGGTTGGGATTTGACCACCCCCTATGGGCGGGATACCGCCTTGCATGAAATCGGCCATGCCATGGGCTTCCCCCATGAGCATCAGAACCCACAAGCAGGGATAGTTTGGGACGAAGAAGCGGTATACGCCACATTTGCCGGTTCCCCGAATTTTTGGGATAGAAACCAAACCCATCACAATATTATTCGTAAAATAACCCAGCAAACTATTGCCGGCAGCACCTGGGATAGAGACTCGGTGATGCATTACCAGTTTCAAGCCGGTTTGATACTCTCCCCTACCGGATATGAAAACCAGCCATTGATCCCCGCCCCCGGTTTATCCGAAATGGATAAACAAGAAGCGCGCAAGTTTTATCCCGGCAACCGCCCTGTACAATGGCCTGAGTTAAAACCATTTTTGTCCCACAAGCTCGATATACAGCCAGGAGAGCAATTCGATTTTATGATTGAGCCACAACTGAGCCGCACCTATAACATGCAAACGTTTGGCACCATGGACACCATCATGGTGTTATTTGAAGATGATAATGGCGAGCCTATATTTTTAGCCGGTGATGACGATAGCGGCACCCACTACAATTCTAAAATTCAACTGCGTTTAATTAAAGGACGCCGCTACTACTTACGTTTAAGGCTATACAGTGCCGGTGCATCGGGCGAAGGCGGGCTGATGTTATGGTAAAAAAAGAGGCCAGGTGCACATACTTTCCCTTTGTTTGTGATTTTTTGATATTCATGTGGCTATAGTAGCTACTTTTATGAATGATAGTGAAAAACACGGATGCCAGCAGAACTTAAAATTGAAGACCTGGTAGTTGGAGCTGGAAAAGCCGCACAGCGCGGCGCACTGCTCACCACTCATTACCGCGGCTGGTTGGCAAATGGCAACGAGTTTGATTCATCATATAAAAACAATGCCCCCTTCCAATGCGTATTGAGTAACAAACGGGTAATACGGGGTTGGGTCTTAGGTTTGCAAGGCATGAATGTCGGAGGCATACGTAGACTTTGGGTGCCCGCTCACCTGGCCTAAGGTGACCGTCAGATTGGCAAACTCATCACCCCAAACTCAGACCTAAGCTTCGAAATTGAATTACTCGAGGTACTCACCCGGGATTGAGGTTGTATCGTTACCAATAATAAGGTTAGCCAAGTGGCACTCCCAGCAATGTATTATTGAATCGCTTAATAGCATCATGTGAAAAGGGTCAAAAAACGTAATTTTTTTACCCCTCATACTGCAGCTAAAAAATGATGTCTACGGAAAAGAAACACTAATGGGCAATATGGCTAAAGGTATCTTGTATCGAAAAATCCATAGATACTTGCTGCCTAGCCACAGGTAATACCTGCCCCAACAAATCGCTGTAACAGCCCTCTATCAGCCAATTTTTTTGGGTCTGCATAAAAGCGTTAATGCCAACCATAGATTCTCCCAGTGGTGCCCGCTGTAATTTTTTGGCGAGAGATCCCATAGGTAACCAGGCTAATGTGTCTAAAACCAGGCGAGCGATGCTAAAACGTTTTGCTAATTGCCTGGCCAAGGTTGATTTTCCCGAAGCTGAATTACCCAGGATTACTACACGAATATCCTTATCTATCATAGCTTTGTGGGGCATATGAGCTCCTTGCTTTCAGACTGTGTCCCTATACAGTGGCAATTTAGCATGGGATGATGACAAATTAACATTTAAGCCAATAGATTTCGGTCAGCCTGTCAGAAGTTTGATAAAATGCTGCTGATCCCCTTTACACAGGCGCTTTTTAAGATGAAATTCGAAGGTAGTCATATTCTTTCTGTCAATCAATTCGATCGCGTATCCATAGAAAAGGTGTTTGCCATCGCCGATCTTATGGCTCCCTATGCCAAACGCCAGAAACGCACCACCGTGCTCGATGGGGCCATTTTAGGCAACCTGTTTTTTGAGCCCAGCACCCGTACCCGGGTCAGTTTTGGTACGGCCTTTAACTTGCTTGGCGGTGAAGTACGAGAAACCACGGGCATAAGCAACTCAGCCCTGGCCAAAGGAGAGTCCTTGTATGATACCGCCCGGGTATTAAGCGGCTATTCGGACATTATTGCCATGCGTCATCCGGATCCTGGCTCAGTGGCTGAGTTTGCCCAAGGTAGCAGGGTGCCCGTCATCAATGGCGGCGATGGTACCAACGAGCACCCGACTCAGGCCTTACTTGATCTCTATACCATTCAAAAAGAATTGCACTATCATGGGAGCCGCATCGATGGCCTGCATATCGCCATGATCGGTGATCTTAAATACGGCCGTACCGTACATTCTTTATCAAAACTGTTATGTTTATTTAAAAATGTGCGTTTCACCCTGATTTCCCCCAAAGAATTGGCCATGCCGGAGGCTATTCTTGCAGCAATTGAAGCCGCCGGGCATCGCTATACGGTGAGTGAAAATCTGGAAGGTAACCTGGACACCGATATCTGTTACCAGACACGGGTACAGGAAGAGCGCTTTGGCTCCCAGGAAGAAGCCAATTTATATCGCGGTAAGTTTCGCTTAAATCAACAGATATATACTCAGCATTTTCAATCCAAAACCGTGATTATGCATCCTCTTCCCCGAGACTCGCGGGTGGAAGCCAACGAGCTGGATAACGACCTGAACATGAATCCCAACTTGGCCATATTCAGGCAAACCGACAACGGGGTGTTAGTGCGTATGGCACTGTTTGCCCTGACCCTGGGGGTAGAAAATATTGTCAGCAAGTTTGACAAAGACGTTCATTGGTACACAAATACGGCCCGTTTTGGCCAAGATTAGACAAAGGTAAACTGACTAGTATGCAAAAATCTCAAGAACTTTTTAAACGTGCCCAAGTACATATCCCTGGCGGCGTCAACTCTCCCGTACGTGCCTTCAAAGCCGTAGGCGGCACACCGCCCTTTATCACCAAGGCTGATGGTCCTTATCTGTATGATGTTGATGGCAAACGCTATATAGATTATGTGCAATCCTGGGGGCCTATGGTATTAGGCCATAACCATCCAAAAATCCGCCAGGCGGTTATTGATGCAGCGCAAAACGGCTTGAGTTTTGGTGCCCCCACCGAAGCTGAAGTAGACATCGCCGAGCTGGTCAGCAAGCTAGTACCTTCGATGGAAATGTTACGTATGGTCAATTCAGGCACCGAAGCGACCATGAGCGCCATCCGTTTGGCCCGGGGCTATACGGGCCGTGATAAAATCCTCAAATTTGAAGGCTGTTACCATGGCCATGCCGATGCACTGCTGGTCAAAGCCGGTTCCGGCGCACTCACTTTCGGTGTACCCAGTTCACCGGGTATTCCTGCAGATTTCGCTAAACACACCCTGACGGTGGAATACAACAACCTTGAGTCAGTTAAACAAGCCTTTGCCGAGCATCCACAAAATATCGCCTGTATTATCGTTGAGCCTGTGTGTGGCAACATGAACTGTATACCTCCTGTAGACGGGTTTTTAGCGGGTTTACGGGAAATTTGTAGCCAATACGGCGCCTTGCTGATATTTGATGAAGTCATGACCGGCTTTCGGGTCGCCTTAGGTGGCGCCCAGGATAAATACCAGATAGAACCCGATCTTACTTGCCTGGGTAAGGTGCTTGGCGGCGGCATGCCAGTAGGTGCTTTTGGTGGCAAGGCTGAGATCATGCACCATATCGCGCCTACCGGTCCGGTGTACCAGGCTGGTACCCTGTCAGGCAATCCGGTCGCGATGGCGGCTGGCTTAGCATCCTTGGCAGAAATTCAGCGCCCTGGATTGTATGACCAGTTGAGTGCCTCAACCCAAACCTTGGCCGAGGGGTTTAAAAACCTCGCCGATAAGCATGGTATTCCCATGTCAGTTAACTATGCAGGCAGTATGTTTGGTTTGTTTTTCACTGATGTACAAAAGGTCACGAATTATAGCCAGGCAACGAATTGTAATACTGAACAATTTAATCATTTTTATCATGGCATGTTAGACAAAGGCGTATACCTGGCACCCGCCTCCTACGAGGCAGGTTTTGTCTCTGCCGCCCATGATGCACAGGTTATTCAACAAACTCTAGATATAGCCGATGAGGTTTTAGCTGACGTCGCCAAGAAGTTCAGGTAGGTTAGGGTATATTATTTTACTTACCACACTCATTTAAGCAGCCTCAGTAGTATGTTAGAAGCACTTATGCAGCCATTACCCCTGGCCCTGTTAGCTGTTATTGCGGTTTGTATTCTGGCGCTTGTTATATTGGGCGCCAAAGTCAAACAGCTCTCCAGCTACCAGGGCAATGTGGTTACGCAAAAAGAACGGGGGCAATTTGAAAAAAATGCTTTGGCATCATCCAAACGTTTCGAACAAAAAGCAGATGAGGCTATGCGTTTGATGCATACCTTTCAGAAATTTGTGCCTAAGCAATTTGTCGACCATTTTGCCAAACATGGATCCTCTGTTCTCGTGCTGGGTCACGCAGACGAAGATGATGTGGCGATACTGTTTTGTGACATTCGGGGTTTTACCGGTTTGTCAGAGCAGATGAGTCCCCAGGAAGTGATGAACTTTCTCAATTCTTATTTTTTACGCATGAATGATCCCATTCATCATAACGGTGGTTTTATCGACAAGTTTATCGGTGATGCCATTATGGCCCTGTTCGATCACCCCAAGGGCAGCAACGAAGATAAGGCTACTGACGCTATTCGCGCCGCTCTGGATTTGCGTTATGCCTTGAATATATACAACCAGCATCGTCATAACAGCGACTACCCACCCATTAATATTGGCATAGGTATACACTTTGGTCCGGTTATTATCGGCACCGTAGGCTCTGATGATCGTATGGACACCACGGTAATTGGTGACAGCGTGAACCTGGCTTATCGCCTTGAAAAATTGGCCCCTGTGTACCAAACCGATATTGTGGTCAGTGCCCAGATGCTTGAGGTTGCTCAGGCCGAAGGGCGTTTTGAGTCACGCCTGCTGGATTGGGTTAAGGTCAAAGGTCGCCTGGCAGCACTGGAAATTCATGAAGTTCTTGATCATCTGCCTGACGAGCAAAAAAAATTGAAATTATTAAATGCTAATCTTATAAAACAGGGGATAAATTATCGAAAGGCAAAAGATTGGCTTCAAGCCTTGTCTTGTTTTGAGCAAGCACTGAGCCTTAATCCACAAGATTATCTGGCCACCCATCACCTTGCTCAGTGCCGCTTGTTACAACAACAAGAATTACCGGCGAATTGGGATGGGGCTTTGCAACTGTAAACCTGAAATAGGCTTGAATAAATTTATCCTCTGAGCAGCATGGAACATATACATACAGGCACATAAGCCCGTATGTATGGTTTCTTCATGGCTAAGCCATGACCATCAAATTATCATTTCACCTGGCTGAACTGCTGCTTATTTTTGACCTTGCTGTTTGATAAATGTCAGGGAAGGAGCAAAAAAAGCGGCCCCCGTTTCAGCATTAGTATAGTCAAGAAACAGATCATATTCTCCTTGTTCATCGCCAAATATCATTTGCTGTAACATTTGTCTAAAAGGTTTCGGGCTTTTGGTGCAGCATACTAGGAATAAACCTTGTACGTGCATATCGCCATAAGGCATGCTTTGCAGCAACAGGTTTATCGGCTGGTTGTCTTGATCATACAGGCGAGTACAAAAATCGTGATTGCGGGGTAATTTATACAACTCATCAAGCTCAGTGTTATCGGATTTTTTACGTCCCATGATTTCCTCCTGGCGGCTAACTGGCAATTGCTGCCATTGAGCGATATTGTGCCGATAACGTTGCACATGTAAGTAACTACCCGCGGCAAAGTCCGAATCTTCCTCTCCCACCAATGCCGTGTCCAGCTTGTGCATGCCCTTGGGGTTATTTGCGCCATATACAAAGCCGGTCAAATCCCGGCCATCCAAATAGCGAAAGCCACGTATATCTTCAATTAAATCGACGTGTGGCCTTAACAGGCTAAAAATTTCCATGCCCAATGCATGGCATATGTCAGCTTTATCCGCGCGGATTTGGATAAATAAATCACAAGGTGCCACCGGGGCACTGCGATCATCACACTGCATATCCGGGAAAGGTGTCAGCTCAACAGGGATCAAGCCCGGGTAGACCTCATGCCAGTAGCTACTGCCAATAGCAATCACACCGGTCACCATGGCTTCGTAATACTCCTCATCATAATGACTGAACAAGTCTAAAATACGCGCCAGTTTTACCCGTATCACCTGATCATCATCGTCATTGACGTTGAACAATAAATACAAGGCATGCAGACTGGGTTCTGCGCAGATCCCTTTTTGTGCTTGTGCCATAAAATTCTTATTTCTATTTGGGTTTAATATCCAGCCGCCTGACCATTTTTACGACTTTCGGATGCGGCATACATAATAGACGCCTGTTTTTGGGATAACTTATAACAGCCGGATAGTCGCCAAACCAAGCTGAAACCTCCGCCAATACATGTCCCTTGTGCAATTCGCGGCGGGAAACCATAACCATTTTCCAGGGTGACAAAACCACAGTCGTCCATCATTTTCATTCTTGGGCGGGCTAGAAGCACTGTGCAACATACGCGAAACATCGATAGCTTCCTGCAAATTCATAGCAAAATCCAGTAAATTCAGCAAAATTTTCCCATGCATACACACTTACGACGTGTCCAAAACATAGGCTATGCTGTCAGTGCCTTGCAGCAAACGTGTATTTTGCAGGTAAATCAGTGGGTCACATAATAAAAAAAGCCCCGCACGAAGCGAGGCTATTAAATACTAATGGATAAGCAGAACGTTATTTTATTATTATTTTACGCCCACCTGTCTCCCCAAAAAGTGCTAGTCTAAACGCGACCACCGGTGAAATCAGGGTAAGCTTCCAAACCACATTCACTTATATCTACACCTGCAAACTCTTCTTCTTCGCTGACTCTGATACCCATTACAGCCTTGATAATTGACCAAACAATTAAGCTTGTGACAAATACCCAAACGAAGATAGTCAAAGCGCCGATAAGTTGACCAGAGAACAAGGCACCGTCGTTGGTCACGGGTACCAACATCAAACCTAAAAAGCCTACTACGCCGTGTACAGAGATGGCACCAACCGGATCATCAATTTTCAACTTATCTAATGCCAAAATACTTAACACTACTACTATGCCACCTAAGGCACCAAACAAGGTTGCTTGTAAGGCAGTGGGAGTAGAAGGTTCAGCGGTAATGGCTACCAGGCCTGCCAGTGCACCATTTAATGCCATAGTTAGATCAGCCTTTTTAAACAGTATTCTGGCTAAGACAAGTGCAGCAACCAAGCCACCTGCAGCGGCAGCATTCGTATTTAAGAAAACCACTGCCACAGCATTTGCACTCTCTACGCTAGCCAATGCCAAAACAGAGCCCCCATTAAAGCCAAACCAGCCCATCCACAATATAAAGGTACCTAAAGTAGCCATAGGTAAATTAGCACCGGGAATAGCGTTCACTTTACCATCGACAGTGTATTTACCTTTACGTGCACCGAGTAATAACACGCCCGCTAACGCAGCAGCGGCACCCGCCATATGCACTATGCCTGAACCGGCAAAGTCAGAGAAACCCAGATCGCCCAAAGTATAAAGGCCAAATACAGATTGACCACCCCAAGTCCATGAACCTTCCATAGGATAAATAAAGCCGGTAAGTACCACTGCAAAAGCGAGGAAAGCCCATAACTTCATACGCTCAGCCACGGCACCTGAAACGATGGACATAGCCGTAGCAACAAATACTACCTGAAAGAAAAAATCTGCTGAGGGCGCATAAGTATCGCCGTGTTCAGCTACACCGTCACCTAGTATCCCATCCAAAAATGGTACTGCAGCGTGCAGACCATCAGGACCACCGTACATTACCCAGTAACCGCAAACCATGTACATAATGCATGAAATAGCATAAAGCGAGATATTCTTAGTCAAAATCTCTGTGGTATTTTTAGCGCGAACTAAACCCGCTTCGAGCATAGTAAAACCTGCTGCCATCCACATGACCAATGCACCGCACATCAAAAAATAAAACGTATCCAGGGCATAACCTAATTCAAATGTAATTTCCATTTTTTATCTCCTCATTATCTAGATGGCGTCGCCATCGGTTTCACCGGTACGGATACGAACAGCGTGTTCCAGGTCGTAAACGAATACTTTACCATCGCCGATCTTGCCTGTTTTAGCTGCACCGACTATAGCTTCCACCAAACGATCCACATGATCGTCTTGCACGGCGATCTCCAGCTTCACTTTGGGCAAAAAATCGACTTGATATTCAGCGCCACGATAAAGTTCGGTGTGACCTTTTTGTCGACCAAAACCTTTAACTTCGGTGACCGTTAGGCCATCTATGCCAATTTCAGAAATTGCTTCTCTCACGTCATCAAGTTTGAAAGGCTTGATGATCGCAGTAACTAGTTTCATGGTGTTGCTCCCGAGTTTTATTTTGATATTTTATTGAGGTGATGCAAGATATAGAACAAGACCTGTGCCACAAATTATTAATGATATATTTCAATAACATAATCGTATTTATCGGTAATTAGCCTCAATCTTGTGCACAATAAAAGAGCAATAATCCGCATTTGCATTAAAATGGTGCGCCAGGGCAAACCTACCCTGTAACGTTATTGGCCTACAGTAAGTGATGGTAAAGCAATTGAGGTATATACCTTTTTAGCCACGGTATTGGGGCAAAATTTATCACTCCATATTTTTACTGGCATTACAAGTACGTTACCCTCACGGCATCCGTGTATATCACAGGAGAAAATGATGAGTTATACAATTAAAGCTACCGACAACAAGCTATGTATCGAATTTAACGGTGTGCTCAACGCGTTGGATTTAATCTTGCTTAATCAAAGTGACACTTACAAGTCAGCCTTGCGGGATGCGCATAAGCTGATGCTGGATTTTAGCCTTGTAACAGACTCAGAATTAAACGAAGCTGATATCCATGGCTTGCTAATGTTAGGCAAGTTGGACTCACAAGAAGTGCAGGACATCCAGTTATTCATCATAACCGCCGTGACCAACAGCGAAGTAATTGAGCAGCTGTGTACCCGGGTTTTCGCCCAAAGCAGTTGGCAAGTGAGTGTTTTCAATAACCGGCACCAAGCAGATAGTTTATTTAACAACTAGGTATGTATATACCCAAGTGAACTAAAAACTATTCACTTACTCTACTGTTTTTAAGCCACCTGTGCTTGCCATGACACCAGTCGTCCTGTATAGAACCGCTTCGCCAGTCCCTCGACGCTCTAACTACTGGCTGTTAGGGGTTTCATTGGTCTTGCATATCCTGGTATTGCTATTGATTGCCCGGCCTTTTAAAAACCCACCGCAAAAAATCATTCATCAACCCAAGCTCATCAAGGCAACTTTAGTTTCTCCAAAATTCACTCCGCCACCCCTGCTATCTCCCAAGCCAAAACCAGCAACCCGGGTAAAGAACAAAGTGGCGCACGAAGTAAAGGATAAATCAGCTTTGGCAGTTGATAAACCGGTCTCGCCACCAATCCCTGTCAATAAAACGGTGCCACCTGTGGCGGAAAAAAAAGTCAACGTCCCTCCCCCTAAACCAACGGTTATGATTGACAATCATGGGCCATCAGCTCAAGTCCAGGTACAACAGCAGTTAAAAGGTTTTAATCGCCAGGCGATTGCTGACGTTGCCGCTGAAGAAGCGGCCCGTTATCGTCGACAATTACACTCGCCCGGTTTGCTGGACAAACCAGCCACCAGCCATCTGAGCGAGGATGAAAAGTTTCGTAAAGCCCGGCAAGTGCGGGCTAATTGCTCAAGCATAGCGAGTCAAGGGGTTGCCATATTAGCAATGATAGGGGGCGGCGATATAAAATGCACAAATCAGCCTGATGTTGATTCATTCATCCAAGACAGGCTGAACAAAAAGTAACGGTTGCCTGCCTGACAAAAAACTCAGAACATGACATTGGTACCTTAACTACCAAACAAACGTTCCCATAATGACTTTTTCAGCGGCCCTCGGGTACCCGCAGCGCAAGTGGCTGGCACAGGCGGCAAGGCATCTAATATAGCTGGTACGCTAAAAGTATCTTTACAGCCGGGACGACTGATTGCCCCAGTTTGAGTTTCAAAATGCGCTATGCCTAACCCTTTGGGAAAGCGCCTGACCAGAGATTTAGGCTGCTGTTGCTGTTGATAGCCAATAAACAACTGCAAGGCACCGCTGGCGCCGCTTAAATTAACCGGTTGGTTATTGTCTTTACCTATCCAGGTAGTGATCAACATGTTGCTGTCAAATCCGCTAAACCAGCTATCACGATAGTCATCTGTGGTGCCAGTTTTTCCCGCCATATTAATCGCCGGAAAGCGTTTTTTTATTAGTTTAGCGGTACCTTCGAGGGTCACGCGATGCAAGGCATAATTAAGCAAATAGCTGGCCTTTTCATCCACTCTTTGACTAGCAAGAGTGGAAAAACGCCACAGTAGCTTATTACCTGGTGACATAATCCCTGTTAATACATGCAGGGGAATATAGCGTCCATTGTTGGCTATAGTTTGATACATTTGATTGACCTGAATGGGTGAAAAATTTACTGCCCCGAGAGTCAGTGCAGGGTAAAGATCAATAGGCTCCTTGACTCCTAATCGTTCAATCATTTGAGCTATGCTGTCCAGTCCAAGCTGCATGCCCAAACCTACGGTAGGCACATTAAGGGATTGAGTTAACGCTGTCACCAAAGGCACGTGCCCGCGGAATTTTTTATCTGAGTTTTGGGGTTCCCACATCTTGCCAGAGGTGCTTTTGAGTTTAAGCGGCTCATCTTTGAGCTGCGTCGCCAGATTAAATTCCCCGGCGCGCTCCAGGGCCGTTAAATAAATGACCGGTTTAATCAACGAGCCTATGGCACGCTTGGCGTCTATGGCCCGATTAAAACCCTGAAAATGAGGATCAGCTCCGCCCACTATAGAGCGTACTTCCCCGCTTTTTATATCGGTGACCACCATGGCCGCCTCCAACCCGGTCATCTGCAAACGTTTTTCCTGAAAGGAAATCCCTTTTTCCACTGCGTTTTCGGCCTTACGTTGAGCCACAGAATCCAGAGTAGTAAAAACCTTTAGACCCGATTCACGAATATTGGGATCCGCCAATATCTGGCGTAACTCCCTGCCCACCTGATCCATAAAGGCCGGGTGTTTGCCTTTTGCCAGACTGCCACCGCTGGCAAGGGTAAGGGGTAAATTTATGGCTTTTTCATACTGAATTCGTTGTAGCTGGTTGTTTTCAAACAATATCCGCAACACCAGATTGCGCCGCTCCACCACCCGCGCAGGGTGTCTCCTTGGGTTGTAATAGGAGGGTCCTTTGATGATGCCAATCAAGGTGGCCATTTCCGCAACATTGAGTTCATCCAAAGGACGATCGAAGTAAAATAAGCTGGCCAGGCCAAAACCGTGAATACCTGTATTACCGTTTTGTCCCAAAAACACTTCGTTCAAATAGGCTTCCAGGATAACGGCCTTGCTGTAACGGGCATCTATAATCAAAGCCATCAAGGCTTCTTTTATTTTGCGGTTCAAGGATTTTTCGTTACTTAAAAACAGGTTCTTGACCAGTTGCTGAGTCAGGGTGCTGCCGCCCTGCACTGCCCGTCCTGCCCAAATATTGGCTATAAGAGCGCGCATGATGGAAAATGGTGAAACGCCATAGTGTTGATAGAAACTTTTATCTTCCACCAATATCAATCCCTGGGTCAGCATGGGGGGAACGTTTTTTATATTCACCAGCATGCGATCTTCCCGTCCGTTGCTCATCAGGCGAGTGACCAGCCAGGGCTCCAGATAAACATCCTTAAGGCCGACTTTGCTGGTTAAATCTACTATGCTGCTGATCCGCCCGGCTGCCAGGGTAATATCTATGTTACGGGTCGGTTCAGCGCCGTGGGGGAAATGAAAACTGCGACGCTGAATACGTAAACCATCAGATTTTAGCTGGTATTGCCCGGTGTGGGTTGCGTGGCGTACCTTGCGATAACCTAGCAAGTCCAGTTCTTCTTCCACTTCTGTGATCGTGATTTCCTGTTTTAACGCTAGGTGCATGGGCCGGGCGAAAATCTGTGCCGGTACCTGCCACTTATTACCACTAAATTGTTTCACTATCTGCGCATCAAGATAGACTGCGTAAGCCCCGACGACTGCAATCACTATGATGGCTACTCGCCACCAATTGCGCTTAAACCAGCGAAATGGATTAAATTTGCTTGCTAGAGTGGGTTTAACGGGGCTTTTATCAGTTTTTTTCATAGGCCTTTAACTGCTAGACGGCGAACAGGTCGGCCGAAATAAGGGAAATACGCGGCATTACCCAGCGGATAAATACTGGAACACAAACCAACCCGGTATATTGCAAATAATTCAAGGCTGCATCAGTAAGATTGAGGGTGATGTCCGCAGTTTATCGAAGCTAACAATAGCAATTCTCTGTCCATAGCTCAATGTGCAGGTGGACAAGAAGTAAACTCATCCAGCACCCATTTTCTTCTTAGTTTTACTGGTTGCTTTGGCTGTGGCTGGATCATCAGGCCAGAAGTGCTTCTGATAGCGGCCTTTCATTTCCTTTTGTACCTCTTTGTAGCTACCTTGCCAAAATCCAGCTAAATCCTGGGTTTTCTGCAGCGGTCGCCCGGCTGGTGACAGTAATTCCATCTGCACGTTAAGTTTTCCCTGAGCTAAAGTCGGCGTAGTCACCATGGAATAAACTTCCTGCATACGCACCGCCAGAGTAACGTCTCCTTCAGCCGAGTAGATTAACGGCACCACACTGCCGCTGGGCACCTGCATTTTTGTTGGCAGCATTTTGTCCAGCTTTTGTTGCTGTGACCAATCCATATTGTTGGCGATAAGATCATAAAAATTCAGTTTACTTAGCTGTTGCCAGCTATGTTTGTCGCTCAAATAAGGCACCAGCCATTGATCTAACCTGCTATCCAACCCCTGCTCACTGACATCGGGCCAGTCGGTATGCCCCAGCAATTGCTGGGCGAGGCGCAGGCGATAAATCAACTGTAAACTTCGCTCATCAAAGGGTAGGTGCATCACCCCCCTGCTGCGGATCACCTGTAACCAGATTTCCGTCAGTTGCGCTGTCTGGGGTTTTGCCAAGGCTTTAATATCGATGACGATATCCCCCAGTTTCCGTAAGGATTGGGACACGATTGCCCCTCGCTGGTTATCCCACAAACAGCGCTGTTGCAAACTGATAAGGTGGGAAAAATGTGTCTCGATTTGCCCCAGGCTGAGGCGTTCACCTAAGGTTATTTGCGCATTAGCCTTATCTTGTCCCTTGAGCAACATATGCCCCATGGCTAACCAATCTTGTCCCGCCAGCGGATCATCAGGTGGTAGTTTGGCACCCGTACCATTGGCTAGCTGGAATGTGTTGGCGTCCCGGGATTTACCCAGCCAGTGTGGAAAAGCAAAGCCCAGCAACACCCCGGCATCACTAAGTGGCCAGGATTGGGTTTTGCCCTTAACTTTACGTTGCCAACGGCCGATAACTTGCCATATTCGGTGCCGGGGATGTTGCTGCAAGAAACTTAAACGGGCATACAGTTCAGTACCCGTCTGATGACCCAGGGGATCTTTTTCTTCCAGCAAAGCGGCGATGGCACAGGCCAAACTCTGGTGAGCGTCACTGAGTTGGGCACTTTTAATCAGCATATTGGCCACTGTTGGATGACAGCCCAGGTTATGCATCGTTCGGCCGTGCTGAGTTAGCTGACCTTCGTTACTCTTGGCTTGCAAGGCAACCAGCAGTCCTTCACCTTGAGCCAACTGTGCTGTGCTGGGCATATCGATTAGCGCCAGCTGCTGTACTGCTGTGCCCCAAAGGGATGCTTCGAGAATAAAAGGAGCCATATCCCCGCTAAGAATTTCAGGTACTTGATGGGCTGCCAGGCGCTGATGTTGATCTAGGCTCCACAAGCGGTAGCAGCTGCCAGCCTTGAGCCTTCCGGCGCGTCCGGCGCGCTGGGTAGCCGAAGCTTTACTGATCATACCCAGCTGCAACTCAGTCACACCTTTATTTAACTGATAAACAGCTGTTTTTTGCATGCCACTGTCCACAACCACCGCCACCCCTTCAATGGTTAAGCTGGTTTCGGCTATATTGGTTGCCAGAATAATTTTACGCTTGCCTTGGGGATCAGGGGTAATAGCGGCCTGTTGTTCAGATTGAGACAATTCAGAGAACAGGGCATGGATAATGACGTCCTCGGGTAATAAGTGTTGTAAGCTCGCTGCCGCCTGACCAATTTCCCAAGCACCAGGCAAAAACACCAGAATATCGCCATCGTGCTGGTTAAAGGCCCGTTGGGTGAGTTGGCAAATTTTTTGATACAGGGGTTTTTGCGTGGTGTCTGGCTGGTAAAAAACTTCAACTGGGTAACTTCGCCCTTCACAGGCCAAGTGGACCGCCTGGGGCATTATGGGTGTCAATGCTGCGACATCTAAGGTCGCAGACATGACTAACAGACGAAGATCTGCACGCAGTGTTTCTTGCACTTCGATACACAGAGCCAGGGAAAAATCCCCATGAATACTGCGCTCGTGGAATTCATCAAAAATGATCAGGCCTACTCCCGGCAGTTCGGGATTATTTTGCAACATGCGGGTTAAAATACCTTCGGTCACGATTTCTAATCGGGTGTGGCTACTGACCTTGGTTTCGCCGCGAATACGGTAACCTATGGTTTGCCCCACAGGTTCGTTTAGCTGCGCGGCCAAATAACGGGCAATATTACGCACGGCGATACGCCTGGGTTGCAGCATAATTATTTTTTGCTGACCAAAGACTGCGCCCTTAAGCAATTCCAAAGGAATACAGGTAGACTTGCCTGCCCCGGGCGGAGCCACTAGAATACAATCAGATACAGGTAGCTGGGTGACAAGTTCAGAAACAATAGCGAATACAGGTAACAAAAATATTTCTCGTTTAAAAAAAGCGAAGTAATAGCGACGTCTAAAAACGTCATGTTAATCTAACCTTCCAACTATACAGGATTTTATCATGGGAGTATTTTTCGCCATCGATCCCCCGGTCCAAACCAAGCTCGCTATAGATACCTGGCGAGCCAAGGCCCTTCCTGATTTTGATAAGCAGGTGCAAGCCCGTAATTTCCATATTACCCTGGAATTTTTAGGTAATATTTCCCCTAAGCAGCTCGATAGTCTGACCCAGGGAGTGGATCAACTGACCAACGCTAACAGCTTTTCTGTACAGTTAGACCAACTCGGTTATTGGCCAAAACCTAAAGTGTTGTGGCTGGGCAGTCAGCATTGTCAACCGGCCCATCTGCAATTAGTGGACAGCTTAAGAAAGATCAGCCGCAGCGCAGGTATCGAACTACAAAAACAGGACTATATTGCCCACCTGAGTTTAGTACGCAAATGCCAGGCGAACCCCCCTGCGGCGTTAATCGCCCCCTTATTCACCTGGAAAACGAACGAATTCCATTTATTTGAATCAGTATCCGGCCCCAATGGCGTGATTTACCAGCGCAAGAAAACCTGGTTGTTACAACCAACCTTTAGCTTTAACCGATAAATACAAGGCTTCATCCTCTTTTATCGGCGCCAAATTTTCGTCTTCAGTAGCGTGAGACAAGTCGCCTCACTTAAAAATAAAGCTCGCCATGAAGTGACCATTTCTGCGCGTGCGCGGCGGCAACTAAGAGAGATAAGCAGTGCCAGAACTGATGTGCTGTGCTTGATGATCGCCCCCTACTTGCCGATAGTGAACGAAAGCCAGACTGGGGCTAATTTTGTGTACTGACATAGGCCAAAATAGCCTTTAACAAAGGGGCAAAGCAGGTAACAATAGGCAGTATATTTATTTGTGGAATAAACCTCTATGCAGCAAACCTTCAGATTAGTTATAGATTGCCCGGATCAGGTGGGTTTGGTGGCTCACGTCAGCCAGTTTTTAGCAGCACAAAACGCCACTATAGTGGAAGCCAGTCACCATACTGACTTGCAGACCGGACGTTTTTTTATGCGTCATGAAATCAGTGCAGATTCATTGACTCTCAGCTTGGCCCAGATCAGGCAGGACTTTACTGTCATAGCAGATTTGTTTGCCATGAACTGGAAATTAAGCGATTCCCATGTCAATCAAAAAGTGGCGCTATTGGCCAGTCACGAATCCCATTGCGTGATGGACATACTGCATCGTTGGCACAGTAAAGAACTAGCCTGTGATATTCCCTGTATTATCGGCAATCACCCTCATATGCAGCAATTCGCCGACTGGTACGATATCCCTTTCCATTGGGTGGATTTTAGCATAGTGGGCAAAGAGAAAGGTTTTGCCAAGATTTCGGAACTGCTTAACCATTATCAGATAGACCTGACGGTACTGGCCAGATTTATGCAAATTTTGCCGGAGAGTTTATGTCAGGAATTAGCAGGCAAAGCCATTAACATTCACCACAGTTTTTTGCCCTCTTTTGCCGGTGCAAAACCTTATCAACAGGCTTATAACAGAGGGGTGAAACTCATTGGTGCCACCTGTCACTATGTCACCAGTGATTTAGATGAAGGGCCTATTATTGAACAAGAAGTCATGCGCATCACCCACAGTGACAGTGCTAAAGATATGGTGCGCAAGGGTAAAAATTGTGAAAAAATGGCCCTGGCCAATGGCTTACGTTATCACCTGGAAGACAGGGTGATCATTCACAAAACCAAGACAGTCGTATTTGCCTAAGTTTGACCTGTGTAGGCCCAGGGTTAAAAATTGCCAGTGTAGCTAATACTCACTTTTTTATCGCCTTGGCCACGCTCAAACCCGTTACCCGTAATGTTAGTGCGCTGCCACTGTCGACTAGATAGCGTCACATCCAGATAGTGGTCCTTTTTCAATCCAGGGGTACGTGAACTCACTACCCACCGGGTGCTTTTGGGTAGTTGCATGTCTGCGTTATTGGCTGTTTCAAACTGCACCGCCATCTGGCGCACCACACCAAAACCTATATTCAACCGACTATTAAGCTGATAGCGCGGAATGAGCGACCATTCACCTATACTCACCTTTTGCTTGTGAGCGCCAAGTGTTAACTGGCTTTTTTCATAAACAAGGGCCGTTTCTATGTGCCAATTTTTGCTCACCCTTTGATTTAGCAAAAATTGATAATCCCGCTGATGACAGCCGTCAAACTTGATATAGTTTTGCTTAAACTTAAGTTGTGATTGTTCTGGAAAAGCCGTTTGTAACCCATCCAGGGTGATTTCCCACAGGTCATCTTCAGCCAATGCGCTACAGGAAAATATTAGGCAAAGCAGGATAATAATGTGTTTCAACTTGTCAATCGAAATGAATAGTTGTGTATGTATTTTAACCAACCAAAGCAGTCGTAGGTTATGAAAATAACCCTGTACGTATCAAAAGCATATACTCTGAAATTAATAACCTACTGTCAATTTCTTGCAATTTGTCCACTTTTATCGCTTACTCTGATTTTTATCAGGCGCATTTTTTTTCATAGTAAAGACTAAAATCTCGCCTGGTCCTGACTCAGGTAAGTTAAAGAGGGTTTTAACACTGCACATTATATGTATTAAGGAATTATCTTGCTCAGAAGACATCTAGGATTTGCTTGCAACCTCGCCGCCTTTGGTCTCTTTATTCCGGGAATATTACTACCAATGTTTATCTTAGATATGGAAATGTCTGCTTTGATAAACGCCACGGGCTTGTCAACCACCTTGGTTGACAAAGAACTGTCTATTATCTCTACCGTGACGGAATTATGGCACGATGACCGCTTATTTGTAGCTTCACTTATTTTTTTATTTTCGGTGTGTATTCCCTTGCTAAAAACCTTGCTGGTTAGTCTGGCATACCTTAAAAAAAACACATTAACTGAAAGACGCCTTATGGCGTTTGTGGCCAGTATCGGAAAATGGTCGATGGCAGATGTATTTGTGGTGGCGATTTTTTTAGCCGTACTGTCAACTGATCATGGCCAAACCGTTACCACTCACCTGATCAATATCTTGGGCTTTAAAGTAGCATTTGATATCTCCACCCAGACGTTATCGGCCGCGGGAGAGGGTTTCTATTTTTTTACTGGCTATTGCCTCTTATCATTATTGGGCACCCATTTGAGTCACAGCGCTATCAAACCCGGGGCGAGTTCGAAACCAATCCCCGGAAATCATAGGGGCAATCTTGCCGAACCAGGAAAAATCTAAACCTGAGGTAGACTGATTATTGTTCAGCCGTTAACTATTGTCTCTTGATCTTCAAGTGCGAATACGGCGTAATAGGATCGTGATTTATATAGTTTTTTTGTTGAGGAGTTACCATTGAGTTCTGTAAGTTGGTTATTGAATCTACTGGCAGTGGTTGCTTGTATCAGCCTTGTGGGGTGCGGAGGCGGAGGCTCGCCATCCGCTATACCAGGCACCTTGCCAGTACAAGATAATGATTGGCAAGCAGGCATATTTGAGGCTCAGTCTGAGTATAAAGATCAATGCGCCACACCACGGACAGGTATAGATCCATTTAGCGGTCAGTTATATCCAGATGACCTCGGCAGCACCATGGATGAAAAAATGTGGTTACGTTCATGGACTAACGACACTTACCTCTGGTATGACGAAATAAGCGATGGCGATCCTTTGCCCCATTCGGTGCTAAAATATTTTGACCTGCTTAAAACAGATTTTCGTACCGACTCAGGCTCCTTTAAGGACAATTTTCACTTCTCTCAGGCCAGCGATAAATACCAGACTCGAACTCAAAGTGGGTTGGTTTCGGGTTATGGTATCAGCTGGCAGTTTAACCAGGATTTTGCCCCTCGCAACCTGCAGGTGCGCTATACCGAACCCCAGTCACCTGCCGCCATTGCCGGTTTGCAGCGGGGAGATTTACTGATTAGAATCAATGATATCGATTTTATCAATAGCACTGAGCAAACGGACATCGATAGCATAAACGCGGCGCTTTTTCCCGATTCAGCCATTCAAACAGTTAGTTTCACCTTAAGAAATCTGCAAGGCATAGAGCGAACGGTGCAACTCACTTCGGCAAATATTACGTTAACCCCGGTACAGAACATCAAAGTAATGGACACCCCAGCTGGACGCATTGGCTACCTGCAATTCAATAGCCATATACGTCCGGCTCAAGAACCACTGATTGATGCAGTGCAATATTTTGTTGATGAGAATGTCACTCAATGGGTGGTAGACCTTAGATACAACGGTGGCGGCCTACTTGCTATGGCCTCTCAGCTTGCTTATATGGTTGCCGGCCCTGCCCAAACCAACGGCTTGATTTTTGACGAAATACAGTTCAACGCGAAATATCCCAATATCAATCCTGTTACAGGGCGTACCCTAGCGCCCACAACTTTTTACAACCGTAAGATAGATTACCCCAATGGTATTTTCACCTCACAAGGTTTGCCCAGTCTCAACCTGACACGGGTTTATGTATTAACCACCGAGGCCACCTGTTCTGCCAGTGAAGCTTTTATCAATGGTCTGCGTGGCGTGGATGTTGAAGTAATCATGATAGGCGGTAAAACCTGTGGTAAGCCCTATGGTTTTTATCCTCAGGATAATTGTGGCACCACTTACTTTACCATCCAGTTTCAAGGCTTGAACCACAAAGGTTTTGGCGACTACTCTGACGGATTTATCCCCACCCCTTCCCCTTTCTTTGCTGCTGATGTTTTGGGTTGTACGGTGGCCGATGACTTTAGTCACCCGCTGGGAGACACAAAGGAAGCGATGCTGGCGGCGGCCATAAACCATATGCAAGATGGAGCCTGCCCTGATGTGCCAGCCGCCAAATTCATGGCCAAATCACAACAAGACCCTGGTACCAGTATTCAAACACCCAACACTATACTTGAGGCCATTATTTTAGAGAATGCGTTGTACACGCCCATAAGGGAGTAAAGTCAATTTATGCCAGCGAGTGACCATTAACCTTATGAGTGGATCACTTTAAGACCGGGGAATTTATCTATATGGCTGGTAATGTAATTGCGCTAAAACTGGCTCGGCTCACGCAATCTAATATTGCTCAGTTGGGTACCTAAGTACTATAAACGATTAGATTATACCAGTCACAGTTAGCACAACGCGCTAATCTTGCCCAGAAAACCCTTTTCAATTTTGCACTGAAAATTATGTATTAATTTTTAAACAACAAAAAAGGCGCTAATCTTGCCCAGAAAACCTTTTTCAATTTTGCACTGAAAATTATGTATTAATTTTTAAACAACAAAAAAGGCGCTAATCTTGCGAAGAGCGCCTTTTCAATTTTGCACTAAAACTTATTTCGCTTTAGTAACGATCTCTACCAACATCCAGTTTTTGGATTTAGACAAAGGACGACATTCACGTACTGTTACTACGTCGCCTTCGTTGCATTGGTTAGTCTCGTCATGAGCGTGTAGCTTAGTAGTACGTTTAATGAACTTACCGTATATAGGGTGTTTCACTGTCCGTTCTACCGCAATAGTAATGGTTTTATCCATTTTATTGCTGACCACACGACCTTGTACTGTACGACTAGATTGTTCAGTCATTATGCAGCAGCCTTCTGAGTCAGAATGGTTTTAACACGCGCAATGTCGCGGCGCACTTTACGAATCTGGTCAGTTTTTTCAAGCTGACCTGTACTCGCTTGCATCCGCAAGTTGAACTGTTCGCGAAGCAATTCAAGTAGCTCCGTGTTCAATTCTTCTACGCTTTTTTCTTTCAGTTCTGTGGCTTTCATTACATCACCGTCCGAGTTACAAAGGTGGTTTTAAAGGGCAGTTTTGACGCTGCCAATTCAAACGCTTCACGAGCTACTGACTCTGGAACACCGTCCATTTCATATAACACACGACCTGGTTGAATTTGGCAAACCCAGTACTCAACGTTACCTTTACCTTTACCTTGACGCACTTCTAGAGGCTTCTCGGTAATAGGTTTGTCAGGGAAAACTCGTATCCAAATTTTACCTTGACGTTTAACGGCACGTGTCATCGCACGACGGGCAGCTTCGATTTGGCGTGCAGTCATACGACCGCGGCCAACAGATTTAAGTCCGAAAGTACCAAAACTTACACTGTCACCGGTAGCATAGCCACGGTTACGTCCTTTGTGCATTTTACGGAACTTCATACGTTTAGGTTGTAACATAATTAGCCCTCACGCTTAGCTGAACGGCCTTTCTTCTTAGGTGGAGCAGGTTGCTCTTGTGTAAGCGGCAAGCCGCCTAATACTTCACCTTTAAAGATCCAAACCTTAACACCAATGATACCGTAGGTAGTCATAGCTTCAGACGTCGCATAGTCGATATCAGCACGGAAAGTGTGTAGTGGTACACGACCTTCACGATACCACTCGGCACGCGCAATCTCAGCTCCGCCTAAACGGCCACTTACTTGAACTTTGATACCTTTAGCACCGATTCGCATAGCATTTTGTACTGCGCGCTTCATAGCACGACGGAACATAACGCGACGCTCTAACTGACTAGCAATGCTGTCAGCAACCAGTTGACCATCGAGTTCAGGCTTACGTACTTCAGCAATGTTAATCTGAGCAGGCACGCCGGCCAACTTAGATACATACTTACGTAGCTTCTCGACGTCTTCGCCTTTCTTACCGATAACTACGCCAGGACGAGCGGTGTGAATAGTCACACGTATGCTTTTCGCTGGACGTTCGATAACGATTTTAGAAAGAGAAGCAGTCTTGAGCACCTTGGTCAGATACTGACGTACCTGATGATCGTTGAACAAGTTATCTGCATAATCTGCAGTATTAGCGTACCAGGTAGATGTCCATGGTTTGCTGATACCCAGGCGTATGCCTGTAGGGTGTACCTTCTGTCCCATTATCTTCTCCTAGTTATCAGCCACAACAACGGTGATGTGACTGCTACGCTTAAATATACGATCAGCACGGCCTTTGGCTCTAGGCTTGATACGCTTCATAGTTGGACCTTCGTCAACGAAGATTTTTGCGACAGTCAACTCATCGATGTCTGCGCCTTCGTTATGTTCGGCGTTTGCAATAGCTGATTCTAATACTTTTTTGATTAGACCGGCGCTTTTCTTAGGGCTATAAGCCAAAAGTTCAAGTGCCTTTTCAACATGTAAACCGCGAATTTGATCTGCAACCAAGCGTGCCTTTTGAGCAGAGGTACGGGCATGGCGATGTGTAGCTAATGCTTCCATATTTTATCCCCTATCTCTTAGCTTTCTTATCCGCGACGTGGCCGCGGTAAGTGCGCGTTGGCGCAAATTCGCCCAACTTATGGCCGACCATTTCGTCACTGACGAAAACTGGAACGTGCTGGCGACCGTTATGGACTGCAATGGTCAACCCAATCATATCTGGGATGATCATAGAACGACGAGACCAAGTCTTAATTGGTTTCTTGTCGCTCTTTTCCACTGCAGCCTCAACCTTCTTCAGCAAGTGGAGGTCAATGAAAGGACCTTTCTTGAGAGAACGTGGCATGGTGAATCCTCGCTGTTACTTATTACGACGACGTACGATAAGTTTATCGGTACGCTTGTTACTACGTGTTTTCTTACCTTTAGTAGGTACGCCCCAAGGTGATACTGGGTGACGGCCGCCTGATGTGCGTCCTTCACCACCACCATGTGGGTGATCTACCGGGTTCATGGCTACACCACGAACTGTTGGGCGGATACCGCGCCAACGGTTTGCACCGGCTTTACCAAGTGAACGTAGCATGTGTTCTGCATTGCCGATTTCACCAATAGTGGCGCGGCAGTCTGCTAATACTCTGCGTACTTCTCCAGAACGTAAACGAAGGGTTACATAACCTTCCGCGCGCGCTAGGATCTGTGCATAGGTACCGGCAGAACGAGCAATTTGTGCACCTTTACCAGGCTTCATCTCAATGGCATGTACTGTAGTACCCACTGGGATGTTACGCATAGGTAAAGTATTACCAGCTTTGATTGGTGCGTCTGAACCAGACAGAACCTGATCACCGGCTTTAGCACCCTTAGGGGCCAAAATATAACGACGCTCGCCATCTGCATAAAGCACAAGTGCAATATTTGCAGAACGGTTAGGATCATATTCTAAACGCTCAAGTTTGGCTGGAATGCCATCTTTATTACGTTTAAAATCTATTATCCGGTAATGTTGCTTGTGACCGCCACCAATATGACGCACGGTAATGCGCCCATTGTTATTACGACCACCAGATTTGCTGTTCTTTTCAAGCAAAGGAGCATGAGGCGCGCCTTTGTGTAAGTCCGGGTTAATTACCTGAACTACGTGACGACGACCAGCAGAAGTCGGCTTAGCTTTCAATAATGGCATGTCTAATCCCCTTCTTAGCCTTCGCTACCAGCAAAGTCGATGTCTTGACCTTCTTTGAGCACAACGTAAGCCTTTTTCCAGTCTTTACGCTTGCCAAAAGATTGACCGTGACGCTTGGTTTTACCCTTAACATTCAGAGTACGAACAGAGTTGACTTCAACTTCGAACAGTTTTTCAACTGCTGCTTTGATTTCTTCTTTGTTCGCATCTTTCAGAACCTTGAATACAACAGTGTTGTTGCTTTCAGCGGCCAGCGTTGCTTTTTCAGAAACGTGTGGTGCTAGCACCACTTTTAAAAGACGTTCTTCATTAATCATGCTAACGCCTCCTCTAATGCTTTGATTGCATCAACAGTGATCAACACTTTTTCAAAAGCGATTAGGCTGACCGGGTCAATACCTTGCACGTCACGTACGTCAACTTTATATAAGTTACGAGCAGACAAGAACAAGTTCTCATCAACTTCAGACGTTACAATCAGCACATCACTAAGTTCAAGTTCGTTCAACTTAGAAATTAATTCTTTCGTTTTTGGACCTTCAACTGAAAATTTCTCAACCACAATTAACCGTTCTTGACGTACCAGTTCTGACAAGATGCTTTGAAGCGCACCACGGTACATCTTCTTGTTAACTTTTTGGCTGTGATCCTGTGGCTTAGCAGCAAATGTTACACCACCAGAACGCCAGATAGGACTACGGATAGTACCCGCACGGGCACGACCAGTTCCTTTTTGACGCCAAGGTTTGGCACCACCACCGCGTACTTCAGAGCGTGTTTTTTGTGCTTTAGAACCCTGACGGGCACCTGCACCGAAGGCAACTACTACTTGATGTACTAGTGCTTCGTTAAACTCACGTCCAAAAGTTGCTTCGGATACTTCAAGAGCGCTTTGCGCATCTTTCAATACTAATTCCATCACTTAACTCCCCAGACGTTACGCTTTAATTGCAGCTTTGATGATGACATCGCCACCTGGCGCTCCAGGAACATTGCCTCTTACAAGAAGAAGATTGTTCTCGGCGTCAACACGCACTACATCCAAAGACTGAACCGTCACACGTTTATTACCCATCTGACCGGCCATTTTTTTGCCTTTGAAGACTTTACCTGGTGATTGGTTTTGGCCAATTGATCCAGGAGCACGGTGAGACAATGAGTTACCATGTGAATTACGTTGATGGCTAAAGTTCCAGCGTTTAATTACACCCTGAAAACCTTTACCTTTAGAAGTTCCTGCAACGTCAACCATTTTGGTGTCAGCAAAGATTTCAACAGTGATTTCACTGCCAACTTCTATGCCTTCGCCTTCGTTGCCGTCTAAACGGAATTCCCATAACCCGCGGCCCGCTTCCACGCCAGCTTTAGCAAAATGACCTGCTGCAGCTTTATTGACGCGACTTGCTTTTTTATCGCCAGCGGTTACTTGAAGCGCTGTATACCCGTCGGTTTCATCAGTACGCAACTGAGTAACACGATTCGGGGTGGCTTCTATAACAGTCACTGGTATTGAAACGCCATCTTCAGTGAAGATTCGTGTCATACCAACTTTACGACCGATAAGACCAATAGCCATTGTTAAAACCCTCTCTTGTTAGCCTAGGCTGATTTGAACATCAACACCGGCAGCCAAGTCCAATCTCATCAAGGCATCTACTGTTTTATCAGTAGGCTCGATGATATCCACCAAACGCTTGTGTGTACGAATTTCATACTGATCACGCGCATCTTTATTTACGTGAGGTGAAGTAAGTATTGTATAACGCTCTTTACGGGTAGGTAGAGGAATAGGTCCGCTAACCTGAGCACCGGTACGCTTCGCTGTCTCAACGATTTCAGCCGTAGACTGATCGATCAACTTGTGATCAAACGCTTTCAAACGAATACGAATTCTTTGATTTGGCATCGATTTAGCTCCAATCGAAAGAACAAAAAAACCATCCTCGACTGCTTTATTAAAAAGTAGGAGGATGAATGAAAACTGCTAACCCAATATTAGGGTCTTGTATAGTGACTAATTTGGCCTAAGCCTTAGTCAAAACCATTACCCTTCTGGGCAATTGGGCGCGAATTATACCTGCACAGACTAATTTTGCAACAGCTTAATGTAAAAAACCTTAATAGTTAGCTAATTACCCTTCTAATTTGTAAAAGCAGTTTTATCCATAATTCGTCTCAGCTATGATGTTCATTGAAGAGGATAAATATCAACTATAGTGTTAATTGAATAGGATCAATAGATGCAAATATCAATGACCGACTCAAGTATTAACAAAGACACTATCAAACAACTTAATCAGGTACTTGGCGCTCATCCGTCATTACTCGATGCCTATCAAAAACTTGAGCCTCTGCTACTGTCACTTTTTGATGCCCAACGTATGAGTATCTTTGCCCGGCGCACACAACATCAAGATCTTGTCGCTCGGTTTAAGACGGGTAACGAAACACGAGAAATTAAAGTCCCCATCAGTCCCCAGTCAATAGCCGGCTATGTTGCACTGAGTCAAACTGCGCTCATCATCAATGATCCTTACAATAAGGAAGAACTTTTTGCCATACACCCACGTTTAAAATTTGCCGACAAGTTTGATAAAACCTCAAGTTTTAAGACCATTAATATACTGTGCATACCCATATTGAATGCTGGCGTATTGATGGGCGTAATGCAAATTATCAATAAACGACAGGGTGCATTTCAGGCCGGTGATCTTAAGCTGGCCAATGCGGTCGGCGAAATTTTGGGTAATAAATTTCGTTACGAACTCGGCGGTACCCGTCACCCTTTTGACTATCTGGTACACCGTAAAATCATCAGCCAGGAAAACCTGAACAAACTCAGTGAAAGCTCCCATGACACCGCACAGTTGATCCAACGTTTGACCACAGAATTACGTGTTTCTGAGGAAGAACTGGGGATCGCTTTGTCCGTGCATTATCAAGTCCCTTTTTTAACTTATCATCCAGACCGTTTCCATTTATTTCAAAGCGAAAGCAAGTTAAATCTGTCTTACTTGAAACGAAATTTTGTCGCCGTTATTGCCGATGCAGCGGACAATCCCATAGTGCTGATGGCGGACCCCAGCAATGCCTCCCTGCTTATGGAGATAGAAAGTGCTCTGGGTATCAATAGCTATGACATATCAGTATCGCTGCCTAATACGGTATTACAATATCTGGGAGAAGCCGCAGGGGGAGGGGCTGGCCCGGGGGCCATGGATGAAATTCTTGACGAAATAGGCTCCAGTGTCGATGAACTGGATGAGCAGGCGGAAGACATGTCAGACGACGCGCCAGCTGTAGTACGTCTGGTCAGCCGTATTTTACATGACGCCAAACGTTTGGATGCCTCTGACATCCATGTAGATGCACAGAAAAATGCTCCTACCCGAGTACGTATGCGCATTGATGGTGTATGCCGGGATATCACTCAGGTCCCGGCATCCCATCACAATGCGGTCATAGCGCGCATTAAGATCATGTCTAACCTCAACATTGCAGAAAAACGTTTGCCACAAGATGGCAAGCTATCCTTCAAACTATCCGGACAAATCATTGAAGTACGGGTCGCCACTATTCCCACTGTAGCAGGGGAAGGGGTCGTCATGCGTATTTTGGCCTCGGGCGGTGCCTTGCCTATGAAAAAACTCAACTTATCACCACGCAACGATAAGATGATTGTGGAAATGATCCAGAAACCTCATGGCATATTGCTGGTTGTAGGCCCCACAGGCTCTGGAAAAACCACAACTTTGCATGCTATTCTGGGCCATATCAATACGCCGGAAAAGAAAATCTGGACAGCAGAAGATCCCGTAGAAATCACCCAACCCGGTTTACAACAGGTACAAGTGAGTCCAAAAATCGGCTTTACCTTTGCCCACGCCTTACGGGCATTTTTACGAGCCGATCCGGATGTTATCCTTATCGGTGAAATGCGCGACAAAGAGACGGCCCATGCCGGAGTTGAGGCCTCACTGACCGGGCATCTGGTGTTTTCCACTTTACATACCAATTCTGCCCCTGAAACCATTACCCGCCTGCTCGATTTAGGTATAGATCCGGTTAACTTCTCCGATGCCTGTATTGGTATTCTGGCCCAGCGCCTGGTCCGCACCTTGTGTGGAAATTGTAAAGAGTCTTACCCTGCAAGCGACGTGGACATGGCCTTTATCACCCGCCAATATGGGGATGAGTATCTTAGCGAGTTAAACTTGTCCGACCCCGTTATTTTACATCGCCCTAAAGGTTGTGAAATCTGTGGTAATACCGGCTATAAAGGCAGAACTGGAGTACATGAGTTACTTAATATGACGCCTATTCTGCGCGCTATGGTGTATAAGGAAGCGCCCGTGAGCCAAATGAAGGTCCAGGCCATGTTAGACGGCATGCGAACGTTAACCCAGGATTGTATTTTAAAAGTGATCAAGGGCGACACCGACATTTTTCAGGTACAGCTCATCTGCGGCGCTTAAAACAGTTCACCGTTAGCTCATAATCATGACATCAATCCCCTCATTCACAGTGAAAATCACATTCAACGGATTTTTTATAGGGTTAATCCCGTACTGTATATCTAGTTGTGGCGGTTATCAGTATGTTACCCCCAACATCGGTTCGCCAAAGAAAGTGTCAACTTAGGTTGGCACTTTCTGGTTCAATATTACAACCTGTGAAATGTGAAAATAGATAAATTCAACACGTTTTTGTATATTGCTACCGACAATAATTCTAATAATAATGCTGATCAGGGAACACCTATGCACCAACGTATCGTTAGCCATGTGCTCTTCATTTTTTTATTTGGCTTTAGCAGCCTGTCCTATAGTCAGCCACCGGACGCTCAAGACCCCGCCACACAAGAAATTGACGAGCCCCAGTGGGATGTGCTTAACCCGCCTTTTCCCCTATCTACTGTGTCAATAGACACACTAAAAACCACCTGGTCAAGTCTGGACATCACCCCTGATGGCAAACAGTTTGTCTTTGACATGTTGGGGGACATCTACCTGAGCAGTCTTGAGGGAGGCGACGCCAAAGCACTAACCCAGGACTTTGCCTGGAATATTCACCCCGCTGTTAGCCCGGATGGTAAAAAGGTCGCCTTTATCTCCGACCGTGGCGGCTTATCCAACGTTTGGGTAATGAATATAGATGGCAGTAATCTTGTCCAGGTAACAAAAGAAAAGAACAATTTGATCCATTCACCCAAGTGGAGCCCGGATGGCCAATATATCGCTGTCTCCAAGGGAATTATGTCCAGCCGTAGTATCCCGGCTGGGGAAATCTGGTTATATCATCATTCCGGTGGCGATGGTCTGGCCATCAAGACCCGAGTCAATGGTAACAAAGATCAGAAAAATATTGCCGATCCCGCTTTTTCCCCTGATGGGCAATATCTGTACTATACTCAGGATGCCACAGGTGGCAGTACATTCGCTTACAATAGGGATCCGTTAAAGGCGATTTTTGCTATCACACGTTATGAATTGGCCACTGGCGAAGAAGAACAGTTTGTCAGTGGTACGGGCGGAGCTGTGGTACCCACGCCTTCTCCTGATGGTAAACAACTTGCCTTTATTCGCCGAGTGCGGGAAAAAACTGTGCTGTTTGTTAAAGATTTATATACAGGTGCAGAAACGCCCGTTTATCTCAATTTAGAGCGGGATATGCAGGAAGGATTTGGCTCTGAAGGCTACTTTCCCTATTTTGACTGGACACCGGATTCCAAACAGCTAGTGTTTTGGAGCGCCGGGACCTTTCATAAACTGACCCTTAGCACCCGAAATGTTGTTGATATCAAAATTCAGGTGCATAGCGACGTTCAATATGCCGATGCCTTGCGATTTGAGGTGGATGTTGCACCGGATACTTTCGATATCAAGATGACCCGCTGGGCGCAAAAATCGCCGGACGGAAAAAGTATTCTTTTTCAAACCTTGGGCAAGCTTTATATCAAGGATATTAAATCCGCTAAAACCCGCCGCCTGACCAAACAAAATGAATATGACGAATTCTACCCACGCTACTCCCTGGACGGTAAGCACATAGTGTATACCGCGTGGAACGATCAAAAGCTGGGCAGCGTACACATCATCTCAAGTAACGGGCGTAGCGATAAGATAATCAGCAACACTCCGGGACATTATATAGAGCCAGGCTTTTCCACAGATGGAAAGCTTGTGACTTATGTTAAAAAAACCGGCGGTCACCTGCTCAGTCCTGAATATTCCCTGGAGCCCGGTATTTATGTTGCAGATATAAATACCGGCAGTACTAAAAGGGTCGCCAAATCCGGTTCCGCACCACACTTCGCCGGCGACAATAAACGGGTCTTTATCACCGAGTCTGTGGCCGATACAGATTATCCCGAGCAACAATTGATTAGTGTAGATCTCAATGGCGAAGACAGACGGGAACATTTATACGGTGCTGATAAGGTGGCTGAGTTTCGTTTGTCCCCAGACAAGAAATGGGTCGCATTTGTGTACCAATATAACGCCTATGTAACCCCCTTTGTTGATACCGGTAAACGTATCGACATCGGTCCTGAAAGTACCTCATTGCCCATCAAACAACTTTCTAATCGCGCCGGTGAATATCTGACCTGGCGCAGTGACAGCCAAGCTGTAAGCTGGTATCACGCCGCAACCTTTTATGAACGGGAACTAAAAGACACCTTCGCATTTATTGACGGGGCGCCAGATATCTTACCTGAGCCGGTGACCGAAGGTGTGTCGCTGTCATTTACGCAAAAAGCTGATAAACCCTCCGGTTATAAGGCGCTCGTTGGCGGCACTATAGTGACGATGCGCGATGCCGACAATCAACAGGAAGTGATCAAGGACGGCGTGATCCTGATCAAAGACAACAAAATCAGCCAAATTGGTAAACGTGGCGATATAACCATTCCCGCTGATACCCTTGAAATCGATACCCGAGGCAAGACCATATTACCCGGTTTAATCGACACCCATGCCCATGGTTCCCAGGGCAGTAACGAAATCATACCCCAGCAAAATTGGGCTATGTATTCGGCGGTAGCGTTTGGGGTAACGACTATCCACGATCCTTCCAATGACACCTCAGAAATATTCTCGGCGAGTGAACTGCAACGGGCGGGTAAAATAGTCGCTCCACGCATCTTTTCTACCGGCACTATTTTATATGGTGCCGAATCACTGGGGTATAAAGCGATTATTAACAGCTACGACGATGCGCTATATCATCTTGGACGCCTCAAAGACGCCGGTGCTATTTCGGTCAAAAGCTACAATCAGCCTCGCAGGGATCAGCGCCAGCAGATTTTGGCTGCCGCCCGTGAATTAAAACTTATGGTAGTACCTGAAGGAGGAGGGAAATTCCAGCAGAATATTTCCATGTTGGTCGATGGTCATACTGGCCTGGAACACTCTTTACCCATACCTCAAGGCTACAACGATTTAACCACATTGTGGGCCGCCACAAAATTTGGCTATACCCCGACTTTTGTCGTGTCTTATGGGGGCCTAATGGGCGAAGAATACTGGTATGATCGGACCGAAGTGTGGAAAAACGAGCGTCTGTTACGTTATACTCCAAGCTACCTGCTTGACGAGCGTTCTATCAGGCGCCCTACTGCACCAGACAATCAGTACAATCATGTGCAAGTAGCAAAATATGCCAAGTTACTCCGTGATCAAGGCGTGAGTATACAAATTGGTGCTCACGGACAACGAGAGGGCCTGGCTGCACACTGGGAGTTATGGCTAATGACCCAGGGTGGATTCACCCCATGGGAAGCGTTGCGTGGCGGCACCATAGACGGCGCTCGCCATCTGGGTATGGATAAACAAATAGGCAGCCTTGAAGTCGGTAAACTGGCCGATATAATGGTGATTGATGGCGATGTACTGAATGATATTCGCCGCAGTGAATATATCCAGTACACTGTGCTTAACGGCAGGGTATACCAGGCAGATACGATGAACGAAGTGGGCAGCAAGCATAAACGTCAGGCCTTTTTCTTTGAACAGAACAACCAACTGTTTACGCCCCAGGCAACACAGATAGAAATACAACAAAAAGCTCAGAAACATCACTGGGTACATTAACATACATTAAATAGAGCCTGCACAAGCCTAAAGGAAGAGACCTTCAGGCTTGATCTGCCTCCACTGGGCATCAACTTCATATTCAGAACTGCCGATAAAACTGGGCAAAAAAATTTATACGCTGCCAAAAATATCGACTGCAAAAATGTCCTGCCACTGACATAGCTTGAGTGAAGTCCCCTGGCGATATCTGTTTGCCAAAGATTTTGTTGTTTAATTAGGCAATACCTTTATTACCCTCGGTAAACAAGGTAAAATTCGCCGCTTTCAAATTATGTTTACACTGACTGGCCAGGAAAGTGTAACCTTTAGCGTTAATCTAAAAAGAAAAACGGTATCCTGCGGAATTATCTTGTATAATCCCGCGCAATTTTTACTCAGACTGAAGTTGGAATAATGACAGATTTAGCGAAGTACAGAAACATCGGTATCTTTGCCCACGTTGACGCGGGTAAAACGACCACCACAGAACGAATTCTTAAACTCACTGGTACCATTCATAAGACCGGTGAAGTGCATGATGGTGAATCCACTACCGATTTCATGGAACAAGAAGCCGAGCGCGGCATTACTATCCAGTCAGCAGCCGTAACCTGTTTCTGGAAGGATCACCGCTTCAACGTTATCGATACTCCTGGGCACGTTGACTTCACAGTTGAAGTTTATCGTTCACTTAAAGTATTAGACGGCGGTATCGGTGTATTTTGTGGTTCTGGTGGGGTTGAACCTCAGTCAGAAACTAACTGGCGTTATGCGAATGACTCAAAAGTAGCACGTATTATCTTCGTCAATAAATTAGACCGTATGGGTGCTGATTTCTACCGCGTTGTGAAGCAAACTAAAGACGTACTAGGTGCTAACCCACTAATAATGGTACTGCCTATTGGTATTGAAGATGAATTTTCAGGTGTTGTTGACCTGCTTACTCGTAAAGCCTACATCTGGGATGATACGGGTCTTCCAGAAAACTACACCATTACTGATGTTCCAGCGGACATGCTTGATGACGTAGAAAAATACCGTGAAATGCTAATCGAATCTGCCCTTGAGCAGGACGATGACCTGATGGAAAAATATCTGGAAGGCGAAGAGCCCTCTATTGAAGATATCAAACGTTGTATCCGTAAAGGTACACGTACCATGGAATTATTCCCAACTTACTGTGGTTCTGCATTCAAAAACAAAGGTATTCAAAATATTCTTGACGCTGTTGTTGATTACCTGCCTTGTCCAACAGATGTTGATCCGCAACCTCTTACCGATGAAGAAGGTGAACCAACGGGTAAGTTTGCAACCGTTTCTGCTAAAGAGTCTTTTAAAGCCTTAGCATTTAAAATTACTGATGACCGTTTTGGTTCACTCACTTTCGTACGTATCTACTCAGGTACACTTAAAAAAGGTGATTCAATTCTTAACGCTGCAACAGGTAAAACTGAGCGTGTTGGCCGCATGTGTGAGATGCAGGCAGATGACCGTAAAGAGCTTAGTTCAGCACAAGCAGGTGATATCATCGCTATCGTTGGTATGAAAACTAACGTTCAAACAGGTCACACATTATGTGATCCAAAAGATCCCATCATCTTAGAAGCAATGGTATTCCCAGAACCCGTTATTTCAATTTCAGTTACGCCAAAAGACAAAGGTGGCTCTGAAAAAATGGGTATCGCTATTGGTAAAATGGTTGCAGAAGATCCCACTTTCCGGGTTGAAACTGACCTGGATTCAGGCGAAACAATCCTCTCGGGCATGGGGGAGCTTCACTTAGATATCAAAGTTGACATCCTTAAGCGTACTTACGGTGTTGATTTACTCGTCGGTGAACCTCAAGTTGCCTATCGTGAAACCATCACCCAGGAAATTGACGATTCATACACCCATAAGAAACAATCTGGTGGTTCAGGTCAGTACGGTAAGATTGATTATCGCATCAAACCTGGTGAGCCAAACACTGGCTTCACGTTTACCTCTAAAGTTGTGGGTGGTAATGTACCTAAAGAATTCTTCCCGGCTATCGAGAAGGGTTTCAAAAGCATGATGGGCACAGGCGTATTGGCTGGTTTCCCCGTGTTGGACGTTGAAATTGAATTATACGATGGTGGTTTCCACGCAGTTGATTCATCGGCCATCGCCTTTGAAATCGCCGCTAAAGGTGCCTTCCGCCAGTCTATCCCAAAAGCGGGTCCTCAGTTGATTGAACCTATCATGAAAGTTGATGTGTTCACGCCTGACGATCACGTTGGTGATGTTATTGGTGACTTAAACCGTCGTCGCGGCATGATCAAAGATCAACAGCCAGGTGTATCTGGCGTTCGCGTTAAAGCTGATGTACCCCTTTCAGAAATGTTTGGTTACATTGGCAGCTTGCGTACTATGACATCAGGTCGTGGTCAGTTCTCTATGGAGTTCTCACACTACAGCCCATGTCCTAACAACGTAGCAGACAAAGTTATCGCTGATACCAGAGAGCGTAACGCTAAAAAATAAGTATTCACCCACCCAAAGCCATTGGAATTGCAACTTCAGGGTAGACGGTTTTAAGTGATACCAAAGCCCCGCTAGTGTGAACTAGCGGGGCTTTTTTGTGCACAAATTTTGCCGCAAAAAATTCGGCCCGGTTGGGCAAAAAGTAAGTTGCAAGGTAAGGCCTTTTAAGGCAATTTAGAAGCCTTAAATAATAAGGAAAGTCTATGCGTTTTTTTATTACCCTTTTTTTTAGTTTAATCAGCGTCACCCTTTTTGCCGCCCCCAGCCACATCAGCAACGTTCAAGGCTATACCCTGGACGACAGCGGTCAGTTAGTACGTTTTAGCGACATGGTATTTGATGGCGGTAAAGTAGTGGCTATAGCCAATACTTCACTCACTGCGCAGTACCCAGATGCTACGACTATAGACGGGCAAAATAAGGTGATGTTGCCCGGCTTAATAGATGCCCATGGGCATCTTATGGGCCTGGGGAAAACCTTATTACAGGTAAACGTGCGAGATATCCTTTCGGCACAACAAACGGCACAGAAGGTCAGGGATTATGCCCAGCAAAATCCCCAGCTAAGCTGGATAACCGGACGTGGCTGGAACCAGGTTCTGTGGCCAGATAAGCAATTTCCGCTGGCCAGACAACTGGATGAATATATACAAGACAAACCTGTATGGTTAGAGCGGGTAGATGGACACGCGGGCTGGGCCAACAGCAAAGCCTTGGCACTGGCCGGTATCACCAGGGCCACACTCGACCCTCCGGGTGGTAAAATCCTGCGGGATCCCCAGGGTAATCCTACTGGTGTATTAATAGACAATGCCATGCCCTTGATGCTCAAACATTTACCTGGTACATCAACAGCAGTATTAAACGCCAACCTCAATGCTGCAGGTGAACACTTACTCTCTCTTGGAATCACCAGTGTTCATGATGCAGGCATCGATAAAACGGTTTATGATTATTACCAACAACGGGGACAAGAGCAAACCTTGCCTATTCGTATCTATGCCATGATTGCAGCGACCGAGCCTGCGCTAAAAACATTACTGGAGCGCGGAGCGATACAAGACCAATACGATTATCTGTCGATCCGCAGTGTAAAAGTATACGGTGACGGTGCATTAGGTAGTAGAGGCGCGGCCATGCTGGCGCCTTATTCCGATGCCCCGGATAATAGCGGGCTATTGTTGACCCGGGAAAAGGACTTGGCACCCTTATTTGATTTAGTGCTGGGCAGTGGCTTTGCGCTTAATTTTCATGCTATAGGGGACAGAGGTAATCGTTTGGCACTGGATAATTTTGCCCATACCTTTCAACGGATCGGTGGCCAGGCACTGCGTAATAGAATTGAACACGCCCAGGTTATTAGCCTGGATGATATTCCCAGGTTCAAAACGTTGGGGATCATTCCCGCTATGCAACCTACTCATGCGACCAGCGACATGAATATGGCCGAGGATCGTATCGGTGCCCAGCGCCTTAAAGGCGCTTATGCCTGGGCGAGCTTCCTAAAACAGGGCACGCCTGTCGCCTTTGGCTCGGATTTCCCAGTAGAACTGGCCAATCCCTTTTTTGGCTTACATGCCGCAGTCACCAGACAAAATCGACAGGATCAACCCCAGGGTGGCTGGATCAAAGAGCAGGCAGTTTCTATCGAGCAGGCTTTTAGGGCTTTCACCCTTGATGCTGCTTATGCTGCCCATCAAGAACACGTTTTAGGCACACTTACCCCGGGGAAATGGGCCGATTTTATCTTCATTGACCAGGATATTTTCAAAGTTCCCCCAAGCCAGATCTGGAAAACTAAAGTATTGGAAACTTGGATAGGCGGATTACCTCGTTACCAGGCTAAGCAGTAGGTAGATAACACAGCGCCATGGAGCGACCTTAGAGCTTCATGGCGCGTGCCAGGGCGCAAATTTAAGGGATAGACAGCAATAGTCTATTTTGGCTTAAATGAGTAATTCGCCAAGTTTACTTTTGTTGCCTCTGGAGAGGGTCAGTGAATCCCCGCTTTTGAGTAATACCATGTAGTCCCCTTTATCATTTGGACGCAATTCACACACACTGGTTCGCCTAACGATAGTAGAGCGATGTATACGAATAAAGACCTCGGGGTCGAGCTGATTTTCCAGAGCACTCAAGGTTTCCCGGTGCAGTACTACTTGGTTATCAAATAAATGTATTTCGGCATAATTTCCCCCGCCGGCGATAAAGTTGATGTGCTCCACCGCAATCAAGCGGATCCGCCCAGGCTCCTTAACCACTAGGCTGTTTTTATATGTCTGATTAGGTTCATTTTTAACTACAGACACTAATTGTGTCAGCTGGGTGTAGTTGGTTTCTATTTTAGATCTGACTTTAATACGGGCGCGCTCCAACGCCTTAAAAAAACGATCATCCTCAAAGGGTTTAAGCAAATAATCAGTCGCGTTAAGCTTAAAAGCCTCAATGGCATATTCATCATGAGCAGTGACAAATACAATGACAATTTTGGGGTCGAGTTTTGCAGCCAACTCAATCCCAGAATACCCGGGCATCTGCATATCTAAAAATATAATATCAGGTTGATTTTTCGCTATTTTAGCCAAAGCTTCGATGCCATCCTTAGCCTCGTCTATAGGCCCAATATCAGTCTGGCTAAAAAGCAGCAATGAAATAATATTACGGGCAATCGGTTCGTCATCCGCAACGAGTACCTTAAGCATGTACACCTGCAGGTATGGTTAGCACAGTTTCATAGTGAGCATCATCGGTTTGTTTGCACACTAGGGTATAGTTTTCCTGATAAAGGCGAGACAGGCGTTTTTGACAATTTTTAAAGCCAATACCGAATCCATGATTTTTTTCCTGTTGAGCGACTTGATTCACGAGTCTGATAAACAGTCGTTTACCATCAGAGGTCACCCATAATTTAATTAAATTCTGATCACTCTCCATTTGCGATCCGTGCTGCACAGCATTTTCCACCAAAGTATGAAGTAACATAAAAGGAACGTCGATATCTAAACTTTCCTGACTGATCTCCATCTCCACTCGTAGCTTATGTTCAAAACGCATTTTCTGGATGGCCAAATAACTGTTAATAAACTTCATTTCGTTACGTAAGGTGGTTAATTGCGTTTTTTGATTCTCCAGTACCGTGCGAAACATCTGACTGAGATCGCTAAGCGCTTTAATAGCTTTATTTTTCTCATCCAAACGGATCAACCCCGATATAGTATTAAGGGTATTAAATAAGAAATGTGGACTGAGCTGGGATTTAAGAGATTGTAATTCAATATCGAGCAATTGGTTTACCAATTTTTGATTGTGGATAGCCTGATCTCGCGCTTTGTTATAAAAACTGACGGTCAATCCCAGTGAAGCAACGGCTAGGTACACCATAAAATCTAAATGCAGAGGACTATCGAGCAAGTCAGCATAACTGCCTAAAAGCGCGGTTGAATTGAGACTCCCGTTGTTATTGAGCAAGGTGATCTCGATAATAGTCAGGGTCCAGTAAAAAAACATGGCTACAACCATCACCAGTAAATTCAGGATGATGAACCTGCCCCTGCTCTGGCCCTCAACGGTTATTGTGCGTATCAATGCAATAACTATTGGAGCCACCAATGCCCAATTGCCCCACCAGGGAATATGTTTTATCCAGATATCGAAAAAATCGGTTTCCCTACCGTAGGAAATCTGTTGCCGATAGCCCCAATCAGAAGCTAAGGTATTGATAAACAACCAAAATACAACATTCAACAGAAAGAATGTTCGCGATGGGAAATGGCTAATAAATACGTTAATCATATATCAAGACTATTTAGATACCGCTGTGAATTATGGGTAGATATGGACATAAATTGCAACTTACAGTTAAAAATCAGTCCATTTAGGACAATATAGAGGCTGGGAAAATCTAAAACAACGGGTGACTTAGTGCTAACAACCCAGTTCAATATTGTCTAGGAACCTTAAAATGACTAGGGGGCAAACTTAAATACCCAGTTTGTCATAACTTCCCCGGGACATAGACAGAGTTTTTCCGCAGGTCAAGATCACCGTATAATCAGCACTATCATTAATTTTCAGCTCTTTAATTTCGCTTTTTCTAACGATAGATGAGCGATGTATACGCACAAATATATCAGGATCAAGCTGTCCTTCGAGGTTCGTCAAGGTTTCTCTGTGTAGCACCTCCCCTCCTTCACTCAGGTGTATCTCTGCATAGTTCCCTGCTCCGATAATATACTCAACCTGACTTACATCTATCAGGCGGATACGGCCCAGATCCTTTATCACTAACCTTTTGCGATAAGATTTGTGTTGCTCGGCGCACATTTTGTGCATAAATTCAGCGATATGGGCGTATTGCTGAGTGAAGTTTTCGGCTATTTGCTGCTTGGCCTTGACAAAAGCCTGGGTGAAACGCTCATCGTCATAAGGCTTTAATAGGTAATCAATGGCATTGAGGTCAAATGCCATCACAGCATATTCGTTGTAGGCAGTCACAAATATCACCACACACTTTTCTGGCAATTGTTTCGCCAATTCAATACCCGACATGCCTGGCATTTCAATATCCAGGAAAATAAGTTGTGGTTGGTATCTTATCGTCATGGCCAAAGCTTGATTTCCATCCTGTGCTTCGAAGAGCTCACATGGGTCAGATTGCTCGGCAATAAGTAATTTGATGGTTTGCCGGGATAGTATTTCATCGTCAACAATCAGAACTCTAAGCATCGCCATCACCTAAGGTGATGGCGACTATAGTTTCAAATAGTTTCCCTGGAAGGGGTTTAGCCATCAAGGTAAAGTTGGGATACATTTTCATCAATCTTTTATGGGCATTTGTCAGGCCCAGTCCAAAAACTTTAGGGATATTATTTGTGGCCACATTATTGGTCAGCTTAATATTTAAATGATGACTATCTTTGCTAATAGTGAGTCTGATGATATTCATGTTGGACTCTAACTGTGAGCCATGTTGTACCGCATTTTCAACCAGGTGTTGGAACAACATATCAGGGATCTCAATGTCCATGCAATTTTCATCCAGCTTTGCGTTCCTTTAAGGTAATAAATTTTAAATGCGCATACATGGCATTTACCGCTATCCCAAAAAAATACTCCCGAGAATGAAGTATTTACCTGGCGAAAATGTTTTTAACAATTCATTCATTGCTAAATAATCTCAAGGGTGTCACTGGCAAAACTAACGCTTTAGCCTTAGTTTTCCAGTAAATTTGTCTAATTTCACTCACTTTCACCTGTCTCCTATTCGCACCCGGGCGTTTGAATATATACCCCTCGCCCCTGGTTCTACAGCGTTGTTGGCGGCACTCATTCGCCGCTATCGGTAACCGGCGTTGCGCAAACCACGCTGCACTTAGTCAGTTTAAGCTTAAGGGCTGAGTTCATTTGCCGCCTAACTGCAACTCCAATGGCTTTGAGTATAGGTGTTAAATATCGCCACTGGCCACCTTGTAGTCCAATTTAATAATTTTGGCTGTACGCAGCGCTAATCGGTTTCCATTCATCCATAGTTCGCCGATGACCCTCCGCTTAAGTTTCCTCTTAAATACCCAAACTAATTCACATTTAAACCGCTAACTTTCATCTGATCCCACAAAACCGACAATTCATCACATGGTTCCCCCCCTTGACGGAAACTGGCTAGTTATGTCAATGGCTTAGGCCTAGCTTAATTCGTAATACACTAATTTATTACATAAAAACATAATAAATTTCCACAAACAGACAGGGATAGCACACATGTTTATTAATTCTAAATTGGCCAAATCGGTTAGATTGGCTATTGCGTTCGGGGCAGCCGGTGCCACCCTTTTCACATCTCAAACCCTGCACGCGCAGGAAGAGTCCCAAGTTCAAACAACTACAGGTATACAAGCAGAAGCATCCGTTGAGAAGATTTCAATTACAGGTAGTCGTATTCGCCGACCTGGTGCGATATCTACCAGCCCAATTTTTTCAATGAGTTCTGAAGAGCTTGGTTTTTTTCAAGAGCCTGAAGTGGAAAGAATGCTAAAAGTATTACCGAGTACTATTCCGGGGGATGGCGCGAATGTCAATAACGGTAGTGCCGGTGCAGCAACTGTTGACTTACGTGGTTTAGGAACTGAACGTACATTGATTTTGATGGATGGCCGTCGTATGACACCATTCAACTACGATGGTGAAGTTGATACTGCTGCTATACCTACAGCGTTAATACAAAGTGTTGATATTGTCACAGGTGGTGCTTCAGCAGTATATGGTTCTGATGCCATATCAGGCGCGGTTAACTTCATTATGAAAAAAGATTTTGAAGGTGTTGAATTACAATTCAATCATGCTGTAACAGGCGATAATGATGGTGATAAAGACAACATCTCTTTAACTATCGGTTCAAACTCCGCTGACGGTAAAGGTAACGTGGCTTTATCAGTAAGCTGGATGAATCGTGACCAGGTATTATTAGGTGACCGTCCGTTAGGGTTACTGGGTGTCGACAGTGAAACCGGTGCGGGTCTTAATGAATTCAATGCTGGCCTTCCACCTGTTGCAGGCCCTACTGGTTGTGACGGGCCTAATGTTGTTGATTTTGTTAACGGCAGTGGTTCCACTACCGCTATACCAACACGTTTTGCACTCGTTGGTTATGCACCAGCTAATGGACAGTTCAGAAATGACGGCACCATTGCTGCAGATTGCAGTCGCTTTAACTTTAACCCGTTTAACTTCTATCAAACTCCGGCTGAACGTTACTCTGCAACCGCTATTGGTCATTATGAAATTAATGACAATGCCACTGTTTATAGTACCTTCAACTATAATCACCAGTCGGTTTCAGCACAAGTTGCACCTTCAGGCACCTTTGGTGCTGCATTTAACCTGCCTCTTGCTAATCCATTTATTGGTGATCAAGCCCGTCAATATATGATTGATGCAGGTAATGCTGCGCTTACCGCTGGTTTATTAAATACCCCAGGCTTAACTAACTGGATTGATAGTAATGGTAGCGGAGACGTTGATGCTGCCGATTACTTAAATGTGCAATTACGTCGACGTACGGTGGAGTTCGGTGCCCGTTCAGAACTGTTTAATACAGACCAATTCTCAATATTAACCGGTGTTGAAGGGCAATTGTATGGCGATTGGATGTATGACGCCTCATATCAATACGGTGAAACAAACCGTGTTACTACACGTGGTGGTTACACTAACCTGGGTAACATTCAAAACGCATTAGATACTACGGATGGTGTTAACTGTAAAAATGGGGTTTCTTCTTGTGTGCCAATCAATTTGTTTGGTGGTTTAGGAACGATTACTCCTGCAATGGCGGCTTATTCAACGGCAACCGCGCTGCAAACTCAAGCCTACACACAAGAAATTATACTTATTACCGCCGATGGTCCGGTCGAAGCGATAAAAACGCCATGGTCTGCAGAAGCACTATCTATCAGCGTGGGTTACGAACATCGTAAAGAAACCGGCTCATTAGAGCCTGATGAGTGTTTAAAAGAAGCGCCCGCCAGTTGCCAGGGTGGTGCCGGTGGTAACTTACTTGCCATTAATGGTGGTTACTCTTCTGAAGAACTTTTCATTGAAGGTATTTTACCGGTATTAGAAGATGTTGCTTTTGCTGAAAGAGTCGATATTGAATTTGGTTACCGTGGTGCAGATTATAGCTCTGTTGGTTCGGTAGATACCTGGAAATTGGGTGCTACATGGCAACCTACCGACCAAGTACTGATCCGCATAATGCAACAATCAGCAACACGTGCACCAAACGTTGGTGAGCTTTCTTCTCCTGTGGTTACAGGTTTAGATAACGCAACGTTAGATCCCTGTTCAATTGCTAATGCGGGTAAAATTGATGCAACGTTAAATGCACTTTGTCTATCAACGGGTATGCTTCAAGCACAAGTTGGTGCTGTGCAAGATATTATTTCTGGCCAAATCAATACCTTTGATGGAAGTGATCCCGACAATGCACCTGGTGCAGAGGATGCCGAAACATTTACTGCCGGATTTGTTTATTCTGCTGATTTCCTAGATGACTTTGTTGTTTCTGTTGATTATTACGACATTCAGGTTGACGGTTATATTGGTGAGTTTTCTCCTCAGGAAGTACTGGATGGCTGTTACACCGGCGGCGATACCGTTGCCTGTTCAAAAATAAAACGTATCGGTGGTGATTTAACACTTTCAGGTTCTGGTGTTGAATTATTCACTACTAATCTTAAGTCTCGGCAGGTTGAAGGTGTAGAAATAAACGTAGATTTTAGTTTTGATTTAGGTGAAATGGGTGAGTTATCGTTTAATGCCAATATAAATAAATATTTAACTCATGAACAACAAAGCTCAAATGAATCTGCCTTAATTGATTGTAAAGGTAAGTTTGGTACTACGTGTAGTCCAACATCCGACTTACGTTGGATTCAACGTACTACATGGAACTGGAATGACTTGACCGTTTCTGCACTATGGCGTCATATGAGTAGTGTTGATATTCAAGGTGACCAAGTTGCTGATACATTTGACCAGTTTGAAAGTATTGAAAGCTATGACTATGTAGATTTGTTTGCTAGCTATCACTACGGTGATCATACTAGATTTACATTTGGTATAGATAATATCTTCGAAAAAGATGCGCCTGTACTAGGTGGTGAAGTAGGTGAAACTGCATTTAACAGTGGCAATACTTTCCCAAGTACTTATGACAATCTTGGCCGTATGTACAAAATGGGTGTTAAATTTACATTCTAACCGTAATTTGTTAGGCAAATAAAGCAGGGTTAAGTTAACAGACTTAGCCCTGTTTTTTTATTCACCTGTATAAGCAAAACGCGGCAGACTTTGGCCATCAATTTCTACGTTTTCTACAAACATATCCAAGGGTCGCACCCATAAATCACCTGCACCATACAGTGGTCGATAAACCACCAATTGTGTTTCATCTTCAGAATGTTTTGCCACACCTATGACCTCATAGTCGTTCCCCTTATAGTGGCGATATATTCCCGGGGTAATACTCATATAATGACAACCTTCTATTACAATATTCTGATAAGTGTAAGCAATATACTACACCCGATTGTGTATTCGCACTGATAAAAAATATGGAACGCTTTTACAGCATTTTTACTTGGTTGCTATGCGGGCAAAACTCGAAGACTAGTTGTTGTAGATCACTCTGCTGTGGCAAGCTCACTTGCAAACCCACCAGGCGAATTCCCCTGTCTCCCCGTCTTGCTAGCGCTTCATTGAGCAACGTTAAGAAATATGCTTTATCCAATTTGCTGTTTCTATGTTCAACCGTAGTTTGTTGAAAATCGCTAAATTTGAGTTTAATTCCCTGACTGTGGATAGCCAGGTCCGGACTGGCCTTTTGCAGACGTTCAAACAAGCTGGGGTAAAGTCTCTCCACCATAGCCACACAATCATCAAAGCTGATGATATCTTCTGCCAGAGTACGCTCTACGCCCACAGATTTACGCTGACGGTCGATATTCAACCCACGCTCGTCGATGCCATGACTGCGATCCCATATTGTCGGGCCAAATTTGCCGAATTGTTTGAGCAGCGATTCAAATGGAAAACTACGTACATCGTTACAATTGTATAAACCTAAATTGTTTAATTTTTGCAAAGTCACCTTACCTACGCCAGGTATTTTCCCCAAAGGCAAAGCTTTGACAAAACCATCTAGCTTATCTGGTGGTATAACGCATATTCCATTTGGCTTATTTTCATCACTGGCTATCTTGGCCACAAATTTACAAGGGGCTACCCCTGCCGATGCGGTTAACTGGGTTTCGGCATATATAGTTCGACGAATATCCTCAGCAATAAAGGTTGCGCTGCCACAAAACAAGTTACAGTCAGTGACGTCAAGGTAGGCTTCATCTAAAGACAGCGGTTCTACTTTGTCAGTATAACGGAGAAATATTTGGCGGATTTGTTTAGAAATCTGGCTGTAAAGCGCCATACGACCTGGGATCAAGATCAAATTTGGGCACAATTTTAATGCATGGGCAGAGGCCATGGCAGAATGCACCCCAAATTGTCGGGCGATATAATTACAGGTAGAAATAACCCCACGGCGATGCGAACTGCCGCCTATGGCTAAGGGAATATGCCGATAATCAGCATTATCACGCATTTCGACTGCCGCAAAATAACAGTCCATATCGATGTGTATGATCTTGCGCATCTTACAAATAACTGTATTTAAAAACAGTTATTCTGCGGTATTTCTGAGCTTAGTCAATATTATATTTGTTCAGACGCTAAATAATTTAGATATTAAAGTATCTGATTTTGTTTCCAGGCTGCGAGTTTTTCCTGTCGTGCAGATTCCCGCGCTTCACGGGTTTTTTTGCGATCACAGGGCTCTGGGCAATCACAGGCTTTATTGATGCCTAAGGCACCTAACCCACCGCAACTTCCGGCAATAGCTTTGCGCTGCAGCAAATAACCCAAGGACATGGCTATTGCCACTATGACAAAAAGTACAAAAGCTAGGATAAAGGTACTCAAAATAAAACTCCGTAAGCTGAATATTAGTGATTAATGTAAGGCCGAAACTGGGCCGTAGTATACTCTTTAAATTCACCGTTTTCCTTGGTGATAAGCAATACCGCTAAGGCATTTTGTTCCGCCAGTGCTAGGGCGGCATCTTTGCCCATAACGATAAGGGCTGTAGCCAAACCGTCTGCCGTCATCGAAGATGAATGCACGACTGTGACCGCGACTAAATTATGGCTAATAGGTGAACCCGTTCTAGGATCGATTAAATGAGAGTATCGCACCCCCTGTTCTTCAAAATAATTACGGTAGTCACCTGAGGTAGCAATAGCATTGCTACCTATAGAGATAATTTCTTGCACCGATCGTTCATCGCTATTGGGTTTTTCTATTGCGATACGCCATTTATCGCCCTTCGCTTTATGTCCGGCAATACGCATTTCCCCGCCAATTTCCACCAGATAGTTAACCAGATTATATTGTTCCAGTAATTCGGCAACCACATCCACACCATATCCCTTGGCAATAGTAGACAGGTCCACATATAAATCAGGGTCAGTTTTACGTGCGCCATCATCAAGCAAGATTAATTTATCCAGACCGGTTTTGGCTTTTACTGCAGCAATGGTCTGTGCACTTGGCGTTTTATCGGGTTTGGCATCCGGTCCAAAGCCCCATAAATTCACCAGGGGACCAACAGTCACGTCCAGCACACCATCACTCAGTGCACCCAGTCGCTTGGCTTCAGTTAACACCTTGAGTGTTTGCATAGAGAGCTTGAAGGGCTTAGTGCTATGCCACTGATTGAAATGTGATAATTCAGAATCAGGATCGTAGGTTGACATCAGCTTATTGATTTCAACTAACGATGCATCAACCTCATTGTGCAGTTTCTCAGCATCAACCGAGCTTTTGGCTACAAACTTGATATTGTAAGTGGTTCCCATAGTTTGCCCGGACAGGTGAATGTTTTTAGGTGCCTCACTACAGCCTGCAATCAGACATGCAGCCAGTAGCCATGCACAAAAATTAGCAAAAGGGGATAGCATTTTTGTCATATTTTCGCCCAAATAAAAAGGGACCAAAGTCCCTTATTCATTATTTTAGTCTGACCTATTACCGGTTTTCACAACCAGAATACGGGTGCTGGCTTAGCCACCAAAATCATCCAACATGATGTTTTCATCTTCCACACCTAAGTCTTTAAGCATACTGACAACAGCTGCATTCATCATAGGTGGGCCACACATATAAAATTCACAATCTTCAGGAGCAGGATGATCTTGCAGGTAATTTTTTAATAACACCTGATGGATAAACCCTGTCATACCGTCCCAATTGTCTTCAGGCTGAGGATCTGAGAGAGCCACATGCCATTTGAAGTTATCATTTTCTGCTTGCAACATATCAAAATCTTCAACGTAGAACATTTCCCGTAAGGAGCGGGCACCATACCAGAATGTAATCTTACGCTGGGTATTTAAGCGACTTAATTGATCAAAGATATGTGAACGCATGGGTGCCATACCTGCCCCCCCACCGATAAAGACCATTTCGGCTTCGGTTTTCTTCGCAAAAAACTCACCAAATGGGCCTGAAATAGTGGCTTTATCACCTTTTTTCAAACTCCAGATGTAGGAAGACATTTTACCTGCAGGCAGGCTAAGATTATTAGGCGGCGGCGTAGCAATACGCACGTTAAGCATAACGATCCCTTCTTCTTCCGGGTAGTTAGCCATCGAGTAAGCACGTATTGTTTCTTCATCAACTTTAGATTCGATGTTGAAAAAACCAAAGCGTTCCCAGTCGGGCTTATACTCATCGGGAATTTCATATTCCTTGTATTTCACGTGATGAGATGGTGCCTCGATTTGAATATAACCACCGGCTGTAAAGGGCACGCTTTCGCCATTTGGTAAGGCCAGAATCAATTCTTTAATAAAGGTTGCTTTGTTGTCATTAGAAACAACATCACATTCCCATTTTTTAATACCAAATATTTCTTCAGGAAGCTCTATGTCCATGTCTTGCTTGATAGAGACCTGACAGGATAAACGACAACCTTCTTTCGCTTCACGCTTACTGATGTGGTCAAGTTCAGTGGGTAAGATTTCACCGCCACCCGATTTGATATCCACCCGACATTGGCCACAAGAACCGCCGCCGCCACAAGCTGATGATACAAATATGCCCGAATTTGCTAACGCGCCCAGCAGCTTATCCCCTGGTTGAGCGATAATAGCCTTGTTTGGATCACCATTAATGGAAATGGTGACTTCGCCTTCAGGCACTAACTTTGTTTTGGCAAACATAATGATCAAAACCAAAGCTAGCACTATGGCAATAAACATTCCTACGCCAAGATATATGTCTGACATCTAACTACTCCTATAAGGTTTTGATTAAATTGATACACCGGAAAATGACTGGAAGCCCAATGCCATTAAACCTGCAATCATAAATACGGAACCTAAACCACGCACCCCTTCAGGCATGTCAGCATACTTAAGCTTCTCTCGCACCGCGGCAAGCAAGGTTATGGCTAATGCCCAGCCAGCACCGCTGCCCGCACCGTAAACAATACTTTCGGTAAATGAATAATCACGTTGTACGGCAAAAGCCACACCGCCAAAAATCGCACAGTTGACCGTTATCAAAGGCAGGAAAATCCCTAGTGCGTTGTACAAAGCCGGGAAAAATTTATCCAGGGTCATTTCCAAAATCTGCACCAGGGCGGCGATAACACCGATAAAAGTCAAAAAGCTTAAAAAGCTCAAGTCAGTATCTGGAAATCCTGCCCATCCAAGCGCGCCCGGTGCCAGTATATTGGCATAGACCAGCTGATTGACCGGTACGGAGATAGTCAGTACCACTATCACCGCTACACCCAAGCCCATGGCTGTTTTGACTTTTTTCGATACTGCCAGAAAGGTACACATACCCAGGAAATAAAATAACGCCATATTTTCTAGGAAAATAGAGCGGACAAATAAACTTAAATAATGTTCCATAATCTAATCCTTAGGTTCGACTTGTTCAGGTTTCAATGTACGGATTAACCAAATCAGACCGCCTATCAAAAAGAACGAACTAAAAGGTAAAATCAACAAACCATTACCTTGATACCAACCACCGTTTTGGATCAGTGGCAAAATTTCAAAACCTAGGATAGTACCAAAACCAAATAGCTCTTTGACTGTCCCGATAACGATAAGCACAAACGAATAGCCAAAGCCATTACCTATACCATCTAAAAAGCTGATAAAGGGGGGGCTTTTCATGGCAAAGGCTTCAGCCCGTCCCATAACGATACAGTTGGTAATAATCAAACCGACAAATACCGAGAGCTGTTTAGATATCTCGTAGGAATAGGCTTTCAGGACCTGATCGACCACTATAACCAGTGACGCGATAATCGTCATTTGCACGATTATCCGTACCGATGAAGGTATTTGCTTGCGGATCATGGAGATAAACAAGTTTGAAAATGCCGTTACCACTGTTAATGCTAACGACATAACCAGAGCAGTTTCCAGTTTGGTAGTGACCGCCAATGCTGAGCAAACGCCCAGAATTTGCAGTGCAATTGGATTATTGTCCAGGATAGGCCCGAACAATACCTTTTTCATTTCTTTAGTATTAGTCATTGTTCAAGTCTCTCACGATTTCCATGGTTGGTTTGTAAGGTAAGGGCCAAAGCCATTCTCACCCAGCCAATAATCAAGGGTATTTTGCACGCCGTTACTGGTCAGCGTTGCACCCGATAATGCGTCAATTTCATAAGGGTCATTAGCATCAGCCCCCTTAGTTACGTCAATAGCCACGTCACCATTCTTAAATAATTTTTTACCGTCCCACTTGGCCTGCCATTCAGGATTTTGTACTTCACCGCCAAGACCAGGGGTTTCTTTTTGATCGTAGTAAATCAGTTCACGCACAGTATTACCGTCATTATCTATGGCTAACATACCGTACATCAGGTTCCATAAACCGCTGCCATGAACTGGTAACACTATACGTGTTACTTCCCCGGCCGGGTTTTTCACCAGATACACACTGGCGACATTAGGACGACGTAAAATGCCGGCTGTATCGGGCACAGGCTTGATGCTTCTATCAGGATCCCTTGCCGCCTTATACATGTCGTAATCGGTGCTTTTTTCAACATATTGACCGGTGGCTAAATCAACATATCGCTCTTCTACCTGCTCATGGTAAGTCGTGGCGATCTGATCTTTAGTTTGCACGGCTTCAAGTAAGCCAGCGGCTGCAAGAATATTGGTTTGTTTATCCAACTTGGCGTTAGCCTCTTGCAATGAGCGCAGGCTCACCGCAGCGGTTGACACAATCACTGAACACACTAAACAGACGGCCAGTACTATGCCAACTGTTCTGCCTAAGGTTTCTTTTTTAGCTGACACGCGCCATCCTCCGTTTAATATTGCTTTGGGCGACAAAATAATCGAACAGGGGTGCCCACAAATTGGCAAACAAGATAGCCAACATCATGCCTTCAGGGAAGGCGGGGTTAAGCACCCTGATCAGCACACACATCAGGCCAATCAAAAAGCCATAGGCCCACTTCGCGGTATTGGTGAAAGCCGCAGAAACAGGATCGGTCGCCATAAAAAACATACCAAAGGCAAAACCGCCGGTAACCACATGCCAGTACCAGGGCATAGCAAACATGGCATTGGTATCGCTGCCGATGACATTTAATAGGGTACTAAATACTGCACCACCTAACAGCACGCCTAGCACTATTCGCCAGGACGCTATGCGCATATAGATAATAAATAAACCGCCGAGTAGCAGCGCCAGGGTTGAAACTTCTCCCATTGAACCTTGAATATTACCGAGAAACGCATCCCACCAATCAGCATTGATGCTCCAGTCTGTGACATTTCCAGCGGCAGCCTGACCTAACCAGGTTGCGCCTGAATAGCCATCTGCGGCTGTCCAAATTGCATCACCGGATATTTGCGCCGGATAAGCAAAATACAAAAATGCACGACCAGACAAGGCAGGATTTAGGAAATTACGCCCGGTGCCACCAAATATTTCTTTGGCAATTACCACACCAAAGGTGATACCCAAGGCCACTTGCCATAAAGGGATCGTTGCCGGCAAGGTCAGGGCAAACAGCACAGAAGTTACAAAGAAACCTTCGTTAATTTCATGTTTTCGCACAGAGGCAAATAACACTTCCCAGAAGCCGCCGACGATAAAGGTCACGGCATAAACAGGGATAAAGAAACACGCTCCGTAGAAGAACATAGACAGGGCACTGGTTGTTTCCAAGCCTATCTGGCCACCCATAGCAGCGAATAATGCGGCTTGCCACATATCGGGCACTGATGCGCCACCGTTCAAAATCACGCCGTGAGCTTGCTGGCCTATGTTGTACATACCATAGAACATAGCCGGGAAGGTTGCCGCCCAAACAAAGATCATAATACGTTTTAGATCGATGCTGTCACGCACATGCGTATTGGCTTTGTTAACTTTGCCCGGGGTATAAAAAATAGTCGCCGCAGCTTCATAGAGCGCGTAGAACTTTTCGTATTTACCACCCTGTTCAAAGTTAGGTTCAACTTTTTCTAAATATGCTTTCAAACCCATGAGTTAACCCTCTTTTTCAATCTTGTCTAGACAGTCGCGCAAGATTGGACCGTAGTTATATTTACCAGGGCAAACATAAGTACAAAGTGCCAAATCTTCTTCGTCCAACTCCAAGCACCCTAATGTTTGGGCACTGTCTGTATCACCAGAAATTAAATCCCGCAGTAGCAGCGTCGGTAAAATGTCCAACGGCATAATACGTTCATAGTTACCTATTGGCACCATAGAACGATCAGAACCATTAGTAGTAGTTGTCATATTAAATAATTTTTTTGGACTCAAATGGGACAAATAGGCCCTGGTAACCGAATGCTTAGCAGAACCTGGCATCAACCAGCCAAAGAGTTCTTTCTCACGACCTTCCAAGATAAGGGAAAGTTGTATGTGATAGCGTCCTAAGTAGCCATGGACGCCATAAGCATTATTTCCTTGCAATACTGAACCAGATATCATCCGAACTTCACCGGCAAGGGTTTCACCTTCAGTGAGCTGACTAACATCTGCACCTAACAAGGTAGTTAACAAACGTGGTTTTTTAGCCCCTGGACCGCCAATAGCGATCACACGCTTGTTGTCTATCTGTCCTGTAGTAAACAACACACCTATAGCAATCACATCCTGATAGTTGAGGTGCCATACTTTTTTACCGGCACCGACAGTGTCAAGATGATGAATGTGCGTACCTACCAACCCAGCGGGATGTGGGCCAAAAAATTCATTAACCTCTACCTTAGCATCACCTACTGGTATATCTGCTCCCGGGGCTTTGCTAACGAATAACTTACCTTCGGTTAAACAGGAGATAACGTGCAAGCCATTAACAAAGTCTTCACTACGCTGGGCAATGACCACTTGAGGATCACCAGCCAGGGGACTAGTATCCATAGCGCTGACAAATATAGAATGAGGCTTACTGCCTATGGCAGGCGTCTTACTATATGGCCGGGTACGCAAAGCTGTCCACATTCCAGATTCAACCAGATTGTGGGCGACTTTATCTGCTGGCAAATTCGCCAATTCAGACACCGCATACTTGTCAAACTGCTGACTTTCATCACCTTCAATCTCAATAACCACGGATTGCAAAATACGTTTTGCGCCACGATTAATCTCGATGACAGTACCGCTAGCCGGAGCAGTAAATTTCACCCCAGGGTTCTTTTTGTCTTCGAAAAGTAGCTGGCCTTTCACAACTTTATCGTCGACTTGCACATGCATAGTTGGCCGCATGCCAATATATTCTTCGCCTAAAACCGCCACCTTGGTGATTACAGGCCCATTATGAATCTTTTGTTCTGGCGCTCCCGCAATGGGAAGATCTAACCCTTTCTTGATTTTTATCATACGCAATAGCACTACTCTAAAGTCAATACACATCACGATTAGCCTTGCGCCTGCAAGTTGCGACTTTGTTCAACTTGCGGTCAAAAACCTAATCGGGATGAGTATTATTGATATTATGTTGTAATTTTTGTTGCGCGATCAAACAAACTGCGCACCATACATTTGCCTAATTAATAGAAGACAATTCTTAACGCTATTTGTTTTCTTGGGACAGCCAAAGTTTTTTCTACTTAAGTCAGCTCAGCAATTTTAGCATTAACCAAGCCGCTTCTGCCATGCAAAATGTTGTTTAAACTGTTTTTTTGCGCAACTCACCTCTTAAACTCCGACGTTACCCCAGGTAATCAGTCCATCAAACCAGGCTTATCAGGTTAATAAAGCTCCCCATTCGCCTTGCCTCGCCAACACAAAAAAATCAACAATCATTGTGCTCCTTTAAGCAAAAAATCGCCTGTTAAGGCGATTTTTTTAGGCTTTTCAATGGTATTACCAATTGGCTATTGGATCTTGATCAGCATCGTAATCGACCCCTTGTAGATCAAAACCAAACAATTTCAGAAACTCGTGGTGATAACCTGCATAGTCGCTTAATTCATGGAAATTATCCTGAGTAACCTGATCCCACAGCGCCTTTATTTTAGCCTGTGTAGCGTCATTCGTTTCCTTATCATCCATACGCAAACGGCGCATATCATCCATGGGTGGACTTTCGGCAAATAAACGTTGCTGAAATAACCCCGTAATCTGCTCGATACAGCCTTCATGGGTCCCTTCCTCTTTCATCACTTTATAAATTAGTGAAATATACAAAGGCATGACAGGAATGGCCGAGCTTGCTTGTGTTACCAGGGCTTTGAGCGAGGAAACATAAGCCTCAACATGCTTGTTCGTTTTGCTGCTAATAATCTCAGCCGCAGCTCTGTCCAAATCTTCTTTGGCCTTACCTATGGTAGCCTGCCCATATATGGGCCAGGTCAGCTCTTTGCCTATATAGGTATAAGCTGTGGTTTTACAGCCATCTGCTAGTAAATCTGCTTTGTCTAGTGCGGCCAGCCACAATTCCCAATCTTCGCCACCCATAACTTTAATGGTTTGCTGGATCTCATCTTCGTTAGCAGGCTCAAGGGATATGTCATGGATCAAATCTTTGTCTGTATCATAAGTCTTGGTTGTGTACGCCTGACCCACAGGTTTAAGGGTAGACTTGTACACTTCTCCTGTTTCTGGATCCGTGCGCCTTGGCGATGCCAGACTGTAGATAACCAAATCAATCTTGCCCATATCTCGTTTTAAGGTGTCGATCACCTGTTGTTTTATCTCTTTGGAGAAGGCATCACCGTTAATGGTATGGGCGTACAAATTGGCCTCGCTGGCCTTGGCATGAAACGCAGCGGTATTATACCAGCCTGCGGTACCGGTTTTACGCTCGCTGGGAGCCTTCTCAAAGCAAACCCCCAGAGTGTTAGCACCATAACCAAAGGCCGATACGATCCTGGAAGCCAGGCCGTATCCTGTGGAAGACCCCAAAATGAGCACATTTTTTGGCCCGTTACCCAAGTCACCTTGACTCTTTACGTAATCAATTTGTTGTTGCACGCTGGCAGCACAACCTGCTGGATGGGCATTAGTACAAATAAAGCCTCTAATTTTCGGCTTGATAACCATATTGTTAATTCCTGTGAAGAAAGCGATCTACATTGTAAAGACCCCGAGCGAATAAACAACTCTGAGCAGATAGGTAATTAGCCTGACTTATTGCTCAGTACTAACCAGACAGCATGGATAACTCCGGGAATAAAACCCAGAAAGGTCAGTAAAACATTCAGAAAAAAACACACCGTAAAACCGACCTGCAACAACGCGCCAAGAGGGGGTAAATACCCAAGTGACCTCAAAGTGCAGAGATCAGCGGGAATTCAAATCGTCAAATACCAGGCATTTGTGTTGTGGCATAGCTTTCCTATGTCCAATACAAATAACGCCGTAGTTGAGGATTTGAAACCCGCCCGCAGGGAGCTTAGGCAGAAAACCAGTACTGCGTTACAACACTTGAAAAGGGAATGCCATTTCCTGCGTGTTGTGCCTTGCCCTGTCTTCCTGCCTAAGCTCTGAACCTACATTTTGAGGTCACTTGGGTATATATATCGCCAGAATTAAATTTAATGGCTTAACTTTTTGTACGTTTTGCATATAGTTTCACCTCGATAGTAGTTAATTATGAATATCACGGTTCTTATAATACTCCGCTTCAGAAATCTGATGATAACGACTCACCCCTTGCTGAAATTGTGCATAAGAGCGATACACCTTGTTAAACATTACATCTGCGGCCGCTTGTTCCTGCAGAACAACTTTTGATGCCTCACGTAGCCCAGCTATAACATCGCCAGGTAACGGACGCATATCGACACCATGTTTGTCTGCCAGAGTATTCATGGCCTTGTAGTTGCGAGCCGTATATTCATCAAGCATATCTTGATTAACTGCACGGGTAGCAATCTCGATTATAGCTTGTAAATCCTTGGGTAAGGCTTCAAGAGCCTGCTTATTTGCGATAAATTCCAGCGCCGCCCCCGGCTCGTGCCAACCTGAATAATAGTAGTAATCGGCCGCTTTATAAAAACCAAATGCCAAATCATTATAAGGGCCCACCCACTCAGTCGCGTCTATCGCACCGGATTGCAAGGAGGTGAATAATTCTCCGCCGGTTAAAGCCACAGGAACCCCACCGAGTTTGCGTAGTACTTCTCCCCCCAGGCCAGGGATACGCATTTTCAATCCTTTAATATCGTCTAGGCTATTGATCTTCTTTTTAAACCAGCCCGCCATTTGCACGCCAGTATTGCCCCCGGCGAAAGGCACCAGATCAAAGGGGGCATAAACTTCACGCCACAACGCCATACCACCACCATAATGAAACCAGCTATTGGTTTCCTGGGCGTTCATACCAAAGGGTATAGCAGTGAATATTTGTGCTGCAGGGGCTTTTCCTTTCCAATAATAGGAGGCAGAATGGCCCATCTGCACTGTGCCTTGTGCTACGGCATCAAATACTTCAAAACCGGGCACCAACTCCCCTGCCCCATAGACTCTGACGGTCAAACGCCCACCGGACATCGCGTCCACATAACGAGCAAAAGTTTCGGGGGCTTGTCCTAAACCCGGAAAATTTTTGGGCCAGGACGTGACCATTTTCCATTCGTATGTTTGTTGCACCAGGGCAACGGTAGAGGGGTCGTTATTTGCTTGCTCTTTGGGACCACAAGCTGACAGCAAGAGCACACTGACTAAGGTAAAAACTCGCAACATATTAATTAACCATATAAAGTTTTAGGTAACCAGGTCACTATTTCCGGCCATATCGCCATGGCGACCAGGATAGCTAACTGCATAAGAACAAAGGGTAATACCCCCCGATAAATTTGCCCCGTTTTTACTTCTGGTGGCGCCACCCCACGTAAATAAAATAAGGCAAAACCAAAAGGTGGAGTCAAAAAGGACGTTTGTAAATTCACGGCTATCATGATCCCCAACCAGATAGGATCTATCCCCATGGTGAATAACACCGGGGCGACCAAAGGTACGACCACAAAAGTGATCTCGATAAAATCCAGAATAAAACCCAACAGAAAAATCACTACCATGACCAGAAACATCGCTGACAAGACCCCACCAGGTAAATCGCTGAATATCGCCTCTATAAGCAGATCCCCGCCGTAACCGCGAAAAACCAGGGAAAATACTGACGCACCGATCAAGATTAAAAACACCATAGCAGTTACTTTGGTGGTGTTTAACATCACCTCTTGCAGCTTACTCATAGTGAGTTGTTTTTGCAGTAAAGCCAACAATATAGATCCCGAGGCTCCCACGCCTGCGGCTTCAGTGGGCGTGGCGAAGCCACCCAGAATAGAGCCCAGCACCAGTAAAATAAGGGTTAGCGGTGGCAACAATGCGCCCAGCAACAGCATGATACCGCCACCGTTTGTGGGCTGACTCTTTAGCGGTACTTTAGCGGGCTGCAACCAGCTAACGGCTAACACATACAATAAATACATCACCACCAGCAACAGACCGGGAACCATTGCGCCCACAAAGAGATCCCCTACCGATACCGACTCAGGAGAGAATATACCCATGCGCAGCTGCGCTTGTTGATAAGCACTAGACAAGACGTCCCCCAGTAAAACCAGGGCGATAGAAGGCGGAATAATTTGCCCCAAGGTGCCGGTGGCGCAAATCGTGCCTGCGGCAAAACTTGGTGCGTAGCCCTGTTTTAACATACTCGGCAAAGACAACAACCCCATGGTTACCACAGTCGCCCCCACTATGCCGGTACTCGCCGCGAGCAACATGCCAACCAACACCACAGAAAGCGCTAATCCTCCCCGGTATTGACCAAAGAGCTGGCTCATTGCCCCTAGCAGGTTTTCTGCCACCCGGGATTTTTCCAGCATCACCCCCATAAACACAAAAAGTGGCACAGCCATCAGTGTCTGGTTAGTTATAATCCCGTAAAATCGACTGGGCAAAGCCTGTAGATAGGCGCCATCAAAATCACCGGTTAACATACCTACACCAGCAAAAATAAGGGCTGTACCGGCTAACGAGTAAGCAACCGGGTAACCCAGCAGCAGTACTAAACATACGACAGCAAACATGAAAAGGGGCATGAGTTCCATATCAAACCTCCTTGTCGAACATGATCACAGCATTGCGCACCAATTCGGCCAATCCTTGTAATGTCATGGACACAGCAAATGCCAAAATCAGGCTTTTGAGCATAAAGACCAGGGGTAGTCCCCCCGACTGAGGTGAGGATTCCAGTATCCCCCAGGCATTTGCTACATAGCTCCAGCTGGTGAACAGGATGAAAAAATTAACTGGCATCAATAATAATAAGGTACCGAAAAAATCAACCCGAGCCTGACCTTTACGGCTAAATTGACGATAGAAAATATCCACCCGCACATGTTCATTAACACGCAAGGTATAAGCACTGCCCAGTAGAAAGACCATGGCATGAAAATACATCACCGATTCCTGCATCGCTATCCAGCCCAAATTAAAGCCGTAACGCAACACTACGATCAGTAAGGTGATGATAACGATCAGTAGGCTAAACCAGCTCACCAGTTGACAGAGACGATAATGCAAGGCATCAATATTGACTTGCCAAACACGGACATTAAAAACGCTCATAAATTTAGTTCTTATTCTTTTAATGCTTGTTAAAAAAGACTTTTAGGGTAAAAGACTGAAAACAGGTAACAAGGTTTTAACAAAATTAATGGGCAAAAGGAATGTGAATAATCAAAATTATTCTTTTTTGCACCAAAAAAATATTAACGCATATAAACCTATGTGACTTCAAAATGCAGTTAGGCGGTAAATGAAATCAGGCTTATTAAGTGCAGCGCGGTTGGGGGAATATCGGTTACCGCAACGCGGTAGGGGTGAGTGTTCGCAGCCAACAAGGCTGCAGTTTCGAGGGATACGGGTATACATACTGGTCAGTTATTGATACAAAATTCGCCCGTTATACCCTGACGAAACTGGCCCAAAATAAAAGAGGGCTAAGAGGATAATGCCTGTCATATCCCGGTAGGCAAGTCGACGCCACAGGGATATCTATGCACCATGAACGTTGAAATTGATCTTAATAGCTAGCCACGTCACTAGCAGTATGGACTTGCACGGCCTGCCAGCTAGGCTAAACCTCAGCGGATGACAGATACAGTGGATGTATGAGTCATGGACCAGGACAATAAAATAGATGAAGAATTGTCTTTTGCTAAAAGAAACAGTGCTCTGTATGGCTATGCCACAAAGGTATATCTCCCCACAGGGATAGTAAATAAGGCAAAATGTTCTGGGGTTTTAGCTGTTCTGCCTTTTTACTCTCATGGCGTTAAATAAGGAACTCGTCTGGCGCCTTACTTGTGCATGCCACCCAAACAATTGGGTGATTGGGGGGAGTCCTGGGACAATTTTTGCCATTCTTGTTCGGTATAAGTATGAATGGCCAACGCATGTATATGCTCTGCCAGTTCTTCGGCCAGGGCGGCATTGACGGCTCGGTGGCGGCCAATCAAGCGTTGTGAGGTAAACTGCTCACTAACAATCACCACCTTGAAATGGCTTTCTGAGCCTTGGGGCACATTGTGCATAAAACTTTCATTTATCACCTCTAAATGGGAAGGTGTAAAAGTAGCGGATAATTTACCTTGAATGCGGTCTTGAATAATCATTTATACCTCGTAATTTAATTTTGATAGGGGCCCGGATTAAATTGCCACCCCCTTTGTGTCTTAGTTATGCTTTTTTCGAAAAAACATACCTAAATGTCAGATTTACCCTGGGTTGTAAAGATTGGGTGGTTTTTGCCATTGCATGCTGCCAGTGCCGCTGGGTGTCTCCTGCCATAAGCAATAAACTGCCTGAACCCAGAACCTGGCGATATTTTTCACCACTGGTATTATGGCGAAAATCAAAATTCCTAGCCTGGCCTAAACTTACAGAGGCTATCACGGGTTGTGCACCCAGTTCTGCCTCGTTATCACTATGCCAACCCATACTGTCTTGGCCATCACGGTAGCAATTGGCCAATACCGAATTAAACTTTTGCCCACAGCGTTTCTCGCATAATACCTTTAACCTGATTAACGCCTCAGTCCATGGATTAGGAGACATAGATAAGCCAGAATACTGATAAAGGGCATCAGCATCACCGTACCAGGCTTGTAAACGCGGGATTTTAACCTCTTTGCCATACAATTTGATATGATCTTGTCGCCACGCCAGTGTTGCCATCAGACAGGCAAGATAATAGTCAGCCTGTGGCGACGTTAAAAAGGCAGGATCATAGCTGACATCACCATCTTTGAGCGGTAAAAGCTTTGGGCCATCGGTGACGTCAGTATCAAATAAATCGTATTGCATAAACAGATTTAACCATAGCCACTATGAAAAAACATGAAAACTGAGCTAAATTTTTTAGAGAGAACTCTCACCCTACTGCGCTACCCTGCACACAGCCAGCATATCAGTTGGCAGGCCTGGGATGCAGCTGACGAATACCTGATAGAACACGTGGAACAGCAGCTGGCGGATTATAATACCCCCAGTATGCGCATCTACAACGATGATTTTGGTGTATTGGGTTGCTGGTTTGCCCACCTTCAACCCGCCTGGTTTAGCGATTCCTTTGTTTCCCGGCGAGCCACTGTGTTGAATTTACACCGTAATCATCTGCCTACCCAACAGATCGATTTATACGATTCTATCCAGGATTTAGCCAGTAGCACTGAACTGGTGTTGCTTAAAATTCCCAAAACCACGGCGCTGCTGGAGCAACAGCTTATCGATTTACAAAGCTGCGTGACATCCCGCACCCGGATCATCGCCGCAGGTAAGGCCAACGCCATTCAAAAGTCCACTCTGGCCTTGTTTGAAAAACACCTGGGGCCCACTACTACTTCCCTGGCCAAGAAAAAGGCACGTTTGATATTTTGCCAGCCCAGTGGCGACACTCGCAGTTCAAGCCCCTATCCAACTGTGTGGGCTACCGATAAACCCCGTTTCAGTATCACTAATTTGGCCAATGTATTTGCCAGACAACAACTGGACATTGGTGCCCGCTTATTACTGCAACACTTGCCTGATGCCAATCATAAACGGGTGGTTGATTTAGGCTGTGGTAACGGCGTTCTGGGTTTGCATCTACTGCATAAATTTCCCCACGCCAGGGTAATATTTGTCGACGAATCCTACATGGCGGTAGAATCTGCCCGGCGTAATATTCAACACAATATGCCGGAAAAACTGGCCCAGTGTGAATTTTTAGTCAGTAATTGTCTGGATGACTTTGCCCAACTTAGCGATGCCAGTGAGCTGGATATAGTATTGTGTAATCCGCCATTTCATCAGCAAAATGCCATCACCGATCACATTGCCCTGCAGATGTTTAGCGACAGCAAAAAATACCTGAAACGGGGTGGAGAACTTAGGGTGGTGGGTAATCGGCACCTAGATTACCCGCAACGTATCAAACAGTTATTTGGTAGCTATACTGTGCTGGCAAGTGACCGAAAATTTAGTATTTTATCTGCAATTAAATCTTAAACGGGGCTTTTATGTTACGATTTTTTCTCCTTACCATGGTGTTGTTTAGTGTTGCCAGCATAGGTAAAGCCAAAGATGATGGCTCGCAAATTCAGGCAGGCAATTATTTCCCACGGGTTAAAATTGAAACCTCAATGGGAGATTTTGTCATAGAACTGGATCGTTCACGGGCACCTATTTCCACCAACAACTTTTTACGCTATGTGGATAAACGCAGTTACGAAGGCACAATTTTCCATCGAGTGGTGGTAGATTTTGTAGTACAAGGTGGAGGCTATGATCGCAATTTTGTGGAAAAACCGTCTTTTCCACAAATTATCAATGAATCGGGTAACGGTTTGAAAAACGAGAGGTATACTGTCGCCATGGCGCGCCAAGACGACCCCCATACAGCCAACCGGCAATTTTTTATTAATGTAAACGATAACGTTTCTCTGGATCCTGGTAAGGAATGGGGCTATGCGGTTTTCGGTTATGTGTTTGAAGGCAGCGAGACCCTGGATACCATATCCCAGGTTAAAACCGACTTCGACCCGACCTATGGCTGGGCGGATGTGCCGATAGAGCCTATTATATTGAAACGGGCCAGCGTTTTACCTCAGTTTTAAATGGTTAAGGCACAAACCGATTCAGATATACTCGTCGCCCTTGGAGACTCTATTTTCTCTATTGAACTAATTCGTCTTTCTATGTGGTGAGATATTGCTTTTGTAGCCTAGCGGCAACGCCAATAGTTGAATATAGAACATCATGCATTGTGATAGGAAAACGCCAGTACCTGGGAAATATCGTTTTCCTCCAATGCCAACATGATCAGGCGGTCGATGCCCACCGCCACCCCGGCACAATCCGGTAATCCTGCTTGCAAAGCCTCTAAAAAATGCTCATCTATACTCACCTGTTCCAAGTTATTGGCAGCGCGCTGCTTATTTTCATGGCGGAACCGTTGGCTCTGCTCCCTGGCATCCGCCAGTTCATGAAAACCATTGGCTAATTCCTTGCCTTGATAATACAACTCAAAACGCTGTGCCACCCTTGGGTCAACAGGACTGATCCTAGCAAGCGCGGCTTGGCTGGCAGGGAAATCATAGATAAAGCAGGGCACATTCTGGCCTATTTTGGGCTCAACATGCTGGCAAAACAACAGTTGTAAAAGCGTATCAATATTATCTTCCTGTGCACAAATATGGCCGTAGCCAAGCTCAGTGCCAAGGAATTTGACCTCCTTCAGGCTGGCACTTAGAGGGTCAAGTTGCAAAAACTGCTGGCAAGCCTGCTGATAGCTTATTTTATCCGCCGCTTTGCACCCCAGTACCATTTGCACCAATTCATTAAGCTCTGCCATTAGTTGCAGATGATCAAAACCCGGTCTATACCACTCCAGCATCGTAAATTCCGGATTGTGATTGCGCCCGACATCTTCATTGCGAAAGGCTTTACAGATTTGGAATATAGCCCCACTGCCAGCACATAACAGTCGCTTCATGGCATATTCGGGGGACGTTTGCAGGTACAGGTTTTGGCTTTTCCCTGAGGGAGGACAGCTAAATTCAGTTACAAAGGCTTGCATATGTAAGTCTGTCACCGTACTGCTACACAAGCTGGGGGTGTCCACTTCCCAGACATTACGCCTGGCAAAAAACTGACGGATTTGGCTAATAATTTGTCCGCGTTTTTGCAAGTTGGCAATAGAAGCACTGGGACGCCAATTTGACGAACTCGTATCTGACATGATTTACCTGACTTAGTATCAATAATTAAAGATTAAAAAAGTGAATAAGACGACCAGCGTTTTATATCCGTTGCCCTTGAAGGTTTATCATTGTTGGCGGCTTTCACCCCAATCACCTGGTAAGCCTAAGCTCAGGGATTTGTCCCCTGGTAGCCAGACTCCAACGCCAATAGTTTTGGATATATACCCAAGTGACCGCAAAGTGCAGACATCTGCGGGAACTCAGGCAGAAAACCAGTGAGGCCAACCATTGAAAAGGCAAGGCTGACTTGAAGATTTTCACAGCAATGGCCGAGAAAGAAAATAATTCTATCTTGAATATTATCCCCTCTGTGTTCTTTAGTGGTTTATACCCGTCTATCTTAACGCTGCAGCGTTGTTGGCTGCAACGCCAATGCTCTTGGCTATATACCAGAGATGCTTATTTTTGTACCCGGGACACGTATTCGCCACTGCGAGTATCAACTTTTACCACTTCACCGGTTTGCACAAAAAGGGGAATTCGTACTACCGCACCGGTTATCAGGGTGGCTGGCTTGCCACCAGTACCAGCCGTATCACCCTTGAGACCAGGATCGGTTTCGGTGACTTCCAATTCGACAAAGTTCGCCGGAGACACCACTATAGGTGCACCGTTCCACAAGGTTATTGTACAATTGTCGTTTTCAACCAGCCATTTTTTGTTGTCACCCAGGGCTTTCTCATCCGCTGCGATTTGCTCAAAGGTGTCATTATTCATAAAATGCCAGAATTCACCGTCTGTGTATAAATAGGACAATTCCATATCCAACACATCTGCGCCTTCAAAAGACTCGCCAGATTTAAAGGTTTTTTCCAAAGATTTGCCGGAAATTAATTTTTTTAATTTGACCCGGTTAAAGGCCTGGCCTTTACCTGGTTTAACATATTCGTTTTCAAGAATGTTGCAAGGTTCGCCGTCGAGCATTATTTTAAGGCCCGCTTTAAACTCATTTGTGCTGTAATTAGCCATGTGTCCCCGTAATGAATTAACGTAAAGAGTATCTAGTTGCTACAAATAATACCTAAAAAAGCGATTGCTGTAGAGAGTTACTGGCAAAAAGAACTGGCCAGTGCCTTTTCCGATCCGGCCAAGCTGCTTACCTTTCTCGGTTTTAATCCCCAAGACTTCGCGCCAGACATAGCCGCCCGACGTTTATTTGCCATGCGCGTACCTCGCCCTTTTGCGGCGCGCATGGCTAAGCAAGATATTAACGATCCCCTTTTTCGCCAGGTCTTTCCCCTCAGGGAAGAATTTGCCCAGGCTCCAGGTTATTCGTTAGACCCTTTGCAAGAGCAACAAAATAACCAACCCGGAGTCTTGCATAAATACCAGAGCAGAGTGTTATTGCTGGTCCGCGGTGGCTGCGCCGTCAATTGCCGTTACTGTTTTCGTCGCCATTTTCCCTATGGCGATAACCACCTTAACAAACAAGATTGGCTCGAAACCCTGGATTACATACGCAGCGATGAGAACATTAACGAAGTGATTTATTCCGGTGGTGATCCGCTGATGGCCAAAGATGACTTTCTTGCCTGGCTAACCGATGAAATCGAAAAAATTCCTCATATCAAGCGCATCCGCATTCATACTCGTCTGCCAGTTGTCATTCCCGGACGCATCACCCCCGAGTTAATCCAGTGGTTTTGCCATTCCCGCCTCAAACCCATAATGGTATTGCATATTAACCATGCTCAGGAAATTGATGGGGCGGTGGCAAATGCGATCCAGAAATTAAGCCAGGCTGGAGTGACCATGCTCAATCAGTCAGTAATACTTAAGGATGTTAACGATAGTGGGGATACACAAGTGGCGCTCAGTGAACGGTTATTTGAGGTCGGGGTATTGCCTTATTACCTGCATATGTTAGATAAAGTACAAGGGGCGCAACATTTTGATCGTGATGAGGCCGCAGCCAGAGACATAATGGCACAGATGATAAAACGCCTGCCGGGTTTTCTGGTACCCAAACTCGTCAGAGAAATAGGTGGCCAGCCCGGCAAAACACCCATTGATTTAAAGCTTCATCCGTAATCAGGTAAACGTATCAACAACTGATCCCAAAGCTGGATTTGCAGACGTTGTTGGCACGTCAGTTGCTGATTCCAGCAGCTGAAGCGTGGCTTGACCGTCTACCTTCTGCTGGAATTTAGCCAGCTGCAAAGCTTTTATTTCAAGCGTCGCGCCGGACGTTCCAGAGGTGTTACCACCTTGAATTTCCATAGCCGTTCCCCTATTGCTTGTAGCGAAGTTAAAAAACAGGCAGAATCGCCCGATAATTAGTGTTATCGACCTTTGCACAAAAAAATTAACGCAAAAAAACAATTAAATGGAATACATGCAAACTATCATTGAAAAATTGACCGAAAATGCGCAACTCATTTATCGCCAGGCAATAGATGCAGACGCCATTATCAGCACACTACAAAGTACAGGGCAGGGTAAGTTTCAGGCTATTTTCCCCGCCGAATCAGGCTTTAGATCAAGCGGACGCTATTTTAAACCTTATGTAGAAGAGTTAGGCCAGGACATTGCGCACCTGGCAAAACTTAGCACCGAGCAGCAAAAGCAAGCTCTGGGGCCGATTGTCAAAAAAATCGAATTGTTGCACACTACTTTGGCCCAGTTCCAGCACAGCATCCAAGACTAGTCCGGCTGTAGCAAAAACCATTACCAATGCATCCGTGTCACTAATAAACATGGCCTTTGAGGAATGAAAGCTGTGATTTAGTCCTGGTGAATAGGCAGTTGGCTTATACGCCTGTCAATCTCATCTATCAGCAACTGATATTGAGGGCTATCGACCTTGTTAAAGCGACGCACAAAGCTCGCCTTATCTAAATTTTCTGGCAATTGTGCAATACTGGGAAAAAATAGTCTTTCATCCACCTGGCCGGCTAATATTCTTTGCACCTTTTGTGCCGTTGCAGCAGAAGTGGCAATGTGCGCAAACTGCAAGCCTGCATGATCCGCAGCTAAATCTACAAAACTATAGCCGCTTCCGCCATCGGCCCTGTCCATCAACTCTTTGAATTCACCTATTGCCGCGCTAATCCCTTGTTTTGACAAGACCTTGATAGCAGCTGAAAAGATAAAATGTTGGTTCAAATCACTACGCTGAGCAAGCACAGGTGCTCGTCTGGGCACAGCGACATTTTTGGCATCAGGCTGCACATCACCAACAAAATTAGCAAACCTGTGGTGCCCGGCGTATATGGCCAGTGCCATAATAGCTGCCTCATTTTCTAAACTTGCAGAATCTGCATCCGAACGAGACTGGGCCGCAGCAAAAAGTGGTCCCATAAAAACACTCAAAGATTGAGGTGAGTAACTGTTTCCTGCTTCAAGCTCGGCAATATACTTTAAATAATAAGCAGTAGACACGCTCAAATCTGTATCCACACTCATGCCCTTTTTCAAGTCCTTCAAATCCCGTAAAAATTGATCCAGAGGACGTAAAGAAATGACCATTTCGCGATCAAACATCACTATGTGCTGCACCTGGCGCACAAACTGACTGGCAATATCGCTGTCGGTCCACCAATCGGCCAACCAGGTTAACGTCAATACAGTCGGTTTACCTGGCAGTACTATACGCCCCAGCCTGACTTCAGAAATATGCATCCCTGGGCCTGGCATCACTAACGCACTGAAGTTGACATAAGCGCCAAGAGGATTGTCTGGTAATTGGTAAGTGGCAGAAAAATTGCTAGCAGCTGGGGTTATATGCACCTGACCACGAAATTTCGGGTCAGCACGCTGGGCAAATCCCACCAGGCTATTTAACTGATTTTCACTTAGGGGAATATTTTGATCACGGTTACGATTTTGAATGCTACTACCCAACTGCTTGAGCAGCACACTTACCGAATCAGCACCATTAACTTGCTCAGAGCCTGTGGCTGTGACCAGTGGCTGTTTTTCAACACTGGCGATAAATAGTGACGCCACAGCAATCAGCAACAAGATAAGTAACACTATGATGAATTTAATTAAACGGAACAAGCAACATCCTCAAGATATAAAAAAGGGGGCAATAAATATTAGACTATGGCCATATTACCTTTACTTTCCAGCCAAGTCTTGCGATCACCGGCCCGTTTCTTAGCCAGCAGCATATCCATCACCTCCAACATTTCCACGGAATCATCGGTTGTTAGTTGCACTAAACGCCGGGTATTGGGATCCATAGTCGTTTCTCGTAACTGCAAGGGGTTCATTTCACCCAGACCTTTAAAGCGCTGCACATTTACCTTGCCCCGCTTTTTCTCAGCTACTATGCGATCCAAGATCCCCTCTTTTTCACCTTCGTCCAGGGCGTAATAGACTTCTTTGCCAACATCGATCCTGAACAAAGGCGGCATAGCCACATAAACGTGCCCCTGATCCACCAGCGTGCGAAAATGCCTGACAAACAAAGCGCACAACAACGTGGCGATATGCAGCCCGTCCGAGTCCGCATCTGCCAGAATGCAGATCTTGTCATAGCGCAACCCTCTGATATCGTCCGAATCCGGGTCGATACCAAGAGCCACAGAAATATTGTGAATTTCCTGGGATGCCAGTACCTGGGAAGAATCCACTTCCCAGCTATTAAGAATTTTACCCCGCAGGGGCATGATGGCCTGAAATTCTCTGTCCCTGGCTTGTTTAGCCGACCCACCGGCCGAATCCCCTTCCACCAAAAACAATTCGGAGCGACTGGTATCCTGAGTTGAGCAATCCGTTAGTTTACCGGGTAATGCCGGTCCCTGGGTGACTTTTTTACGGGCCACTTTCTTACTTTGCCGCAGCCTGGTCTGGGCATTATTGATACACATTTCGGCTAACGCATCGGCCACATCCGTATGCTGGTTCAACCACAAACTAAACGCGTCTTTTACCACACCTGACACAAAAGCGGCTGCCTGGCGGGACGATAGCCGTTCTTTAATTTGCCCCGCAAACTGGGGGTCCTGCATTTTGGTAGACAAGATATAGCTGCATCTGTCCCATATATCTTCTGGGGTCAGTTTGACGCCTCTGGGTAATAAGTTACGAAACTCGCAAAATTCCCGCATCGACTCCAGCAATCCATGACGCAAGCCGTTGACATGGGTGCCACCCTGGGGGGTGGGGATGAGGTTAACATAACTTTCCGTCATCATCTCGCCCCCTTCGGGTAACCACATTACCGCCCAATCCGCGGCTTCGGTATTACCGGCAATAACACCAACAAATGGCGCATCCTGAGGCAGAGTCACATAATCTTTTACCGATTGATAAAGATAGTCCCGCAACCCGTCTTCGAAATACCACTCATGGGTTTCTTTACTGATTTTATCATCAAAGCGAATGCGCAGCCCCGGACATAACACCGCTTTAGCCCGTAAAATATGCAGCAGCTTGATGACTGAGAACTTAGCAGAATCAAAATATTGTGGATCTGGCCAAAAATGTACTGTGGTTCCCGTATTACGTTTACCACAGGAGTCGATCACGGCTAATTCTTCCACTTTATCGCCATTTTCAAAGGCGATCCGATATACATTTCCGTTACGCCTGATAGTGACTTCCACCCGTTTGGACAAGGCGTTGACCACAGAAATACCGACGCCATGCAATCCACCGGAAAACTGATAGTTATTATTAGAAAATTTACCACCGGCATGCAGTTTAGTCATGATCAGTTCAACCCCACAAATGCCTTCTTCCGGGTGGATATCCACCGGCATACCTCGGCCATCATCTGTCACTTCCAGGGATTGGTCAGGGTGTAACACCACCTTGATAGTAGTCGCATGGCCACCCAGTGCTTCATCCACACTATTATCTATCACTTCCTGACTCAGGTGGTTAGGGCGGGTGGTATCGGTATACATGCCCGGGCGGCGCTTTACCGGATCCAGACCATTTAAAACTTCAATTGCATCAGCGTTATATTGATTAGACATAATTCTTATTTTGGTTGTGTGCTGTTAACGGGGAAATAACCCTCAGAGCATGTCTGTTGTGACAAGCCTATGTTATACCAATGTTCATTTTGTCTTGCAGTAGAAACTGAAAAATTTCTGGCAGAAAGCGTTCATATCCTTGAAAACTGTGATCCCCTCCTGGCTCAACGGTCAATTTTCCCTGCTGATATTTATGTTGAGCCTGGCGGTAATCCAGGGTTTCATCGCCGCTTTGCAATAACACCCAGTAATTTTCCGGCTTGCTCAAATTATGTGTATCAAAATGAATAAGTTCATTGACGTGACTCGCATCCAGGGTGAATTCCTGTTCGGTATAGGGATTAACGTGCTCACCTAAATAATCAGCTAACAAGTGGTAAGGCTGCACGGCTGGGTTGACCAACACCGCTTTGCCACCATATTTTTCCCGCAAAAAGCTGGAAAAATATCCTCCCATAGAGCTGCCGATAAAGCCAATAGTGGCATTTGGGTGTTTTTCTACCAACCCACAGACCAGTGACATTGCCGCCTGGGGATGATTGGGCAATTGCGGAACCACCAGGCGCAATTGCGGATAATGGGCTGCCACATAGGCTTGGGTCAGCTGCGCCTTATGCGATTGCGGGGAGCTGAGAAAACCATGGAGATAGATAATAACCTGTTGCATATTCGCTTCCATTAAATACGTTCGACCTGACTGCTTAGCTGACCATCGGGATATAAGGTCAAGACCCGGTATCCCGGTGACTCACCACTGCAGGCAAACTCAGCTTGATTGGCCCATTGCCAGCAGGTAGATGGCACAGATAAAAAACGGCAATCTTGTCGCATCTGCTCGCTGGCATGATGAATATGCCCGTACACGACGGCTTTAACTTGTGGGTGGCAGGCAACCAAATCCATAAAACCTTCCCTGTTATGCCAACTATGGGCATCCATCCACCCCCCACAGGCAATCGGGTGATGATGTACGGCTATAAGATGATAGATATCAGGGTGGGCTTTGAGCTGTTGCGCTAAAGTGGATAACTGCTGATCACTAACCGAGCCTTGGGTTCCTGTGGCTTTGCTATTCAGGCCATGTACCTGCCAATGTGGCGCAAGGGACAGTGAGGTTGGCCAGTTGTACTCCTTGCTGAGCACATCCGCCAGCAGGCATTCGTTATCATGATTACCCGGCAGCACCATTAAGGGTGCCCTTATTGTACTTTCTCGCCACAGTTGCTGAAAATGCTGGTAACTATGCACACTTTCATCACCACTGATATCGCCGCTGGCAATAACCAAATCCGCCTGCAGAACCGCGATTTTTGCCAGCACAGATTGCAAGCTTATATAGGGATTGATAGCCCCATTACCGCACTGCTCTGTGTTGGCAAATAAATGACAATCAGAGAGATGCACGATAGTTAACGACAAGGATGGCACCCATTATTCAACGTTGATGGCCTGTAATTTATCTTTGTATTTTAGACAAAATTGCAACCACTCAGCGAGAAACAGATTAACCATTTCTTTTTCATTTTTTTGGTACATGCGGCTATTGGGATACTCGTAACTAGGCTTGAGCAAACCAATATGCTGACATTGGGTCACCTCGGCCAATTGCGCATCATGGTATAGACGAATACGGACCACAGGGCGCATAAAATCCGGTCCTATGACCGAGTCCTGCGACATCTCCAGGGTACTGGTATAGCGGCTACACTCAAGAATTTTAATTTGATAATTCAGCACCTGATTAACCGCAAAACAGTAAACCAGGTCTTGTGTATCACAATCTGGCAGGAGTTTTATCAGGCGCACATAATTGAGTGCACAGACACGCTGCATACTGGGCAGGTGGGGAATATATTTTCGCTTTACAAAATCAGTTGTTATTCCAGTCATCAAGTACTCGTTGTTTATTCATTGCAAACCACTGTAAGGCGATCAGTGTGGCTGAGTTATCGAATTTCCCCTCATTAATCCATGCCAGAGCTTGGGACTCGGGCACTCTGTGCACCAGGATATCCTCACTTTCGTGATCCAACCCATGCACCCCTTGAGCCTGGCTGGCATCCACTTTGCCTACATATATATGTAAGCGTTCTGTGGTACCACCTGGACTGGCCAGGTAAGTCAGTGCCTTGTGTAAATGCGTAGGGGTGATACCCGCTTCTTCCTGAGCTTCCCGGTAACACACATCCTCAGCCACTTCGCCAGGGTCAATGATACCAGCTACTATTTCTAACAACCATGGTGAATTCGAGGTCGGCAGAGCACCGATGCGGAACTGCTCTATCAATACAAACTCTTCTAATACCGGGTCGTATAATAACACGGCCACGGCATGACCCCGTTCAAAAATCTCCCGTTCTACCGTTTCACTCCAACCACCGAGATATAAACGGTGCTTGAATCGGTACTTTACCATTTTGAAAAAGCCGCTGTACAAGGGCTCTTTGCCCAGTATTTCCACATCTTTATTTGAAAACTGTTGAATTTTGGCCATAAACTTCCCCGTTAATTGCTGTGCTGAAGTACCATATAGCCATAGTAAGCGCTAGTATGCTGGATCAAATATTCTGTTACACTTGAACCGTTAGTGTTACTACTGAAGGTTTCCCCTTAGCATCTGATTTACTTACACTTTGCCCTAAGCTTAGAACTGAATGATAAAAATAATCGAATTACTCCGAAATCGGAATCATCAAGGAACTCACATGAAAAAAACACTTCTGTCTCTACTGATTGGCTTGGGTATCTCATCCCACGCTTTCGCTGATGACTTATATCAAGTTTATCAGCAAGCCTTGCAGAACGATCCAGCGACGTTGCAATCACAAGCCAACAAAGAAGCGGCCTTTTCTGACATACAAAGAAGTCGCGCCGGCTTATTGCCGCAAATCTCCTTGACGCTCAGTGCGGGTGAAACTTACGGCGATTCTGATAGTTCGAACAATGATGCTATCCTAAATGTGTCCCAATCTATATACGATCGCTCATTATGGGTCGGCCTGGATCGTGCCGAATTAATTGCCAGTCAGGCCGATGCCGTTCTGGCCAATGACATGCAACAACTTATCTTGCGTACTGTCTCTGCCTATTTCGACACTTTACAGGCCAAGGATGATCTTGAATTTGCCCAGGCAGAAAAACGGGCCATAGAGCGTCAACTTGAACAAACTAAACAACGTTTTGAAGTGGGTCTGACAGCCATCACCGATGTGCACGAAGCCCAGGCCCAGTACGATACCTCTGTCGCTGCACAAATAAGCGCAAAAAATGTGGTAGAAAACAGTCTCGAAGCATTGCGTGAAATCACCGGTAATTACTACCCTAATCTCAATGAACTCAATACCGAGCAGTTTTCGGCCAGTATGCCTACACCCAACAATATTCATGACTGGTTAAAAATGTCAGAAGAACGCAATTTAGCCTTGCTCATCTCCAATGCGAGCGTCGATATTGCCAAGTTTGATATCAAAAGCGCCCAAGCTGGCCATTACCCAACAGTCAGCTTGGGAGGAAGAGCAAGCAGCAATGACACAGATGGCTTTACAACCAGGCCTGCCTCGGCCGACCGCTATAATACCTACAGCATTGAATTATCGGTTGATGTCCCTATTTATTCCGGCGGATTGGTCAATGCCAGCGTTGAATCAGCCAAATACCGCTTTGTTGCCGCCAGTGAAGACCGTGAACGTATCCATAGATCAGTGATCCGCAGCGTACGTTCAAACTACAATGATGTGGCCGCCGCTATTTCGCGTATCAAGGCATTTGAACAGGCGGTGGTTTCCGCACAAAGCGCCCTTAAAGCAACGGAAGCGGGCTTCGATGTCGGTACCCGCACCATAGTCGACGTACTTAACAGCACCCGTAATGTATTTGATGCCAGACGTAACTTGTCCCGCATACGTTATGGTTATGTGGTCAGTGTACTGAACTTGAAATTAGCAGCAGGCACCCTGAGCGTAGAGGATGTAACAGACATCAATAAAGGTTTATCTGCGCAAATGTACTAGCGTAAATCTTGTTAAAAAAGACAGTCCGGGCTGAACTAAAACGTAATTAGGGATCTATATGATCCCTTTTTTATTTTTAATTAAACCAATTACCGGGCATCTTAAAACGGCAGTAAAACACTTACAAAGTTTGAAAGCCGTCTAACACTATTAATATTGCCTGCGTATCTTGTGAAGACAAATAGATTTGTGCCTATAGGTTTGCATCCCATAAATTTAGCTAAAAATCCAGGTGACTTAACCTTTTTGATAAAACTTGTTTATTGGAGAAGAGGTTAGTGAATAGGGGCAAGTGTAATATGCCCCATAAAAGCCAAATCAGTTAAGTGAATACCCCTTATAATGGCTAATGATGACTGTCTGGTTAACGGCTAATTGTGATGATTCATCGAGATAAAAATAGGTATCAGGATTGATAACGCAAAAAAGAAAGATTACTTACTCTATGTTTTTTGAAAAAAGACGTTTACTCTACCTGCATTTGCCGCTGGCTTGGGCGTTATGTATCTTGCAAAAAATAGGCATGATGTTGAACCTTTAGGTGATTCAGGCTCATTAGCTTACTTGAGTATAGGTTAACAGTAAGCGCACATTCTTGTAGAGTTAACCTAAATAGATTGATTTACGTGACTGATCCTTTTGAATCGACAAGATCTTGAAATCCAACATACTAATAAGACGATGGATCTGCTTCGGCCCGTTGCCTACTTTTTTGCGTTTCTCTATTTTCTTCTGACATTGGCACATTTTTTTATTCTGCAGGAATCATTCAAGTGGATCCTATTTACTACTGCCCTATTGACGGCAACGGTTTGTGTTGCCATCGGACTCAAGGCATCCACGATTTCACCGCCCCGACAGAGCCTAATGATTCTATTATTGCTGCTCATGGCCAGTTCAAACAGCCTACTACATTTATGGTTTGCTGAAGCCCCGGAACAAACGACCAACATATTTGTGACTATTATCGCATCAGGTATTGTGTTGTCGAATCGCATCCACTGGGTAATCTCAATTCTGTTCAACTGGATTGGATGGGTCACCGTCAACATCACAGTTGCAATGACGTTAACTCAACACTTTTTCTTCGCCATGGCGATGAGCACCCTGCTTAGCTGGTTCGCCCATCTGACGCGTAAAAAATTGATAGAAAAACAACGGGAACTCGAGCGAGAGAGGGATCTTGCAATACAAAATGAGCAGGAGGCGAAGGCTGCAACTGAGGCAAAAAGCTCATTTTTGTCAAACATGAGTCACGAAATTCGCACACCAATGAACGGAGTCATTGGCATGATTGAACTTGTGTCATGTTCCAAACTGGATGACGAACAAAAAGATTTCATTGCAACAGCCAGGCGTAGCGCCGAGTCACTACTGATTATCATCAACGACATCCTAGATTTTTCAAAGATAGAGGCTGGTGAACTGACTATCGAACGGGTGGAATTCGATTTAGAGCAATTTTTTGCTGAGTTGACGCATGATCAGCAATTTCAAGCTAACAAAAAAGGATTGAAGCTCGAACTGGTAAAAGAATATTTACCGCAAACAAAAGTGGTAGGTGATCCTTACCGAATCACTCAGATACTGAACAATCTGATGTCCAATGCGATCAAATTTACGGGATCGGGCATCATCACCGTCCAATATGGTTTGATTCCGCTGGACGAACATCTCCGCCTAAATGTGGTAGTGACTGACACTGGCATTGGGGTCAGCGACGCGTCACTACCCTACCTTTTCGACTCGTTCTCTCAAGCAGATATGTCAACAACGAGGAATTTTGGCGGCACGGGTCTCGGTCTGGCGATCACCAAACAGCTCTGTGAACTGATGGGCGGAAGCATAACAGCCCACAGTCAGTTAGGAGAGGGATCAGCCTTTCAATTCTCAGTTAAACTTGCCTGTGCAAATCCAACCGCGACCCTGGAAAAAAAGCCTCGCCCCTCACGGTCTTTCGCCAACTTTGCTAACCTGCGCGTTCTCCTGGTTGAAGACAATATAATCAACCAGGAGGTAATGATTGCCATCCTCACTGGCCTGGAAATTAACGTAGAGGTTGCCAACGATGGGCTTGAGGCACTTACGATACTCACTCAGTCCCAGTCGGCAACATTTGACCTGATACTGATGGATTGTCAGATGCCTAATATTGATGGTTACGAAGCGACGCGCCGTATACGAGCAGGCGATGCTGGCGAAGTGTTTAGGAAAATCCCCATCAGCGCACTCACCGCAAACACCATGAATAATGAACGAGAAAAGTGCCTTGACGCAGGCATGAACGAATATCTCACCAAGCCAATAAACACCCACGCCTTGAAGTCAGTACTGGCGAAGTACCAGCCAACTTAGGGTAGCCCTACGCCGTGTTGCAGGTGAAAAGAGAGGGCGTATAACATGCGGTTAAAGCAGCTAACGTTATTTATTTTCAAGCATGGAAACTTTTTTTTCATTAGAGTATTGCCTCCGTGTTTTGTGAATATATACCCAAGTGACCTCAAGATGCACACTTCAGCGGGGTATAAAAGGCTTATTGCCAATAGGTTTGCATCGAATCTGATCGACAGTTACCCCTGAATCGAAATCATAGCCTAATATCATCCTGTCAGGTTGCCCGATGCCACGAATCGACCTCAACCAGCCAAATAATCGCTCATAAAAAGCCCACAAAAGTGGGCTGACATCAGGCGTGCTAGTTAGGCTTCGCACTTATTCTGCGGTTTCTTGACCATGGATTTTGGCTAACATAGCCAGAGCCAGGGCTTCGGCCACTTTGATGCCATCTATACCGGCAGACAAAATACCCCCCGCGTAACCGGCCCCTTCGCCGGCGGGATACAAGCCTTTGACATTGACGCTCTGGTGATCAGCACCACGCTTAATGCAGATCGGTGAAGAAGTGCGAGTTTCTACGCCCGTAAGCAAACCATCTGCTTTGGCAAAACCTTTTATCTGGCGATCGAAAGCGGGTATGGCTTCGCGGATGGCGGCAATAGCATAGGCAGGCAATACAGTGGATAAATCTGTTAATTTCACCCCCGGTGTATAGGAAGGTTTAACGTCCCCCAAGTCGGCTGACGTTTTACCAACCATAAAATCACCAATAAGCTGAGCCGGGGCAGTATAGTTTTTTCCGCCTAGGGTAAAGGCTTGCTCTTCCAGTTTGCGCTGCAAGGCGATACCCGCCAACGGATTGCCGGGAAAATCCTGCTCAGGAGTAATGCCTACTACTATGGCGCTGTTGGCGTTGCGTTCATGACGGGAATATTGACTCATACCGTTAGTGACGACTCGCCCCTCTTCTGAGGCCGCGGCCACCACTGTGCCCCCCGGGCACATACAAAAACTGTATACCGTCCGCCCATTTTTACAATGGTGTACCAGTTTATAATCTGCCGAGCCCAAAATGGGATGACCGGCACTGGGACCAAAACGGCATTCATCTATCATCGATTGTTCATGTTCAATTCTAAAGCCGATGGAAAACGGCTTAGCTTCAATATACACCTCTCGTTTGAACAGCATTTCAAAGGTATCCCGGGCGCTGTGGCCCACAGCCAATATCATATGTTCACAAGCGAGATGATCCCCGGTAGACAAGGTTAAACCGGTTAGCTGGCCCGCTTCTATATGTATATCGTCTACTCGGGTGCTAAAACGAATTTCACCACCCAGGGCAATAATATCTGCCCGCATGCGCTCAACCATGGCTACCAGCTTAAAGGTACCTATATGGGGTTTACTCACAAACAGGATTTCTTCAGGGGCGCCCGCCGCCACAAATTCGTGCAGAACTTTGCGCCCATAATGTTTACGATCCTTCACCTGGCTATACAATTTACCATCGGAAAAGGTACCGGCCCCTCCTTCACCAAATTGCACGTTTGATTCAGGATTGAGTGGTTTATTACGCCAAAAACCAAAGGTGTCTTTGGTGCGTTCCCGTACTTCTTTGCCGCGCTCTAAAATAATCGGTTTAAATCCCATTTGCGCCAGCAGTAAGCCGGCAAACAATCCACAGGGTCCCAGACCCACTACCACTGGCCGGGCAGTCAAATCTGCCGGAGCCTGGGCCACAAACTGGTAACGGGTATCAGGGGAAACCTTAACCTGGGGATCGTTGCTAAAACGGGCTAACAAGGTTGCTTCGTCATCGACTTCTATATCCACCGTATAAATCAGCTGAATAGTTTTTTTATTACGTGCATCGAAGCCACGCTTAAACACCGATACGCTTTTAAGCTCCCGTGGTGGGCAGCCAATTTTTGTCAGTATCGCCTGAGTAAGATCCTGGTCTTGGTGATCAAGGGAGAGTTTAATGTCGGTTAAGCGCAGCATAGAGTCGTCCAGGTAAATAGAATAAAAGTCAGCTTTGTTATATTGCCAAAGGGCTTATAACAAGGTCAGCTATTTTATGTCAAAGGGCGCCGTGTGTCTGGATTATTGCCAACACTTTACAAGCTTATCTTAGTGTCTTGTATTTTTTTGCCTGATGGGTATGATCTCGACCACATCTTTGACTTGGGGAAATCCGCTACCATGACCTTTGTTGTGACCGACAATTGTATTAAATGTAAATACACCGACTGTGTGGCCGTTTGCCCAGTTGATGCTTTTTTTGAGGGCCCCAATTTTCTGGCTATCAGTCCGACCCTTTGCATTGATTGCGCGCTGTGTGAAACAGAATGCCCCGCCGATGCTATTTTCCCAGACGACAGTCTGCCCAAAGGTCAGGAAGGTTTTATTGAACTTAATGCCGAACTGGCTGAAATTTGGCCAAATATAAATCAGGTAAAAGCGCCCCCTTCGGATGCCCAGGAATGGAATGGCGTACCCGATAAACTCACTCTTCTAGAAACGCAGTGAGGCAATTTGATACGTGCACCCAATGTGAAGCCGGCGCTTAGGGTCACTATCACTGCAACTTGTGATCAACAATTGATCAATATCATTTCTAAATCCTGCTCGTTACTGATATTGAATGTCATACGTATTTCTGCCAGGCGAATATATTTATGTCACAAAGTGACGCTTCCTCCACCGGCCAAAGCATTCCACGAAATAAAACCCACGACCATAACGAGCCTATGGCTTTGCAGCGACGGGTGTTTCTACAACAACACACTAATATACAACTCAATCATGTTACGCACTATTCGCTAACGCCTGAACAGACCGCAGGCAACATCGAAAACTTTATTGGTGTCGCTCAGGTACCTATCGGTTTGGCTGGCCCGTTATTAATGAATGGCGAACATGCCCAGGGCCAGTTTTACGTACCTATGGCTACCACCGAGGGAACCTTGATTGCCAGTTATAGCCGAGGCATGCGGGTATTGCGTCAGTCAGGAGGCGTAAAAGTTACTGTGGTAGACGATGCCATGCAACGCGCCCCGGTATTTATATTTGAAGATGCCCGCCAGGCCCTGCAATTTGGCCGCTGGGTAGAAGACAATTTCCCACTTATCAAAGCACAAGCAGAAACCACGACCAGCGCAGGAAAACTGCGGGACATAGAACAATACGCGGCGGCGCGCATGCGTTATTTGCGATTCAACTTTACCACAGGAGATGCTGCGGGCCAGAATATGGTTGGCAAGGCCTGTTTTGCCGCTTGTGAATGGATCAAAGCCCATTACCCCCATCCAGGTCTGCAGCGCTATACACTTTCCGGTGCCATGGATACGGATAAAAAACATTCCCAACTTAATACCCTGCACTCAAGAGGAAAACGGGTTATAGCCGAAGCGACAATCAGTGATGCTGTGCTACAAAAAAATCTGGGGGTATCGGCGCAGATGTTATTCCGTATGCGTCAGGTGTCGAATGTTGGCAGTTTTATGGCCGGCTCAATCAACAACGGCTCGCATTCGCCCAATGGCATAGCCGCCATATTTATTGCCTGTGGCCAGGATGCCGCCAATGTGGCCGAGTCATCAGCTGCCATTTCGTTTGTCGACGTCGATGACAAAGGCAATCTTTACCTGTCGATCACCATTCCCTCATTAATAGTAGCAACCTACGGCGGAGGAACAGGTCTGGCAACCCAGAAAGAGTGTTTACAGCTGATGGACTGTTATGGTGATGGCAAGGTTAACAAGCTGGCAGAGATCATTGCCGGTTCGGTTCTCGCTGGTGAATTATCCTTAAGCGCCGCGGTCCTAGCAGGAGATTGGGTAACCAGTCATGATGCCTTAGGGCGCAATCGCTAACAGATACGTAAAAATGGCGTTAAGCCAAGACGCAGCGCTTTGGGTAATGGAGTGGGCTCACGACTGGCCCGGTCAACGTACACATGCACAAATCGTCCTTTGGCACTGGCCACCTCGCTATGCTCACTAAATATGGCCAAATCATAGACTACCGAGGTGTTGCCAAGTCGCTCGACACATAAGCCTACAACCAATCGCTCAGGAAAGGCCACAGATGAGAAATATTGACAACTGGTTTCTACCACCAGACCAATCGCTCCTTTGCCCTGTAAATCCAGCCAGCCATTGTTGAGCAGCAAACGATTGACCACAGTATCGAAGTACGCGTAATACACCACATTATTCACATGGCCATAGATATCATTGTCCCCCCAGCGGGTATCCACCGGTTCAAAATAACGGTAATCGGTGCGTTGAGGTTGGTCTTTAGTCATTATCGGCAACTTGAGTAAGCAATCGTGCAGGCCTACCAGGCCTGTTGATAAATAGACAAGGCATCATCAAATGTGATGGTCTTGGGATTATTTTGCAGCAGCCTGGTTTGCCCCATGGCCGCTTTGGCCAATGCGGGTAAGTCGTTCTGCGTAATAGCAAAGTCTCGCAAACGTTGGTTAAGCCCAAGGTCCTGACAAAATGCTTCGATATAACGGATAAAACTTGCGGCTTTACGCTCAGCACTTAGGTTTTGTTGCTCTGGTATCAACACATCGGCTAATTCACTATACGCGATGATGGCACTATCGAGATTAAAACGCAGCACGTGGGTTAACATCAGGGCGTTACTCAGCCCATGGGAAATATGATAAATCCCCCCTAATGGATAAGCCAGGGCATGCACCCCCGCCACCGGTGCATTGGCAAACGCCTGACCGGCGAGCATAGCACCAAGCAAAGTGCCTCCTCTATGTTCAAGATTTTGCCCCTGTTGATAACTCAGAGGTAAATGTTTAGTGAGCAAACCCAGCGCCCGCAGGGCTAACTGATCTGATAAGGGATTTTTTCTTATTTTACTGGTAAAGGCTTCAATGGCGTGCACCATAGCGTCCACACCTGTTTCAGCGGTAATATGCGCAGGCAATCCCAATAACAAGCGGGGATCAAGCAGAGCGATATCTGCATATAACACTGAAGAAACAACGCCAGATTTGGTTGATGTCCCTGTGGTGACCACTGAAATGGGCGTCACTTCTGAACCCGTGCCAGCCGTAGTAGGAATAAGCACTAACGGCTTGCGTGAACTGGTTATCTGATCGACACCATACATAGTGTGCAGCGGTTGCTGACCCATACACACAGCCGCAGCCAACTTCGCAGTATCCATTGAGCTGCCACCACCGACACCAATAACGACATCAACCTGGGCAGCACGTTCTGCCGCTGCCAGGATCACCGACTCGGGTGGATCGGATTGCACATCATCAAAAACCGTCACGTTTAGTTTTGATGACTGAAGCAACACAATCAGTTCATCCAGTACCCCTGCCTGACACAGGCCTTTATCAGTGATCAACAAGACACGGGTGGCGGCGAATCGTTGTTCAATGATACCAGGCAAAGATTCCAGGCAATCAACACCAAAGCGAATATCGGCTACAGTTTGAAACACAAAGTTGGGTAGTTTTGACATCAGCTGCTTCCTTAATATTTCCCTTATCAATAGATTAAGCATAACAAACTAATCTTGTTGCTGGCTTTAGCCTGGTGATAGATAAGTCTAAGGGGGCTTTATATTAGGGCGATTTTTGCCACATAAAAAAGGGCCGAGTAACTTAGTTACCAATATTCCCCATTGGGGGATTGACAGCGCTGAGTATTACCCTATTCTTGCCTCGCCTTTGCCTCGAAATTGAACCCATGAACGCCTCTGCCTTGCAAAACCAGTTTATCCGTATCCGTACCAATAAGTTGTTTGAAATATTTGTCATTTCAGTGATCATTTTATCTGCCCTATTGGTGGGTGCCAAGACCTATGAAATGTCCCCTACTATGCATTCCTTAACCATATTTTTTGATTGGTTTATCAGTGCATTTTTTCTAACTGAACTGACCATTCGTTTTGTGGCGGAGGAACGCAAACGCAATTTTTTCAAGAATTTCTGGAATCTGTTCGACACCCTGATCGTGATCGTTAGCTTGATCCCAACTGAGGGAGCAGACTTGGCGATTATCGCGCGCCTGGTTCGGGTGTTCAGGGTATTACGGATGGTGTCCATGATCCCCGAACTGCGAATTTTGCTGGTTTCATTAATAAAAGCCTTGCCGCAACTGGGTTATGTGATGCTGTTGATGTTTATTATCTTCTATATCTATGCAGCGGTGGGCAGTACCTTATTTGAAAATATTAACCCGGTATTATGGGGTGACATCTCCATTTCGTTATTAACTTTATTCCGCGTAATGACGTTCGAAGACTGGACAGATGTGATGTACGAAACCATGGAAGTCTATCCCATGAGCTGGGTATTTTACCTGACGTTTATCTTCTTCACCGCCTTCGCATTTTTAAACATGGTGATCGGCATAGTGGTCAATGTCATGGAGCAGGAGAACGCCAATGCCCGAGCCGAAACCCAAGAAGAGCAAAACAAACCCACTTTGCATGATATATCTAAACAAATCCGAGCGCTGGAACAGCAAATAAAAGCACTGGGCGATACCAAATAATCCGCTACCAAGGTAATATTGGCAGCTATTTCTCGTGTCACATAGCAAGCTGTGTACGCTGGTTTAGCGTCGCCACCCAGGCAGCAGCTGTTGCCTTGTCTATCAAAATATCGGTAGCCGATAGTACCGTCACTTTATACTTTAGTCATGCCGACAAACTATTTACTGCATGTATCAAAACCCACTACTGACCGGTTTGAACCGTGAATGCAGACGACATACGCTCGTTTGCATTCGTCGCCATATCATAGGGCAGAATCTTTTTTCCACCATTACCCCAAACACTCCTCAGTATAATCAAACTTATAAAAATAACAGATAGTAAATATGGTGTAATATTTATGCTAGGGCTGGGTTAAAGTTCATTTATTAACTAGCTAATTCAAAATCTAAAAAGGTACTCATTAATGTATATCGTCTGTCCACACTGTTTTATCACCAACAATATTCCCCAAGGTAAGTCTCATCTGGCGGCAAAATGTGGAAAATGCCAACAGCCGCTACACACACACCAGCCAGCCGTGCTTAATCAGCAGAATTTTTATAAATACATCGAGAAGAATGCCCTGCCCGTATTAGTGGATTTTTGGGCAAGCTGGTGCGGACCTTGTCAGGTAATGGCTCCGGTTTTTGCCAAAATTGGCGCACAAAGCGAAAGCATACTATTTGCCAAGCTCGAGACAGAGCAGGCGCAGAAGATAAGTAGCGATGCGGGGATCCGCAGTATTCCCACCTTAATTTTGTTCAACGCAGGTGCAGAAGTTGACAGAATATCAGGGGCACAGGCTGAACCACAGCTAAAGCAGTGGATTATGCAGGCCATACAAAAATGTTAATAACCATTGATTCTATTTATGGCTAATTTGGGGCCTGATAAAAGACCATTGGCGTTGCAGCCATAGGGGAAAGTCAATTTTTCACCACAAAGTTAACAGAGAAACCCGACTCTAGATCCAAAGCCTTTGGTGTGGTTAACAGGCGCTAAAATAACTCGCCCTATAAGCTTGACCTACTCAGTAAAACGCGGTTGCTTCAATGATTATAAAAAGTTTTACGTTATTGATTGGCCGGTATATTATTGTTGGCTGCTCGGCTGTGTCTGTTGCAAATAATAGTCATACAATACCAGTGACGTTACCCCGCATCTGCACTGCGGGGTAACGTCAGGTTTATACTTCAAATAGTTTGTGGTCAAACCTGACGTGGCTAATGGCGTATCACTATGGGGTAAACTTGGCTTTTAGTTCTGCCAAACGCGTTTTAGATTCTTCGCTGCCCATATCTCGTTGCACCAGTTTACGTTTAGCTAATATGTTGTTATCAGACAAAAATAGCGCTTCAACATAATTAAGATAAATTTCCTCATTTTGCATTTCATCGTCGATAACGGCTTCATAATATTTAACCGCCCCGTCGTAGTCTTTATCCGCAACCAGCACTTGGGCCAGGGTATCGACTGCAGCAGCATTATCAGGCTGTAACTTTACGGCTTCAGTGGCATGTATTTTGGCTTTTTGGCTATTTTTTTTCTGCAGATATAAATAAGCCAGATTATTATGGGCAATAAAGTTATTGGCACTGAGTTCAATTATTTTTTCATAGGTGATTATGGCATTTTCACTACTGTCGCTGATTTGTCGCTCGGCAAGTAGCATCAATCCAGCTAAATCGTCTGGCTGGCTGATTAAATGCGAATTAATAAATGCCTTGGCTTCATCGGTTTTATCCATTTTTTCATAAATATAAACCAACAGCACCATGTTACGAGGACTGGGTAAGGAATCATAAGCTATTTTGGCGTTTTCGAGGGCCCCTGGCAGATTTTCATCCAACAATTGTAAGCGCGCTAAAAAACCTTTGGCCAGTGGCAAATTTTTGAGATTTTCCGGTAATGCATTATAGGCTTCACGCCCCCTTACATAATCTTTGGTCATCAGCAAAAAATGGGTATTGAGCAACTGCATTTGCAGATCATCACGATTATCTAAAAACTTCTGCGTTAATATCAGGGCCTCTTCGAATTTATTTTCATTGTCCAGTAACAATAGTTTGCCTATTACGGCTCCTTTTTTATTGGGCTGCACCGCCAACCATTTATTATAATGCTCATGGGCGGCCGTGCGCTGATTGCTGCGGATAAGCGCATGACCCTTGCTCTGCCAATAACCCGCTGGGGGGGGGGTCATAACGTCAAGCTTGGCCAATCGCTCTAATGCCTGCGGATATTGCTCCTCGAGAATATAGATATTCGCCAATAACATTGTCAGCCCTGCATTATCACTATTGGTGTTATAAGTATTTTCAACAAATTTGACCCCAGTTGCCGGATCGCCATTTTTGCGGGTAAACGTATAATAAGTGGCCAAAGCTGGCACATAAGTCGGATGAATCGCTAACAGCGCCTGCAATTGCTTCTGTGCCTTATCGTCTTTACCCTGGGTGATATTCAGATTAACCAGCCCCAGGGTTGCTGCCTGATGCTCGGGGTCAATGTCCAGAAGTTGTTCAAACTCCTGCTCAGCTTGTGGATATTTTTTCTGTTGGCTATACACCTCACCAGCCAATAAATAAGCGCGCATATCCTGAGGATCTTGCTGTTTCCAGTTGCTGGCCAGCTCTAGCGCCTTATCAAACTGTGCCGTGGCCAGGTAGGCCGTAGCCAGAGTAGTTTGAGCGCTGGCCAATTGTGGCGATTTATCCAGTGCTTCTTCAAGATTAACTATGCCATCCAAATTATTCAGTGACAGTTGCAATAAACCTAAACGGGTTAAATCTTCGGCTGACTCACTAATTGCAGACGATTTATCCACTAGCTTTTTAGCATCTTTTACGTTACCGGCACGCAATAATTCATAACTGACTTTAGTGAAAAGTGGCGCATCCGCTGCACTTAAATCATCCAAACGCCCCAATAGATCGCTTGCGTCACTGTTCAAACCTAATTGTAATTGACTGGCAGCCAGCAACCGCAGACCAGGATGATCATCAGGCAGTAAACCGGCAATCATCGACAAGTGCTTCGCAGCCGAAACAAAATCTTGTTGCTGATACGCAGCATAGCCCGCAATCAAACGTATAGCTGGGTCGTTAACACCATTTTCTAGCGCCATTTCTGCATACTTTAAGGTAGCAGGATAATCTTTTGCCGCGCCTCTGGCCGCCGCTTTTAATTGATTGAGTAGACCATTTCTGCTGCTTATCGCCAGCAGTTCATCAATATAAGGTTCGGCCTGGGTAGTTTTACCCAAGTCGATTAATAACTTGGCCAACACAAAAATACTCTGCTTATCATCCGGGTACAACGAGGTATAATAGCCAAACTCATAAGCGGCGGCTTGTGGATCGCCTAAGCTCAAATGTAACTGGGCAGCTAATTTTAATAGCTCAGGATTGGTTGGTGCATCTTCTCTTACTACTTCAAGCTTGGCCAGGGCACCGGCATTATCTTTGTTCAAAATGGTCAGATAAGTGACTGTTAACCCTTTATACACAGAAGTGGTATCCAGTAATGCCAGTTCTTCCATCAATTCCCGCGCGTCTTCAACCTTAGCCAGATTCAACAGGGACAAGACTTTGTAGTAACCAATTTCTGCTTGCTCCAACACGGTCAGACCCGGCAGGTCATGTTCTAGCTCACTCATGGCTGCAAACGCACCGGTATTTTGGTAGGCGCGAGCCAATACTAGAGCGACTCTGGCAGGCTCAAAATCATTTTCCAGTGCCCTATTGAATTCTTTTACTGCATTATCAAACTCTTTTTCAGCCAAATAGACTTTACCGAGTTCAAAACGCAGCTCGGGATCGTTTGGAGCCTGCTGCACGGCATTCTTTAACGAGACTATTGCCGCGCCATTGTTCTGCTGGGCAATATATTCCTGGGCTTGCAGAAGGTGTTGTTCGCTGGTCTTTTCTGAACAGCTGATTAACAATCCTAGGGTTAAAAATAGTAGGGACGTTCGCATCTTAGCACTCATGATTTAGCTTCCATTTATATGTCTATTAAAACCCACCAGTAACTTTTGAGCAAACCTATATAGCCTTGCTCCTGATGCATCCTTGATTTGTACCATTATATAGGCAACATTTTCACCTGATTTCAGGTTTAATTCTCATAGGATAAGTAATATTTTCTAACTCTGCGCAATAATCGCGCTGCCTGCGACCCTTTCACTGACGAAAAAACATGCCAGCCCAGTATTTACAGTAGATTGATTTGCATTTCATTAACCTTTCATTTACAAGTTTCTTATAAAAAACCGACTTTTGCATTTAAGTTGCAATTAAACGCGAGCTTCCATGGAGTAAGTGACCGTTATCTCATATAATACATTTTTTATGTATCCACGCTGGTTAGTTTTAGAATTTGACTGTGAAATCTAATTAATTCCTGCGTGTATGTAACTAGGGATAATTAATGACCAACACCGTCGAAATAACGTTTAAAGACCTCAATTTACCTTCTGAACTTCTCCTGGCACTAGAGAAAGTCGGCTATGAAACGCCTACACCTATTCAAGCTGAATGTATTCCGCTTATTATGGCTGGGCACGATCTATTAGGTACTGCCCAAACGGGAACAGGTAAAACAGCTGCCTTTGCTTTGCCTATGCTGGCAAACATTGATGCAGATGACAAAAACACCCAATTATTAGTGCTGGCTCCAACCCGTGAGCTCGCTATTCAAGTTGCAGAAGCGTTTCAAGTGTATGCAAGCTTTTCGAAAAAAATCAATGTGTTGCCTATTTATGGTGGTTCTTCTTACGACAACCAAATCCGTCAATTAAGACGTGGTGTGCAAGTAGTAGTCGGTACCCCTGGCCGCGTAATCGACCACATCAAAAAAGGTACGCTTAAACTTGATAAACTTAAGTTTTTGGTATTGGACGAAGCCGATGAAATGTTACGCATGGGTTTTATTGATGATGTTGAATGGATTTTAGGCCACGCACCAGCAGAGCGTCAGACTGCACTGTTCTCGGCTACTATGCCGGATCCGATCCGCAAGATCACCAAGCGCTACTTGAATGACCCTAAACAGGTCAAAATTGAATCCAAGGTCGCAACCGCCAGTACTATCAATCAGCGTTATTGTCAGGTCGCCGGACACCACAAACTCGAAGCGTTAACTCGCATCTTGGAAGTAGAAAAATTTGACGGCGTGATTATTTTTGTCCGCACCAAAACCGCGACTATGGAGTTAGCTGAAAAGCTATCGGCAAGAGGTTACGCAGTTGAACCATTAAACGGTGATATTCCGCAAAATTCCCGTGAGCGTACCGTTGATCGCCTCAAGAAAGGCAAAATCGATATACTCGTTGCCACTGATGTTGTGGCACGTGGTTTGGATGTTGAACGTGTTAGTCATGTTATCAACTTCGATGTGCCTTACGACACCGAATCTTATGTTCACCGTATTGGTCGTACCGGTCGTGCTGGTCGTGAGGGTGATGCAATATTGTTTATCTCTCATCGTGAAAAACGCATGTTGTTTTCAATTGAAAAAGCCACCCGCCAATCAATTGCTCCCATGCCTATTCCGTCGATTTCCGAATTGAATGAAACCCGTTTATCCCGTTTCAAACAAAGTGTTATCGAAGCCATGGGCGATGCCAGCATTGAAACCCTGATCCCGATAGTTGAATCTATCCAGGCAGAAACTGAAGCCTCTCCTGAAGTGATCATGGCCGCCTTGGCTAAAATCGCCCAGGGTGATGAGCCACTGATCCTCAAAGAAGGTGACCGCCCGGATCTGAACGCGGCTCCTCCTCGTGGCGAGCGCCCCGAACGCAATGATCGCGGCGGTCGTGAACGTCCTCCTGGTCGCGGCGGCGAACGTGGTGCCCCCCGTGGCGGCGAACGTGGTGCTGAACGTGGCGCTCCAAGAGCACGCAAAAGCAGCACACCTGAAGAAGGTATGCAACGTTACCGCATAGAAGTGGGCCATACCCATGGTGCCAAACCTGGTAACATAGTGGGCGCCATTGCTAACGAAGCAAATATCAGCAGTAAAAACATCGGTGCCATTGAAATATATGATAATTTCAGTACCGTTGACCTGCCCAAAGATATGCCTAGGGAAACTCAGGACACGCTACAAAAAACCCGTGTTGCTGGCCAACGTTTAAGTATGCGTGAATGGTCGGATCAACCCCCTAAGCGTAAAAACAAACCTGAGTAATCAGGCGCTTATTGCAGTATTAATCTGAGGTTAATACTGCAATATAGAATATTTGAAAGGGGCTAACAGCCCCTTTTTGCTATCTATAGCAAACACTCTTAAATAACTAAAGAGCATAACTATTCGCATATCGTTGCTTTATTTAAATAAGCAAAACCCGCAAAATAACAGTTATCTAATACAACTTTATTTTTGGCTGACGCATTATGCAATATTTTCCTATCTTTATTGATACCTCAGAGCTTAATTGTCTAGTGGTAGGGGCTGGCGAGGTGGCAGCCAGAAAAGTTGAATTATTGTTAAAAACCCAAGCGCAAATAACCGTTGTGGCACCCTGGGCTTGCGATACGCTTGAGCGTTTGGCGCAAAAGCAGGCTATTTCCTTGCAGCTACGTCCATATCATAGTGACGATCTCGATGCTCGGCAGCTGGTATTTGTGGCGACCGATAACAGCGAAGTAAATAAACAAATTCACGGTCAGGCAAAAGCACGCAATATATTGGTCAATGTGGTGGACAACACCCCTTTGTGCCAGTTTATCACCCCCTCCATCGTTGACCGCTCGCCCATTATCATTGCCATCAGTAGTGGTGGCGTAGCGCCTGTGCTACTGCGTTATTTACGACAAAAACTGGAATCGCTGATCCCACAAAACATCAGTCTGTTAGGCAAATTTTCCGAAAGGTTTCGTGCTCAGGTTAAACAGCGTTTTAATTCAGTGACCAAAAGACGTTATTTTTGGGAAGACGTATTAGATGGCGACATTGCCGAACAGGTTTTACATGGCAATGACACTAAGGCCCAGCAAATGATGGAGCAAAAGCTGACCCTGGATGAACACGATTCCGGCATAGGTGAAGTTTATCTGGTCGGAGCCGGCCCCGGGGACCCTGACTTGTTAACCTTTCGCGCCCTGCGCTTGATGCAAAAGGCCGATGTGGTGGTATATGACCGCTTGGTGTCACCACAGATACTGGAACTGGTACGCCGGGATGCAGAAAAAATTTATGTAGGCAAAGCGCGCAGCTTACATACTATACCCCAGGATGAAATCAACCAGCTATTAGCCGATTTAGCGCTGGCAGGTAATCGTGTGGTGCGCCTAAAAGGAGGAGATCCTTTTATTTTTGGCCGTGGCGGTGAAGAAATAGAAACCCTGGTTGAAAAAGGGATCAGTTTCCAGGTAGTACCTGGTATTACCGCAGCCAGTGGCGCGGCCAGTTATGCTGGTATTCCGTTGACCCACAGGGATCACGCCAAATCGGTGGTCTTTGCTACCGGACACCTGCAAGATAATAGCATTAATCTAAACTGGCCCATGCTGGCCCAACAAGACCAAACCACGGTATTTTATATGGGGTTGACTGGGTTGCCGATCATTTGCCAGAAATTAATGGAACATGGCATGCCAGCCAGTACGCAAATTGCGTTAGTCCAATCGGCTACCACCGCGGAGCAAAAAGTCGTGACCGGGTGTTTAACCGACATTGAGCACAAAGCCAAGGCCGCCAACATAAAACCACCGGCGCTGATCATTGTTGGCTCAGTAGTAAGTTTACACAGCACCCTTAACTGGTTTAGCCCCAATTCAGCCAAGGCCCAGGCGGTATAAATAACCTCAATTGAGATTAAATCTGAGTCACCAGTATCGTTCCATAGCGATTTGCCCGAGGCAGCGGCGCGAATGCTCTTTAAGACCTCAAAGGCGCAGGTGATCATCTCGGGGTTACCACAGAGCATCACCTGACTGTCTGTGGTATGTAAACTTTGCTGAGATCGCTGTTTGTATGTGCCCGCTTTGTAACAGCTGGAATACGCCTCCTAAACACACCCCCTGGCATAGGCTCTCGGCTCACCACTGGGATAAATGAGAAACGTTGGGGATACTGTTGCAGCCAATGCTGAATATTATTCACATAGGCCAAATCATCGACATAGCGCACTTCGTACACCTGGGTTATTTTATCAAAACGTTGCCAGGGCTCAGCCCCGGATAATATTGACAAAAAAGGCCCCACTGGGGTACCTGTGGCTAGCAGCCATAAGTTTCGGCTATCGGGCACCTCATCCAATACCAAAAAGTCGCTTAGCGGAGCCATCACCTTAATATCGTCACCGGGCTGCATTGTATGTAATTCAGCGGGTAATATACCCAAGTGACCAGAGAATAAGGGCAAGAAATAATCCTGGGGTCACGCATTACGCCAAATTTAGTCAATTACCCCGGGGGTAAAAACAGGTAAATCGGCGCGGCTAAAGGTCAAACTGAACAAATGATCATGCCGGTCGGCGCGTTTTACTGGTTTTGCATCAAGCTACTGGAATTTTAATTAACTCAAATGCCGATATATTGCGCTGTATTTTACTGGTGTGAATTACCCCGCGACATCGCTTCGCTCTGATCACGGGGTTTTCTCGGCCATTCTTGATAAAATAGGGCTCAGCTAAATTAACCATCCCGCAAATCAACGCGAGTCCTTTTACTCGCTTTGCGGTTGGACGCTATGGTCTTGCAAATCAGTCAATTTAATAATGCTCAGACAACGCTCATTGGTTGCTGAGAGCAGCACATTAGGGGCACAACCGGCATTGAAGGCCTCTTGCCAACGATTAGCGCACAAACACCATCGGTCACCTGCGACTAAACCGGGAAATTGATATTGAGGTACCGGGGTACTAAGGTCGTTACCTCTTGATTTAGAAAAGGCCAGAAATTCATCGGTCACTATGGCACAAACACTATGATTGCCTGCATCACCTTGGGGCACATAACAAAAGCCCTCGCGGGTATAACCTGTGTTACCGCAACACAGCCCTAATGGTTTACCTAATACATTTTTTTCGTTCGCCATAATTAATCTTCAATTTCTATCGTTATTTCACAATACAATAGAATAACTGGGGTCAGGGTTAACTTAAACCTGAAATAGCGGGTATTTTCATCAAATACCCCAACTGGCAATAACGATCCTGGGCAACGGGGGGTCTTCAACAAATAAACACGCTAATAACTGGGGTCAGGGTTAACTTAAACCTGAAATAGCGGGTATTTTCATCAAGTACCCCAACTGGCAATAACGATCCTGGGCAACGGGGGGTCTTCAACAAATAAACACGCTGGGCAATACGTTTATTAGATTTGTACTCATACATACCCGTTCCCATTCAAGCTGCATCCTTGTTGGCTGATCTGACCTCCATCGCCTGAAGGTGTGAGTATATCGCAGCTAATGTGCTGAGTTCCTGTGCCGCCTAACGACAGGGCCGATGGCTTTGGGTAAATAGAAGATGAGAAGTGACCTCATGCCATGCTATTGATGGGTTGATCTCATCCCCTTATCTTGTGCGTGTAAAGTCAGGACGTTTACTTGCTGATACATGGTCACAAAAAATGGGATATTTTATTCTCCGTCCAAAGTATGGTAATGGTAAAAAAAAAGCTCACCATTTACGTATTCAATGGGCTATGGCGAAAAATCGACACTGCACATAAAGTATAGGAAGTTGGAACAGTGCTTATTTATTAAAGCTGGCGCAAATATTTTAATACTATTACCCTATATAATTTGCATAAATAATATACTTTGCAAAAAAAAAAGAGTAGTCTACGGAAACGAGAACAGAACTATAAAGTCTCAACTGAATTAAAGACATAAAATTGAGTTTAAAGGATCTATAATGAAGAAATTATTTACTGCAGCAGCATTATTAATGGCAAGTATCAATGTTCTGGCTGTTCCAATTGTTTGTTCTTCAGCCGATACAGCAACAACTTACTGTGTCTCCGATAAATATGGTGAGCATGGTAATACTCAGGATGCACAAGTTCCTAGTAATGGATTAAACACATCGTTAACGATTGCTGCATTTGATGATTTAGGGGGTACGCGTACCCTGACTGGTGTTGTAATTAACGTTTTTGGCTCAGTTGATTCAGCAGGTACAATCAAAAATAATATAGCTAGCCCGACCTATGCCCTTGCATCCGTAGCTACACCATTCACATTCGCGCCGTGGCAAGTCAAAACAAATGAAATAACAAGTGAATTTGGTGCTTTAGATTTTTCTGATCAATCCAGTGATGTTGTTCGCGCTGACTACGATACTGAAGAGGAATACAACGCTGATAAATACAACCTTAATCAAGACGATGAATTTAACTGGGATTTTACCACTGGCCTTATTGAAAATAGTGACGCTTTTAGTGCTCTTGATATATCAGTGTTCAATTCTGATGTAATGTTTAACTATTCAGGTTATTTTCAAACTGTTTTTGAAGGCCAGATAGATAGCGGTAATGCGAATTATTCAACTATAGGCTCAACCGCCTCATTTGGCGCCGTTGAGGCCATTTATACTTACGAGACATCAGCATCACCGGTAACAGCCGTACCTGAGCCTGTCTCAATCTTGATGTTCGGATTGGGTCTAATCGGTTTGAGCCAAA